>Ga0105104_10001089_pt1 | contig 20706 bp, 18 predicted proteins | sample PPLLaktember2015_3_FD_87034 | JGI IMG/M metagenome (GOLD analysis project Ga0105104, IMG submission 87034) | Freshwater sediment microbial communities from Prairie Pothole Lake near Jamestown, North Dakota, USA - PPLs Lake P7 Core (6) Depth... | ecosystem: Environmental > Aquatic > Freshwater >... | reverse complement strand
TTTCAAGGCTGCTGAACAGGCGTGCCTTGGCCGCACGGTAATTCTCATAAGAACCGTGTTCATCAAGGTGCTCATGGGTGATATTCGTAACCACACCGATATCGAACTCGCAAGCATCTACGCGGTGCTGCGACCAGCCATGGGAGGTGGTCTCCAATACAACGTGCGTCAGGCCAGCCTCAACCATTTTGGCGAGGTAGCGCTGTACATCATGCGCGTCCGGTGTGGTGACGTGGAAGCCAGTGTCCAGCACTTCATCCGCGATCACCGCATTCACGGTCGAAATCATGCCAGCCCTGAGCCCGGCAGACACCAGGATATGGTAGATCAGGTTGCAGGTGGTGGTCTTGCCGTCCGTGCCGGTAACGCCGATGACTGTCAGCTTGCGACCCGGCCAATCGTAAAACGCAGCAGCCAGATAGGTGAGGGACTGACGCGGGTTTTCCACCCGAACATAAGGAACAGGCAGGTTGCCCAATTCCTTCTGCCCAACCACCACAACCGCACCGTTGTCAATCGCTTTGAGAATGTAATTGTGCCCATCCACCGAGCCGCCTTGCATGGCAACAAATAGATCCCCGGGTTTGACAACGCGGCTGTCGATTGCAATCCCAGTCACGGTGACATCGGAAGATATAGTCGGATAATTCTCAAGAGGAATATTCGCAAATAATGCGGATAATTTTTTCGCGCTCATGGGTTCGTTTTACCATATTACAAAAAGACCTGACAAGTTAAAAAACCTGTCAGGTCTAAGTCTGATTAATTGGATTTATTTCAGGTTCTGGCGTAAACCGTCAAGCTTGCCGGCTACAGAGCCGTCCATAACCTTATCGCCGACCTTGATGACCAGGCCGCCCAGGATGGACGGGTCCACGCGGAAAGAAACCGCCTGCGCACCGACCTTCGCCAGCACGTCATTCTTGACGGACTCCTGTTCACCATCGGTAAGCGGCAACGCGCTGGTGACCTCAGCCGATTCGCCCTTGAAGCTGGCATCCTCGAGCACGACAACCTTGCCAGCCTTGACGCCGGAGAAGAACTCGTCCAGCAGGGCATGCTGGCGCTTCACATCCAGGGTATCACCAACCAGTTTCTGGGTCGCAGCGATGGACAAAGCAGCCACCTGGCCGCGTAAGTCACCGAGAATGCGATTGCGTTCCGCTTCCGCCTCAGCCAGCGCAGTAGCGTGGGCTTTGGCAGCTTCAGCTTCGGCTTCGGCCTTGACTTCTTTGGCAACGCCTTGCGCGCGCTCACTGGCCTCTCGTACCACTTTGCTGGCTTCCGCCTGCGCGTCAGCGACGATCTTGGCAGCTTCTTTCTCGGCAGCAGCACGCGCTTCAGCAGCTACGCGAGCGTCTTCCAAGCCCTGAGCAATTGTCTGGCGTCGCTTGTCAAGTAAGCCAAGAATGGGTTTGTAAACCCAGGCACGCAGAACGACAAATAAAATAAAGAAATTGAAAATCTGGAGCAGCAGATAGCCCAGATTCAGACCTAGTTTTTCCAAGGTAACCTCCTCCCGTTCTCAGGTTTAGAATACAAACAGGATCAGGAGCGCGACAACCAAGCAGTAAATCGCTACGGCTTCGGCAAAGGCGATGCCAAGGATCATGTTGGTTTGGATTGTGCCGGTCGCATCCGGGTTGCGGCCCATGGCCTGTACCGCGCCACTGGTGACGATACCAATACCAGCGCCTGCACCGATTGCCCCGATCATGGCCAGGCCAGCACCGATCAATTTGCCGAGGATGGCAGCAGCTTCTACTTCCATTTCGAAATACCTCCGTTTCAAGTCTCGGGCGGGGGAACCGCCACTAAATATGGTGTGTTTCCCGGGCGTGTACTCCGCCCGAACTACGCGTGTGCTTCTTCTTCGTGATGCTCGCCGTGACCCTGTGTAGCCTGGGCCATAAAGGTCATGGTCAACATACCGAACACAATGGCCTGTATCAGACCAACAAAGAACTCCAACATCAGGAAGCCGACTTGGAAAAAGCCCAGACCGCCTGCCCCCAGCAGCGCTCCCATAACGAACAACAGAACCGAACCTGCGAAGATGTTACCAAAAAGACGGAAAGCAAACGATAAAACCTTCGAGAATTCTGAGATCAATTCCAGCAGACCAACCACAAAGTCGATCAAACCGAAAATTGGAACGCTGAAGAATGCTTTTGTATTCCAGAACTTGGTGAGATAGCCAAGTCCCTGCGCACGAAACCCCATGACCTGCACCATGACTACCGCAATCAAGGCCAGGGCAACTGTGAAGTTCAAGTCAGTGGATGTAACGCGGATATACGGGACCAATCCAAATAATTCGGCCCCTTCGGTATGTTCACCCTCAGGCGCCTGGACAATCGTCTCAGCAAAACCCAAATCCTGAACAGGATAACCGTGTTCAGATTGGTGCAAGAAGCCGACGCTGTCCACCCCGGGAAAAAGTTCCATCCAGTTAACTACCAAAACAAGAAGCGTTATGGTCGCAAACCACGGAAAGATCGCTCTTGTCCATTTGCCGGCAGTCCCTTCGGTCAAGTTGTAAAGAGCTTCCAACAGGGCTTCCACGGCACCAGACAATCCTTTTGGTACCAAGTCACCGGTTTTGACCGCACGGTTAACAAAAAAAGCGATCAGTATTAGAACAAGGTCCGCGAATAGTACGGCCAGCAAGGTATTTGTCAGATAGATTTCGCCAATACCAGGAATGGTAAACAGCGGACCCTGACTGATCGCTTCGGCTGGCAGCTGGACGTGCGGCTGAATAGGAGGGTATAGACTGGCTGCGTACGCGCTTGCAATGATCAAAGCGAGTATGATCCAGCGGTTCACGCCCCAGCGCCATCGACCTTTCTTTTCTTGATTTTCACTCACGATCAGCATCCTCCTCAGGTGTGGAGATTTTGGTTTTTTCTGAGTCTTGTACTGGCTTAATCCGGCTGGTAGCTGCTCTTACCAAACGGAACATGAGGAAGAGCGTAACCGGCACGCTGCCAATTAAAAGAACGATTGTAAATAGTGGCTTGGTATCAAAATAACGGTCCAGCCACAACCCCGCAAACAGAGCAAGGAAGATAATTATCAGGGTAAGACAGCCCACCTGCCCGGCGATTGACGCTAGAGTCAGGTTCATGGCATATTGAAAGCGGTCTTTTCCCTGTTTCTCCGGCTGGCTCATTGGTTTGCGGATTATATCACAATGATTTAATGAGCGTCAATTTGGCAGGTGACAGCCATTTGAGAATGACTATCACCTCGTAACTACCTAGAACAGATTCAATGCCGCCGCGCCGGAGAACCCGAACCACGGAGCAAAGATTGTGCCGACCAGCAGGATGCCCAGGGTAAGAACCACCAGGCCAATCGCGTATGGTCGTGTCAACGGGATGGGATGCGCTTCCTCGTTCTCACCTTCCATACGGTACAGGTATACAACCTTCAAAACCGTCAGGTAGTAGTACACGCCGACGATGGAATTGAGAATGCCGACAACCGCCAGCCAGACCATATTGACCTGCACTGCTGCTGCAAAAACAAATACCTTGGCAACGAATCCCCCGAAAGGCGGCATGCCTGCCAACGACAGGAAGGCCACCAGCATTGCGATCGCCAGTCCGGGTGAACGGCGGCTCATCCCAGCGTAATCCTTGATCTCGTCCGAGCCGGTGATGCGACCGAAGGCCATTACAATACCGAAGGCAGCCAGGTTGGTTATGATGTAGGCGAGCAGATAGAACACCACGCTGGTCACGCCCAACTCCGAAACCGCTACCACACCGATCATGGCGTAGCCTGCATGCGCAACGGAAGAATACGCCAGCATGCGCTTGATATTTCTCTGCTTCATAGCTACCAGATTACCCAGCGTCATTGTGATCGCTGACAGCACCGCCAGGATGGAAGCCCAATCATAAGAAATATCAGGGAATACGACGATGAACAGTCTCGTCAGGACAGCAAAACCAGCAGCTTTCGAAGCCGTGGACAGGAAACCGGCAACCGGGGTCGGCGCACCCATATACACATCAGGAGCCCAGAAATGGAACGGGACAATCGAGACCTTGAAACCAAGTCCAACAACAATGAGTACCACCAGCCCCAGCGCAACGCCGACGGGCAACTGGCCTGCCACCGTCATGGATGCCAGGTCGTACAGGTTGGTGGTCCCGGCAAAGCCAAAGAGCAGGCTGAACCCGTAAAGCATGACCGTGGAAGTCAACGCGCCATAAAGCAGGTACTTGAATCCGGCTTCGGTGGAGCGTTCGTCTGATAGCATAAAACCAGCCAAAACGTAGAGCGGGATCGAGGTGGTCTCGATTGCCAGATAAAGCATGATCAGATCAGCGGATGCGGCCATCAGGTTCATACCGAGCGTGGCAGCCAACAAAAGTATGTAGGATTCGCCTCGTTTCCCTAGCGTCTCATGGTCCATCATGAACAAGGCAGTCATAGCCGCGCCGAAGATGAACATCATCTTGAAGAAGAAACCCAGCCAGTCATAGCGCAGCGTGCCGCCAAAGACCATTGTCGGTTCACCGGGGCGGCTAGCTAAAAGGCTGACGGCCATGATCGCCAGCAGACCGCCAGCGGTCAACCAGCCGGCGTTGCGACGATCTTCACCCTTCCAGAAGGGCTCCACGATCATGAGAATTACACCCAGAACGAGAAGAAGTACCTCAGGGAGGATCGACAGGAACATGGTTGGAGTGTAAGACATTTATGCACCTCCCAAAAGGCGCAGGATATTGTCCACGCCAGTTTGCACCATCGGCACCATTACCCTCGGGAACAAGCCGATAACGATCATCAGCACACAGACGGTAACAATAGCAACCTTATCTAAAACATTGACGTCCGTGATATGTCCTTCGAGATTTTCGGGCATCGGCCTGAAGAAGACATCGCGGATATTGCGCATGATATACGCTGCCGTGATGACAATCGAAATGCTGGCAATAATTGCAACCCATGGCTGCACATACCAGACGCCCATGAAAATAGGGAATTCGGCTATGAAACCGGAGAAACCGGGCATGCCCATCGAGACCAGGCCGCCAATAATGAAGCCGATCGCGGCGAAGGGCATCACCTTGCTCATGCCGCCCAGCTCAGGAATCTGGCGCGTATGCGCACGGTCATAGATCATGCCGGTGACAGCAAAGAAGAGCGCCGTCATCACGCCGTGCGAGAACATTTGCACGCCCGCGCCTGTGAGTCCGGTCTTGTTCAGCGTGGACAGGCCGAGCATGACCAGGCCCATATGCGAGACCGACGAAAAACCGATCATGTATTTCATATCTTCTTGCATGAAAGCGATGAACGCACCATAGACCACAGCAATCGCGGCAAACGTCATAACCAGAGGGGACCAGAACTGTGCACCTTGCGGCAAGAGCATGATGCCGACACGCAAGGCAGCAAAGGCGCCCAGTTTCATCAGCACACCCGCATGGAACATGGAAACGGCTGTAGGCGCCGCAACGTGGCCATCTGGCGACCAGTTGTGGAAGGGCCAGATGCCGCCCAACACTGCAAAGCCCAGGAAAACCGGCAGGAACCAGATAATCTGGAATTGCTCAGAGAAGTTAGCCTGCTCCAACTGAAGCATGTCGAAAGATAAAACACCTGTATTTTGGTAAGAAACCCAGTACATCGCCAGCGCGCCGACCAGGGAAACCACCGAACCAATGAACAGGTACAGGGTCAGCTTCATGGCCGCATACTCGCGCGTCACTATCCAGCCCCAGATTGCGATCAACAGGAACATCGGGAAGACGGCGATTTCATAGAAGAAGAACAACTGGAACAGATCCAGGGCGACGAAAACGCCAAACACACCGCTGGCCAGGATGAACAGAAAGGCAAAAAATTCGCGCGGGCGGTCTTCGATACCCCACGAGATCAACACGCCTGTGAACATGACCACGCCGGTCAGCAGGACGAGCGGGGTGCTCATGCCGTCCACGCCGACGTGATAACCTATCCCCAGGGCGGGCAGCCAGTTATAAGTTTCCTGGAATTGGTAACCTGCTGCATTCGAGTCATAGGTGAAGTACACCCAGATGGACAGCAGCAAGGCAAAGGTGGCCGCAGCCAGCGCCATGACGCGCACTTCGTTCTTGCGTTGTGCAGGCATGAGCAGGATCAACATCCCTGCGACGATGGGGGTGAAAACGATAATGCTCAAGATCGGAAATGTCATGATCCACCTCTTAGAACAACGAAACCACGGCTTTGTTGATCACGTTCAAGATCCAGACCGGCCAGACGCCAATCCAAAGGATCATAACCATGAGCGGAGCCATGACAAGGATTTCACGGAAGTTGATCTCGGTCAGCTTGTGCTCACCGTGCGCCCAGTGCTCGTTCAGCGGGCCGTGCAACACCGACTTGATCCCTTTCAGGATATAAGCACCGGTGAAGAGCAGGCCGAGCATACTGATTACCGTGTAAACGGTCAGGATCGGCCAGCTGCCTCGCACTACCAGGAACTCGGACACAAAGCCGTTCAAACCGGGCAAGCCGAGCGAAGCCATGCTGGTAAAGATCAGGATCCCGCCGTAAACCGGCACCAGCGGGAACAGGCCGCCGAAATCGTTCAGGTTACGGGTGTGCGTGCGCTCGTAGATTACGCCAACCAGGAAGAACATGCCTGCCGCCGAAAGCCCGTGGTTGAACATTTGCAAGATAGCGCCGTTCAACGCAATCGGATAACTGGCCTGCACAACCGGGTCAGTGGAACCGTAGGCGGCTGCCGCAGCAGCGATGCCCAGCACCACAAAGCCCATGTGATTGACCGACGAGTAAGCGACCAGACGTTTGAAGTCGGTCTGCCCATAGGAGCCGAACGCGCCAAAAACGATGGCTGCCGTAGCAAGCAGCGCCAGCGCACCGGCATAGACCAGGGCCTGCTCCGGGTACAACGGCAGGATCAGGCGCAAGAAGCCGTACGCGCCCAACTTCAAGAGCACGCCCGCCAGGATCATGGAACCGGCTGTGGGAGCTTCGGTATGGGCATCGGGCAGCCAGGTATGGAACGGCCATAAGGGAACTTTGACCGCGAAAGCGATCACAAAAGCCCAGAAGGCCACCGTTTTAACGGTCCCAATATCCAGCCAGGCGGGGAGGTTGGACAAAGTTTGGGCCGCCGGCCAGAGTTCATAAAGTTGAGGCAGGTCATAGGTCCCGAAAACGACGCCCAGCATCTGGACTGCGAGCAAAAGGCCCAGCGAGCCACCCATTGTGTAGATCATGAACTTCAACGAAGCGTAATTCCGGTTGGCACTGCCCCACTGGTTGATGAGGAAGTACATCGGGACCAGACCGATTTCCCAGAAGACGAAGAAGATCAGCAGGTCGAGCGCCATGAATACGCCCAGCATGCCCGTCTCGAGGAACAGGAACAGCATCATGTAGGCCTTGACTCGGTCACTGATGTTGAATGATGCCAGGATCGCCAGCGGCGTCAGCAGAGTGGTCAACAGGACCATGGTCAGGGAGAGACCATCCACGCCTAAATGAAAGGTGGAGTTAATCGCTTCGTACCACTTGTACTGTTCCTGGAACTGGAAACCAGATCCGTTCAGGTTGAAGCGCGACCAGAGCACCAAGGTCAGCGCAAATGGGATCAGGCTGCCAATCAGCGCTGTCCAACGGATAAACTTCATCTCGTCCTTGGGCAGGAAGAAGATGACCAGCGCCACCAGAGTGGGCGAGAAGAGGATCAGGCTCAAAAGATAATTGTTGATGAAATCCATCATGGGCTCCTTACATAGTACCCGAAGGGTATCGCCTATCGCACCAGCATGGAGAATAACAAGCCGCCGATGACGATCAGCAGGCCCAACGAAGCCAGCATGTATTGCTGGATGCGGCCAGTTTGCATTGGCTGCAAGCGGCCGCCAAACCATTGTGTCACGCGGGCAGTACCATCACCCATAAATTCGTTGATGATCAGTTTGTCGATGTATTGGCGAATGCTCGTACCGAGGAAGGCCGTCACTTTGCCAAAGGCGTGCAGGATACCGTCGATCACGCCCGTGTCCATCCACTTATAGATGAAGGTTTCAGCGAACCAATAGGCGGGCTTGACGAACAGGAAGTCATAGGCCTCGTCGAAATACCATTTGTTCTTCAGCACAGGGATCTGTAGTTTATCTTCCGCAGGCGAGTTCACGTTGCGATAGACAAGCCAGCCAAAAAACAGACCACCGAGCGCAACCACTAATGATGTCAGCAAAGGGATCCAACTGAACTCCACTGCTTCAGGATGTTCTGCAAGCGTGCCACCCACAAACTCATGGAACCAGTTCGGGATGAGCCCGCCCAGGACTGGGAAATGTTCGGGGATGCCAACCCAACCGTAGGTAATGGCGAAGAACGCTAGCACCATCAGCGGGACGGTCATCGTCCAGGGAGTTTCCTGGGCATGTTCGGCCTCCTCGGTGCGCGGTTCGCCCAGGAAGGTCAGCGTGATCTGACGCATGGTGTAGAAGGCAGTCAGGAAGGCAGCGATAGCCAGCGTAGCAAAAACAGCCCAATGACCATGCCCGAAAGCATCCGCCAGGATCTCATCCTTGGACCAGAAACCTGCGGTAATGACCGGGAAACCGGACAAGGCAAAGCCGCCAATCAGGAAAGTCCAGAAGGTGATGGGCATTTTCTTGCGCAGGCCGCCCATATTGAACATATCCTGCGGGTCGACTTTGTGGTTGCCGGTGTGCAATACACCATGTTCCATGCCATGGATGACCGAGCCGGAACCCAGGAAGAGCAAAGCCTTGAAGAAGGCATGTGTGATCAGATGGAAAGCCGCAGCAACGTAGGCGCCAATACCGAGCGCCGCGATCATGAAGCCCAACTGCGAGATGGTCGAGTAGGCCAGCACGCGCTTGATATCGTTCTGTGCTACCGCGATGGTCGCTGAGAACAGCGCTGTGAATGCGCCGATGAAAGCGACCACGCTCATGGCAGTCGTCAGGCCGTGACCGGTGAAGTCGGCCGTCAGCAACGGGAACATGCGGATGACTGCATAGACGCCAGCCGAAACCATCGTGGCTGCATGAATCATGGCGCTGACCGGGGTCGGGCCTTCCATCGCGTCGGGCAGCCAGACGTGTAATGGCCACTGCGCGGACTTGCCGATCGTGCCGATGAAGAGTAGCAAGGCGATCAACCCGGCGGCAGAGAGGCCGAGGATCGGTGTAGCAGTGGTTGCCAAAGCATGTAGCATTTCTTCCGTGAAGATCTCGCGGAAAGTCAGTGTACCGGTTGCGCTATAAAGGAAGGAGATACCCAGCAGCATGAACACGTCACCGATACGGGTGGTCATGAAGGCCTTAATGGCCGCGTTGCGGGCCGATTCCTTGCCATACCAGAAGCCGATCAGCAGGTATGAACACAGGCCCATGATCTCCCAGCCGACGAACATGGTCAGCAGATTGTCGGAGACCACCAGCGTATACATGCCGAATGCGAACAAGGCCAGAAAGGCAAAGAAACGCGAGTACATCGGCTCAACAGACAGGACTGTGTGTTTGTGCCCGAGTTCGTCCGTCACGGTCGCGCCGTGCGGGGGCAGGCCGGGGCGGTCATGATCGCCTTTTGGTTGGCCGAAATTCTGATAACCAACGCTGTACAGGAAGATCATAAAGATCGTGATGGATACAAAGAACAGTACTGCCGCGCCGAGCGGGTCGATCAACACGCCAACGTTGAACCAGGTATCGCCGGTCGGCAGCCATGGAATTGAGTTCCCAAATGGATCCTCGCCCAAGTGCTCTTTCCCGATGGCTTGGATAAAAACTGCCATGCTGCCCAGGAACGAGAGAGCCGCAGCGCCGACACCAATCGTATGGCTGAGCGCCTTGCTCCTGTTCGTAAGCAGCACAATCAGGAAGAACGCCAGGATAGGCGGGAGAGGAATTAGCCAGATGAGTGTATTGATAGTTTCAGTCGTCATAACGTGTCCCTACCACTTCATCATGTCGAGTTCATCGGCTACCACCGTCTTGCGGTTGCGGTAGACCGAGATCACCAACGCCAGGCCGACCGCAACTTCCGCAGCCGCCACAGCGAAAACGATAATAGCAAACACCTGGCCGGTTATCTTCACAGGGTCCAAATAGCGCCAGAAAGCCACCAGGTTGATATTCACCGCGTTCAGCATCAACTCTACGCCCAGCAAGATGGCGATCGCATTCCTGCGAGCCAGCACACCAAACAGACCAATACTGAACAGCGCGGCGGAGAGAATGAGATACCAGGAAAGTGGGATCATGTCTGCTCCTATTTTCGAGAGTCCCCGGCACGGGGAGAGTCCCCGGCACGGGGAGAGTCCCCGGCACGGGGAGAGTCCCCGGCACGGGGATTGAACGCGATATAGACCGCGCCGACTAATGCCGCTACCAGCAGGACAGATGCTACTTCGAATGGCAGGACAAACGCATCAGGAGAAATCAGCGCATCACCCAGCGCGCTCACCGCATCGAAACCGGACGGGATGGCTGCTGGGGTTTGCGAGAAGCCGCTCCAGCTCGAGAGCAGGAACGCCAGACCGCCAAAGGTCAAAATGCTCGTTAAGGCAGAGACCCACCAGTTCTTATTCAGGCCGGGACCCGTGTCGCGCATTTCCCTGCGGGTCAGCATGACGGCGAAGATGAACAGGATCGCGATCGCGCCGATGTAGATCACCACCTGAACCACCGCAAGGAACCCGGCATTGAGCAAGGCATACAGCACTGCAACGCCAAACAAGGCGGAGACCAGCCACAAGGCGGCATGAACCAGATTGCGGGAGGTCACCACCATGACAGCCGAAGCCAGAATAACCACCGCAGTTATCAGAAAGAGAATTGTCATATTAAGTTCCTCCCGCCTCTAGTGATGTGCTGACTCAACAACAGGTTGCGCAGAACCTTCCACCTTTTCGCGCGCTATCCGGCTGCGGCCTCGCAGGATCTCAATCGTGATCCAGGCAATCAAGGCGTTCGCCAGGAACATGCTAAGGAACAAAATCCAGACCGAGGCGCCGCGGAGAAGCGTGTTAAGCAGCGCCGTTACCATGAGAACAACCAGGGAAAGTGGCACCAGAAACTTCCAGTTGAAGGCCAGCATATGGTCGATGCGGATGCGCATCAGCGTGTATTTGATCCACATGATGACCCAGTAGCCCAGCAACGCTTTGAAGAGCACGATTGCAGCCGCCACCAGCGGGCCCCAGTTTTCCAGTCCGAAGAAGTGATAGCCGCCGAAGAACAGGATGCCCCAGAAGCCGCCGAAGGTGAAGGCGTGCAGCAACTCACCAGCGTAGAACCAGCCGAATTTCATCCCCGAGTACTCGATGTGGAAACCCGCCACGACCTCGGATTCGCCTTCGCTCAGATCGAAGGGCGCGCGTCCCAACTCCGCCACGGCGCTGATCAGGAAGATCAACGCACCTAAAGGCGAAAGGAAGACATACCACATGCCCTGCTGCGCTTCGCTGATGCCGAGCATGCCCATTGTCCCGGCCAGGACGGTTGGGATGAGCAGAGCCACCACCATCGGGATTTCATAGGAAATCATGGCAGCTACCTGGCGGAAAGCGCCCAGCAGCGCGAACTTGTTGTTCGACGACCAGCCCGCCATAATAATGGATAATGTTCCGATCGCGCCTGCAGCTACCAGGTACAACAGACCGACGTTCAAGTCCACACCGATGATGACCGGTGCCAGCGGGATGATCGCCCACAAGATCAATACCGAGAACACCGATAGGACCGGAGCCAGGTTGTAGACCACTTTGTCCACGCCCACCGGCGTGATGTTCTCTTTGATGAACAACTTGATGATGTCGGCAAAGGGCTGGATCAAGCCAAACGGACCTACGCGGTTTGGCCCCAGCCGGTCCTGGAAGCGAGCCACGACCTTGCGCTCGATCCAGACCAACAAGATGTCGATCACCAGCATAATAGTGACCAAAATGACGATACCTAGCAGGCTAATGAGCACATTTGCCAGGCCTTCTGCCATGCCCCAGCCGGTGAACAAACTCATCAACCAGTCAGCAGTCACTTGAATTGGGTCTTTCCAAAAATTCATGGAACGCTCCTAATAACACAAATAAAAGGCTGAGAGGAAGGTTCCTATCAGCCTTTTTCATGTCTTTAATTAAATCAAACCCACTCCAATGCGTCCTTGCGCCAAATATAGGCCAATCCGGCTACGAGGATAAGAATAAAGACAATACCCTCCAATACCGCGAAGAGCGGCAGTTTGCCCAGAGATACAGCCCACGGGAACAGGAAGACCATTTCCACGTCGAAAACCAGGAATACCAATCCAAAGATATAGTACTGAGCTTTGAACTGGACCCAACTTTCACCGACGGTTTCCATACCGCACTCGTACGTGCTATCTTTGATGGGGTTTGACTTCTTGGGCGAAATCAACCACGCCAGAACCAGCGCGGCAGCCGGGAGAGCCACTCCAACGATCAAAAATAGTCCGATGTAAAGCCATTCATTTTGCATAAAGCACTCCCAAAAGTTAAAGAATTGCCCTTTTTTGGGTCGGTCGCATTGTACCATATAGCCCAATGGGGGCATAAGAATGCATGTCAATAATTCAGGTGATATTCGTCACGAATTTGTAGAGTACGTAAATCGTATTTTTTGTACAAATTCTCTTAACTCTTCAAGCTGCCTGCTCTAATCCTTCTCAATACCCATTTCACGAGATCATCCACAAACGGAAAACCTAAAACGCTGCCAACTACAGACCCCAGCGCCCCGATGCCACGCGCCGCCCCGCCACTCAGTAACCCCAAAAAGGATTTCGCTTCGATTTCCACAAATTGCACCGAGACCGGGATACGACTCTCCTCACCGCCGATCTTGGGAACAAAGCGCATATGCAGCCAGACGGTGCCCTCATATTTTCCCGATTCATTGGGGCGAACGCTCCAATAAAAAGTGACCGACTGCCCCTGTGACAACGGCTCACTGATCGTCCCCGGGGGCTGGACTTCCATGCCAGCCATGTCCAGGCGGGCCTCCGCTATTACGTTGTGGGTTTCATATAAATTGGGGATTTCGACCACTTCCCCGGTGACCACATTCCCTTCGAGCACCGCGGTCGGCGTGATGTCGCCCCGGTCATCTACCTCCAATTGCAAGCGGATGCGAGTCGAGTCGCCGGTGCGCATGACAGGCGGGAATTCCAACGTCAGGCGCCGGGACTCAGGGATGGCGGGTAACGGCTCATCCTCCCCGCTAACTGTTGTAGGGGTTGGCAACGGTACCGATGGGGGCGACTCCTCGGCAGACGGTTCTTCGGCGGCAGGTTCTTCAGGCTCACCGGTATCAACCTGAAGAGTCATTTCCGGGGCAGTAGCTTCGGGAGCAGCGCCTCCCGTGCCCATTCTGCAAGCGAGACTGGCCGCGATCAAAACCAGCCCGGCAAGCAACAGAAAAATACTTCGGCGTTTGACCATGCTCAAGTTTAGCTGGCAGGCCAAAGGCCAGGGGAGAACGAAGCCGGCGTTGGCAATTGCATCTGCATCGGCTCGACCGGCAAAATGCGCGTTTCATACTTCGCAGGCCAGAGACTCCAGGCCAGCAGAGTCATTGAAATAACCAGAATAAGCAGACCAAGAAATATTCGGAGTTTTCTTGTCATTTTATTAATTATACACGCTAGAATTTCGTTTTTGTTGTAGAATGAAAACGGTTCTCCAGGATTTGCCGCCGTAGGCCCCGCCGCGCTTTGGCGGTGTGAAAGGGGGCCGGATTTGGGGGTGCGAGCGTGCGTACGCTCGCACCCCCAAATCCGGGTATCTACCACGAAATTTCCCAAAGAACCATGAAAACAACTAAAGATTAACTAGCGACCTTAGATGTTCTTGGAACCTCATAGGTCTAAGCGAGAAATTATGAAAGTCTTTATCAGTTCTACTTACAATGACTTGATCAATTACCGTATCGCGGCCATCAAAGCTGTGGAAGGTACCAGCTTTCAGGCTGTCAAAATGGAGGTCTTTGGTGCACGACCTGCTGAACCACTTGAAGCTTGTCTAAAAGAAGTGGAGCAAAGCGATTTATTTATCGGTATTTATGCTTTACGATATGGATTCATCCCAGAAGGATCAAATATTTCAATTACTGAAATGGAATATGTCCACGCAAAAAATCTTGGCAGGCCAATTTATTGTTTTCTGCTTGATGACGAAAATCAACCTTGGTTAGCAAAATGGATCGAAGATGAGCCTGGGAAATCAAAATTAATAAATTTTAGACAACGAATTCAAAAAGATCATGTTTTTGACTACTTTACAACCCCCGACGACTTAAGAGCAAAAGTTGCAAATGCTCTCAGCCATTTTGTTGCTAATCAAAAACCAGATCCAAAATCTGATTCCCATAGTGAACTTGGATTTTTAGAATTACTTAGGGTTATTGAGGCAAAATTATTGGAGATATTGAAAAAGTATTTTGGCATTAATATCATTAGGTAAATGGTCAGGCAAATGCAGCGAATTAGCCCACACGTATTGTAGTAAGATAATTGCAGCCTCATTTGTCTCCCGGCCGATCGGGGTACAGGCACACTAAAACGAACGCACTCCTGCGTTCGTTTTAGCTGTTAGCAAGGTGAACCTGCAAAGCAACCGAATCTATATCTTACAAAACCCGCTTGCTCTTACGGCTCGGAAACCTCCTGCAACACCTCGCCCGACTTTTCCTCCCCAACGTTCATGGCCAGGTCGCCTAACGAGACAACCCCTACCAGGCGCTTGTCATCGCGACCCAAGATTATTAGCCGCCGGATCTGGTGCTCGCGCATCAGTTGGGCTGCCTCGTCCACATCCTGGTCATCGAAACAGTACACTACGGGAGTGGTTATCCAATCCTTGCTCAGGCTTTTCTTTGGGTCTATTCCATCCGCTGTCGCACGCAATGCGATATCGCGGTCGGTCAAGACACCGATCAAGCGCTCGCCATCGCAAACGGGCAGGAAGCCGATATTTCGGTAGCGCATCTTCTGGGCTGCAGTTTGCAGCGAGTCATCCGGGTGAACGATTTCGACCTCGCGGGTCATTATCTCTTTTAGTTTCATCGTGTACTCCTTTTCTCCATCATATTGTTAATCATCTTCACTATTGCCATCGGTAAAACCATATTCGACCAATTCGACGATATCATCGACTACAAGGCCGACCTCCGGACAATAGATCTTTTCACTTTCCGCTCCGGGCTCGAGCGGAGTGGTTTCGACCACTCGCACGCAATCGGTAAATGTGCCCGCTTCTGTCGTGATTTCAATTCCCATCTCTACATGCTCGGCACGGTCAAGAGCAATGCCATCCGCCATTTCCTGGTAATATCGTGATCCAAGTAGGAAGGTTCCGGGCATGATGATCCCTGGTTCGGCCAGTCCATCGTTATCTGGCTCGCCAGCACGCCAGGCCCCTTCATGGGTTATCGTTCCATCCTCATTATAGATATCCACCTCTTCCCCGAAATAATAAATGTCGTTTGTCGGCCTGCAAATCACAAAGAAATTCCGGGAAACTTCCACCAGTTCACCATCCACTGACTCCCTTTCCTCGACGACTCGGGTTCTCACGGCGCCAATATCCGGCAGGGTGATTTCTTCAGTCTCCCGCAGTACAGAGATTTCCAGGCTGATCTGCTCCCCGTCTTCCTCGCCTTCAAAAACTAAATGGTAGCCAGGTTCAAGGATGAAGTATGGATTTTCACCGCTGGCTCTAAAATTACAGTCTTCCAACCGAAAATCTTGCGTAAACTCAGGTTCCTCTTCCTGCGCACTGGCAACATTGTTAGACGCGAAGAACACAGATGCGATGATAACCACTAAAGCCAGCGCGATATTCAGTATGTTGGGATTAAATATATCCCGATTCATGACAAACTCCTTTTATCTCGTTTTCTGATTTCTTTACAGGGGGTATAACGCTTCCAGAATGGGCTTGAAATTGTCACGCTGGGCCCTTCGTACCATTCTGATAAATTCGATGCTAAATTCTAAAATCGAGTTTTGACGGGATCTTTCATTCAAAGTTATTATAGAAATTCTGCCAAGAAAAAACTATCGTGAATATCCCTATGATCTTCTAGGGTTATCCCTACAAGGTTTTTCCTTCTGAGACCATTCCGACGGTTCTTTGGGAAATTCCGTGGTAGATACCAGGATTTGGGGGTGCGAGCGTGCGTACGCACGCTCGCACCCCCAAATCCTGGAGAACCATTCCGACTACTGAAATTATCCATAAGGATTCTGATAAAATCATATAGATTCGAGAAAATAAACGAACAACCAAAAATTTTCGGTGGTTGTCTGGATACGTCAAAATGGTGAGCATCCAAAGGCCTTCAGAAGTCTGTGAAAACCGCTGTGATTGCCAAAAGAAACAGATCATATCCTGCCCTTTTATGTACACCAGACTTTGAAACTCTGCACTGGAGGGTATTTGTGAAGATTTTCAAGGTCTTCTATCAAACCAAAGGATTGTTAAATGCCTCACTATCCCCCCGAACCATTCCGCATCAAAGTGACCGAGCCTATTCGCCTGATCTCGCGCGAAGAACGCGAAGCCCGGCTGAAGGAAGCCGGTTACAACGTCTTCGCGATCAAGGCTGAGGACATCTTCATCGACCTGCTGACCGATTCCGGCACCGGCGCGATGAGCCAGGAGCAATGGGCGGCGCTCATGCGCGGCGATGAGTCCTATGCAGGCGCGCGCTCCTTCCATCGCCTGAAAGCTGTCGTCGAAGACATTTTCGGTTTCAAATATTTCGTTCCGACCCATCAAGGACGCGCAGCTGAGAACATCCTGTCGGCGTGTCTCGTCAAACCGGGCAACTACGTGCCTTCCAATATGCACTTCGACACCACCGATGCCAACATCCGTGCGCGCGGCGGGCGTCCCACCAACCTGGTGATCGACGAAGCTTTCGAGACCGCCAACCCGCATCCCTTCAAAGGCAACATGGACATCAAGAAGCTGCGTGCCTTCATCAAACAGGTCAGTGCCGCGAATATCCCGTTCGGAATGGTAACAGTCACAAACAACGCGGGGGGCGGGCAGCCAGTCTCGATGGAAAATCTCAAGGCGGTCGCTGCCCTGTATCGCGAGCACAAGATCCCCTTCTTTATCGACTCCGCTCGCTACGCCGAGAACGCCTACTTTATCAAGCTGCGTGAGAAGGGTTACGAGAACAAGCCTGTGCTCGAGATCGCGCGGGAGATGTACAGCCTCGCCGACGGTATGACTATGTCTGCCAAGAAGGACGCCATCGTCAATATCGGTGGATTACTGTGCCTGAACGATGAGTCGCTTTTCCAACATATCAAAAACGAACTGATCCTGCGCGAGGGCTTTCCTACCTATGGCGGTCTGGCAGGCCGCGACCTGGACGCGATGGCCGTCGGTCTGTACGAAGGCCTGGACGAAACTTATCTAGCCTACCGCCTGGCCCAAACCGCTTATCTCGCCGCGCGTATCAACGAGGCAGGCATCCCCACCATTCAGCCTGCAGGCGGTCATGCTGTTTACCTCGACGCGCACGCCGTCTTGCCGCATATCCCGCAGGCTGAATTCCCGGGCCAGGCGTTGGCGGTCGAACTCTATCGTGAAGGCGCCATCCGCGGCGTGGAGATCGGCTCGGTCATGTTCGCCTACCCAGATCCGGACTCGGGCAAGATGATCTTCCCCAAGCTTGAACTGCTGCGCCTCGCCATCCCGCGTCGCACCTACACCCAGACCCATCTGGACTATGTGGTCGACTCCCTGGCGCGCATCAAGGAACGCGCCCCCAAGATCTGCGGCTACAAGTTCACGTACGCGCCAGAGTTACTTAGACATTTTACGGCTAGATTTGAGCCGCTTTAGATAACCTCGCTGAGCGGAGGTCCTGAGCTTGCCGAAGGCGGTAGTCGAACGCATTTGCAACCAGCCCTTCCACTACCGCCTCGAATTGCATTCGGCGTCCGCTCACCTGTGCCTGCGCTACAGGTGCAGGCAGGGCGAATATTCTTTATGCCTCGCTGGATAGATCCCTCTCCCGTCGAAATCCCCGCTTCATTCGCGGATGCTTCGACCTGGCTCAGCACAAGCCTGGACTTGCCTGCGCTCATCGCGCAGACTCTCGTCCGGCGAGGAATCACCTCCATTGCTGCTGCGCGCGCCTTCCTCGACCCAGATTCCCAACTTCTGGCCTCTCCGTATGAACTTCCGGGCATGGAGTCAGCCGTCGAGCGTATCCTTTTGGCTATCCGCAATAAAGAGCAAATTTGCGTCTGGGGAGACTTCGATGTAGACGGGCAGACCGCTACTACCCTGCTGGTCCAAACCTTGCAGACGCTCGGTGCAGACGTTACCTATCACATCCCTATCCGCGCTGTTTCATCGCACGGTGTTCATATCCCCCAACTGACCGAGATCATCGATCAAGGTTTAAAGCTCATCCTGACCTGCGATACCGGCATCACCGCCCATGAATCCGTGGATTACGCAAAATCCCGCGGTGTGGACTTTGTCATTACTGACCATCACGAGCCGGGAAAAACCTTGCCGGATGCAGCCGCAGTCGTTAATCCCAAGCTATTACCAGAAGACCATTCCCTGGCGAACTTGGCAGGGGTTGGGGTGGCCTACAAGCTCGCGGAAGCGTTGTTGAGTAGCAACGACTTTAGTCGTTCAAAAACAGCGACTACACCTGCCCTGCCGGAGGGTGCCAGGACAGTCGCCACTACCGACCTTCTCGATCTCGTTGCCCTCGGCCTGATCGCCGACGTCGCCCTGTTACGGGGCGAAACCCGCACCCTGGCCCAAAAGGGACTGAAAGCCTTACGCAATTCCGAGCGATTGGGCCTCAAGATCATTGCTGAATTCGCAAATCAGCCACTCTCGCAGGCCACCGAGGAATACATCGGTTTCGTGCTGGCGCCACGCCTGAATGCGCTGGGTCGCCTGGGCGATGCCAATCCCGCCGTCGAATTGTTAACCACCAGTGATCCTTCACGCGCACGCGTGCTGGCGGCGCAACTGGAAGGCTTGAACGCGCAACGCAAACTGCTTACCAACCAGGTCTACCAGGCCGCCGAAGCGCAATTGCGCGCCGACCCCTCCCTGCTGACACAACCGGCGATCATCCTGGGAAACCCGGCCTGGCCGGGAGGTGTGATCGGCATCGTCGCCAGCCGGCTGAAAGAACGCTACAACAAACCCGTCATCCTGCTCAACACAGCCGAAGGCGAACCCGCGCGCGGTTCGGCGCGTTCCATCGAGGGACTGCACATCACCGAGGCCATCGCTTCCCAAAGCGACCTGCTGCTCGGATACGGCGGGCATCCCATGGCAGCCGGTCTTTCGCTGGAGCAGGCAAACCTGTCTGCATTCCGTAAGGGGCTGGGCAAAACCATCGAGCAGATGCTCGGCGCAGCCGCGCGCGAAGAACCGACTTTGCAAATTGATGCCTGGATGCCCCTGGATGAACTTGCACTTGACCTGGCTAATTCCATCGAGCGCCTGGCTCCCTTCGGCGCAGGCAACCCCTCTCTCACCTTTGCATCCCGCGGACTGAGGCTGAAATCCGCGGCGGCGCTCGGGCGCGGAGGGGAGCACGTCCGCTTGAACGTCGAAGATGAGAACGGGAACCAACAAAGAATCCTGTGGTGGAACGGCGGGGGAGAAGATCTTCCAGAAGGCAAGTTCGATCTGGCGTATTCCGTCCGCGCCAGTACCTTTCGCGGCGAGAGACAGTTAGCGCTGGAGTTTGTGGATTTCAGGGTGGTGGAAGAAAAAGCAGTTGAAGTAAAAAGTGAGCAGATAGAGGTGATCGATCTGCGAGGAAACGTCGAGCAGTTTTCCCGTTTAACCGTTCAAACATATGCAGAGGGGGATGATAAGAAAAAGATTGCCGGTGTGGACAGGTTTAACCTACACACCTCGGACGAACTGGTAATTTTCACGACACCACCGGGGCCCGCCGATTTGAAATCTATCCTGGAACAGGTCAAGCCGCAGAAGGTGTATCTTATCGCGCAAAACCCGCCTGTGGAAAAAGCAGACGAATTCTTGATGCGGCTGGCAGGCATGACGAAATTCGTGATCGCGAAAAAAGGCGGGGAGACCAGTATCTCAGCTCTTTCGGCAGCGACCGCCCAACGCGAAGCGACCGTACGGATCGGCCTGGAGTGGCTGGCGGCAGGGGGTCACGTGACAATTGCGGGAGAGGATGATGCGGTTCTCCTGTCCCACGGAAGCGGCGAGGGGAACGAGTATGTCCGAAAAGAGTTATTTGTCGCGGTCAAAGGTCTGCTGGAAGAGACGGCGGCATTTCGAAATTATGTCGCGACAACAAAGGACCCCATGAGGCTGTTCGACTCATAGGGTCCGGACCACAAAGTCGCGAAGGTACAAGATCACAAATTTTTTATGAGTGTCTTTGCCCGTCCCGGCTCCGCCGTGCGGGCCGGGGTGACCTGGTGTCTTGGTGGTAAATCTCTAATTCAATCCCAACTCGGCCAGTTTTTCCTTGCTCGGGATGCCGTTCTCCCAACCGCGGACCCGGTAATAATCAGGCAGCATTTTATCGAGATCAACTACCCTGCCCTTGGCCGGGCCTTCGGGCAGCGGCTCTTCCAGCAGGCGTGGCGCGAGCCTATCATGCTCCGGGCCCCAACCGGCTTTGATCAGGAACAGGC
>Ga0105104_10001088_pt1 | contig 20723 bp, 16 predicted proteins | sample PPLLaktember2015_3_FD_87034 | JGI IMG/M metagenome (GOLD analysis project Ga0105104, IMG submission 87034) | Freshwater sediment microbial communities from Prairie Pothole Lake near Jamestown, North Dakota, USA - PPLs Lake P7 Core (6) Depth... | ecosystem: Environmental > Aquatic > Freshwater >... | reverse complement strand
CCGGCTGAGACCAGGCCTGCGGCTACTGACGCGGCGAGCATCTGTCCTGAGGGCCTTGAATCGCGGCCGATGCAAACGGTCAACCGGCGATTTTTGTCGATGGTCCTGGTGCGTAAAAACGAGCCAAAGGCACGACCATAAGCGGCCGCCACTTCGGGCGTGAGGTTTTCACCTACAATACCCCGCAGGCCGCTGACTGTAATAATTAATTCGGCGGCCATTATTAATCAAGCTTGCAAGTGTGGATTTCGTTTACAAAATCGAGTTTGCTGAGGTCTTCGACGGTCGAGGCGTCAGGGTCTTTATCGAGCGAGACGGCGAGTATCGCCTTTTGCTGGTCGAGCTTCTGGCCGACGCCCATCGTGCAGATATTGATTTTGTGCTTGCCCAGGAGCGTGCCGACCGAGCCGATAACGCCGGGTTTGTCGTCGTTGAAAATGATGGCGACCGCGCCCTGCGGCGTCATTTCGACGTCGAAGCCGTCGATTTCGATGATACGCAGGCGTTTCTCGCCGAAGACGGAGCCGGTGATTGTCCGTGTGACCTTATCGGTAACGACCTTGGCTGTGAAACTCGCAGCGACGTCTTTCGGAGTCGGATTTTTGGTAACATCGGCATTGATGCCGCGTTCCTTGGCGAGGACGGGGGTATTGACCATATTAAGCGGCATATCGAAATGCTTCTGGAGCAGGCCGATCTGAAAGTTGAGCGTAACGGTCTGGACGGGCATTTCGGCGATTTTGCCCCGGTACTCAACCTGTATCTGTTTGATTTGGCCCGGCGCTATGGTGCTGAGCACGATACCGATACGGCGCGCAAGCTCAGCATACTTCGCTACCAGGGGAGGAACGCCTCCAGTTGTCGATGGCGCGTTGATAGCGTTTCGGATTGATTCGCCTCTCAGGGCTTCTGCAAGAATCTGAGCGGCCTCGACGGCGACTTCAATCTGGGCTTCCTCGGTGCTCGCCCCAAGGTGCGGGGTAACGAGGCAATTATTGAACTCCTTGAAACGTGTATTTTCAGGCGGCTCTTTGGGGAACACGTCGAAGGCGACGCCGGCGATTCGTTTTTCAGCGAGAGCAGCATAAGCAGCGTCTTCGTTAATGATGCCGCCGCGGGCACAGTTAACCAGGCGGACGGTCGGCTTCATCATTTTTATCTGGTCAGTATTAATCATATTGAGCGTCTGCTCGTTTTTGGGGACGTGGACGGTGATATAGTCGGCTTCTTTGAAGATTCTTTCGAGCTTGTCGGTGATTTCGACACCTGATTTTTCCGCGTCAGGCGGAGCGGCAAGCGGGTCATAGCCGAGGACCTTCATTTCGAAGCCCTGTGCGGCCATTTTGGCGACGGCCATGCCGATTCTTCCGAGGCCTATTACGCCGAGGATTTTCCCGTTGAGCTGGGTGCCTTCGTATTGTTTCCTGTCCCATGCGCCGCTCTTGAGCGAGTTGCATGCGGGATCGACGTGGCGGCTCATGGCAAGCATCAGCGCCATCGTATGTTCGGCTGCGCTTAAGGTGTTGCCGCCGGGGGTATTCATAACGAGGATGCCCTTGCGGGTGGCCTCTTTGACATCGACATTGTCGATTCCGACGCCCGCGCGGGCGACGGCCCGGAATTTGCCGGGATTGGCCATAACCTTGGCGGTGTCCTTTGTGGCGCTGCGGATAATCAGGCCGTCGTATTGGCCGATTATTGACGTCAGCTCGTCCTCACTGAGGCCTGTCTTGACGTCAACTTCGACGTCGGGCATGGATTTGAGCAGGTCGATACCTTCCTTCGCGAGCTTGTCAGAAATCAGAATCTTCATCACAGGGTCTCCGAAAAAGTTTTAAGGAATCATTTAAGTTTTTCCCAGCCGGTGTTGGTTGTATCGTCGGCTATTTTAAACTGGTTTTTAGGGCAGTTATAAAGGTATCTTGTGACGCAATGGGCAGCGGCGGCGGCCAGCCGGACGGCGGCGGTATCATAATCGCGACGCTCTGATTCGAAGCCAACGCGGAGAATTTTCGCCTGCTCGACGGCAGGCCAGACTTTTTTGCCCCCTGCCACCTTGAAAAGCTGGGCCTCGACAACAAGCTCGCCGCTGATATAGCCTGAATTGCTTATTTGCGAAATCATGCACTTACTGACGGCAATCCACAGGACATAGTCGGCGCCGAGGGCCGAACCAATCTTATCAGGCGCCATCAGTGTAAAATCAGGCGTGTTGGAGCGAAATTCCGCCAGCGCATCATAGGGAATAAAATTAGCGTCAGGGATTTTGGCCTGCACATGGAAAAGTTTGCTTACGGTATCGCTGAGAAAATATCTCAGGTTGGGATGACAATCGAGATAAGGGGGCTGGTCAACGAGAACGAGGATTTTTATGTTCTTTTGTGCTGCCAGATTATATTCAGCTTCTATTTTGGTTTCAGCGCTGGTCGGCGTGCTAAGAACGGTGATTATTTGGCATCCTGCTTGCGTCAGAAACGTCGCTATGAACAGGCAAGCCGCCCCAAAAACCGTTGCGTGAACAAATTTTCCTTTTTTCTGTCTCATAAAGCCCGCGATTAATCACTGTCGTATTGTTCTTACGAATGTAACAATCCAGCCGGCGACGACAACAAACGCTAAGGCGGCGAATATATACCGCAGCTTCAGCGTTACAATACGCCGCTCGAAGGCAGGCGAATATACACCAAAAACGGCCACGAGGAAAGCAAAAAATGCCGCTGAAACCATCAGCGAGCAGAATAACGCCGCGGCCGGCTGAACATAGAAAGAGCGGATTACCTGGCCCTGTGTGAAGGCCAGAACCGAGGTGGTATAGCCGCAGGTGGGACAAGGCAGGCCGTAAACCTGCCTGAAACCGCAGACAAACGGCCAAATGGTGATATTGTAACGGCCAACTACCCACAGGGCGGCAAAAGAACCGGATATTGCGAAAAAAACCAATGCGGCGACGAGTCGCTTCCGGTATGATGCCCGGCTGAACATTTTTGTTGCAGCTTGTTGTTGGCCTGTTTCCACAGAAACGTTAAAATAGCCGCATATTCTGATTGCGTCAAGGATTGGAATAACGCATAAATATTGCTAATTGTCATTTCGAGTGAGCCGGAGGCGAGTCGAGAAATCTGTTTTAGAAGATTTCTCCACTTCGTCCCGATAAGTCGGGACTACGGTCGAAATGACGGGTTATCTTTTTTAAACGGTAAATTTAAAAGGAAAAATTTATGGAACTCGAACAGAAGGATTTGAGCAGGATGCTTGAAACGGCGATTGTTGCGGCGCGGCTGGCCGGGCAAAGGGCGATGGAAGAGATAAGCTACATCAAGACGTCGCTGAAAGGCCCTGACCAGCTTGTAACGCAGGCCGACGTAATTTGTCAAAAAATCATCGTTGACCGGATAAAGGAGACGTTTCCGGATGACGGCTTTATCGCTGAAGAAGGACAAGGCGGCGCGATGTTCAAGCAGCCGCCCAGGGGCGCAAGTCGGATATGGTGGGTCATTGACCCGATAGACGGAACGAACAATTACGCCAGGGGCATGCTTTTATTTACTGTCGCGATAGCCGCGATATATGAGGGTGAGCCGGTTGTGGGCGTGGTTTTTGACCCGGCGACCGAGTCGATGTACACGGCGATAAAAGGCCAGGATTCCCGGCTAAATGAGAGGCGAATCAGCGTCAGCGATGAGGGATTCAGCAATTTTTCGAGCGTCGGCACGGACAGCTTCTTCGATAAAGGCGTGCCGAAATGGGTAATCGCGCTTATGGAAAAGGCCCGGTCGAGGACTTTGGGCAGCTCCTGTTTGCAGCTTGCCTATTTGGCCAAGGGTTCACTGGTCGGCATAGTGTTTGTCAGGCCCAAGATATGGGATATCGCCGCGGGGGTGTTGATAGCCGAATCGGCTGGCGCGACTGTTACCGACTGGAAAGGCAATCGGCTCTTCCCCGTCGATTGCGATAAATACCAGGGCCATGATTTTCCGACCGTTGGCGGAAATAAAAAAGTTTATGCCGAAATCCTTGAGATACTAAAGTAATTGCCAGTTCGCGACCGCCAATCGACAATTACCTTGGGTCGGGAACCATTTGTATCGCCACAATTTTCACTTTGCCGCCTGCGGGCGTAACGCCTGAGCGGTCTAAAATGGCTATGGCACGCTTCTGCGGGCCGTTTGGGCCGATACGCACGAGAATATAAGCAGTAAATACATCACTGCGGACGGTAACGAGATTGCTGATTCGGTCGAATATAATATCCCGTTCCTCAAAATCGTTCGCTGCCCCATCATTTGGGGAAAGGTCGGGTAAACTAACCAAATCTGAGCTAGTTGGGTCCGCATATTTTCTAATATCATATAATACATTGTATGATGGACTAAGCGGAGGACAGATTTCACGGCCAAGGGCATGTGTTACATTCATCAATTCGCCGATAGAAACGAAACCACGGTCTTCACGGACAATTAACGGCGAGCAGCTCCCGGTAAGATCAACCATACCCTTGCCTCTTCCGATGGAATAATCGACGACATTTTCAACCAGCTTGTTTTTATCCCTATAAGCGACTATAGCCTGTGCCAATTCATAAGAAGGCGTTCCGCCGGAAACCCATGGTAGTTGCGCGAGGACGAACCACGGAGCGGTATTGATATTTATCCTGCCTTTGATTTTGAGCTCATCCTCATCCGGCTCGATTGCTCCATCGGAGTCGTTATCGATTCCATCCACGGTCGGGTCGAGAAGTGTAAAATAATTGAACAATCCCTGATATTCGGGCAGAGTCAGATTGAGCCGAATATCCGGTTCTATAAAGCCCGCAGGCAACATTGGGAAAGGAATGCCGCCATAATCATATCCGTAGGCCCGGAAAAAGAAAAGTTGTCCTAACTCCCCGATATTTGTCAACGGGCCGTTTTTCGGATGCGCCTGAATCTGTTGGGGATTAAAATTATCAAAAAATGTATTGTAACCACCGAGAGTGGCTTCTGTGATAAGACCCGCTGCGGGATTTTCCCACAAACGTCTTATGCATTTATGAGGCGAAATATCACGCTGAAAGCTGTGAACAACCACGGCGAAATCATCGACAGGCGGATCGACAAGCCAGCCGGGTTCAGTGCCGACTGTGGGAACTACGACAAAATCGACCGTCAAAGGCAAGCCATCGACTATTCGTTTCAAACTAATAACGGCGCTGTCAGTAAAAGCAACGTTAACGTCAGTGACGAGATTAGAATCTCTTGTATCGACACCCAACGTCGCTGGGCCAACGTCCGTCCAATTAAACACAAAAAAGGGACTGTTTCCAGGCCAGGTAAAACTGTACGGTGCAGACGGATTACTGCTGATATCAAGCCGCCAGTTGCTGTCCGGTACCGGGTCAGTGGCGTATGGCTTATAAAGCTCTATTGCGTAAGAATGGGTTAAGGTGTTGCTTGGGTCCTGCCTTACAAAACTTTGTACAATCTCAGAGATGTAAATACAGGGCTGTTCGAAGCCGAAATACGGTATTTTGTCCGGCCCATCATAAACAACGGTTATATTCGCATCGTTATCGACATAATCCTTGAGATTAGCGGCGATTTGTTTGCATACGGCGTTGGAGATAGTCGAATCGAGCGATGCGCGGACGACATCATAAACAACTGTATTTGCATCAGCAGAAGCAGCCAAGCTTATATTGAACATTTTTTCGCCATTTGGCTTGATTATCCGGTCGCAGTTGTATGTCGTGGCGATATGGCGATAGGCGTATTCTATATCAGGGGGAGCGGTAAGATTGGCGTCGATGCTTGTGGTTTTGAACCACTCCGCCAAATCCCCTGTGCCATACGGAGTGGAATTAGTCCTTTTACGAAATTGGCCGCCCCAATCTTCCAATCTGGTATCGATGTTATCCTGATTAATCACAAATCTATATCTCATCTCAAGCTCATCTGAGATATCGAAAGGAGTATTCGGCCCATAAGGTGATTCATATCGCCAAACGACATCACTCTCATATCCAGGAAAGTCTCCTGGATTAGCAGGTGACCTTATATTAAGAAGTCTTGTCTCGTCAATGGTTTGGTATGCGCTTGTGGAGTCGTTAGGTCGCCAGGAAAGAGCCATAAGATTAATATCTATCTGGCTTTTTCCAATTGAGCTGGAGGAGTCGAATTTGTAGCCGGTGTTGACGTTAAGCATGCCGCCGTTATCGATGACTCGAACAGCGGCGTAAATGGGTTTGCCTTTGCTCGATGTAACGCCGTAAATGCCGGACTGAACCTGAACCCATATCGAATCGCTTATACCGTCACCATCCGCGTCGGCAGCCGTCCCGGCGTCAAAATAAGGAGAATCGTTATAATCATGAAGGTCTTGCGCAATCACGCCGTGAGAGACGTTGTAAAGGTTGCCATAAATGTCGCTGATTTGTCGCCAGCGGTAATCACTCGGTGCGGAATACAGATATGGTTCAAGGCAGGCAAGCCAGGGATTGCACGGGTCGGGATAGTCGGCATATTGATTGGGGTCGATACTCCCCCTGCTCACATCGTACACAAGGTCTTCGGATATTTTTGCGACGACGGTATCGACGGCAAGAGCGAGGTCTTTGTTTTCAGAGATGGAGGATGTTGCGACCGACTCGACGCGGGACGAAAGAAGAAACATTACGCCTATTATGGCAAGTAAGCTCGTCAGGACGATTGCGAGTATTATCGCCGAGCCGCGGAATCGTCGCTCGTGTTGTATTTTGTGTCTTGAGTCCATTTTAATCGCCTAAGTAAACGATATGTGTAAACGTCTGGCCATCCTTGAAAACGCCCTTCGAGTCGTAAAGCGTAAATGTGAACTTCAGGGCCGTCGGATAAAAGGTATCCGGAAAGTGTAGCCCGGTCACATATACTCCTTTGGCGTCTAATGGAAGAAAACCAACGGAGGGCTGGGCTACATTGAAACATACACAAAATAAAGAAAAAGTCATAGAGCCAAAGTCGGAATCATCCACAAATCCGTCGCCGTCTGGGTCAATACTTGGCCACCAGTAAATCGTGCCGGGGGGCTTTAATAAAGTGGGATTCGGGGAGTATGCCCACTGAATCGACATATTGCCCACACCCTCAGTCAAAAGATTCTGCAAGCCGGAATTATTCTTAAAATCAACCTGAGGCCTATTATTAACTAAATCTGAGACATACCTAAAACAAACTGTAATTATCAGGTCTATATTGGCGGGCAGGGTCGCTAATGCCTGCCACTCGGACAGCGAAATACTGTCGTGCTCAAATGCGCTATTATTAGGCCAATCAAAGCTGGTTAAAATGTTATCGGTATAAGCAGGCCATTGAACAATGCCGGGGGCATTGGTCAGGAGGTGCTGATTTCTCGCGAGAACTCTGTGGTCTAAATGATGAAACCGGTCGATGTCAGTTTCATTGATTTCCGAAGGGCCGTAAGTTCCGCCATAGACCGGAGAAACAACTTTTGCCTGGCCATACTGGATTCGCGCGACGTTGCTTGCTATAGGCGCTCCTGTATTTGAAGGGATTTTAGGCGTTCCGTCATATAAACGCGTTGACTGGAAATCGCCGGCGGCAAAAAACATTATCTGGTCCATTCGCCGAGTGTAATCGTTGGGGTCAAGCTGAAACCAGATAAACAAGGGCGCATCTTTGCGAAGGCCTTTGAAGTCGGAGTTGAGCTGGCCTGTGATGGCACGCAGTTTTTGCATGACCTCCGCCTGGGCCGTAGCGATGCGATACGAGCCGATGGCGGCCTTGAAAACCGAGCCGGCGAAGAAAATGACCATCGCCAATAACGCTATCGCGACGACAAGCTCGATGAGGGTAAAACCCCGTCGCTCGTTGCTCGTGACTCGTGACTCGTATTTTGTATTTTGCAGTTCGCAGCTCATATAAAAATTAAAATCTCATCACTTTCTGATAAACCGCTATACAGGGATTTCTTCCGCCCTCTTTAGGCGGAGGGACGACCCAGACAGAGCTGCCCACGGCGGCCCCCTGCCAGGTTTTGTCAAGACGGATTATATTAGCCCTCGGAGGCGTTAAACGTTCGAGAACGCGATATATCTGGCCCGATACGTTATCTACTATCGTGGAGCCGTCATTTATAAAAGTTACTTCAACGGGGACGTTTACTATCAGCTCATCGGGCCTGTCAGTGATATTATGAGTTACAGAAACGGAAAGAGGAACCGGCATACTGGTTGTGTAGATATTGTATGGCGAAAAAAAGTTCCGAATGTTGTATCGGGTCGTTACACCTGTTTTTCTGCTGACAAAAACCGTAACCTGAACACTGTTCGGGTCAAGATTATCGGTTCTTCGGCAAATTGCAGACCACCAGTATCGCTTCGAATTGGGGTCGGTCACGGGGGTCGAAGGATATGCAAAGGCATTATAGTCCTGAATATATACTGCGGGAACGGCGCTGATTTTAAGGGGAATTAATTCAAGAGGCGCCTGTGCGTTTAAGGGTAAGCCGACGGGATTTATATCGTAAAGTTTTATTTTCGCGAAGGCCTCGTCGGCGACGATTGCCGCCATCGTCCTTTCGGTGGAAACCGTCGTAAAATGAATCCCGACGGGAAAAACGCCCGCGATAAACAGCATCCCCACCGCTAAGGTCCCGACGGCAAGAAGAACCTCCATCAGCGAGAAACCGCTTTCGGCTTGCCTATGATTGTCATTTCGAGCGAGGCGGAGTCCCCGAAGGGGGCGGAGCCGAGTCGAGAAATCTATTTTAGCAGATTTCTCCGCTTCGCGACGCTTTGCGTCGCTTCGGTCGAAATGACAATGCGGATGTAACAGAGATTCGTTCATCTGTCGTTAACAATCGTTCCCGTGTATGGATTAATATAAACAGGTTTTTGCGCGACTTGTATCAGGTAATCGGTCCATCGCCTGTTCGGAGCGACCTGCTTGAGCTTTTTCGTCTCGTAAATATAAAAGCTGCTCCGGCTCGGCTCAGGACCAAACCCAAGGTTTAAATTCCCGCCAGTGCCGAAGTAGTCATCCTGATAAAGCTCAGCAATTCTGGCAGTTTCGACGTTGTAATCGGTGTTGAATATGTCATCCAAACTATTGTTATTTGTTAGACCATTTCTATTTCTGACTCGAACACCATGTACCGCAATTTTGCCTGAAGGCGAAAAGATTATTGAGAATGTTGTTGTATCATACAGTTCATAGTTGTCGTTTATCGCGTTATTCCCGCCAGAAACAGGGTCATCAATCCTGATTTGCGTACCTGGGCTTATAGGGTCCAGCACATCGCGGTTAGGGACAATTGTAAGATCCATCACACCAATCGAATCGGGCAGCTTGATTGGCTCAATACCCTCAACGGCGCGGAAACCAGAAGCCATTATATTCGGGTCATGGATAATGAAGATTATATATTGCGAGGCATCGATGGGGTTGGCGGAGTCGTAGCGTTTCTGGAAGCGTATGCCGGCGTATCGCTGCTCTTTTGCGGCAATTGCGCGGGCGCTTGACAGGGCGGCGCTAATCGTCGATTTTGCCCCGCTTTGCGATTCGAAGGAGTTCAAAAGCATATTGGCCGCCGGGATTGTCAGGCCGACCATCAACGCGACTATCGCAATGACTATCGTCATTTCAGGAAGCGTAACACCGGCTTGTCTGCGTTTAGTTATCATTTCTACTGCCTGTTCGTAATGTCGTCCTTTGTTCCAAATTTTTTGTCCGGCCCCGCAGATGTTATTACAGGAAAAGTTCTCTTGGCGGAATTCCTGTAGTCGAGATAATTTGTCCATACGCCAGCATAGTTGGCGAAATCGGGGTAATAATCATATTGAATGGGTGTTTTCCAAGGGTCAACAATTACTGTGAATGGGTACTTGGCTATAACAGCACCTGTGCTTTGATTAATTATAGAGACATCCATTGGATGTCCGTCTGTGCCATTGTTTGTCAGCAGTGATTTATCTATTTTTTCGAGCGTTGCACGACAATCAGGGATATGGCTCAGGATTAAATATAATGCTGCACTGCCTGCAAATTTGGAGTCATACGCCCCTGAAATACTGACTAATACTAATGGAATAGGCGGATATATAGCGTGGAGGAGAACATCTTGAAGATTCAAATATGGATTAGGGTTAGTAATGCTTAGATTATTGCAATCGAGAGGAAAAGCAAGCCCTTTATCTTTATAGTCGTTGTGATTGTATTCGTAGCCGAAGTCGCGGAACTGTTCGAGGGCGGTATCGATTATCGCAAGCGTGTCCTTGCAAAGGCGAATCTTGCCCTGCTCCTGGACGCGAGTGGCGACGCCGAACACAATCGAGACGAGGACGGCGATAATCGCCACCACCACGACTGTCTCAATCAGCGTAAAACCGCTATTTTGCCCCCTGGTTTTCATAAACAAAGCACCTCACCGGCAGATGGCCGGCGTTTAGTTGTGAATATCGTCAGCCGTGCCGTAAAAGCCGTCGGCCCCCGCCGAAATCAAAATGTATGTATCAGGCCTGTATGGCCAGGGGTATTGTGTGACCTTCGGGTCTCTTATCCCGTAGCCAATCCCTGATCCTCCGAAGCCGGGTGCGGCCGCCGGATTGTAGTTATACTGAGAGTTGTAAAAAACGATGGGTTCAGGGCCGCTCCAGTAACCAAGCGGGTGGGCTTTGCCGGCAGAACCGCTGGCTGTAATTTTCTGAAGGTCGATTAATGGCTGATTGTGATAATAATTGTAGATTCTGTCCGTTACGGCAGTCGGCACAGCAAAACTTTTACTGTTGGTATTTGCCTTATAATAAAGGATGGGCGTTCCGGCCGTAACCGGTTTTCCGGTGCTGTCGAAAGTTTTCTTGAATTTAAAAACATCGCATAGTACGAAAGTACACGGGTCAAGCGGACCGGTATTATTGAACAACTGTCTAAGCTCAAAAGCGTTGGCTGTCGCAAGCTCAAGGTATGGGCCTTTTCTTTCAAAAAGCGTCGCCGGCTGTCCGCTGCCTGTTAATCTTGTTCTCGGAGGCGGGTCATAAGAATTACCTAAGCCCAAAGCGTCAAGGCCGTCGTATCGCCAGGCGCTATTCGGGTCAAAACCCATCATATCCCACCCTACCATCGCCTCTGCCAATTTTTGTGCACCGCAATAGCGGGTCCTTAGCGGCACTGTTGACCATCTCAAATCGGGCCAGTCGGAAGGCGGATAGTCGCCGTAATCCTGTTTGAAGGCGTCCAGCGCCATATCCATCGCGTTAAACTGCGCCTTCTGCGCGGTCTCCCTGGCCATCCTGCGGACCATCGCGAATGAAGGAAGCAGGATACTTACAAGCAGGCCGATGATTGCCAGAACTATCAGCAGTTCAACGATGGTAAATGCCTTACGTTTATTCATTAAGTTATCCTTCCTTCTATCACAAACTATAGCCGCTTGGTTGCTGCCAGTATTCGATAAGCAAGGCGTAGTCGGCAAAATCGATAGAGCCGTCCTCGTTGAGGTCTGTTCGCACGCAGGCCCCGCCGTTATTGAGCCATTCGCTGCTGAGGATAAAAACGTCGTAATAATCAACGATTCCGTCGTCATTCAGGTCCGCGTCAAGTAATATGTAATTCGGTTCGAAGAAGAACGTGTCGCAGGGAAGTTCCGCCTGTTCGGTTGACATCCAGACCCCGGCCAATGACGCGAAGTCCGAAAAATTAACATTGCCGTCGCCGGTCAAATCCGGCCCTTCCGGATTAAGCCAGCCGTCGGCAAGTACCTGGAGGTCATAGATATCGACTATACCGTTCACATCGAAATCCGCCGGCTGCGGACCTGTGCTGTTGCAGAACGTATCAAACATTACGGAATCCCATTTGGCGTAATAACTATAGTAGTATGGCTCCGCCGCCGTATTGCTTTTAATGCCGAACGCCAGTATGTGGAGGCCGCTGGAGAAATTAAGGTTGTTGACTTCGATATGATACACGCCGTTTTCTGAAATTCCGGGCTGGTTTGAGTCCCAGATGACTTCGTCATCGACAGTGACAATTGCGCTGAATAAGCTGGAATCCCAGTTGATATCGGGCCACTCCGTAGAAAGAGCAAGGTCAAAGCTAATCTGATGGACGTTTTCGGCAAAAACGCTTTGCGAGATAACAGCGGTATCGCCCGCCTGAAAAGCAGCGTTATATCTGGTGCCGAACGTCAAAGAATAATCCCCATGCGTAGACCAGTCGTCCCAGACAAACGCCAAAAATTTGGACTCGTCGAAACCGGCGTCGCACCAGTGCTCGGGCCTGGCGTCCTGTGCAACAACCCCGATTATTCCGTCGTTTTCAAAGCTTCCGTTTTTCACGATTGAAACCGCTCCGCGGCTTATGCCGCAACAAATCATGGATACCGCTAAAACAGCGAAAATCCGGCTTTTCATCTCCATCCTCAACATCCTTTAACGCTTATTCACCGAAATTAAATATGTCATCGCTTGTTCCGTATTCACCGTCAAAACCTGCCGAAAGCAATATGTAAGAATCTTCCCTGTATGGCCTGCCGCCGCCGGGAACCTTGGGGTTTAAGGTCTTCTTATAGAAAAGCTCAGGCCATGGCCATGTGGCCTGAACGAGCGCTCCGCTCTGCATAATTCCACTGCTTGCCATTGAATGGACGAAAGTGGTCCAGGGCAATCCCATATCAATAAGTCCTTGATTGTCCCTGACGTCATAGATGTTACTATTGAGGAGAGTGGCGTTGTCGAGGGCTGTATGTGCAGTTTTTGTCGGCTCGGCCCTGTAGTAAAGTATAGGCATGCCCATTTTCTTGCCCGTATTTATGTTTGTGGCACGAGTATAGATATCACACAAAACGAACGTATTCGGGTCGTAATCGAAGGTGGATATAACGTCATTAGTATAGAGGTCTTTAAGCTGGAAGGCGTTTGCGTTTTCGAGTTGTAAATGCATCTTTCGCGATTTGAGGTTGTCAGAATATTCCGCCGCTGTGGGCCAGTTGGCTTGATCAGGATAAAGAGTCACTCCTGCAACATTCGGACGGGCAAATCCTTCTGTTCTGAAACGCGATTTGGGATTGAAACCCTTTAGGTCCTGTCCGACCATCGCCTCGGCCAGCTTCATCGCCCCGCAATAGGGCTCGCCCTGGTCGTCGAACGCGTTGGAATCAGGGTAGCCCTCGTTTTCTGCGTTAAACAGGTCAAGCGCTACGGCTATGCTGTGAAACTGCGCCCTCTGCTTGACGTTCTGAGCATATCGTCTCACGCGGCTAAGAGCAGGCACTAACAAGCTGATGAGCAGAATTATTATGCTCATTACCGTCAACAGTTCAACTATCGTGAACCCCGTTAGAACCCCTCCTTTGCCCCGAAAGTGTATCTTCATTGCCACCGTTTCTAACGGGGTGAAGCCGGTCTTCCTGCCCTGGTCATTCCGTATCTGCCTCATTTTTCACTCCTCTATAATAAGTGGTTAGTTTTACCCTTGCGAGCTTAAGCCGGAAATAATCTTTATCATCGGTAAGAACACCGAAAGCACTATCGTCATCACGACCGCGCCTAAGCCCAGAATCATAATAGGTTCCAGCAAATGCATCAGCGAAGCCACCAGAACGTCAACCTGCTCGTCGTAGTTGTCGGCGACTTTAAGCAGCATCTTGTCCAGGTCGCCCGTTTCCTCGCCGACGGCCACCATGTTGGTAACAATCAGGTCAACGGTCTTGGACTGCTTGAGAGGCGCGGCGAAGGTGTCGCCCTGCCTGATTGAGTTTTGAACGTTGATAAGCATTTTCGAAAAGACCTCGTTGCCGGCCGTTTCGCTGGTTACGTTGATTGCGTCGAGAATCGGCACGCCCGCCCCGATAAGAGTGCCTAAGGTCCTTGTCCAGCGGGTTATGGCAATCTTCTTGCTTAGCTGGCCGATGACGGGCAGCCGAAGCTTGATACAGTCCAGAATATATCTTCCGACCTTGAACCTCCTGATAAAACGGGTCAAAAAGACAAAGCCGAAGGGCACGCCGCACAGCACCAACCAGCCGAAGTCCTTGGCAATCCAGTCGGCCGCCGCGAGAACGTATTGCGTTATTATCGGCAGGTCGCCTTCAATCATCTCCTGAAGCACGTCCTTGAACTTCGGTATCACGAAGGTCATCAACAGCAATAGTATCGTAAACGCGGCGCCTAACACGACTATCGGGTAAACCATCGCGCCTTTGACACGGGCTTTCAGCTTTTGCGCTTTCTCCATAAAGTCGGCAACACGCGACAAAATCAGGTCCAGCACGCCGCCCGTCTCGCCTGCCGCGACCATACCGACTAACAGCCGGTCAAAGCACTTCGGGAACCGGCTCAACGCCTCGGATAACGTCGCACCGCCCTCGATATCGTCGGCGACGTAGCCGATAACACGCTTGAACGTGCCTGCCTTTTGCTGTTCCTGAAGAATTCGCAGCGACCTTAAAATGGGTAATCCCGCGTCCTGAAGCGTTGACAACTGCCTGGCAAACTGGGTAATGAGCTTGACCTTGACTTTACCGCCAGCTCCTCGCCTGCGTTTCGGCGCTGCTGCCGCGGTTGCTGTTGGTTTTTTGACTCCGCCAGCGGCCATTACCTTGGTGGGGAAATACCCCATATTACGTATCTTGCTGACCGCCTCTTTCTGGCTTAACGCTTCGACCTCATTTTTTATCGCTACCCCCTGAGAATCCAGCGCTTCATATTTAAACAGCGGCATTGTCGTACCTCCTAAATTCTATCTCAACTTCTTTGACTTTTATCGCACACATTTGCGTTTGTTTTCCTTATTCGCTTTCCGCTATAGTTTCCTTGACGACCTCGTCAATTGTAGTTATGCCGTCATAAAGGGCGGCCAAACCCGCGTCTCGCAGCAGTTTCATTCCGGCCCTCTGGCTTGCCGTCCGTAAAACGTTGGTTGAGGCGTGGTTCATAATCAACTCGCGTATCTCGTCATTGAAGGTCATTACCTCATAAACTCCCGTCCGGCCTTTGTATCCGGTGCCGTTGCATCGCTGACAACCCTTGCCATAATAAAAGGACTTGCCTTTGACGTCATCAGGCGTCAGGCCAAGCTCCATAAGCTGGCTCTCACTCGGCGTAAAAGGCGTCTTGCAGGATTCACAAATCTTTCTTATCAGCCGTTGCGCTATTATTCCTTCCACTGTCGCCGTAACAAGGAACGGCTCAATTCCGAAATCCAGAAGACGGGCAATCGAGCTGGGCGCGTCGTTGGTGTGCAGCGTGGTAAAAACGATATGGCCCGTGAGCGACGCCTGTGCGGCTATTTCGGCCGTTTCAAGGTCGCGGATTTCTCCGACCATTATCACGTCCGGGTCCTGACGCAAAATCGAACGCAGGCACTTCGCGAAAGTCACCCCGATATCGGGTTTCATCTGGACCTGTATAATCCCGTCAATATCGTATTCTATCGGGTCTTCCGTTGTTATTACCTTGGTTTCGATGTCGTTTAGCTCACTTAACGCCGCGTATAGCGTTGTAGTTTTGCCGCTGCCGGTGGGACCTGTAACAAAGATAACGCCGTTGGGCTTATGTATAAGCTGACGGACCATTTTAAGGTCATCGGGCCTTAATCCCAGCTTTTCGAGGTCAAGCTGCATCTGGCTTCGGTCAAGAATACGAAGCACTACGCTTTCGCCGTACATTGTCGGCAGCACGCTTACGCGCAGGTCAACCGGGTTGTTTTGGACTGTAAGAGATATTCTGCCGTCCTGCGGCAAACGCCTCTCGGCGATATCGAGACTGGCCATGACCTTTATACGGGAGCTAAGGGCCGCTGCGATGTGCTTGGGAGGCGGAACCATTTCATAAAGAACTCCGTCTATCCTGTATCGCATCTTGTATTCTTTTTCAAACGGCTCGAAATGGACGTCCGACGCCTTGTCCCGAATCGCCTGCATAAGAACAAGGTTCAGCAGCTTTTTAACGGGATTTGATTCTGAAAGCTCTTTGAGCTCGTCAAGGTCGATACTTTGGTCGCGACCTTCGAATTCAGCGAGGAATCCATCCTTCTGAATCTCGCCGATAAGCTCGTTTATGCCCTGCCCCTCGTCTTTTTGCTGATAATACTTCGCTAATGCCGCTTCAAGCTGCTTTGGCTCGGCTATTTTCGCGCTTACCTTCATACCGAGCAGCGAACTAAGGTCGTCGGTAGCCCTGAAATTCTCCGCTTTATCGACCGCTACGACCAACTCGTTAGTGTCGGCTTTGAATTCAATCGGTAATGCCCTATATGTCTTGGCCATCTGTCCGGCCACTTTTTCAAGAACACTGGGAGGTATGTCGAGACCCTCAAGATTGATGCATTCCATACCGCGTTGAGCGGCAAGGGCAATATTTAGCCGTCTTTCGTCAACAAGCTTTAATTCTAATAAAATTTCACCTAACGGAATGGTTTTGTGGGTCGATTCCTGTTGCTTTTTCTGGATTTCGAGACACTGGTGGACTTTTTCGCGGGTCAGCACGCCCATCTTCATCAGCACTCTGCCAATGGGTCTGCCTCTTAACTGTTCTATTGGCGGTAGCTTATCCATAATGTTTTTCCTTACTACTGCGCCTCGGTTTCATATATCCCGATGGCTACATTATAACGTCCTAATATGCGTTGTGTCAAGTATTTAGCACTTGGACATACGGTTATTGAGACTACTTCTTGACTTTATCCCACCCATCTTAACAGGTTTTCCGGCTATTTGACTGATACCGAATAACTCAAAAAAACCATATCCTTGTGTTATGTTCGCAGAATAGGACCAAAATCCTCATCATCAGGCGGCCTTTCGTGCGGTTTTAATGTTTTCAGGCGTGCGACGGCCTTATCATGAAGTTCTGCCGGCTGACGGGCCTTATCTAACATCTCTGTAAGAGTAATCTTACCCATTTCATATAACTGCCAAAGATGGTCGTCGAGCAACTGCATACCGAGTTTTCTGCCTGTTTGTATGCTCGAATCGATGCGGTATGTCTTATTTTCACGAATAAGGTTGGCTATAGCGGGCGTAATGACCATAAATTCGTACGCGGCCACTCGACCTTTGCCTGTTGATAGCGGGCAAAGCGCCTGGCTTAACACCGCTATGAGATTTGCGCTTAACTGAACGCGTATCTGTTCCTGCTGGTTAACAGGAAATACGTCGATTATTCTTGTTACGGTGCCGGCAGCGCTTGTCGTATGTATTGTGCTGAAAACCAGGTGTCCAGTTTCGGCTGCCCGCACGGCTGCCTCAATTGTCTCAAGGTCTCGCAATTCACCTACGAGAATAACATCAGGGTCCATTCTCAATACGCGCCTGAGGGCCTCGGCAAAACTGGGCACGTCGATACCGACTTCACGCTGGTTAATGACCGATTTTTTGTGATTATGGTAATATTCTATGGGGTCTTCGACGGTTACGATATGGCGGTCGAGGTTTTCATTGATATAGTTAATCATCGTGGCCAAAGTAGTGGTTTTACCGCTTCCCGTCGGGCCTGTTACGAGAAACAAACCTCTGGGCCTTCGGCAAAGGGCCGAGCAAATCTCCGGCAGGCCTAAATCCTGGAAAGTGAGCAGTTTTGATGGAATTAGACGAAGAACTATGGCAACATTGCCTTTTTGTTTAAAAACCGCGACACGGAACCGGCCTGCCTCGCCATAGGCGAAACCAAAGTCGGTGCCGCCCTCTTCCTGAAGCTCCTGCTGATTTTTTTCAGGGGTAATGCTTTTCATCAGCGCGAAGGTGTCGTCGGGCTCGAGCACTTTTGTTTCGAGAGACCGCAATTTGCCGTCAACCCTGAGCACAGGAGGTTTGCCGGTTGTGATATGAATATCGGAGCCCCCCATCGTGATACACGCCTGAAGCAGCCGGTCAATATTTACTGTCGCCATATCGTTATTTTCGCAAAGACAGATACATCAAAGGACTACGCCTTCGACCTGGGCGATGCTCGCAACCTCGGCCGGCGTCGTAACTCCTCTGAATATCTTGAGTTTGCCATCCTCCATTAGGGTTTTCATACCGCCGGCAATACAGGCCTTTCTCACTTCACTGGTGGGGGCCTTTGAGAATGCCAGCTCTCTGACTTCGTTGTTAAGCTCAACCATTTCAAATACGGCCTGACGGCCTTTGTAACCTAAATTCTGACACTGGCTGCATCCGGCGCCTTTGAAGATTTGGTGCGTTTCAAGGTCTTCTGGGGTGATATTAAGCAGCCGAAGGTGCTGTGGGTCGGGGTCTTTATCGACGGTCTTGCAATTTTTGCATATAACCCGAACCAGACGCTGGGCCATAATCGCCTGAATTGAGCTTGCGACAAGGAACGGTTTAACGCCCATATCTATCAGACGGGTTATTGCGCCGGGAGCGTCATTAGTGTGAAGCGTGCTAAAGACCAGGTGACCTGTAAGGGCGGCCTGGATAGCGATATCGGCGACGACGCCATCGCGAATTTCTCCGACGAGGATAACATTGGGCGCCTGACGAAGCATGGCACGCAGAATTTTGTCAAATGTCAGCCCTATATCGTCGCGGACCTGGCACTGGTTCATTCCCACAAAGCTGTATTCGATGGGGTCTTCGGCTGTAATGATTTTTTTGTCGGGTTTGTTAAGCTCCTGAAGAGCAGCGTAAAGCGTGGTGGTTTTGCCGCTTCCGGTGGGGCCTGTAACGAGGAAAATGCCGTTTGGCCTTCGTATAATGCGCTGGAAGCGGTCATAATCGTCTGACTCGAAGCCGAGCGCCTTAATACCGATATTGACCGCGTCGGGGCGAAGAATACGCATAACGACGCTTTCGCCGTGGCTTCCCGGCAGCGCGGAAACACGGAAATCGACGTCCTGACTACCGATGGTTCGTTTAATACGGCCATCCTGCGGAACGCGCCTTTCGGCGATGTTCATACCGGAAAGGATTTTAAGGCGGGTCATAAGCGGCGCCTGCATATTCTTGGGTATGGTGTCCTTTTCGAAGCAGACGCCGTCGAGGCGATACCTTACCCGTACCCTGTCGACCATCGGTTCAATGTGGATATCGCTTGCCCGCATATTAACCGCGGTATCGATGATGAGATTTACCAGCCGGACGACGGGGCCGTCATCGGAGCCTGAGACCGCACCTGCCTTAAGGACTTCTGCCTTGATTTCGTCGCCCGCTTCGGCAAGCTCGGCGGCGGTGGCGTCGATACTGTGCCTGAGGCGGTCGCTTTCCGCTGACTGGGCCTGCTCGACGGTATCGGTTATGAAGGAACGGACCCTTGAGAGGCTGGCAACATAGCAATCAAGCTCTTTGTTGGTCCTGAACCTGACTGTATCCATCGCGTCGAGGTCCATGGGGTCGGTGATAATCAGCTTCAGCCGGCCATTGTCCATACCGAGCGGCAGGACGTTGTGCCTCTTGATAAGCTCTTCCGGGATAAGCTTGAGAACGTCCGGCTGTATCAGGTTGGGGTCGAGGTCTATGTATTTGAGTCCGAATTGTTTGGCTATGGCTTTTGTGAGGTTATCTTCATCTATGAGACCTTTTTCGAGCAGGACCTGTCCGAGGCGCTTGTGGGTTGCCTGGCTTGCCCTAATAGCATCAATCAGTGCCTGTTTTTCAACCAGGCCTGCTTTGAAGAGAATTTCCCCCAAATGTCTGCGTGCCGTCTTGGCCATATATACCTGTTAATATATAGAGTCTTGAGAATTTAAGTATAGCATTTAACCGTCAAAAAGTCAACTGTTCAATACCAAACGAAGCATATTCAGGGCACTTAAGGCCGCTCTTAGCCGAATGGCATCTCTGGATTGAGAAAACAAAAACCGCCTCGTAACGCAATCATTATAAGACGAAACGCATATATATACCAATCCAACGGGCTTTTGTTCGGTTCCGCCGGTAGGGCCTGCGATGCCTGTTATGGCGATGGAAAAATCAGATTTCGCCTTATTTTTTGCGGCTTGCGCCATAGCCAAAACGACCTGTTCCGAAACCGCGCCATATTGCTCGATAAGCTTCGGCTCGACGCCGAGCTGTTCGATTTTCGCCTTATTGCTGTATGTTACCCAGCCATGGGTAAAGTATTCGCTTGAGCCGGGGGTATCGGTCAGGAGTTTGGCTGCAAGCCCCCCTGTGCAGGATTCCGCGACGGCTACGGTTTTGTGAAACTGGGCAAGCTGCCGCCCCACCACTTCCGGCAACGTCTGCGCATCGGCGCCAAAAATGAGGTCGCCAAGAAGCGATTTCAGATGGTCACAATCCGTTTGCGCTAAATCCTGTGCTTTTTGTTTATCCGCCGCCGTAGCTACGACGTGCAGGGTTATGACGCCTGAGCTGACGGTTGAATTGATAAGGGGGTTTCTGCCTCGTTCCATCAGGTTGCCTAATTTTTCGGTGATTACCGACTCGCCCTCGCCAAAGCATCTTACCTTTTTAATCACTGTAAAACCTTTGTCCCCCTGTCGTTCCAGGCGAGGCAGGATAAAATTTTCGAGCATCTGTTTCATCTCGAAAGGCACGCCCGGCAGGGAAAACAGCATTTTGCCCCCCTTCTCGACAAAAATGCCCGGCGCAGTGCCTAACGGATTTTCGATAGGTGAGGCGCCTTCGGGAATGCAGGCCTGAATGCTGTTTTTCTCAGGCATTTGCATATTTCTTTTGGTGAAGAATTCACTGATTTTTTCCAGCAGAGTAGAATCGAGCTGAAGTTTAACGCCTAAGTATTCCGCGAACGCCTGGCGTGTAATATCATCATCTGTCGGGCCAAGGCCTCCTGT
>Ga0105104_10001086_pt1 | contig 20752 bp, 15 predicted proteins | sample PPLLaktember2015_3_FD_87034 | JGI IMG/M metagenome (GOLD analysis project Ga0105104, IMG submission 87034) | Freshwater sediment microbial communities from Prairie Pothole Lake near Jamestown, North Dakota, USA - PPLs Lake P7 Core (6) Depth... | ecosystem: Environmental > Aquatic > Freshwater >... | reverse complement strand
TAATTCGACGACGCGTTCTTTCATTGCGTGATCGATTGCTTTCTGTTCGCATTTCTCGACGCAATGATTGCACTCGGAGCATAAGGCGCAATTCAGACATCGCTCGGCCTCGGCCAGGGCCTGCTCTTCGGTCAGGCCTTTTTCGACCTCGTCGAAGTTATTGAGGCGATTCGACGGGAAAAGCTCTTCGGATTTGGGTCTTGCTTTTTTCTCGACTTTTTCGGTTGAGGGAAGCAAATCCTCGGAAAGAGGCCTTAACGATTCCTCGAAGCGATTGGCCAAAAGGTCCTTGTCGTTTAGATACAGGATGATGGATTCAGCGGCTCGTTTACCCGCTGCTACGGCCTCGATAACCGAAAGCGGTCCTGAGGCGTTGTCGCCGCCCGCGAAGACGCCCTCGATTGAGGTTTGGGCGGTTACCGGGTCTGTCTTGAAGCAGCCGCGTTCGGCCTGGGCTTCGATGTGGCCGACGAGCTGTTCATCGACCGCCTGGCCTATGGCGACGATAATCTGGTCGGCGTCGATGGTTGTTAATTCATTTTCGTTAAAGACGGGTCTGAAACGTTTCTGGTCGTCAAAAACCTGGGTGCAGCGTTTAAACTCGATACCTTTTACGCTGCCGTTGCCGAGGATACGTTTTGGGCCCCAGCCATTGCGGATTTTGATGCCTTCTGCCAGCGTGGCCTCGATTTCCTCGGGGTAGGCGGGCATTTCGTTGGCGCCTTCGAGGCAGACCATTTCGACCGATTTTGCGCCTAAGCGAAGAGCGGTCCTTGCGACATCGACTGCGACGTTGCCTCCGCCGATAACGATGACTTTGCCTGAAACTTCCGGTTTTTTGGAAGAGACGGCGTCTCTGAGGAATTCGACGCCGTGAAGAACGCCCGTGATGGATTCGCCTTCGATATTTAATTTGCGGCTTTTATGAGCGCCTGCCGAGATGAAAACCGCGTTATTGTCTTTTCGCAAGGTTTCCATCTTTATATCTTTGCCGATGCGTGTGTTATAGACGAACTTGACGCCTTTTCTGCGGATAAGCTCGATTTCGTAATCGAGGACTTTTTTAGGAAGCCGGTATTCCGGGATACCGTAGCGAAGCATACCGCCCGCGGCCGAAAGGGTCTCGTAAACGGTAACCGCGCAGCCGGCGTCAGCGAGGTCGCCGGCGGCGGTTAATCCGGCGGGACCTGCGCCGATTATGGCGACTTTTTGAGCGGCAGGCGTTGGGTGTTTTTCTTCAGGAAGGGTGAGTTTACCGGCTTCGAGCATTTCCATTTCCTTATCGGAAGCGAAACGCTTGAGCAAGCGTATTGCGATGGGGTCATCGACTTTGCCGCGGGTGCATTCGGACTCGCAGGGGTGCGTGCAGACCCGGCCGCAAATCGCCGAAAGCGGATTACGCTGGCGAATCAAATTGACTGCCTTTACGTATTCTTTTTTCTTTATGAGCTGGACGTAGCCCTGGACGTTGACTTTTGCGGGGCATTTCATTTTACAGGGGGAATGCCCGTTTTTAAGGATTCCGAAAATATTGGGCGTTGCCTGTGCGTAGAGCTTGGCGATACCTTTTCTTGTGCCGAGGCAGCGATTGAATTCATCGGGGACATCGACGGGACAGGCCTGTGTGCATTCGCTGCAGCCGGTGCATTTGTCTTCGTCAACGTATCGGGGGTAGCGTTTGACTCTCGCTTTGAAATTGCCGGGCTGGCCCTGGAGGTCAACCAGCTCCGAAAGCGTCATTATTTCGATATTAAGATTTCTTGCGCATTCGACTAATTTGGGCGAGACGATGCAGGTAGCGCAGTCGCCTGTCGGGAAGGTCTTGTCCAGATGCGCCATCATACCGCCGATGGCGGCGTCTCGTTCGACCAGATAGACCTTGAAGCCGCTGTTGGCCAGGTCCAGTGATGCCTGGACGCCGGCGATGCCGCCTCCCTGGACGAGGACTGCGCCGATTTTTTTGCCGTTACCGTTGCCGTTATCGTTATTATTTTCTAAAGCCATTTATATGACCTTTTCTAAAACTTTTGAGGCCGGGACCATAAGTTTGTTGAAACCGAGTTTGTCTGGGCCGATACCAAGGGCCAATCCGAGAAGCTGGGTGATATACACAACCGGCATCTGGTAATCTTTGCCGTTTTGCTTTTTGATATCCTGCTGGCGCAAATCGAGGTTGACCTGGCACATCGGGCAGCTTACCGCGACGCAATCGGCGCCGCTGTCTTTGGCCATACCGAGAATCGAATCGGTGAGATTGACGACGACGTCTGTTCTCGAAAGCGACAGGCCGCCTCCGCAGCATTCGATTTTGCAGGGCCAGTCGATACTTTCAGCGCCGGTCATCTTGACCAGTTTATCGAGGGAAGTCGGGTTTTCGGGGTTATCGAAATTCACGACTTTAGGCGGGCGGACGAGCAGGCAGCCGTAATAACAGGCGACCTTCAGACCTGAAAGTGAATTTTTCACCGATGCCTTGATTTTTTTGACGCCTACGTCTTCGAGAAGGACCTCGATAAGATGACGGACTTTGACGGAACCGTCGTAATTTTGGCCGAGTGCGTCGGCGACGCTTGAACGGATATCCGAATCAGTCGAGATTTCGTGATTAGCGACTTTCATCCGGTTATAACAGGCGGCACAATTGACGATGCAATCGAGGCCCATATTCTGAATCTTGACTAAATTGGCGGCAGGCAGCGACGCGGCCAGTACCCGGTCGGTCTGGTGGCCTGCGGTAGCGCCGCAGCAGGTCCAGCCCTTTGGCTCAATCAGCTCGATACCGAGTGCGCCGGCTACGGCCAGCGTTGACTGGTGCATATCGCGTGCGGTCGATTCGGCGGAACAGCCGGGAAAGTAAGCGTATCTCATTTTCCGGCCCCCTTATTCTGTTTTGTTTTTTTGAAAATTCGCCGCACGGTTTTTCTGTCGCCTCCGAATGAAGGTATGAGTGAAATTTTGCCTTTTTTGAGCATCGTCGGGAATTTTTCGGTGTCGTTCATTAATTTGCCGGTGCCGAGCTTATAGGCGCCAATCATCGCGATTTCGTAAGTCCTGCCGAACATCTCGACGGTCTTCAAAAACGCCTTATTGAACAAAGGCACGTTGCCTTCCTGTTTCGATGCGCCTGTTTCCAAGGCCAATTTGCGTAGCGCGTCCATTACCCCTGCCACGTCGATACCCATAGGGCATCGGGCAGAGCAGGTCTCGCAGGAGACGCAGGTCCAGACAAGGTCGCTTTCCAGCAATTCGTTGCCCGCGCCTAAGTGCAGGCGTCGCATAATCTCCGAAGGCCGGGTTTTTGCGATTTTGGCGACTGGACAGCCGGCGGAGCATTTTCTGCATTGCAGGCAGACGCTCAGGTCAACGCCCGAAAGCTTTTCGACGGCTTGTTTAAGCCCGATACCAGATTTTGATTTTTTGATAGTTATCACGTTAAATACCTTACTTAGTAACTGTTTCTTCAGCTAATTCGGCGTCAACGTCGTCGGTTTCCTCGGAGGCGATTGAAGCGATGCTGCCGGGGATGACTTTACGATACACGTCGGCGGGCTTTCGTTTTTTGCCGTCAACGGTCAAAAGTTTCTCGACGGTTATACCGAAAAGTTTCTGGTTTTCTTCGAGATAGGGAAGTATCAATTCCCAATCCTTATTATTAATTCTGGAAAATTTTCCGCCGTTAAGCTGCTCATCGATGAGGACTTTGCCGGGGTCGCGGACGTAAATCGCTCCGCCTGAAGCGAGCGAAAAGAGGTTGCCTCCGGGATAGGGCGTCGGCAGGGGGACTAATTGGCCGTTATCGTCGAATTTAACGCCGTTTAGGATTGCGAAACCGCCGCCGTTATGGGGGTCGCCTGCCATAAATGACTCGGCTAAGAAGTCGAGGCAGGTTCCGTTTATGATAACGCGGGGTTTCCCGACGGAGTTGATGAGAGGCCGGCCCGCGGCGTTGCCGAGGACGAAAATGGAGCCGCCTTTTGCGCCGTATAAGAACGTTTGACCCACGTCGCCGTGGATGACGAGTTTTCCTCTTTTTATGATTTGGCCTAACTGGTCCTGGGCGTTGCCGTGGACAGAGATGGCCAGGCCGTCGATACCGGAACTGAGGTAGTCGCCGGAGCTGCCGTAAACGTCGATTGTTACGTTGTCGGTATCAGGGCCGAGGCCGCAGCCGATGAAACGCTGGCCGATACAATTGAAGCTGATGAACCGCCGCCAGCCCTTCATATAGGCGTCAACAAGAAGCGAGGCGTCGCTGTTAATTCCCTCGGGCGGGAAGTTAGCGGCGTCTATGATGAACGTTGTTTCATTGCCCTGCGGGGGCCGCAGCTTGTCGCGGGTCTGGAAATCGACGAGCCGATATGCGCCATCGTCGGGATTTTTGACGGTTATACCGGGGATATTCCAGAAAAGCAGATTCAATTCGCTTCGCAAAATGTGCAGGACGTGACTGCGTTTTTTCGAGCCGGTGGAATATCTGCGGTCGTTTAGCAGGGTTAGTACCTCAATGGCGAGGGCTGTTTTGGAGGCGTCTTTGGCCTCGTTGACGATTTGCCTGCACGCGAAACGCAGTTCGTCGAACGACCATTCGGGCATCATATCGCGAATCATTTCAAAAACCGCGTAGCCGTTGCCGGGGACGAATCTTTCGTTGATTATTGTCTGGATATCGTCTTCATCTTCAGACGACAGGGCCGGCTCCTGAGAAAAATCACAGGATTCGGAGGCATCGGGCAGCGAAATTGGTCTTGTGAATTTGTCTGTGCAGGCAATCCTGATTTTGCCGGTTGCGTCTTTTTCGAGATTGAAAATGAAGGTTCCGCCGTCGGTATGTGAGCCGCCTCGTGCGTTCCAGTAGCGGTCTGCGACGGGGCAGATTCTTTTGTCGTCTTTGGATAAGCTGTGAAGCGTAGCGTCGATGGCCTGTTTTTCGGAGCAGATAAGACCGACCTGTACCTCGCCGTCGCAAAATGCGAAGACCTGAGGCCGAAGCATCGCGGTATCGGTTATGCCCATCAACTGGAATTTATTTTCGCGGGCGATGTTGCGCGCGATGATGAAAAACCACGGGCCGTCGGGCGAGCCGTGAATGTGGGTCGCCTGAATCGCCCGGTAAATCTTCTGCCTTTCCGGGTCGAGGCGGTCGAAGTCAAGCTCGGTAGTGGGGGCAAGCGCCTCGATGATGTATTCGAGCGGATAATGATAGGTCCTGCTGAGCAGGTCGAAAAGCTGGGCGGAAACTTCCGTATCGGTGAGGAACTGCGGATAGATGTTCCGCTGCTTGAGGTATTCGGTTACGGAATGGTAGTTGGCGAAGTCGCCGTTGTGGACCAGCGCCATATCGATAGCCGCGAAAGGATGCGCACCGCCGGGATGCCAGACGCGGCCCTTGGTCGGGAAGCGCTGATGGGCGATCCAGACGTGGGCGCGGAGGTCTTCGATTTTGTAATATTTGACAATCGCCTCGGCGAAACCGACGACCTTTAAAATCATAATATTTTTGCCGTGTGAGAGGACGAAGGAGCGTTTTTCTCCCAGAGAGGCGTAGTATTTCTGATTCAAGCTGAAGCTGTTCTGGTTGATGAATTCGTCTTCGGCTTCGATTCGGCTGAGTTTCTGAAAGTTGTTTTTAGCAATAAAGGCGTCGAGGACAGCCGGCTTAACGCGAACAAAATATCTGCAAACGTCCGGCGGTTTGACTTCGAGGCCGGGGACGGTTTTCCAGTCATCGACTTTATCGAGCTGAGCGGTCGCCGCGATATCGAAATTCGGGGTGATGAACTGTTTCTCGATTTCAGGGCGGACTTTATCGTCGAGATACGCGACGTGCAGCATATAATTTTCTTCGAGGACCTTTCGGCTGACGCCAAGCTGCTCGGGCACAAAACCCACGGCGGCGATACCGCCTCCTTTACCGTTGCCGCGATTGTGCATCTGGCGTGAGGGTTCATAAATATGTTTTCCCGGCACCGGCTCGCTGCAGCAGAAACCTACGACGCCGCAGCCGCCTTCTTCGGCTTCCTTTTTTATACTGGAAGAACAGTTGAGGTTTTCGGCCAGTTGTTTTCTCGAATATGAAAGCTTTTTTATCAGTTCGTGGTTCATTTTTTCGCTCCCATATCGTTGGTATAGTCGAGATGCATCAGTAAATCGGTTCGGCCTCGTAAATCGTGGACGCTTCGCAGGCCGAGCTGCTGCAAGATTCTCACAAGCTCTTTTCGCCAGGCGCTATAGAGGTTGATGAGCCGCTGTGTGCCCCATTCGATACTCATTTTCGCCGACAGCTCCGGGTCGGTAGTCGCGATACCGCGCGGACAGCCCCGGCCGCTTTCGCATCTGCTGCAACGGACGCAGCCCAGCGCCACCATTTCCGAAGTGCCTATTACCACACCGTCAGCCCCGAGAGCTATCGCCTTGGCGACGTCGTGGGCCGAGCGAATGCCGCCGCTGGAGATGAGCGTTACCTTGTCTCGAACGCCCTCATCAGACAGGAATTTATGCACTTTACCGATGGCGTATTCGATGGGCATAGCGATATTTTTCTTTGCGATATCCGGCGCCGCGCCCGTTCCGCCGTAGCCGCCGTCGATGTGAACGATATGAGTGCCTGCCGAATAGCTTCCAACCGCGACCATATCGACGTCTGTCGGGGTCGATACCTTTGTCGAAATCAATGCCCGGCGGTTGACGTGCTTAATCCAGTCGATATGTTTTTGATGGTCTTCGATGGAATAAACGCTGTGGAAGGGGAATGGGCTAAACAGCGATATTCCGAGGACGGCCTCTCTCATTTTCGCAACCGCGGGGGTATTTTTATCGCCTAACAAATGCCCACCGAGACCCGGTTTTGCGCCCTGGGCATATTTGAATTCCACAATCGGGACGCGCTGAATAGTTTCCTCGCGTACGCCGAAAAGACCCGTGGCGACCTGTGTAATGACGTGGTCGTCGTATGGTCTCATCCTTTCCATATAGCCGCCCTCGCCGGTGCAGGTGAAGGTGTTCCAGGCGACCGCGGCCCTGGCTTTCGAAAGCTGGGTAACGTTGCTGACCGAGCCGAATGACATACCGCCACCGTACCAGGGAACGTCGATTTTTATTTCGGGCCTGCCGTCGTTTCGCTTATTGAGCGAGATACTCGTATCAATCTGGCTTTCATCGAGCTGGGCGCGGGGCTTATCGGGAAATTTGAAGCGTAGTTTATCGAATCCGCCGCCTGAGTTGCCGCACTGGTAATTGTAGTCGTATTCTTTAGGCGGGACTTCGCCTGTTTCCGCCATTTTCCAGGTCGCTAAAATCAAATCCGCGGTCCAGCGGTAATCGCCCAGCGCCTTATACATCGGGTTTTCCGTAACCTGAAGCGCCTTTTGAGGACACTGGGAGACGCAGAAATGCCCTGACTTCTCACAGGATGGACCTATGCACAAATGATTTTTCGGCTCGGCGAAATATTTGTAGCCGGGTTTGAGAACGTGAACGTTATACGAGCAGACCTTGACGCATTTGCCGCAGAGTTTGCAGTTGAGATTGCGATGGACGATATATTTTGCAATCTCGTTGCGATAACGCGACGGCGCAGGTCTAACAACCCGTTCCACCTGTTCCTGCGGGACGAGGGTCTTGAGCGTATTTTCAGGCAGGATTTCGTTAATCCTGTTTTCTTGTGCCGAAAAGCTTGCCAAAGGTATCCTCCTCGAGGTTTTCAAAAAACATCGCCCGGCCGACGTCTCCGCGAAGCCGTCTGGCCTCGCGCATCCCCATCGCGCCCATAACCTCGATGAGCTGGTCGTGCCAGGCGGCGATAAGGTTTGTCATTCGGCCGACGCCGTAATTAAAATCAATTTTTTCAAGTTTGGCCGGACAAGTCATACCCGGTTTACAACTGTTACAAAGATGACATTCCATCGAAATCATAAGCGGCAGGTTGATTGTTATCAGGTCCGCGCCGCAGATAATCGCCTTTGCCATATGCTCAGGAAGCGCGATTCCGCCTCCCGCCATAAGGGTGATTTCGTCCCTGTGTCCGTTTTCTATAAGGGCGGTATGAATCTGACGAACCATATCCTTGATAAACCGGGGTTTGGCCTCGCCAAGTTCGTTGCCGTTGGCGTCCGACACGACGTGTATCACTTCAACTTCTTCAAGTCCACCGAGTTTAATGGCCCGCTCAACGCCTGCTGCGGTCAATTCGACTCTTATGGCTATGACTATATCAGGATGAATTTTCTTAATCTGGCTGATGCGGTCTATGACGTTGATGTTGTCGGCTAATTCAATCAACCTGGTTTTCTTCAGCGTTTCTTTGGCGACGACGGGACTGTCGGGGCCGATGTAAAACGCGATATTTTCCAGATTGTCTTCCTTACCGTCCCATTGACGGGAATCGATAATCGCTATAAGACCTGTATTTACGGCGGTCTGAATAATAAGCGGATTAAGCTGGGGCAGCGTATGGGCAGGCGAGGTCAGATCGATAATCAGGGGCATTGGAATCGAAACAAGTCCCTGTTTAGCCGCCGCCGGCACGGCGTCGCCGTTAAAAGTCAGATAAGAAGGTTTCCTGCCTATATCGACCGAGGTGCTGATATATTCGCGCCCGTGAATGCCGTCGCGGGTGGGGCGGACGATTTCGGACATATCCGTCCACATCGAATCGAAACCCTTGCCTGAAAATGGCCCGCGGTAACCTGCGCCCGAGACGGGGATTTTTGCGGTTTCCGCCTGAAGCCAGGTTGTTTTGATAATATCAGGCGTCCAGTAGGAATTGCCCATCTTCATATATTCGGGATTGATTGACATACACAGAAGACCTTTTGTGCAGTCCTGCACGCAGGAAAAACAGCCCATACAATCGAAAAACAAAGCATCCACGTCTTTGAGGTTGCGGATATAATCTGCTTCCTGCCTGTAGCGGTCATAGACGCAGGCCTTCTTGACGCAGTTGTGGCATCGTGCGCAATCCTCTCGCCAATCGACCACGCCGTATTTGCCCAAGCGGGGCCGGCGGGGCGGGACGGGCTGGGTTTTAATATGATATTTTTCCGGCATAATCTATATCCTGTTATGAAACGGCCGCGGCGACGACTTCGGGCGTAATTTGTCCTTTACAGCCGCAAAGAACGTGAATCCCGCGCAGTCCCTTCATTAGTTTGAGTTTTTTGATAGTTTCGAGACAAATCGCGATACCTTCTTTTTTCTGTGCCTCAACGCTGCCTGCTTTTTTAAGCCGGTCGATGACAGCGTCGGGGACTACGTAATCGGTATAGGTATCACGAAGTTTCTGTGCCTCGTCGGCGCAATTCAAAGGATAAACGCCTGCCAGAATCGCTGCTTTAGCGGTAACCGATTCGCTTATCGCGGTATTGAGCCACTGGCTGAACGCCTCAACATCGAAAACGGGACCTGTCAGGATGAATTTCGCGCCGGCAGCGACTTTTTTGGCGAGGCGCAGCATATTCAGCTCCATCGGCTTCAAGAAAGGATTGGCAACCGCGCCGATGAGCATTGAAAATTGCCCTTCGATTTTTGTGCCGTCGGCCAGTTCGCCTTTCTCGGACATTCTCGTCGCCATTTCGGCAAACTGGATTGAATCGATATCATAGACGTTGGCCGACTGGGGCTGGCTGCTCAGTGTTTGATGATAGCCGGAAAGACAGACGATGTTTTTAATTCCCAGAGATGCCGCGCCAAGCAAATCCGACTGCAAGCCAATGCGGTTGCGGTCGCGGGTAACAATCGAGCAAATCGGCTCAGCCCCGGCTTTTAAAACCGCGGCAGAGGCGGCAATCGACGACATACCTATATTATGGCAGTTGTCGGCTATGGTAATCGCCAGAGGCCCTTTACCCAGGGTCTTGAGCGCCGCCTCGATAGACGAGCCATCCGCGGCCGGGGCCGGCAGAAGCTCTGCGGTAACAATAAAATCTCCCTTTGCAATTTTCTTCGCCAGGTTACTATTTATTTCCATACGGCTGTGCTTTCCTAATTAACTACGTTACTTTGTCTGCGGCTGGGGCAGTTTTTTTACGCTATCAAAGAAATTTCTGATTTCCGTCAGGGTCTGCTCGATGCTGTCTTCTTTGGTTTCGATAACCGTTATCCGGCCTTTACCTAATCCGATTTCTTCGAGAAGCGACTCGACGGCTTCGGCTCTTTTCTGCGCCCTTGCGGTTCCTTCGATATGAAGGCATTTTTGCTGCGGGCAGGTTACTATCGCCACGGCGTCGGCGCCGGTCTCAAACGCCTTGACTAAATACGGAATATCGATTTTGCCTGCGCAGGGAAGGGCGATTGTCCTGGCATCGTCGCCGTTTTGGCCGTTATATCGACTTATGAGCTGCTCTGCATCCGGACCTTTTGAGCAGTAAAAGACATACGTCTTCAAGCCCCGATTCGTCCTGTCTGTTTTATTTTGCATAACCTTTACGTATCCATACCAGAATAAACGCTAACACCCGATAACCTAAAGAACCCCCGCGTACACTCTTCATCATACACTGAAAAAAGCCGATTTTGCGTTTCATTCGGCTAATACGAAGTATAAAGAAACCTTATAGTATTGTTTATAGTGCTTATATCTGGTAAAAGTTCCGAAATATTTGGCGGTAATTTAGGGCTATATAAGAAATGCTTAATATAACAGAAAAGCCGGTTATAATGCCGGCCTTTCTTTTGCTGATTGATGGTGCTTCTGATTGTGTCGTTATATAATCATAGCAGTCGTTTCCTCGATTTTCCTGACGACCTCCGAGATATCATTGGGATTGGTAACACAGCCGTCAAAACCTTTCAGCAGCAGGGCGGCTGTTTCACCGGATGACAAATGGTTGGCAAGGGCGATAATCTTGATACCGTGCAAATCCTCATCGGAACGGACGTTGTTGCAGATTTCAGTCGCGTCGATGTCTTTGGCCAGCAGATTGATAAGCAGGACCTGGGGTTCGAATTTATGAATCGCTGCCCCGGTCTCGAAGTTGTTTTTGACCACCTTTGTCTCGAAGCCGGACTGCGCCTTAAGGGTTTCAGCCAGTGCCAAAGCAGATTCGGCGTTGCTGTCAACTATTACAACCCGTATTTCGCCGTTTGGAAGCGTCGGCACGGGCATATTGTTCATTTTCATAAAGCGGACAAGCTCGTTGACGGGTATTCGCCGGTCTTTGCTGCCGGGGATTCGATAGCCCTTCAACTGGCCGCTGTCGAACCATTTCGAGACGGTCCGGGGAGCGACATTACAAATTTTCGCCACATCGCCTGTTGTTAATACGTTTTTTCCTTTTGCCATTTTAATATCCCTGTTACGAATAGGTATTTTCTTACTCGCTCAGTTTATCGGCTTGAAATACAGCCCCATTTAGAACAGCCGTTAAAAATTCAGGTCTTGCCCTTTATATCGACTGTAACACTTATTACTACGTCCTATAAGGTGAAACGGTTTGTTTGTGATTGAAAATTTGGCAAGGCCGGCTATAATCGGAAATCGTCAATAATTACAAGGAGTCATTTATGCGAATACATTTGTCCCGGCCGGACATTACGGAAAAAGAAGTGCAGGCGGTAACCGAGGTGCTTAAAAGCTCGAATCTTTCTCTTGGGCCCAAGCTGCCTGAGTTCGAGCGCAATTTCGCGAAATACATAGGTAAAAAGCGAGGCGTCGCCGTCAACAGCGGCACAAGCGGCCTGTATCTTTGTATGATGGCTCTCGGTATCGGGCCGGGGGATGAGGTAATCACGACGCCTTTCACTTTTATCGCCACATCCAATACGGCTATGATGGTAGGGGCCAAACCCGTCTTTGTCGATATCGACCCGGTAACTTTGAACCTCGACGTAAATAAGCTCGAATCCAAAATCAGCAAAAAGACAAAAGCGATAATGCCCGTTGAGGTGTTCGGCAGTCCCGCCGGTTTCGACAAGGTTTGTCAGATTGCCGATAAGCATAAGCTTGCTGTTATCGAGGATAGCTGCGAAGCGTTAGGTTCGGCGCTGAATGGGAAAAAGGCGGGAACTTTCGGCAAAATGAGCGCCTTCGCTTTTTATCCGAATAAGCAAATAACTACCGGTGAAGGGGGAATGATTCTCACCGATGATGACGGCCTGGCTGATATGTGCGTCTCGCTGCGTAACCAGGGCAGGGCCGCGGGCGGTAGCTGGCTCAGCCACGAGCGATTGGGTTATAATTACCGGCTAAGTGATATAAACTGTGCTTTGGGTATCGTGCAGCTTTCGAGAATTGAGGAAATCAAGACCAAACGCAAACAGGTCGCCAAATGGTATCAGGAAGCCCTTGCCGGCGACGACAGGTTTATTATTCCGACGGAACCTGCCGGCTGTGATATCAACTGGTTTGTTTTTGTGATTCGACTTGCCGACAGGTTTACCCGCCATAATCGTGAAAAGGTTTTGCAGACGATGCGAGAGGCGGAAATTCAGGTAAGCAACTATTTTACGCCTGTTCATTTGCAGCCCTTTATGGTCAATCGATTCGGCTTCAAAGCAGGCGACTTCTCCGTAACTGAAAAAATAGCGGAAAGAACAATCGCCTTGCCTTTCTATAATAATCTCAGCAAACAGGAAATTGGTATTGTCTGCGACGAACTCCATAAAGCTGTCGATAAACTATAATGGATGCCTGCCCTCCGTATCCTTGGCGTAGGAGGGAGCTTCGCAAGGCCGTTGAGAATTTATAATAAAAAAGCCGCCCCTTAAGGGACGGCTTTGTATTCACAACCATTTTTTACTTTGGCAAATTATCTTCCGCCATTTCCTTTCCCGTCAGGTCCGCATAGATGACGCGGTACATCTGGCTTCCGGCAGGCCGATACCAGAATATCGGCGTATCGGGAGTATTTATCTTCACGCCGTTTCCGGCATATCGCCAGTTGCTGTCCTGGGGCAGTTTGGCGATAAAGAGTAACGCATTGAACATCTGGCTGGGGTCAACTTTTTCCCAAGAAGCTCCTTTGAGCTTGCCCTGCTTGGCCATATCCATAGTGACTTTGGCTATCTCGGACCCGGCGACCATCGGGGGGAACGTCTCATCGATATTGCCGTTGGCCCACCATCGCAGCCAATCTACAAATGTCTGTTCTGTCTGGGCGGCTGTATCGCTCTTTAGCTCGACTCCCATGGATTTATAATCTGCAGGCGGCTCCAAACTGAACAGTGAATCATCCAGTTCGACGTCGAATTTGATATTTTTGATTATCCGGTTCATTCCCGGGGCGCTTGCGAATTTCTGTTCAACCTGCACAACCTCGCCTGTTTTTACATCGAGCCAGATTATTGTCGTCAAATCGCCTTGGGTTACCTGGTATCCGTCGCAATTGACGCCGTCTATTTCTTTTTCACCGAGTGTTTTGTCCGCTTTATCCGGGAGTTTCTTCATTGACTCGATAGATTCGAATGGGCCTTGCTGGCTGGTATTTGCAAGATTTTTTATATCGCCAAAAGTATATCCATGGCCGGGTACGATGGATATCATTTTGCCGGCGACTGCGTCAACAATGGCGATATAGCCGTCGATTGTTGTTGTGCGGAGATGGCCGGGCTCCTTGAAGGCCAGGTCTGTTTTTATTGTTTCGCCGTTGCCCTGGTTGGACTGTGTGATTAACGTGTAAACAAGTGTTCTGGCATTTCTGATTTCCTCAACAACCTTTGCATAAGCGTCTGTGCCGGTCAGGAATTGAATGCCGACAATACCTGCGATTACAATCACGGCAGCGGCCGCTAATTTTAATGTTCTGTTTTGCATAATCGTTCTCCAAATCCCGTTCTGCCGGGATTGTTTTTCCTGCTGCCACTGGTTTTTGGCGAAAGCGGCCAGCAATTCCTGATGAAGCTTGTCGCGGTGACGATAATCGGGCTTGTCGTCGATATTCATTTTGCTAAAAAGTTCCTCAAAATGTTTTTCGTCATGGTTCATATTATCACCTCCTGCCCGTCAATCTGGGCAAAAGAAAGTTCTTTCCGCAGCTTCTCTATTGCCCGCGATAACTGACTGCGGACAGTGCTTGCGCTTGTGCCTACTACCTCGGCTATTTCCTCTAATTTCAAGTTTTCAAAAAAACGCATTGTGACGATAGCTTGATACTCGGGCTTGAGCGAAAGAATCGCTTTCTTGACGATAGCTGCTTTTTGCTGCGATTCATCTATCTGCGGCTCTTCTACGTTTTTGCCTCCTGACCACTGCCTCATCCAGCCCATAATCGCGCCGCGGCGGGCGGTCTTTCTGAAGTGGTCATTGACGGCGTTTGTGGCGATTCGATAAAGCCAGTTCCGGAACTGCTTCTCGTTGCCGTCAAACGCCTGGAAGTTTTCCACCATTTTGAGGAAAACCTCCGATGTGATGTCTTCCGCGACTTGCCTGTTGAAGAGCCGGTGGACGCAATAACTGAAAATCGCGTCGTAATGTCTGAAATACAGCCGTGAAAATACCCCGGGGTCGCTTTTGGCTTGTATCATCAGGTCCAGCTCGAACGGGAAACCGCTCAGCTCGCTCACGCCCATTTGTCTGCTCTCTAAAAAAACGTTTTGTAAAGTTCTTGCTATCATCGCAATTATAAATGCGCGACTGCGCGAAACGTTGCGGAAAATATATTAAAATTTGGTTAAAATCGGGAATACAATTTGTAAGTTATTGCTGTTGCAGTGGTTATGATTCGTTGGAAAGGTCGATTATTCTGGCGGCGGGTTTCATGGTTTTTATGATTTCACCGGCGAGGTTGACCCATTTTGAGCAGCCGTCGAGGATGACGCTGTCGGAGGTTATGACAATCGCGTCGGGTTCGACAAGCTCACCACTGGCGCTTTTTATCAGGACTGTATCAGGATTTGTAACAAGTTCTATTTGCCAGGCCCAGTTGTTTTTTTCAGCGATTTCCCGGATGTGGGTTTTCAATCTGGCGCTGTTCGAGACGGGGCTGTCTAAAAGCCATAGCGTCTGGCCCGCACCGATTTGCTTAAGGAAATTCCCGATAAGCTCGACTGCCGGTATTGTCTCGGTAACTTTGCGGTATGTTCCGTGAATGCTCGCCAAATCTCTGAAACTGCCGTCTCTGCCGACAAAAATTATACCTCCGCTCATCGCCGATTCGATGGTTATCAGGATATTATAACCGTCGATTGCGACGGATTGGCCCGAGATGGCGCTAATATTGAGCATCCGGCTTTTGCGGCCTGCGCGCTGCTGGTCGGAACAGGCGCTTCTCATTACCGCCAGTCGCTGCCTGTGGGTAAGCGAGAAGCGGTCTCCCACAAGTTTCAGGGAGCTTGTTTCGGCGTAGCCCTTTGTCAACAAAAGAGAATAGTCAGCAACCGCATTTCGCAGGCCGTTGATTCTATCGGCTGCGAATAACTTATCATCCGACGGATGCCGGCCTCTGTGAGTTCGTGTATCAGGCATAATCTTTGCCTTTATATTACTTTAACTTTTTGGCCTCTATTGCGAGCAGCATCTCTTTTAGCTGGTTGGCGTCGTTATCGAGACCTTTGTTTTGCAGATATTGTATGCCTTTATTCAATCGTAGTATCGCCTCATCGATTTTGCCCTGTGCGGCCAGTGACCTGGCAACTGCCGAATGATACACCGGATTATCAGGATTAAGGTTTAAGGCCTGCTCGAAGTTCAATGTCGCCTCTTTATGATAGCCGCGGTCAGTTAATATCCACCCAATCGCGTAATAGCCGCGACGCGAATATAAAGGACAAATTCTTATCGCCTGACGATATTTTTTAATCGCGTCCTGCCATTTGCCGATTATATCGAGCTTCTCCGCCTGCTCGAAGTATTGCCTGGCCGTCTCTAACGCCCAGCCCTGACGGACAACCGGCGCCATTAAATTCTCCATTGGGGCATAGTCGTCATCGAGGTAAATCACTTTTGATTTTTTCTTCAGCGCCGCGAAGTCGTTATCGTCGAATATTTTAAACTCGGTTCCCGAAAAGGAAACTTCAGCATTGAGATTTTCAAGATTAACCGGTTTTTTTGAAGCTATCACAATAAAATTGACCGGAACTTGCTCCAGTGACGGCTTGGAAATCACGTAAACATACGGAAAAATCGGCTCCAGCGAGTTGACAAAGCCGGCCAGAAACCCGGCTGTTTCGAGCATATCGATAAGGTTGATGATGTAAACGCCGTCGTCAGCCAGTATTGTGAAAATCTTTTCATTAAATTGTCGCGTTACTAACTGGAAGGGCACAGCCAAATCGTTAAACGCGTCCATATAAACAAAATCATAAGCCGGCGTCGCTTTACCCTGACGTTTATTTTCGAGAAGTCCGTCGATATAATTTCGCCCGTCGAGATTAATCGTGTGTATCGGGTTATCTTTGGACAATCCGAACGCCAGCGTTGCCGCCTCTGTTACAGCCGGGTCGAGCTCGACAACGTCCACGCGACTTGCGGGCCAGACGTCGAGAATGTATCGCGGAAAGACGTATCCGCCGCCTCCTATCGTCAATACACAAAGTTTCTCTTTGTTTTTTGCGATTCTGTGAGTTATAGCCGCATAGGTCTGAATATAGAAGAACCTGAGATTGCGAATATCGCCTATTATTATTCTGCTGTGGCTTTTGAGATTATCCTGAACAAACACCCGTTCATCCGGCTGCTTCGAAAGCTGATTTACGGCCACGTATGAGTATTGACTCTCGGTCTCATAGAGTATTTCAGGCGCTCTGGGCTGCCTGAGAAGCATAGCTGAGCCGATATGTCTCGCCCAGTCCGCCGGGATAGCGCCTGCGATTATAAGAAACGCGATAAACGCGGAGAATGCGTAAGCAGGGGGCGACTTGGGCAAAAATATAATAGCGCCAAGCAGCATCACTGCGACGACTGCCCAAATGGTATTTATTGTGCCTATGGTTCCGATTAACCAGAAACCCGCCAGAAACGTTCCTAAAATGCTGCCTGCGGCGCCTAAGGCGTACATTTTGCCGACGGCGCCTCCTTTGAACCGGCTGTGCTCAATCGCCATTTTTACCGCCACGGGGCTGATGGCGCCTATCAGTAACGTTGGAATGAAAAACACGATTGTAATGTGCGACAGAATTCTCGCCCTTAAGCCAAGAGGCCATAAAAAAGACCACTGGCCGAGCGGATTATTAAGAATAATAGCCGCCACGCAGGAAACCGAGCACGCCGCCAGCAGCATGCCGATGATTTTTCGTCCGGGGAAGGAATCCGCCAGCCGGCCTCCGATATAGTTGCCCAGAGTCAATCCCGCGAGGGTTACGCCTATTACGCTCGTCCAGCAATACAATGACGCCCCGAACTGCTTCGCTGCCAGCCGGCCGGCCACAAGCTCCAGAATCATAACGCAGGCGCTTGAAGCGAATATAATCGCTCCCGAAGCCAAAACGGGCGAGAGTGATTTGTTTATTGTAACTTTATCCGGCATCAGGTGAAGTATATGACAATGATTTACCCGCGGCAAGCTGTTCTTGAACGTTATCGGCCGGATTGAGACCGCCGGCGGGAAATCTGGTCTGAGAGCCGCTGAAATATTGAGGCCGCTTCTTTGTTGCCCGTCAGGTTCATATAATCTGTCGCGTCATTAATCTCGGTCATAGCGGCTTCATAGTTCTTCTGCGCAACAAGGGCATCGATGAGATTATATCTGTAAAGGAGTTTCGATGGAGATATTTTTACCGCCCGCCTGAAATATTCCGCCGCCTCGGAGTATTCGCCGGTTGCCGCAAGCGCAGCACCTATAACCGATAGCGAGTCGATCGCGTTGGGTTCTTTTTTGAGATTTTGCCGGCACTGCTCGATTGCCCGGTTGAAGTGTATTCTCGCTTCCTGTGATTTTCCCTGTGCGTTCAACGCTAAACCCATATTCAGATGTATCGGTGAAATGTCTTTTCTGACCTGGGGCTTATCATAGTATTGAAACGCCTTTTGGCAGGTCAAAACCGTCTCCTCATATTCCCGGTGCGCCAGCAGGAATTCGGTTATACTGAAGTAATCGGTTATTGCCAGCGGGCATTCAAGCTCAACGGCCTTCATATACAGCTTGACGGTTTTATCCCATTGGCCGGCCTGGCTCAACTGGTTGGCCTTGTTTAAATAAGCATTGGCCAAATCCAGTGATTTCGCCTGGAAACTGATGGCCGCCGCAAGGTTGTCCGTCGGGGCATAATCATCGGTCAGCGTGATTTTGCCGCTTTTGGCGATAACCGTATCTATCTCTGAAGGGTTTAATAACCAAACGTCGCGGTAATACCTGCAGAACCGGGCGATGAGAGAATCGGTATCGATTGTCTGCTGTGACGCAATCACAATAAAGGTGGTCCGGCGGTAATACTCCGGCGAAGGCGAAAATACACAGACGTTGCCGAATGTCTGCTTCATAGTGTTTACGACGCTGCCCAGAACCAGCCCGCTGTCGTAAATATCGATGAGGTTCAGCATATAATAACCGTCATTACTGAGTATCCTGGCCAGCTTTTCGTTGAATTCTTTAGTCACAAGCTGGTACGGCACGATATAGTTGTCGTAAGCGTCTCCGTATATAAAATCATATCGCCTGACATTTTTGCCCGGCTGATTGCCGGAGAGCCGCCCGTCAACGAAATTGCGTGCGTCCATTGTGAATATATTGATGTCGTGGTTTTTTGGCATTCCGAAAGCCGCTATTGCCGCCTCGACGACTCCCGGGTCAATTTCCGCTACGTCCACGACGCCTGCCGGCCATCGGTGCCTGAGATATCGCGGAAAGACAAATCCTCCGCCTCCGATTAACAGAAACGCGGGATTTTTTTTGTCCCGGCAAAACAATATTGTTGCTTCGGAGCAGATTCTCTCATATTCGTACTGAAGGTCGTTGATGTCGTCCATTATCACTATGCTGTGCGAGAGCCGGTCCTGATAAAATACGCGTTTGTCCGGCCTGTCGGATTTCCTGTTTATACGAATTTGACAGTAACGGGTCTCATCCACATAAATGTCATTAGGCCCCGGCTTGTCGGTCAGGTTCAAAAATGCCGCTGTCTTTTTTAACAACGGGTTTTGTGATACAACCAGAAAGACCAGCAAAACCAGTATCCCGGTCCATAACTGCAACGACCGGTATCCGGGGCAGAAAATCAGGCCTGAGACCATAAGCGCCGACGCCGTTATCCAGATTACGCCGTTAGCGCCTATTGCGGGTATCAGCCAGAATCCCGCTGCGAATGTCCCGGCGATGCTGCCGGCCGCCCCAAAAGCGTAAATATTGCCGATTGTCCGGCCGGTTCCGGGACGGCTGTCCAGCGCTGCCTTTGCCGCAACGGGGTATATCGCACCAAGAAAGACAGACGGCAGGAAGAACAGCAGGGCGATATGAATAAACACATACACCGGCCAGCTTAATTGCCGGAAAATCAGCAACTGTTCTATGCGATGACTCAGGATAATTGTGCCGACGCAGGCCATAGATGCGATTGCCAGTAAGGACGAGATGATTTGTTTTCCTGCGCTGCGGTCGGCGACGCGGCCTCCAAAATAGTTGCCCAGCGTCATCCCGGCAAGGGTTATCCCTATTACCGCCGTCCATGTATGCAGCGATGAGCCGAGCTGTCTGGCGGCAAGGCGACCCGCGGCAAGCTCCATCGCCATCAGGCAGGAGCTGGAAAAAAATACCGTCAGTCCTGCTGCGGTACTCGAAATATATATCTTTGAATCTGTCGCTGTTTTATTCATATATGATTTTTTACTATAACAGAGTTATGTTTCGCCAACAACTTTGTTTTGCCGGCGGAAACGAATTGACAAAGACGACCCGTCCTTCTACCATACCCGCGATGCCAAGTCATAATTTAGCGAAGATTTTAATAGATGAGATGGAAATAACCGGTTATTCGGTGGCTGGCGAGGAGACCGTCGTCGCGGTGCCGCAGCTCGACGTCTGCTTCGATATCGGCAAGGCCCCCGACCAGGTTATTCCCATAAATCACGTTTTGCTCACCCATGGCCATATGGACCACGCCGCCGGTATCGCGTATTACCTTTCTCACCGCAACTTTTGCGGTATGTCTGCCGGCACAATACTTGCGCCGGAAAATCTTCTTCCTGCGATGAGGGATATTTTCGACGCCTGGGGCCGGCTCGACGGTAACTCGCTTCCCGTCAATCTCGTCGGCGTCAAGCCCGGCGACGAGTTCCAGATTAAGCCCAATCTCATTGCGAGGGTCTTTCCCACCAGGCACAGCAGGGGGTCTGTCGGCTTTACCGTCATCGAAAAACGAAAAAAGCTTAAACCCGAATTCGCAGGGCTTACAGGCCCGCAGATTGTGGAATTAAAAAAGCAGGGTATTGAAATTGATAATCCCATCGAGCTGCCGATTGTTACATACCTGGGTGATACTCAATACGTCGATTTCTCACAGTTGGATTACATCGCCCAAAGTAAAATCCTCATCGCCGAATGCACCTTTTATGTTGACGAACACGCCGAAAGGGCGCACGCCGGCAGGCATATGCACATCGACGAATTCGTTCAATTGATGAGCAAACTCAACAATCAGCATATCGTCGTTACGCATACTACCCTGCGAACCCCTATGGGCCAGATTAAAAAGATGCTCCGAGACCAGCTCCCCCCCGACAAGTTCGATAAAGTCATCCTCCTGATGGATAAAAACCGTTGATTTCTATTTTTGCAAATAGCGTCTGCCTGACTGGTAAAGTTTTATTCTCTTTTGGATTTCGCCGGCTAAATCCTGATTATTTTTGGCGTTGGCCTCGCTTAACGCCTTTTCGGCTGTTGCCGTCGCC
>Ga0105104_10001085_pt1 | contig 20756 bp, 16 predicted proteins | sample PPLLaktember2015_3_FD_87034 | JGI IMG/M metagenome (GOLD analysis project Ga0105104, IMG submission 87034) | Freshwater sediment microbial communities from Prairie Pothole Lake near Jamestown, North Dakota, USA - PPLs Lake P7 Core (6) Depth... | ecosystem: Environmental > Aquatic > Freshwater >... | reverse complement strand
TTTATAGGCAGCAATAGCCAGCCACTGTCACTTACCGCCAGATAACAAAAAATGGAGAGGCGAGTGCCTCTCCGGAGATAGCCCGGCGCTGGTCCGTGTTGGTCAACTTGGCTATCTGCGCAATTCAGGTAAGCCTTTTCGCGCAAACTCCTTCTCGCGATCTTCCCAAAGCGTCGAATCCATACCTTGCGGAAATTTGAACCCTGCGAGACCCCAGGATCTCAGGCAATCATTAAAATAGGATCTTGTATCTGGCAACGGATCTAAGGGGGTAGTTGCTCTCCTTTGGGAGCATTTGGCCGACGCTTCCTGCGCGGTGGACGAGCTGGATAGCCGAGGATTTCCTCTACGACGTTCTTGTTTCGATGGCGGGCAGCACACCAGCAAACAACATAGCGAGCGACGAGAGCCTTCACAATTTCATAGGTTTCTATGCAATCCACGCGCTCCACCAATCTTGTTGTCAGCGGCGTGCTATCATTTTCATCCTTGCGTATGTCGAAAAGGATTTTGTCCGCCTCGTGTTCGACACTTGGCTTAATACTGGGCCAGGCGCCATGCCCGAGTAGCATCTCACGATCACGTGCAAACTCAAGTGGCTTGGTGGACCACTCTACATCCGCAATCTCTGCCCACTCGGGTTCCACCTTTGGCTTTCGCTTCGCGGCGTTAACCTCGACCTCTGCGGCGAGCAGGGGTTGCCGGCCTATGATCGCAATTCCGAGATTGATCGGCGGAAATCTGAAGGACTCCGCTATGACGAAGCCCAATTCAATGAAATGCCTTCGCGCAAAATCAGTCGACAACTCGCCCATTAGCTCATCTGCAACATCCACAAAGAACCCGTAGAACTTCTCGACTTCAGCTATATCGTTTCGGTCTCTCCGATGATAGTAATATATAACCGAACTTAAGAGTATCTGCTGTCGGCATAGCTAAAAGTTGCCGCCAGATGTTACTGGCGTAGGTGGGCGTGCAACTTACATGGGCTCGAAGATGGCTGTCCAAATCTTTCACGCGACGTCGAATAATTCAATCCCCTTCCAATATTTCGCAAGCTGCGCCCCGGACAAAAGGTATGCAAAGAAGAAATGCAAAAGAGTCTTTGTATTTATCGAGTTGTCCCTATATATTGGGTCTGCAATCCTTGTGCCAATTAACTTCCATGTTTCGTCTGACACACTGTCCGAAGAGCGTCCGAGAAGAATGCTGAATCTGTCCTGCGACTGAAGAATCATTTCCGTGGCATTCACTTTCTCAAGCAATGGAAAACACTCTCTCATCAACATCGCATTGAAGAGTAAATTCACCAACTTGTCGAACGACACGCGCCAATTTCCGTCTACGTTAAGCCCCACGAATTCCTGTAGACGCATCGCAACGGTGATCCGTGAGTGTAGGAATTGGACATCCTTACGTGATATGAGATCCGCTTTCACGTACCGCTCCCACTGGTCTTGGTGCCACAGGGTTGGTATATGTAACTGAACGCGGTTCGGTTGGCTAATCATCGATTCAATATTGGTTAGGGTGGCATCGTAAACACGCCTAATCCTTGCCTTGTTTCTGCTGTTGTCAGTCATGACTTAGCGATAGCGCCTCACCTTTAATTGTTCTCCGGATTCGTTTGCCGGATCTTGTCCAGGCAGCAGGCCTTGTATTTCTTCCCGCTGCCACAAGGACAGGGATCGTTGCGTCTGACTTCCGTCTTGGTAGCGGTTTTGAGTGTACTCTCGATTGTCTGTTTTCGCGTTGACCGAAAAGCGATCCCCAGATCCATCATGATCGTGTCAACCACCTCCGCCACGCCCAACACCTGCTTGTGTATTTGCTTGATCTCGGCTGGTTTGAGCACGGTGTTTCGCCTTTGAAAGTCCTCCACACCTTCCAGAAGCGTATCCGCTTCAACCATCGCCATCATGGCTCGCATGCCTTCCTTGTCTAAGTCATCCGGATTACTTTGACCCATGTCCAGCCCCCGTCGAAACCCCTGTATTTCCATCCGCAAATCCGATGCGAACAGCAACAGGCCCTCGCGCGTAACCGGATAGAACGACCGGCGCAAGACCACCGGCACCCCGGAAGAAATCGAGTCTGCCAATTGATTGTGTAGACTGAAGAGCAACGATTGCAGATCCGCAAGTTGTTCCGTGCTTTCAAATGGATCGTTCCCCAGCAGAAGACCCCAATAGCGGGACGGCATCACGATGTTTGCCGCCGATACCGCTCCACGCAGGTACCCGATCACTTCTGGAGTACTCAGTGCTTTGGGCCGTGTCTTCAGAGAAGCATCCAACTCGGCATATGTCACCCTGCGGTCCTTGTCCATGCCGACGTTAATGGTCACGGACTCGTCCGCTGGTTGAGGGGCAAGGAAATCGATGTGAACGGGCGGTGCAAATCCCTGTGATTCAACGACACGAGGGTATGTCACGTCTGGATCAACGTCATGGATGCCGAGAAACTCAATGCGATGCCACCATTGTTGCTCGTAGCTCCAAACGTAATAAAACTGCGGGTGGTCGTTGAGGGGAAGGAACTTCAGCTTCGCCTCATGGCCCGACTTGGTCTTGCGCCCAAACCGGCGCGGGTCCCGGTAAGTCACATACTCCTGAGTGCCGCGCTTGCCGGGCATTCCAAAGAAGAACGACCACAACTGATTATCCCACCGGTCATAGGCATTGCAAATCGCCTTGTTCAAACTGCCAAGCGTCCGATTGGACGGGATCTCAATCACACGCCAAACCGTTCCCGGCTCCGTGTAACTATCGGAGATCGCTTTGAACCGGTAGACCACCGTTGGTGATTTCTGCGACGTCGCGGATGTCTTCATCGGTGTCGGTGAATAGAAGAATAGTTATGCCCAGTCCGAAATGTGATCAGCACTTTTTTCATTCTCTTGCATGATGGTGATGAAGGTGGGCGGCGAATGCCGACCGCCGAATCACGCTGCTTCGCGATCTCGATATCCCATCGCCTATCGCTATGATGGTGATGGCACCGAAGGTGCGAATGTCTAACAGCTTGCGCCGCTACGCGGCCACTGCGCCCCTTAGAAACTTGCAATTGCGGATTGCACGGACTGGTGGATTTCGAATACGAGATCGAGTCGTGTATTTACCATTACTTGTGTTACAGGCTCATTCATTCCAGACAACCGCATCTGGCCATCAACCTCTTTGAGAATCCCATAAGATTTCACCAGCATTCCCAAGCCAGAGCTATTCAGCCAGTCGACATTTGCGAAGTCAACGACGACCTTCCGTTTCCCTTCGACTATCGCGCTCGTGATTGTATCATGAAATTCCGTTGTGCCGGGCTCCTCACCCATGATTTTCCCGTGAAGGTAGATTACCAGTACGTCTCCCTGGTTCTGAGTCGTTGTTTTCATCGGATCCTCTCTGAGGCGAAGTGAACAGAATGCAGTCAGTAGTATACGGTAAGTAAATCGTCTGAACAATACGCACAACAAGCTCGTTATGGTGATGAAGGGGGAGGCACGCGAAGGCACTTGATACTTTGTTTGCCGCACACTGCTGCCATCTTCACTATAATGGTGATGGCACCGAGGGTGCGTTAGATCGGTATGCCGCTTCGCAGCATCTCATACCTTATGGATGTCGCTACAATGGTGATGGCGGCAGCAATTGTGCCTTATGATTTCAGGCGTGGTGTGTGCCGCTTCGCGGTGGTACCGGTTTCGGGGACAAGACCAAGAACACACAGGCTCTCAGAACGTGTCCGTCCTCCACGTCATAGCCAACGGATCCCTTGACCGTAGCCACAGATCCCGGTGCGACGACCATGGTCCCGATGAGAAAGATCCATCGTTTTCAGACTCAATTACTGACCGAGAATGATGGGTAATCCATTCTTGCCCGATCCAATAATTACAGTTTTTGCGTTTTCAGACTTGGCAATATCCATTGTCGCCTCAATCCCCTTCCAAGCAAGTAATTTATCGCTGATACTTTCAGATATTATCTTCTGGAAGTCTTTGATGCCTTGGGCTTCGATACGTTTTCTCTCAGCCTCTTGCCTCTCTTTCTGCAAGACAAACTCCATTTTCTGAGCTTCCTGTTCCGCTGTTGCCTTCGCATTAATTGCCTCAGATACACTCGCAGGCAACTTCAAACTGCGCATCGGAGTTTCTTCAATCGTGATACCACGAGGACCAACGACCGTCGCCAAATCGGTTTTCAACTTACCCGCGAGAATGGTCCGGTCAGCAGTGTATAGGGCTTTTGCCTCCGATGTAGTCGTAATATCACGTGTTACTGAACGAAAATTGGGTTCCAGGAGAACTAATGGGTCGCCGTTCTGAACTGTTTGCATCATCACAGGCCAAGCTTCTTTTTTGACATGGAAGAAGCAAGAAACTTCAAGTTCACACGACAGACCTTCTTTGGATGGTGTGATCATGGTCTCTTTGATCTCTTGGGTGCGTGTCGGTTTATGGATTACATCAGCAAACGGGTTCACGAAATTGATTCCGGGATCCAGTGCGGTTGGCTGGATCACGCCGAACAGGTCAACAACACCGCAACTGCCGTTGGGAACGGTACGCACCATACTGAAAACCGTGAAGATTGCTGCGAGAGCAATAATAGCACCTTTCACCCAAGGGGGAACCGCATTGGATTCCCATTTTACGAAAAATGAAACGATAAGCAATGCAAGAAGCGTAATCGCTACGTAGATCATCTCTGTTACCTTTCTAAGGTTTTTCCGGTTTGGTTTGTTGGGGGCAGCGGAAACTTGAACTTCCGCCTTTGCCACAGACTGTATGTCGTTAGCCAAATGGCGCACTTTCCCGTGTGGCATAACCGGCGGATGGAAGTTCAACGTCCAAGGAGGGTCAATGGTCGCTGATGCACATGATGCTGTGCCGTAACACCATCCCCGCGTGCGGTACCATGGTTGCAATCATATTCATGATGGCCGATCCGTAGGCGAATGGCTTCGAATATCGCAGAGCTTCGCATCGATGCACCATCGGCTGTCGCTATGATGGTGATGAAGGTGAGTGGCAACTTCAGATGCAGTGGCTGATGCTTCGCATGTCTGTCATACTTGCGTATGATAACCAAAAAAGTGTGTACGAAAGATTTACGCACAACCGAAGAGTCAAGAACCAAGGGAGCAAGAGCCAACTATGGCGTTCTGGCGCAACGGAATCCGTAAAGGTTGTAGCGGGACGTCGGACTGTCGAAGAAACGAAAAGCACATGGTGCGTTCAACTGGTTGACGTTCCATGAGCCGCCCCGTAGAATACGATAGGCGCCGCGCGGATTGTTTATCCAGGCGTTGCCGTCGGTCGGCGCACCGGTATAGTTCGAATGCCAGTCATCCTCGCACCACTCGAACACATTTCCAGCCATGTCATAGCAGCCCGCCGGACTGATCCCATTCGGGTAATTGCCTACAGGTGATGTGTAGGTGTATCCATCGGCGGGATTATTGATGACGTTGGCATTGGCTGCAACCCACGCATCTCCCCATGGATACAAGCGGTTATCCGTATTCCCCTTCGCCGCACGTTCCCATTCCGCTTCCGTCGGCAGCCGCTTCCCCGCCCATGTCGCATAAGCGCTGGCGTCATTCCAATCTACCATGACTACCGGATAACTCGCATAGGTTGGGCTTGTGAAGTAGTTGGTGTAAAAGCCCGGATCGGACGGATACGCCCGGCTTGTCGAGTCACAGAAGGCTCTATATTGGGCATTCGTCACTTCGTAGATGTCCATATAAAACGCGGGAATATCGACGGTGTGTTCAGGTCTTGCAGTGCTTCCCAATGCGGAAGAACCCATTGTATACGGCCCCGCCGGAACTAAAACCATGCCTCCCATCAGCGTTGTAAACGACCAAACAGGTCCCGATGTCGAGTGATCGTGATTGTCATGCGCCACGATTCGCCAATAGTAGGTTGTGTTGTTGGCCAACGTGTCCGGATCGTAAGTTGCTGCTGTCTGACTGGAATTGACCAGTGGCGGCGTAGATGCCGTGCCAAAATAGACATCGTACGTAGTTGGATCATTGTCCGGATCATTGCAGGTCCACGCGAGAGTGACGGTCACTGACTGATTGATTGCACTATCCGTTGGAATTGGTGAAGACGGAGTTAAGGGCGGCTGATTGATGGTGATGCTTCTGGCGCAACGGAAACCGATAGCGCTGTGTTGCATGGATGGTTCGTTCAAGTCGCGTTCGGCGCATCGTGCGCTATAATCGTAGCCCTGCCATGAACCGCCCCGTATAATACGGTAGGGGCCGCGCGGATTGTCTATCCATGCGCTGCCGTCAGTGGGGGCGCCGTTATAATCATCATGCCAGTCATCCTCACACCACTCCGACACATTGCCCGCCATGTTGTAACAACCGGTCGGACTGATCCCATTAACGTAATGACCGACGGGTGACGTAAACTCGAAGCTGTCAGCAGCATTCTGGTAGATGTTGGCATTCGCCGCGACCCATGTGTCTCCCCACGGCCACGGCCGGTTGTCCACGTTCCCCTTCGCCGCACGTTCCCATTCGGCTTCGGTGGGCAAGCGTTTCCCTTTCCACGTAGCGTAGGCGCGAGCATCATACCATGAGACGCTCACCACGGGGTAATTCGCGTAGAGCGGATCAGTGAAGTAGTTGGGCATGCCGGTGAATTGGGGATCGGGAGGATAGGTGCGCCCCGTGGAATCACAGAAGGCTTTGTACTGGGAGTTGGTGACTTCGTACACATCAAGATAAAATGCCGGAACATTCACCGTATGAACAGGCTGTGATGTGGTGCGATAAGTCGCTCCCATCGAATACGGTCCCTCCGGTACCAGAACCATCTCGGGAGTTTGGTGACGGCGCAAGTAGGTCACAAGCATCGTATCCTGTCCATCCGCCAAAGTAAGGTTCATGATCACCGAGTCATAGTCCGTGTGCCGGAACTCCAGGCGAAGCAAGAAATCATCCAGCGTGCTCGCATGTCCTTTTAATCCGGAGCCGCGCAAGGGTTCGAACAATCCTCCGCTTCCCGGATTCGACCCGCGAAGCGACATTTTCGCAAGTCCTGAACCGGTTCCAAGAACCACCATCTTCTGGGTCACCGCATGACCGCCAGCGTTCAAGCATAAAAAGTACATGCCTTGCGCGAGAGGTGTGCCGTTGCGGCTTACGCCGTTCCATGTGAGATCGAACGCGCCGGGACGCAGATTGTCATCCACCAGTTCGGCTACCCGCTGCCCAAGAATGTTATACACCTCAAGTCGTACACGCTGCTGGGAATTGTTCAGAATGCGAATCGTCGTCGTCTCCGAGAATGGATTCGGATAGCTGGGAGCCAGCGCGAGATTTCCCGGCACGGGCGAATGAGGTTCGCCCACGGCATTCGACACTCCGGTCCACGACCAAAATCCTAAATCATTGGTGATAACCGAGTCGTGTTGACCCGTTCCGAGGTTCTCAATCATAACGGTCGCATTGCTTAAAACCGTCGTGTCTGGCCCATAGTAGCCGTGGACGATGCCCGATAATTGAACATCATCCAAGGGCTGCGCTATGCCAACAACAGCAAAGGTAAAAACAAGAACCAAGGACCACTGTAAGACTCGCATTTTCTCTCCAAGAGTGTATGTGGTTAACCGATTGAGCATTTTACACACCGGCTCTTGCGATATCTATGATGGAAGGCGGGACGCACGCAGTGTGTTTTTTTCAGCCATTGTGGGATGCCGATTCCTGACTGCTTAGAGTGCTCTGTTCATGGGTAAATAACGTATCGGTCATGCCGACGCTGCGACCTCCACTGTCATCCCTGCTATAATGGTGATGGCGGTATGCGCCGGCACGTCTGGTTACCGCGCTTCGCACTACTCCGAAGCATCTAAGGCCCTATCGGCTCTCGCTATGATGATGCTGGCCGATGCGCACCGGAAGGCCATCGAGTCTATGATGCAAGTTTCTCAAGCTTGGCGCGCAGCGGATGAAGTGGCATCAGACCTACAACACGGTCAACTTCTCGCCCCTTGCGCAGGAATACGAGTGTGGGAACACCCCGAATCCGGTACTGTTCAGCGGTGTCCGGACTTTGTTCCACGTTCAACTTGAAAATCCGAAGACGATCTGTAAACTCTGGACCAAGCTCATTCAAGAGTCCTCCCATCACCTGACACGGCGCACACGTCGGTGACCAGAAGTCAACCACCGCAGGCAAATCTGAATTCAGCACTTCCTGTTCGAAAGATTCGTCCGTTACGGCAATCGGCTTGCCTGGCTTTGTAGAACCGGTGAAAAGGCGCTTTAGAAATCCCATGAAATGCTCTTTCGTGCTGCCTGGTTTTAGGATTCGGTGTGGTGCTGCTATCGTCGCTATGATGGTGATGGCCGATGCAGCTCATGTCGTTTGTTGTTATCGTTGCTATTCGGTTGTGCCGTCATCTTGTGACAGACGAGGTATAGGCTTGTCGAGCAAGCTTGATCAGATCCCAATACGGCGGAGAATAGCCGTTGCTCTGCCGGAAGTGCTGTGCCAGAACACTTAGTTTCTTTACTGTTTCGCTATGGTGCCGGGAGAACCACTTGTTCTTCAAGGCTGATGTGGCCGTCATTCCTTCCGGGATCGGTCCGATAGCACCGAACTTATTGATAATCGCACAATAGATTTTGATCACCCTTGCCACTGGCAGCATGTACCAGTCATAACCAAGCGCTGCCCCGTTGTCCGCACTCTCGAGCATGATGTCTACCACCGCATTGTCCAAATGGTCCTTGTAGAGCGTCTCGTAGTCGCGCCATTCGACGATCACGCTTAGTTGAGGGTCGTATTCAAGATCCGACGGTTCCTCGGTGGTGAAGTTTCGCACGCCAAAGGCGGACAACCACGACCGGGCTCCCATGCTGGAGATGTTGGAGAGTCCGGCCCAAAGCTTGACACCGCAGTGACTGTAAGCGCCGGATACGACCTCGGAACAGAACATTTTGGATTTGTTCGACGTGTTCATCGCAAAATCATAAGGGATATGCTCAGCGCCTGCCTGCCCAAACATGTACTTGGCCGCGTAGTGTGGAAGCATCGGATCGGCTTGCAATGCGGGGTGGTCCGATCGAAGGCGAAGCACCATCACCCGCAGTTTTATATCCTTGAGGTAGTCCTCTATGCCGGCAATTGCTACCCCCTTCTCGATATGAGATTCAATGATCGAGACCAAACCGGTGTTCTCGTCAATATAGATCAGAGCGACATGAGAGAAGTTGCCGGGGTAGTCATTGCCCCGCGCGATCAAGGCTGACGTCGGAGCACCGCCTCGTGATACCAGGATGTCACCACTGTGAATCTCCATGCCCAAGATGGTTGCGGATGGTGTTTCCGAGGGTTCGTTCGCTTCTACGACGGGCTGTGAAACAACCCCTTTAGCCGACTGCAGAATCACCTCTTCGATAGCAATGCGACCGCCATAGAGAAGCCTGTAGATGCAGTCTCGCCCGGCTTGAGAGTTCATGTCCCACTTCACAGACTGCTGTTTCAAGGCACGTCTGAGCTCCCCGAAGGATCTCATATAGTCGCTGGCCCTGGACGGACAAACAGCCAGGAGCACTCCCGACTCAAAGAAGTTGCTCTCGACTTCACCGTACACCGGCATCGTAGGTGGCAGTGAACCGTTCCGCAATCGCACATTGAGACTATCAATCTTTGAGAGTCTTTGATTAATCGCTAAAGATAAACCCGCGCAGCCTTCAGCCCGTGCTTCCTTGAACCTTGATTCCAGCGATGACCAATACTCGTCGCGATTCCATGCAAAGGGTTCCTTATCTTGCGCGCGCGAAACCAGCACTGCTGGATCTGGGATCAAAAGCGTCAGGTATAGAGCAAATAGAAATGCCAAAATACCAAAGAACCACTTAAATGATCGGGGATTCATGTCTCCGAGCAAGCTCCTTCGCTTTTAGACAGTAACAAGAGGGCGCGTGCTCCGCCTGCTGCTCTACAGCATCTCGATACCCCATCGGCTATCGCTATGATGGTGATGGCGGCAGGCGTCAGGAATGATTTACTTCAGCAGCATGAGCTTCTTCGTCTGCGAGAAGGTGCCTGCATCCAAGCGCGCAAAGTAAATCCCTGATGGCAGCAGCGAACCGTCAAATGCATACCGTTGCTCTCCAGCCTCAAGCATTCCCTCGTACAGCGCACACACCTCGTGGCCCATGATGTCGTACACGGCAAGGCTGACTTTGCTCGCGTGCGGCAGTGCGAGCGAGATGATTGTCTTCGCATTGGAGGGATTTGGGTAACACGTGACGGTCACGTGTAGCCCATGTGTGACTGGAATCAAGTGCGGGTCAACAGAAACAAAATGAATCGAATCGTCGTAGGCACGGGCGAGGAAGAGGAAGTCCTCGGTTCCCAGGCCAGCGTCCACGGTAACAGGAAAAATCCTTGCGCTTCCGTAGGGATCTCCCTGAATGGTTAGTGCGTCGTAGAGAGCATTGCTGAAGTTGGGATTTCCGGGATCCGGATCGGCTGGACTTCTTTCGGGGACAAAGATGTTCCAATAATACTGAGTAAGATGCTCCGGAGTCGCGTGAATGCGGGCAACATCGACGGTGAAGTTGTCCTCTGGACTGAATGGATTGAAAACGTCCCACCAGCTACAGATTGTCTCGTAGCCGAACAGCGTATCCATGCAGAAAGTAACAATATCAATGTTCGAATGGCGAAGATTAACATTTTCGTCGAGCGGCGTTGATTGTTCGTGTTGAAGTCCGAGCGAAAATCCCCCGCGTTGTCGAGTCGCTTCTGTGGATTGGTGCATTTGTAGATCAGGCGGCTGTGCGAAAGCCATACATACCAGCAGCCAATAAAAGGGAAAAAAGGCGGTTGTTCTCATGGAGTCTTATCCTGTAGAGACACCACTTGTTATATCCGTCCGCTGTACGTCGTCAGAATAAATGGCACCACTTGCGCTTTGGATGTTGGTAATGGCGGCAGGCTTTCGGTGCAACACCATAGATTCAGTGTTCTGGGACAGACTATTCGTTGCGCAACTCTCCTAATGTCGTGTAGCATCGGGCGTCACGCTTGGCAATAAGCTCGTTCTGAATGTCGAATATCTGTTGTTCATTATCCTGAAGGTTCAGAAGTCTGCCCTCAAGCAACAGGGTCTGCGCCATTCCAAACTGCTCGGTGCGCCGATGTAGATCTATGAGCAGGACATAGTATTTTGCCGGTTCCTTCAAGCTGTCCCGCCGTGCTGCGAAATCACGCAGGAACAATTTAATTGCCCGAAGCCGGCACTGCGCAGCAGACGCAACATTTTGTCTGTCGTCCATCACCCACGCGGCACGCAATGCAGCCCACCCGGCCGCCTGATAGTTTCCCAACGAGTTCTCGATCATTGCTCGACAGAGAAATGAATTGCTCAGCTCCGAAAAGCGCGGATCATTTAACTGTGACTGGTAGCTTGGGCTGTTGACTATCGTTTTGTCAACCTCCTCAGCCTCACTAATGTCGCCTGAACAAAACCCACAGTATGGACATCGTTGAATCCAAGTGCTTATCGTCGAACGATACATCTCCGCTGGACGAAGGTCCATATCAGGGGGGCCGAACTCCGTACTTGAACTAAGTTTGGTGTGTGCGCTAACCTTGCCACACATTGCACATTCTTTCGGCCACAGGTTTTCCGTCGTCATCGCGAATAAACCTCGTTTGCGATATGCTGTTATTTCTCGCTATGATGGTGATGGCACCGAAGGTGCAGCGTTGTCTCGTGTGTGTGCACCGCTTTAGTGGCAGCGTATTCATCTCGCTGCCCTACTGGCTATCGCCATAATGGTAATGGCACCGAAGGTGCGAATAAGTACTCGGCTCGCGCCGCTTCGCTGCCACCGATGCCCACTCGGCAGTCGCTATAATGGCGATGGCACCGAAGGTGCTATGCTTGCTGTGCCGCTTCGCGGCAGCGTGCTCATCTCGATGCTCTATCGGCCGTCGCTATGATGTTGATAGCGGCAGGTGATAAAATGAACCGAGCGAACCCTACTGCTTTTCAACAGAGAATTCGCTCATCTTAAGGTGCATGACAAGGGTGAACCCTCAGCCGAAGTGCATTAATCTCAAGTTAGCAAAATGTCTTTCGAGAGTCAATGAATGACAGCACACTGCAAGGAAAACGAATATGTCATGTGCTTGTATACCAAAAGCCCTCGTTAACATAATCGTTAACAAGGGCTTTAGTGGAGACGGCGGGAATCGAACCCGCGTCCGGAAAGCGGACCACACCGGGTACCACAGGTGTCTTCGCTGGTTAGTTTCTCACTTCCCGGTCGCACCAACGACAGAGCTTGGGGAAGCCAGCCGCATAATCTCACGCACGGACCGCGGCCTGCCGTACGCCAGCGCAGAGAGTTGGTGCCGCATCCCCGACCGCTGCGCCCCAGCCGGGGAGGGCATGCTCCCTAATTAATTAGGCAGCAAGGGCATAAGTGTTGTTCGCACTTATTGTTTTGGAATGTGATTTACGAGGGCACTCCAGCCTCGACCTGCACCCAATGCCATCCTGAATCCCGTCGAAACCATGTCGTCCCCGGAATACAGAAAGCTGAGAACTGAAAGCGGAAAGCTGAAGCCGAAATATTGAAAAGCCGCAATCCGCCGATGAGACATAGAAAGTGAATACAATATACAAACGAAAGAGCGGAAAGAAAAGTTGCAGGCTTGATGGTTGTTCATACGAAAGTTATATTATCAACACAGTGTTGACGAAAGGCTCATAGACAATGCCCGGCACAATTCAGGCTAAAGACAAAAGAATCAAAGACATCATTAATGCCGCTTTTCGCGAATTTATACGATGGGGCTACGATGGTGTTTCAATGGAAAAGATCGCAAAACGTGCGAAGATAGACCGATCCACGCTCTATCATTACTTTTCCAACAAGGAATCGGTGTTGGCGGCGGTCCGTGAACGGCTATTCGAACCCGTGCAAGTGATGATGAATTCGGCGGGCGGATTGGATGCGGTGACGGGGCTGCGGAAATTTATCGAAGATTATCTGAAGTATTGGGCCAGTCATCCGCGGGAGCAGGAATTTTATTTGCTGGGAGTCGTTCACACCCTGCAGAATAAAGTGTGGTGGCCGCATGTGAATGTGCGGATCGCGGCCATGATCAACTGGTACGAATATATGCTGTCGTGCGGAGTGAAGCAGGGACAGTTGGTCAAACATGACACGGCCGCGCAAGCCACGGCCTTGTTTTGTGCAGTGGAGGGAGCCGTGCCTTATGTGACGACGTGCACGAAAACGTTGTCGGTGAAGCGGGTGGTGAAGGGGATTATGAAGGGAATCGTGGAAGAAAAGCGGAAAGCGGAAATCTGAAAGCTGAAAGAAGACAAAAATTGCGGCGGGGGTTGCGACCAACACCCGGGAGGGTGTTGGCTAGTAATCCGGCGCGGTGCACCTTGCGGTGGTTGCGTTGCGGGGCAGGTCCGCGAAGCGAGATCTGCGATGAACGGGGGGAGAATTCACAGCGGACGCACGAATGTGCGCCCGTTTTTTATTGCAAATGATGTTTCGTGTCTGTGCATCGGACACGGTCGGCCTGCGGCGAGATCTCGCTTGGCAGACAGGCAGTGATACTACACAAATACTAAAAGGGATACTCGCGGAGGAGGATGAGAAGTTTGTCGGCGGTGTCGTAATGGGGAAAAGTACGATGATATTCGATGGCTGCTTCAGTACAAACCATGAAAGAAGGATCAAACATGTCCTTCACATCACGTAGATAATCTTCCGCCTGTTTGCGCGAGGACTCGCCGCCAGCCCAGAAATAGGCAATGAGGCCGAGGAGATTGAATACATCTTCATTCGCCTTGAATTTTAGCTGCCGTTGAGCTATATCATCCAATTTATTAAGTGATACGAGCGAAACAAAATGATGACCTTCGAGAAAGGCGAATTTGCCAATTTGAAATAAGGCCGTACTCTTCGGAACAATAGCCTCAACGCAGTCTTTACCCGTAGAGGTGAATTCATGCTTCACTGCTGACAGGCAGATATCTCTTAGGACATCTATGACAATTCGATAGTCATTTTTATCAGCGAGCTCGACCACTTTTAACTTCGTTTTTTTTTGTACTGATGACAATACTTTGTGAAATATTCGATAGTCATGCGCGTCAGTAAGCACAAGGCCTTCACCCTGATTCATTGGAATCTGAAGTGCGAACTGATTTTTTTTACTCTGTACATTCAAATGGTTCTTGATGCTAATCAGAATTTCAGTCGCTCTTTCGAAATCGTCACGACAGCCCGGTTCCTTGCCATTCGCAACAATTTTTTCGACACCCTTTATTACGTTGTCCAAAACGGAACCGTCGTAGCCATCGCTCTGAATAACATATTCAGCAAGCTTCTTCAGTTCATCAAGCACACTCTTTTTTTCGTTTCCGCGTTTGCCCTGTTCACCAAGATAGATGAGATCGTCCAACGTTTCGATGTCAATACTGTTATTGGAATCATAAAGTCTCGTGATTCGAAATCGCAGAATCTTTATCAGCAAACGTCGTCCCCAGAACGAGAGGAAGAGAGACCAAACGACAAGGAGAATCAAGATTACAGTGATGAGCCATGAGGCAGCTTCGCATTTTCTCATGGACAAACTATCGTCAGGGCAAGGATGAAAACACCAAATAAAGGCCATACAGCAGAATGCAAGACAAGGCGCTGGGATCCAGAAAAGCAGCCAAGTGGACGGCCTTCGATGAAGCACATATCGAATCTCGGGCATGGCCAATTGAAAGAGCAGGGCGGGCAAGCCGAGCGCAAAAACAAGAAACGTCGTCAGGGACTCGTAATATACACAAGCCCAGTTAATATCAATTTGCGGAGGCATCGGTTATGCCTCGCTTTCCCGGGCTGGATTAGAAATCTTCGGAACGAGTTTTTTAATCATATCAAGCAGAACCGTATGAGGCGTGTCCTCTTTTTTGGTAACATGCTCGGTGATTCCGAGTTCATCCAAGTCCTTCTTTAATTCTTCTTTGGTTTCTACAGATAAAATTCCAAAGCGATGCTGCTGGTTGACTATCCATTGCGGACGCTTGTCCATTAATTTGACATTGGCCTGTTCGTGTTTAAAAAGCCAATACAGGAGTTCCCGACCGAGTCTAGCCGCTTTCGGATCTTTTCCGCGTTGACCGAAATAGTCTATCCATTCTTCCGTATCACCGGGCTGCAAACGAATATCTACAATCACGGCTAAAAAAGGTGAGGATTCGGCTTCGATAATACGGCGAATACCTTCAGAAGCATTTCCCGCAATAACGAACTCGTATTTCATACTGGCATAGACGGGGCCGGCAAAGGATGACATATCCCCGGTGGCTTCATCCTCGATCCAGAGAATTTTGGGTTTCATTGGAATGTCCTTAATTGGAGAAGATCGGTAATCGAAGCGTGACAGTGGTAAGAAACGGCTGTTTATAGTTGTCCGGTTTGCCTTTCGAATCGGCGGGACGGCTGACAATGGTAACATCACCGCCGTAACGTTGGGCAACGCGGCGGGCATCGGCCAAACCGACTCCGGTACCTCCACGTTCCCGATCGCTTGACAACCGGCCGCGCACGCCTATTCGGAACAAAACATCATTCTTAATCTCGTCAGCAGGGATAGGCACACCCCAATCCTCGAATTCGATGTGCACCCACTTTTGAACCACGCGAGTCCGTATATCCACCCAAGGCGGGACCCCCTGTTTCCGCTCCCAACTATACTTGATGGCATTATGAAGGAGATTAGCCATGGCCCGGACGACATCGTCCTTGGAAACATTCAGAATAACATTGGGATGGATGTAATCCAGTTTGATTTCTACATTCCTGATATGGGCAAAATCGGCCCATTCGGAAACCGCCTGATCAATGAGTTTGGAAACAAAGTGCATATCACGTCTATCTTCTCTAATATGAAACGTGACGAAATTGCGGACGGCACGAACTTGTTTTCCCAAGGATAGAATGGCATTTCCCGCCTTATGCATGTAGATCAGACTGCAAATACGAAGCACTTCCTCGGCATTCCTTTTCACATCCTTGATTTGCTCTTGATATTGAGAAGAGCTTTCAAATTTGTCCAGTAAATTAAGAATGTTTTTAACGGCGTCGCGTATCGCCGGGAGCCTAAGTGCGGGTTCGGGAATATACTTTTCAGGATTCTTCAGCAAGACCTGATAATTGTCCAAATCTTCAAACTCCTCGGGAGTTAGATTTGCCGGTTGGCGATTTACACTCATCTGAGAACGCAATCTTATTAACGAATCAATAAACTTAGATACAGGTTCGGATAGCGATTGATCTGCCACCCGAGGAGTGATTTCGCCTACCTTTGGAAACGGATCTTGTCCAAGGGATTCCAATGCAGAGTCCGTGGACTCCCTTAACATGAGCAGCGCGGAAGAATATTCATGAAGAACGGCACCGAAATCCTCCGTGAACTCCTTGACTTGTTCGCGTAAGGCTACTTCATTCGTGATATCCCGCAGAGCGCCAATCCGTCCGATAATTTCACCCTTCTCCGTTCCGGATTCCCCCCGCTTATGAATAGCCCGAGTGTTTGCCTCGATAAAGATTATTGTCCCATCTTGCTTTTTTGTTCTTAGGACATATCCAACTAATGGTTGTCCGAGAAGGTCCGCGTCGCGAATAGCTTTTTCATATTTGACGGTATCTTCAGGCGAAACGTGAACAATTTCGGCTCGCTGTCCATTTGCCGTGCCCGGCGCAAAACCGAACATTTCATCAAATTGTCTGTTGCAGTCATGGAGTATATTCTTTCCGTCTTTCTTTAGAACACGATATAAGCCGACAGGCACATATTCCATTATCTGTCGGTATAATTCTTCCACGGTAACATTCACCAGCACACCTTCGCGCGATACCCAATCCACTTTCGGATCACCCAGCGGATAAGCACTAGCGGAAACCCAGATGGTTTGGCCGTCCGATTTTACTAGCTCCACCTTTTTATCAACAACTTCTCCTTTTTCTTTCAGCAAATCCGAGAATTCCTTTTCTTTCTCGGGATTAAAGTAAAGTTCGCCAACGCTCTTCTTGTCAACGATGTCCTCTGGACTGCCATACTTAAGCATTTTGACCATGGCCTGATTCACGTAGACAACCATTCCTTCTGGATTGACGCGGTATACGCCAACGGGCAGCTTGCGGCGATAACGCTCTTCTTCGGTGACATCCACGAGGCTTCCGACAAATCCTACGAGCTTCTGAGATTCCGGTGGATTATAAATCGGCCAGCAGTGGTCTTGTACGAAGATTTCCCGACCTTCTACGGTGAAAGAGATAACTTGTTTGGGAGGCTGTTGATTTCGGGCGGCTGCGCCGAGAACGATGTCAACAAAAGTTTTACGTTCCTCCGGATTCGCATATTTATCTGCAATAGAAGCTTGAAGATAATTGTCCGCCTTCAGGTGCAGCAAATCAAGAAGAAGTTTGTTAGCATATAAAAAACGACCGTCCTTTTCTACAACATAGTAGCCCACGGGAAGGTCAACCTGTTTGAGTTTTTCGATCAACTCAGCAACGTTTGAGCAATCAGACATTCTTTTCCCCTTATGCTATAAAACCCATTTGATCTATCCAGGAGCAAATTCGACTCATGCCCTTTTCACGATAAGTTGCTCAATTTAATATGCACTACTCAGAGAGTCAAGAAAATTATTGTATTGTCCGAAAATACATATGAACATATTAGTAAGACGACATTATATGCGATGTTTGATCCAATTATAAGTATTTATGCCGATAAAATTTAAATTTCGATGTGTGAAATATTTTGCCCACAAAAAAGCCCGGCAAGCCGGGCGCTACGAATATCGTTGCGGAAACCAACGCGGTAAGTCAGACGGACACGGTCCGACATCGGCGAGATCTCGCTTCGCGGACAGGCCGTGTCCCTACGCGGAACGAAATCATTCCGGCCGGGTCAGGAGCCCCGGCTCGGCGGAAAGAGCGCGAGGGGTGAAGCGACCCACGCTCGGCGCACCTTGCGGTGGTTGCGTTGCGGGGCAGGTCCGCGGAGCGAGATCTCGTTTTCGACGGACAAGATGCCTGCCGCCGCGAAGAAGAGACCCCCTTGTGTCCGCCCACGCACATAAGAAAGGATGAAGGATGAGGGATGAAGGATGAAAAAAGGAAAGCGGAAAGAAGACAAAGATTGCGGCGGGGGTTGCGACCAACAACCGGGAGGGTGTTGGCTAGTAATCCGGCGCGGTGCACCTTGCGGTGGTTGCGTTGCGGGGCAGGTCCGCGAAGCGAGATCTGCGATGAACGGAGGGAAAAGAGAGATCCTTCACTTCGTTCAGGATGACCGTAGACGGTCAGATTCCGGGTGGGGCCGTGATTTTCATGAGATAAGATCGGATTATCGTCAATGCGTAAGGAATTTAATAAAAAGTTACTTATACACGCGCGGGAAATTGATTGGTATTGAATTGTTCGCTACATTAGACGGTCGAATAGACAGCAGGCAGGTTCGTTTTTATTCTTTCGGGAAATTCGATAGACACAACAGAGTAACTCTCGCGCGGACCGAAGGAATCATCTGTCCCGCTGAAATGGAGAGGATATCCGCATGAAGCACGTTCTGACCGTTGTGGTTTTAATGCTGATCGGGCAGTTTGCCGCCGCGCAAACTTTAGATGATGTTTCGCTGCACGGAACGGTCTTCGGCTATTCCGTGCACGATACGACCGTTTTGGCCGGGGCGTGGGTTCGCATTACCGATATTTCCGCGGGACAGACGGATTCCGTTCAGACGGATGGCAGCGGCCATTGGGCTCACACGTTTCATACCAGCGGTGCTTCAAACAATCGCGCGCTGCTGCCGCAGACCATTGATCTGACTCCCAATTATCCGAATCCCTTCTCGAACGGCACAACTTTCAGCCTGACCAATCCGATTCAGCAGGACGTGCGGGTATCCATCTACAACATATTAGGTCAGAAAGTAACGGAGCTTGTCCATCGGAAACTTCAGCCGGGATATTATGATTTCCGGTGGGATGGACGCAGCGCGACGGGACAGCGCATTGCCGGAGGAATCTATTTTACTGTGGTGCATACTCCCAACGGGATCAAGTCCCGAAAGATGGTGCTGCTGGATCCGGGCAATGGACCCTCCGGCGGCGAGGAAGTGCACGTTTCGATGTTCAGGAGAAGTCCTATCGGCGGCGAGGGCGCCGCGCATCGAACCGGAGAATCCCGCACGTTGGATGATGTTTCGGTCCAGCTCGAATTCCGGTATGCGGATTATGATTCGCTGATTCTCAGCTTTACGCTGGCGGAGGGGCAGGATTCGGCGCTGGTGACTTATTTACGCCATCATGATGTTCTGCCCGCGGGAATGGTGTTCGTTCAGGCGGGTTCCTACAGCATGGGTGCGGCTTACCAGCCTCCCTATTCGCTGCCTATCCATACGGTTCACGTTCCGGCGTTTTATATAGACATATATGAAGTAACGAACGCACAGTATAAGGTGTTTTGCGATGCGACAGGACGAGCTTATCCGCTGGTTCCGGCATTTGATGCACCGGATTATGTTGTCACCAATCCAACCTATGCGAATTATCCGGTAGTCATGGTTTCTTGGGATGATGCGAAAGCCTATGCCGCATGGAGGGGCGCGCGTTTGCCCACGGAAGCGGAATGGGAACGGGCGGCTAAAGGCAACACGGATAATCGTCAATGGCCGTGGGGGGATACCTGGGTTGCGGGAAACGCAAACGGTTCCCAATCCTCCGACGGCTACACAAATACATCACCGGTTGGTCATTTTCCTAATGGCGTCAGTCCGGTGGGCTGTTTCGACATGGCAGGCAATGTTATGGAATGGTGCGAGGATGATTGGCATGCCTCTTACGATGGCGCCCCTACTAATGGAAGCGCATGGATTGACACTCCACGCGCCTCCAATCGCGTTTTGCGGGGCGGCTCGTGGAGCGCTCCGGACACATTTTTGCGGTGCGGCTATCGTTGGAACTATTCTCCGACGGTGCGACGCTTCATGTACGGATTCCGTTGCGCAGCGACAAACGTTGTGAATCAGCCCCCGGTTCCGATTTTCCCATACCCGGCTGACGGCGCAATCGGCCAGTTGGTTGATTCGGTACTCTCGTGGACAGGCATTGATCCCGATCTGGATCCGTTAACCTATGATGTCTATTTCGGGACGGATTCAACGCCTTCGCTGGTGAGTACCGCACAATCCGGTGCCACCTATGATCCGGGAACGTTGACGAGCTGGACAACCTACTATTGGCGGATTATCGTTTATGATGATCACGACCACACGGCGCAAGGTCCTCTCTGGTCCTTCACGACCGGAACAAGCGACAGCATGGCGGGTATGGTTCTGATTCCGGGAAGTTCGTATAATATGGGATCTACCTGGCCTGAACATTCCCATCCCATCCACACTGTCCATGTGCCGGCGTTCTTCATTGACAGATTCGAGGTTGCCAACGCACAGTATAAAGCTTTTTGCGATTCCACAGCCCGCAGTTATCCGCCCGATCCCGGATTCCCCGGTATGCCTGACTATTTCACCGATTCAGCCTATGCGAATTACCCCGTGGTGAACGTCTCGTGGTATGATGCCTGCGACTACGCTGCCTGGCAAGGAAAACGACTTCCCACCGAAGCGGAGTGGGAACGGGCAGCCAGAGGGAACACGGATAATCGCTGTTATCCGTGGG
>Ga0105104_10001084_pt1 | contig 20778 bp, 17 predicted proteins | sample PPLLaktember2015_3_FD_87034 | JGI IMG/M metagenome (GOLD analysis project Ga0105104, IMG submission 87034) | Freshwater sediment microbial communities from Prairie Pothole Lake near Jamestown, North Dakota, USA - PPLs Lake P7 Core (6) Depth... | ecosystem: Environmental > Aquatic > Freshwater >... | reverse complement strand
TGGGCGCGGACATCGTCGTGGGCGATGGGCAGCCGCTGGGCATCCCGATGTGGTACGGCGGACCCAGCGTCGGCTTTTTCACGACCCGCAAGAATTTCGTCCACAAGATGGCGGGCCGCCTGGTTGGCGAGACGGTGGATAATCGCGGGCAGCGTTCCTACGTCCTCACCCTGACTGCCCGCGAGCAACACATCAAGCGCGAACGCGCCACGTCCAACATCTGCACCAATCAAGGCTTGATCGCCCTTGGAACGGCTGTCTATCTTTCTTTGCTCGGCAAGCAGGGATTGCGACAGGTCGCCGAGCTTTGTTACCAAAAAGCGCATTACGCCGCGCAGCAACTCAGCCAGATCGACGGCATGGGTTTGTGTTTCAGTGAACCGTTCTTCCATGAGTTTGCGCTGTGCATCAACCGCCCCGTGGCGGAAGTCAATGCCCATCTGCTCGAGCACGGCATCCTCGGCGGGTACGATCTCGGTCAGGATTATCCCGCCCTCAAGGATCACATGTTGATTGCCGTGACCGAAATGAACAGTAAGGAAGATATCGATATGCTCGTGGAAGTTTTATCGGAGGTGAGCCATGATTGAGTCACCTGAAAAAGTAAATGCCGCAAAGATCGTCGAACCGACTATCTTCGATTTGTCCTCCCCCGGGCGCACCGGCGTGACGATGCCCGCTTCAGACGTCCCGGAAACGGCTCTGCCTCCTCAGGAGCTTCTGCGCTCGGACCTGCCTCTGCCCGAACTCGCGGAAGTGGATGTGGTGCGGCACTACATGCATCTCAGCAGCTTCAACTACAGCGTGGACAGCGGCTTCTATCCGCTCGGCTCGTGTACGATGAAGTACAACCCGAAGATCAACGAAGATACCTGCCGCCTGCCGGGATTTTTACATACCCATCCCTTGCAGCCGGTTGAAACAGTGCAGGGTAATCTCGTACTCATGTATACCTTGCAGGAGTGGTTGAAAGAGATCGGTGGCTTCGCGGCCGTGACTTTGCAGCCCGCCGCGGGTGCGCATGGAGAGTTCACGGGCGTGCTGATGATGCGCGCCTATCACAAGTCACGCGGCGACACAAAGCGCGTGAAGATGATCATCCCCACCTCCGCCCATGGGACCAATCCCGCCTCGGTTGGCATGATGGGATTGCAGGTCGTGCAAGTCCCCTCCGATGAGCGCGGCAACGTTGACCTCAAAGCCCTCGAAGCCGCCTGCGACGACACCGTCGTGGGCATGATGCTCACCAACCCGAACACGCTGGGTCTCTTCGATGAGAACATCGAAAAGATCATTGAATTGGTGCATGGCTGCGGCGGCTTGATGTACGGCGACGGTGCGAATCTGAACGCCCTGCTTGGGATTGTCCGCCCGGGTGACCTGGGCTTCGACGTGATGCACTTCAACCTGCACAAAACCTTCGCCGTCCCGCATGGCGGCGGCGGACCCGGTGTGGGTCCCGTGGGTGTTGCCGCGCATTTGGCGGACTTTTTGCCCGAGCCGCTGGTCGGCATCCTCGAAGAAGGCGACGATGAGATGCCTCCGCTGTATGGCTTCGTCAAACCCGCCAAATCGATTGGACGCATGAAAGCCTTCCATGGGCATTTCGGCGGCGGCTTCGTCCGCTCCTTTACCTACATCGCCATGCACGGACCGGATGGGCTCAAGGATATTTCGCAGTACGCGGTGCTGAATGCAAACTATCTGCTCGCAAAATTGCGCGATACTTATCACGTCCCGTTCGACCGCATCTGCATGCACGAGTTTGTGGCGGAAGGACGCTTCGAAGGCAGCGATGTGCGCGCCCTGGATATCGCTAAACGCCTGATCGACTACAACTTCCACCCGCCCACGAACTACTTCCCGCTCATTGTCCACGAGGCGCTGATGATCGAGCCAACCGAGACCGAGAACAAGGATACACTCGATGCCTTCGTCGAGGCGCTGATCAAGATCGCCGAGGAAGCCAAGACCCAACCCGAGCTGCTCCACAATGCCCCAAGTACTACCCGATTCGGCAGAATGGATGAGGTCAAGGCGGCGCGAGAGTTGGTGTTATGTTGCTGGTTACCGGATAATTATGTGAGCGAGTAAGCAGTAGCTAGTAATCAGTATTCAGTGAAACAGGAAAGCCTCGGAGAGCCTAAGTCTCTGAGGCTTTTTGATTACCAGTCTCGGTCCAACAGTATAATGAAGCCGGGCAAAGAGCTAATGACTACACCAAACTATCAACAGTGCCGCTGGAAAACTCTGTTTATGAAATACAGCCATAATCGACCGATGACCTCGGTCCGTCTTTTTTTGGAAATCGCGGTCACCTGCGGGCTACTCCTGGCAATTGGAGCGCCGCGCCTGCTGGCTTTGGATCAGTTCGTCACGACCGATGAAAGACTCTGGCTGGAACGTTCGGGCAGGTTCTATTATGCCCTGGCTCATCGTGATTTCGCGGCGACATTCCAGAGAAGCCATCCGGGGGTGACGGTGATGTGGGCGGGCCTCACCGGTTACATGAGGGTTTATCCCGAGTATCGCGAAAGCCGTGAAGGGCAGAATCGTCCGATCGGATTGAATACCCTGAAGAGACGTGAGTTCGACCTGCCCCTCCGTATTCTGGCGGCCGGGCGCCGGACCATGGTCCTGCTGCATGTGCTGGTGCTGGGTCTGAGTTTCCTGTTTGCCCGTCGACTGTTCGGTATGCTGCCAGCCCTGGTGGGTTTTCTGCTGATCGCTTTCGACCCCTTCCACATTGCCTTATCCAAGGTGCTGCACCTGGATGGGCTTCTGGCAAACTTGATGTTGCTCTCCCTGCTAGCATTCCTGGTATATCTGGAGGAGCGCAAGAGGAACGCGTTTGTAATTTCGGCGGTGGCGGCCGGTTTGGCATGGCTGACGAAATCCACTGGCTTGTTTCTAATTCCGTTAATAACCCTGCTGGCCCTGTTCGACCAGCTGGTTCTGAAAAGGGATGAGAGCAAGGCAGGCCGGCGGAGGTCTATCCTCCACTATGCAAGCGTGCCGGCAGTCTGGGGTGGGATCGCGGCGCTGATATTCTTCCTGCTTTGGCCGGCGATGTGGGTGGACCCCGTGGGCAGCCTGGGCAGAATTTTTACAGATGCCATTGGTTATGCCCAGGGAGGGCACGAATCGGCCGTGTTTTTCAACGGGAAGATCCATCCCAACGGTCAGATTCCCGACCTTAACTTCTATTTGATCAGTTTCCTGTGGCGTACAACTCCAGTGACGATCTTAGGCTTGCTGGCTGTCCCTGTTTTGCTCATCCGAAAGAGGTTTGTTTTTCGCCAGGATAATTCGAACAGCGGGGAGAATATCCCACCCAGCGTAGTTCGTCAAAGGTGGGCGGTGGCGGCCCTGCTGCTTTTTGCCCTGGGGTTCAGCGCTTTCATGACCCTGGGATTAAAGAAGTTTGACCGTTATGGCATGCCTTCCATCGCGCCACTGGATCTGGTAACGGGAATAGGTTTGGTCTGGCTGGCCCGCGATGTGGGGCAGCTTTTTCGTGAAAAGTGGAGGACGACTCTCATAGGGGCAATATTGCTCGGTCTTGTTGCTACGCAAGCCGCGCTGACCTGGAAAGCATATCCCTACTTCTTCAACTACTATAATCCACTGCTTGGGGGTAGTGAGCGCGCGGCAGAAGTGATGCAGATCGGATGGGGCGAAGGTCTCGACCAGGCAGCCCGTTATATCAACGATAAGCCCAATTCAGAAGAGATCCGGGTGATGGCTTGGTATGCGGGTGGTCCCTTCTCTTATTTCTCCAAAAGTCGGGTCAGCGCGCTGGATGTGGATCACCCATGGTCGACTGCCGATTGGGACGAGTTCAATAAATCGGATTATGCAGTTGTCTACATCCACCAATGGCAGCGGGATCTCCCAGCCGAGGTGTTGGATCATCTGAAAAGTTTGACGCCTGAATATTCCGTCTGGATCGACGGGCTGGAATACGTACGGGTTTATAAAATCCAATAAGGAAAACCTTCATCTATGCCTCAAACCTTTCATCGAGATCGCTTCACCTGGCTGGCTTATTGCGCGCTGGCGTTCTATGCGTATTTCCTCAATGTCCTGGGTCCTATCACGCCCTTCCTAAAAGAAGAACTCAGCTTATCTTATACCGTGAGCAGCTTCCATTTCACGGCCTTTGCTGTGGGTATTTTATTGATCGGTTTCGGCGGGCACCTGCCGATCCAGCGCCTCGGTCGCTGGCGTTCACTATGGGTCGGGATGTTCGGCATCAGCCTGAGTGCTTTTCTCCTCCTGGTTGGTAGAAACCCGGTCATCACCATTGGCGCTTCTTTTCTGATGGGATTGATCGGTTCGCTGATCCTTGCCATTGTCCCGGCGGCGCTTTCTGACCAGCATGGCGAAATGCGCGCAGTTGCCCTTTCAGAGGCCAATGTGATCTCGTCACTTATCGCCTCCGCCGCAGCTTTGATGGTGGGTTGGTCCGCCAATTTGACCGGCAGCTGGCGGATGGCATTAGGGATCGTGGCATTTACTCCGATCTTCCTGCTTCTAATATTGGGAAGAGGCATTTCTCCAATAGCGACTTCTACCAATGAAGAGGCAATCCAGTCCAGCCAGCCTTTGCCCCTGCTGTTCTGGGTGTATTGGGTGGCGATCGTCCTGGCCGTCTCGGTGGAATTCTGCATGATCTTCTGGAGCGCTGACTATTTGGAGAAGGTGCTGGGAATGGTCAAAGCCAGCGCCGCTCAGGCTGTCAGTCTGTTCCTGGCTGCGATGATCCTGGGCCGCATGGCTGGCAGCCGTCTGGTCCAGCGTTTTTCCACCCCGCGCGTGGTAGTGATCTCCATCCTCATTGCAAGCATAGGCTTCCTGGTTTTTTGGCGGGCAGAAAACGTTTCTCTCGGATTGAGTGGATTATTTCTCACCGGCTTGGGTGTTGCTAACCTATATCCCTTGATCCTTTCGCTGACTATCGGAGCTGCCAATGGGAACACGGTCCAGGCGAGCGCTCGCGCCACGCTGGCATCCGGCACAGCGATTTTGGCGCTTCCGCTGGTCCTGGGGCGTCTGGCTGACGCGATCGGCATACGTTCAGCCTACAGTGTCGTTCTCGTGCTACTCGTCGGCGTTTTCCTGATCAGCCAGATCCCCGGAAGGATCTCTTTGAAACGCGATTGATGTCCTGGGTTCAAATCCCATTCGAGGCTTTTGTTCCACTTGACGGGGATGCTATAATGATTTCATCGTATTTGATGATATTAAAGGTATATCGCAGGATGTGATCATGCCCCCACCTCCAAATCCACTTACTGGTAATTTATCCGGTGTCGTACTCTTAATTCTGATCATTGCAGTACCCCTCGCGTTGTTAACATCAATTGCTCTGTTGGCATTCTATCGGCGCGCCGTCCTGCGCGTGATGCGCACCCGCGCCCAGGCTGGGATGTCCGAGCCTGCGCCGCCAGAGACTTCCGGGGCGTCTCAACCTCCAGTGCAAACACCGCTCAATATTGTCCTTCGGAACTCCACCCTCGATCCATCGCAAAGCTCAGCCTCTGAAACACTCTTTGCCGATCTGCTGCGTGGACCCTGGCGGGCTGCCGCAATTTATACGCTTGCCGGGCTATGCTATGCCCTGGTAACGACCACCATTTTTCTGGTCGCCACAAAAAGCGGATTTCATCCACTGAATGCCATGATGATATTCTGGTACTATGCCTGGCCGGTTGTTATTACCATTCTAGTGGTTGCCGCGGCAACCTGGCGGACACGATTGTCCGTTTTGGCAATTTACTTCCTTATCATTATTGTGTTGGGAACAATCACCCTCATCCAAAAGGCATCCATTGACTGGGCCCGGGTCGTTCTATTGTGGTTCCTTACCAACCTCCCGGCTACCTTATTGCTGCTGGTCTTCCTTAACCGGAGGATTCAGGCAGTGGGTCCGCTTGTACTGACTTTCATGATCTTCGCGGTGACCGGGGTGGTTTTCCTACCTCCCTTCATCGTTTTCAATGAAAAGCTCATCCTCCCGATCATCGAAATTGGAGAGGCTCTGGGTCTGGGAGCCTTAGGGATATTCTTTGCAATCCTTGTCGGTAGTCTCATCGGTTTCGGGGCCATTGGATGGCTCATGTTGCAGGGAATTAGGAGTTTGTATCAACGCGGGAAGATCAGCGCACAATCGATCACGATCGACGCTATCTGGCTCCTGTTTGGGATCATTCAATCCGTCGATTTGATCTTTGTGGGGGAACGCTGGTTCTTTGTCAGTCTGTTAGCCTTCCTTGTCTTCAAAATCGTCGCCTGGGTCGGGTTTTCGATCGCAGGTCGCAACACACCTGCGAGTCGGAAACATCCCAGCCTGCTACTGCTGCGCGTCTTCTCGCTCGGCAAGCGCAGTGAACGCCTGTTTGACATGCTTGCCATGTACTGGCGGTATGCTGGCAGCATTCGGCTGATCGCGGGTCCCGATCTGGCGACAGCCACCGTGGAGCCGCATGAATTTCTGGACTTCGTCAGCGGGAAATTGTCGCGCCGCTTCATTGATAATGCTCGAACGCTTGAACTTCGGGTCTCAGAGATCGACCTTCAGCCGGATCGTGATGGGCAATTTCGGGTGAATGATTTCTTTTGTTACGATAACACCTGGAGGCTGGTCCTTTCCCGGCTGGTAGACCGAAGTGACGTTGTGGTGATGGATCTGCGCGGCTTCTCCGCACAAAACGCCGGCTGCATTTTCGAAATCAGTGAATTAATCAACATGATGCCCCTGGGACAGGTGCTGTTCATCATCGATGAGACCACCGATGAGCCCTTCCTGCGCCAGGTCATACAGCAGTCCTGGGAGCACATGAGGCCTGCATCGCCAAACCGCTTGCCGGCGTCAGGGCTGGTGCAGCTTTTCCACCTGAATGGCTTGCACGACCGGGAGTTCAAGCAGCTCCTGCGCGTTCTCTCTGTCGCAGCCAATGAGGTACCTAAAACACAGGCTTTCGCTTGACCAGTCAGATTGCCGAAAGGATTCCTTCCGCACGCAAACCGCTGGCTAAATGACGAAGTCGGTTGCTGTATAATAAAATTATGAATAAAACCAGAGGGAACCACTGGGCGAAATCCATTTTCGTGTTTGCAATCAAAGTAACCATTGTCGTGATGATCTCAATAATTCTTGCCAGCGCTATAGAATTAAATGATGCCCTGCATCCGCCGCGCATCATCCCGCAGGGAAATACGCTCAGAAAATACAAAATTGAATATCAACCCGTTGACCTGATCACCGAGGATGGGGTTCGACTCACTGCCTGGTATACGCCTCCCCAAAATGGCGCGGTAATTTTGCTCGCGCACGGATATGGTAACAAACGCCCGGAGTGGGTCTATGCATTGCTGGCAAGGAAAAAGTACGGCGTGCTGGCCTGGGATGCCAGGGCGCATGGCGAAAGCGACGGGAACATCTCAACAGTGGGGTATCTTGAAGTGTTGGATGTTAAAGCTGCACTGGATTACGCACTGGCTCAACCGGGTGTGGAGCATATCGGGGCGTGGGGTGGCTCGATGGGTGGCGCAACGATCATACGCGCCGCAGCCCAGTTTCCACAAGTGGAAGCCGTGTTTATCGATAGTTCGTTTACCTCCCTGGAGGAAGAATTCAACTATCTCGTGCCTTATCCGGTCATTAATCCGGTCGCGAAATTCATCGTAACAGCCGGGACCGGGTTCAGGCTCGATAACGTAAATCCGTTGGATGACATTTCCAGGATCAGCCCGCGCCCGGTCTATATCGTTCAAGGCCTGCAGGATACCGTTGCCTCTCCCGAATCGGGAGAGAAGCTTTTCAAGGCGGCTGGCGAGCCACGCTTTTTATGGGAACAGGAAAATGTTCCGCATCTTTCCATGTATCTGGATAATCCTCGCCGCTATCAGAGAAGACTGATTGATTTTTTTGATGAATGGTTGTTAGGAAAATAAGAGGAAGAAATGCGAGCACTTATTTTTGACCTGGACGGCACGCTTGTTGATACAGTCTATGCCCATATCTTTGCCTGGCAGAAGGCATTGGCTGAGGCAGGGATGGCGATCGAAGGCTGGCGCATCCACCGCAAGATCGGGATGAGCGGCGGACTCTTTACCCGGGCGGTCGCGCGCGAGCTTGGGCGTGAGCTCAGCGCCGAGGAAGAGGAGTCCCTGCAGCAGCGGCATGGAGAAATCTTCATCCAACTCCTGCCCGAGCGCCGGCCTCTGCCCGGGGCCGTCGAACTGATTCGATCTCTGTACTCAAATAACATCCTGTTTGGGATTGCAACGTCCGGCCGCCGCCCGGAGATCAATGGTTCACTCGCCATACTCGGCATCAGGCCGGAAACAGTCGTGGTCGAACGCGGCGATGTCGTCCGCGCCAAGCCGGAGCCTGATCTCTTCCTCGCCTGCCAGCAGCGGATGGGTATCAACGTAGGTGATTGTTATGTGATCGGTGACGCAGTCTGGGATCTGCTGGCGGCGCGGCGAGCAGGCATGTTGAGCATTGGATTGTTGAGCGGCGGATACGGGGAGGATGAATTGAGTAAGGCCGGCGCCTTCCGCGTTTATCGCGACCCGGCCGAGCTGCATCGCTCGCTGGATGAACTTGGCGTGTTGCCGTAGTCCAGGAGTTGATGATGGCCATCTCAAATCCGCCGAGCGCAAGCCCCCACACCGCCATCGATACGCTCGCCTGGCTGATCGAAGAAGCCTTCGAGGAGGATCCATCGCATTCTCTGCTTGCCAATCTGCGCGCCCCGCTCCAGGGGACGGATCGCTGGCCCTACGAGTAGCAGGCCGCCCCCTCCCTATTTACTTTGCAAACCCTGCTAAGTTTAGACGAAAGGTAAACGAATTGGACAGTATTTATCCTGCTGTCCAATTCTTATTTAATGGTATCCTCGTCAAAACTCAGAGACATTAATGAAGAGAGTATTGCGTATCATCATCAGCTTGGTTCTTACATTTGCTGTCATTGTCGCGATAGTGTTGGGTCCTTATACATTCCGCGTACAACGCTTCGAAGCAAATCCGGCGAATGAATATTCCGCTGATTTTTATCTTTATATCTCTCCGGCTGCAAAACGTATGGCGCGCAGCGGTCAGGTCGTGACCGTTCTTGTTCAACCGAACAACTCAGGCATAAGTTCAGATGATCCCAGTGTTCATTGCAGGGATGCGTGGTGGACGGGTTTTGAACGCCGAAAAGTAGCTGACGAATTGGGCGTCGTGCTTCTTGTGCCAGCTTTCATCCGCCCTGGAGAAGATTGGCAGATCTATACTCATGCTTTGGATCGCGATACACTCACAACGGAACGTGCTGATCTCCAGCGAACTGATTTGCAGTTGATCGCAATGATCGACCATGCGCGCGCTGAACTGGCCGCAATGGGAATGCAAACAGATGAAAAGATTTTGATCCAGGGCTTTTCTGCAAGCGGGATGTTCGCCAATCGTTTTACGCTATTGCATCCTGAGCATGTTAAAGCCGCAACGATTGGTTCTCCCGGCGGCTGGCCGACCGTGCCAGTTGCGAGTTTCAACGGTGAGCAATTACTCTACCCCGCTGGGATCTCTGACCTCGAACTGTTAACGAATATTTCTTTTGATTCCATTGCCTACAATGCGGTACCTCAACTTATTTACATGGGTTCTACGGATGATAATGATTCGCTCGACTACACCGATGGCTGGGATAAAAAAGACGCTCAGCGGGTGGACAGACTCTTCGGCACAGACCCGCTTTCCCGCTGGGAGGATGCCAGGTTGATCTACGAGCAGGCAGGAGCAAATGTGCAATTCCTTCTCATTGAGGGAAGTGGACATGATCGCAGGGAGTTACAAAAATATTCAACGGAATTCTTCAGGAAGGTGTTGGATGGTGAATAACCCCAGTGCTTCGATTTTGGATCCTCAACTGCACACTCCGGGCATTAGGATTGCAGGACAACGCCCTTATTCCACTTTCGTAATAGTCGTCGCAAAAGAATCTTCTTATGGAGTCAATATATGAAAGCTATCCGCATGGTCGCACCGGGTCAACCCCTGGAGTTACAGCAAATTCCCATCCCCGCGGCGGGTGACGAGGATGCGCTCATACGTGTCCGCGCGACAGGGATCTGTCACTCCGATGCACACTATCGCGCCGGGCGATCTCCCATGGGCATGTTACCCATTACCTTGGGCCATGAGGTGGCCGGCGAAGTGGAATGGGTCGGTCCAGATGTAACCAGCGTCCAGGCGGGCGAGCGCGTTTGCCTGCACTACAACATTTCATGCGGAGAGTGTTATTACTGTAAATCGGGGAATGAACAGTTTTGTGCCACAGTGAAAATGATTGGTCATCATATAGACGGCGGCTACGCGGAATATATCGCGATCCCGGCGCGCAACGCAATTCGTCTGCCCGAGGAAATCTCGTTTGAAGAAGGTGCCACGCTGATGTGCGCCTCTGCCACCGCCTTCCACGCGCTGCATAAGGGGCGGGTGAAAGACGGTGAAACGGTGGCCGTCTTCGGTGTGGGCGGTCTCGGCTTGTCCGCCATCCAGCTGGCGAAAGCTCTGGGCGCGGGCGAAGTCTACGCGGTGGATATCAAGCCGGATAAACTCGAACTTGCCTCGGCCTACGGAGCGATCCCTGTCGATGCCAGCCGCCTGGATGCGGTGGAGGAAATCCGCCGGTTGACGAAAGGCAAAGGCGTGGATGTCGCGCTGGAGATGATCGGCTTGCCGGTAACGGTGAAGCAAACGGTGGAGTCACTTGGCGCCATGGGCCGCGCAGTCATTGCAGGGATCTGCCAAAGCCCGCTGGAGGTCCATCCCTATCAAACACTGATCGGATATGAAGCTGAAATCATCGGTTCGAATGACCATCTTTTGCAGGAACTGCCTGTGCTGATTGACCTGGCGCGCCGAAAGATCCTGGATACCTCGCACGTGGTATCTCAAACCATTCCACTGGATGCCGGGAAGATCAATCAACGCCTCGACGATTTGGAAAATTACACCAGGGATGTGCGGGCCGTCATCGTGCAACAAGGTTGATTAAATTTCGTAGATCATTGTAACTACAGTTTTCCCCTCAATGAATTCCCCCATAGCTACTTTTTTGACATTAGCGTATTCTTTAGCAATACGGAGGTAAACGGTGACTTCGCCATCTTATTCAATTGAAACTTCAAAACAAAATGGCTTCGTTTTGACATTAAGTAAACGGATCTTACTTGTTATTCTCGTATGTTGTATTCAGGCGATCTACATTCCCACCAGTAACCGCGTCACAGGTGGGTTTGAACCCAAATTGCCCATCGATGTCTTTCCGATCTGGTCCATCTGGGTCCTGCCCTATGTACTATGTTATGTGCTCTGGCTGGCGAGCGTGGCATGGATCATTTTGAAAATGGAAGATCGTTTATTCCGTTCCTTTATTGCGGCTTGTATTCTCACATTTGCTGTTGGAACGTCAACCTTTATTTTTTTTCCAACCTATATCAAAGCTGCCACATTCGATGGGAACGATGTTTTTACATCTCTCCTGCGTTTCATTCACGAAAACTGGGGAAGATATGATGCCTTGCCCAGCGGGCATGTCTATATCACAACCCTGCTGGCGCTATTCTTTGGTCGCTGGTATCCGCCTCGGAAAGTTTTATGGATTTCGATCCTGATCATTGTTTCACTCTCCACGTTATTTACGGGTCAGCACTATATTCTCGACGTGCTGGGTGGCTATGGAGTCGCTTTGGCAGGCTATCACTTCGGTCTCTGGTGGGCAGGGTTTTACTCTGCCCAAAAACAAACCGGTAAACGTTCCAGGAAAAGAGTTGCCTCGTCGTTGAACTGATTGCAGTTTGATGAAAACTGCTGTATAGTTTGAGGCATGAAACCACCAAAAGTTACCCGTCCAAAATTTCCAAAAGGATACGTGGACAGGCCCGTCTCTTACCTGACCTGGGACTGGGTCGCCGCGCAATTGACCGAATCCAAAAACTACTGGCTTTGTTCCGTCCGCCCACCCACCCCGCAGGCGCCGGCCGGACGCCCGCACGTGATCCCGCGCTGGGGCGTCTTCGTGGATGGGAAGGTCTATTACGATGGCAGTCCGGAGACGCGTCACGGTCGTAATATTGAATCAAACCCATTTATCTCTGTACATCTCGAAAACGGCACTGAAGCCATCATGCTGGAGGGGACATCCAGACCGGCCGGAAAGCCATCCTTGGAATTAGGAAAAAGACTCTCACAAGAATATAAGAAAAAATACAAGGACCTTGGATATGCTCCCGAACCCAACTCATGGGATGGGGGCGGTTTATATGTGTTTACGCCACGACAATGCATCGCCTGGTCGAAGTTCAACGAAGACCCCACCAAGTTCGTTTTTGAAGAAGAATAATGTGGCTTTACATCGTCCAGGGCATCGGCTACGGATTCGCCGCGGCGGTTCAGCCCGGTCCCTTTCAAACCTACCTCATCTCTCAGACCCTGACCAAAGGCTGGAGGCAAACTCTCCCCGCCGCGCTGGCTCCCTTAGTGAGCGATGGGCCCATTATTGCCCTTTGTCTGCTGATACTTAGTCAGGTTCCAGTCTGGCTTCAACGGTTTTTATATATTGCTGGGGGATTATTTGTTTTATATCTCGCCTATAGCGCATATAAATCCTGGAAAAACTTTGATCCAGACCTGCCCTCGGCCGAAACAGGGACTCAGCAAAGCGTTCTCAAAGCCGCGCTGATCAACATGTTGAATCCCAACCCCTATATTTTCTGGAGTCTGGTGACAGGTCCGATCCTTTTGGCGGGCTGGCGCGAAACACCCGCCCACGGATTGGGCTTCATGGCGGGTTTCTACATGACAATGATCCTGGGCTTCTGTGCGACCATCCTCGTATTTGGTTCGGCGCGGCAGATGGGACCCAGGGTCAATCGCCTCCTGCTGGGAGTTTCTGCAATTGCCTTATTTTGCTTTGGGTTGTATCAATTGTGGAAGGGAATGCTTCGCTAGCCTCAAGTTGCTGAAATCTTCGAATCGAGCGTTTCCAGCGCACTCTTTGCAACCCGTAATTCGTGAACTGCGCCCATCTTTTCAAAGATTTGAATTGCGCGTTCAACATGCTCCCGGCGCCCACTTGGGTTTTCACGCAAAGAAGCGCCTAACTTAACTCGGATCAACCCTTCTTCATGAAGCAAGTTGAATTTCTGAGCAGCTTCCAAGCCTTTGCGCCAGAATTTGACAGCCATGTGAGGTCTGCCTGTCAACTCTTCGTACCAACCCTGATAATAATAAGCATAAGGTTGACCGATTGGGAAGACCTTTCGGAAGGCACGCAGGAGACCGAGCGCTTTTTCGGCGTACAATTTATGTTGAGCAGCGTCCAAGCCTCGGCTTGCGTTGCGAAGCGCCTTTTCCCATAGTTCGAAATACACTTCAGCAATGGCAGAAAACCCGATATCCATGGAATAAACCGTTGGGGATTTACTCGCTGCCACATCAATAACTTTATCGGCGTGTGTAAGCGCCTCTTCGTATTGGCCGAGACGCAAATGAGCCAGAGCGAGCTGCCCGTGGGCATTGATCAAAGAGGCCAGGTTAGGGAGCTCTTGCAGGATCTGAAGCTCATCCTCCAGCATTGGAATTGCCGAGGCTTCATCCCCCATTCGAATCTTGACCGCAGCCACCCCAAACAATCCCCAGCACACTTGCAAGGGATTCCTTCTTTGACGTGCATCCTCCAGCAATGTATTCAGGATGTTGAGGGCGTACTGAAGATCGCCAGAGATTAACGCACTCTCGCCCAACATCTCCATGCTATCTCCCCATTGGCGGTAATCACCCAGTTGCTCACAAAGTGCCCTGGCTTCCTTTGCCTTGGTGCGGATTTCATCCCATCTCCCGACTGTCATTTTATAGACGCTGGTCATCACTTCGACCGTGATCAGGTTGGATGGCTGATTTACGCTTTCTGCAACCGCCAGAGCCCGCTCAACATAAATATCAGCCAGAGAATGTAATTGCGCAAAACCGGCCAGGATTGCCAAACCTCCATATGCAGTGGCCAATTCAGGAGATGGACCCGCTCGCTCGGCAATATTCACGAAACGCAGGACGCAATACATAATGGGAAGCGTCTCCTGGGAATAGAAATAGCTCCTGCCCATCAACTCATAAAGACGCGAAACTTCAATGGCAATCTCCCGCTCCTGTCCTTTAAGCATCCCAAGATAGCGCGTGGGAAAGTAACGATGGAACACCTGGCGAATAATTTGAGGCAACAAGCCCAAAGCAAATTGAGTCCTGGATTTAGGAATGGGGTATCCCAACAGGTCCAGAGCTTGACGAACATGCTTCTCGCAATCAGGCAGGGAACCCATGCCGTAGTAAGCCAATCCGATCCTGCTGTGCCAGCGCGCCCTGCGGACTATAGTCCCGCGTGCTTTTTGCGGGATCTGCCGTTCGCGCGCCAGACGGCCGACCTCTGGTCCCGGCAATTTCCTGTCCAACTCAAGAGCCTGACCGAAAAATTGGATCACTTCCTTATTGGCATAGTTTTGCACCGCTTGTTCACCAGCCTTGTCAAGATACTCCACTGCCTTGAGGAAAGCGTGATCGTTCCGCAGCACTTCATTTGTTTCGGCAGCTTGCGACCAGTGATGAGCCAGAATTGTATAATAAGCTTCGAGATTCTTTTGATAGGTTTTTTCGATCCACTCGGCAACCGCCTGATGCAACTGCCTGCGCTGGGAGAAAAGCATCAGGTTATATGCCACTTCCTGTGTCAAGGCGTGTTTGAAGACGTAGGCAAGATCGGGTGGTTCCGATTCAACCAGCGTCAGGCTCAGGCGCGTCAACGCTTCCAGGCAATCGTAAAGTGCAGGCTTGTCCGCTTCGATGGGATGAACCGCTTGCAGGACACGGAAGGCAAAGATCCGTCCGATCACACTGGCGACTTTAAGCGTCAGCTGTTGAGAAGGGTTGAGGCTGTCAATGCGATTCGTGATGGCAGCTTGCAGGGTGTCCGGAAGCGTCACGCCCTCGATATCCACAAAGCGCGCATCCACCCGGCATTCCTGATTCTCGATCACCAGTATGCCCGCCTCACGCAGGGCATATGCCAGTTCCTCTGCAAAGAAGGGATTCCCCTCCGATTTCTCGCGGATCAACCTGCCAATCATCTGCGGGACAGATTTGACGCCCAGGCGCTGGCATACCAGTGCTTCCACGTCATCGAGCATCATGGCTTCCAGCTTCACCAACCGTGCATCCGGTATATCCATGATTTGTTTGAATTGTGCTGGGACCGGCTCAGACAATGGGCGGGTATTGAGGGCCAGGAAAAGCGGCTTCACTTTTTGCTGAACATCCACCAGTAATGCCCAGGATGCTGAATCGAACCAGTGCAAATCTTCCATCACAATCAACAGGGGCGCCTGACTCGCTTCAAAAGACAGCAGGCGGGTGAGTAGTTCGCGAACGTTCCCCCCGCGAATTTCACCCGACATGGCTGAAGTAAATTCATTGTCAGCAAAGGAAGTCGGCAAAACAACATCAGCCAGTGGAGCATAACGGGCGAGGTCCGGGTCGATCCGGGTCAATTTTGCGACAACCTTGCTTTGGATGGCAAGGTACGTTTCTTCGGCAGCCTCTCCTTTGGCAAGCAGTTCTTCAATTTCAAAAATCTTATTGAAGATGGGACGCCAGGCGTGATAGGCGTTGGACTTCTCAATAGGGTCCCCGCTGCCTACAAACATTTTTACATGCAGTGTTTCTGCCTGGCGAACAAGATCCTCGAACAAACGCGATTTGCCAATGCCTGCTTCCCCTTGCAGGACAATCGTTTGATGTGGCGTACCGCGCGTTAACTCCTGCAGGGCACTGGCGGTTAATGCCTTTTCCTCCTGACGACCGATCAATTCCGTCTTCGGGCGAATGACACTCTTCTTCAGTTCAAGAGGATGGAAAACCTCCACCGGTTCTGTCCGACCCTTGACCTGTTGAGGCGGAAGCGCCTCAAATTCCACCGCCTCTTTCGCGCTGTCATACGTCGCACGATCACACAGGATCGGAATACGATGCTTCACAATCAGTTCGTCCTGTCTGCTCGCCGCCCCCATCAAGCGCGCCGAGAGGTTCACGGCATTGCCAATGATCGTATACTCGCGGCGCGCCTCATTCCCAATCGATCCACAAAAAATATGACCGGTTGTAATTCCAATATGGCTGCGAATATTCAGGTTCGTCAGTTCCTTGCGGATCATCAACGCAGCCTGCGCACCGCGCGCCGGGTCATCTTCATGAGAGAAGGGCGGCAACCCCAGTGCGGCGACAATTGTGATACCTTTATCATCCACATTGATTTTGTTGATACTGCCTTCATAACGATATACTGATTTCTGCACCAGCCGCGCGATGTTTTGGGCATTCTCCAATTCGGTATACTGATCGAGATCAGGCAGGTTGATAAAGAGGACGGTCACGCGCCGCAGCTCCGCGATCCAACTGCTCTGACCTGCAGTCAGGCGGTTGATCACCGCACCGGGAATATACGGACGCAATGAATTTTCGGCCCCCTCAGGAACGACAGGTTTTTTAGGCAGGCTGAAAATGGAGGACGGCTTATTGAGGCTTTCGAGACGCCCGCCCTGCGCGAACGCATCCTTGAGCTCGAATTCCATCACCTCGGCATTGCAATCATTCCTGATCAATTTCCAGGCCGAGGGGGTAACAAGAATTTCACTTGCTTTGGCAAGATTGTTGGCAATGCCCAGTTCAATCAGAGGTGTGCCGGTCATCAGGAATTCCCAGCGATTAAATACCCCGCCGACATGGGCCGTACCGATCCTGCCCATGCTGATGGCAAGTTTGAGATAAAGATTGGCATTCTCAACTTTGTAGTTGGTTAATCGCTTGTGAACTTCGATGGCACATTCGGCGGCGCGCATCGTCCACTGCCATTGATCCGCTCTTGAAACGGATCCAGGCGGGACCGGCGCAACCGCATCGACAGGCAGGTCTGGGACAATCGGCCAAACGGCGATCACCGCGTCGCCCGCGAACTTCACCACGTCCCCACCGTAGTTGTGAATGATATCGATCAGTTGACCAAAATATTCATTTAGAATCCGCGCCAGCGTCTCGACCCCGTTAGGTCCCATTTCCGCCATGTGCTCCGTGAGGAGCGTAAAACCCGAAATATCGGCAAACAAAATGGCGGCCTGAAATTCCTCTGCAACCGGTGTTTCGATGGGAGATGGATCTGCGATAACTCTGTTTTGAATAAGCCTGGGGACATAGCTGGCAAGCAGTTCCGTCAGCGCGAGGGTGGGCATTCAGGCAACTCCATATTGGTTTTTTAAGATGGTCTCAATATGATACCTCTACTCCGAAATTATTGGGAGGGCATAAACAGAACTGTGAAGTTCAAGGAAAACAACACAGGCTGCCGTGCAAAGCGCGCAGGGTTATTGAGTTGATCAACTACATGGGCAGTTATTCTTCCGGAATCCAAAGATGCAGGTTGGTCATTTCACAACGCGTTCCGTAATCTTTGTTGGTGCCGGAAAAGGTCGATAAACCAACCTTACCGCCCGACAGTTTATCTGGCAATAGCGCGTATTCGCCGACTAACTCGTCATCCACCAGAACATAAGCCTGAGCCTCTCTGACAATCAGTGTGAAATCCGCTTCGACCGGATGATCAAACGGGTTATCGAAATCTACAAGCCCTGACCCGTTGATTGGCCCAATGGAATTGTAAAAGTAACCGCCCTGGACAAAATAGATTCTTGATCTGTCAAGAAATACACCGTAATGCTCCTGATCGTCCTGTATGGCAAAGACAAATCCACAACCAGAGATATCTGCACTACGATCTGCATTGGACCATTTAAAATGAGCTTTCATATAAAAGTCACTGTCTAAATCACGGAGAGGGATCAACGGATACCAGCGCACCTTCGCCAACTCATAGCGGAAATCATCGAACTGGGTAAACTGACCCTCCGTTGTGGTCAGGTAGCCTCGCCCATAGTACGACTGCACTTCAGCATTTAATTCTTCCACTTGCTGTGTCGCTGCCAGGTCCGGTGTGCGCGTGGGCCGCAGGGTTGGAGACGGTCTCGGAGTCTGTGTAGCGGTGGGGGTGGCTATCGGTTCAGGTGTAGCTATGGATGCCGGCTGCAATGCTCCGCAGGCCAGGGAGACCAAAATCAACAATAAAATCAATGCGAGAATAGGAGTTTGGACTTTAACTTGCACGTGCCCTCCTTGAGCATATGCCTTCAGGGAAAAATACAGGTGTGATATGCAACTTCTCTATGCAAGGCAGGGATGAAAGCCAGTAGTATACCTCCTTTTGTGCGTGCAAGTTCCGGGAGTGAGAAATCAACTGTCTAAACTCAAAGGTTTTGTCTGCAATTTACCCCGAAAGGTCGGGTAATCACGCGTCAAGCGGTAAAATACAGATATCCAAATGAAGGAGAATAAGATGCAACTTTCTGAAAGTGTTCGCAAGCAAGTGCTGTCATTCCAACAGACAGAAATCACCGAACACCACATCTACAAGCGATTGGCAAAAAGGGTCAACTCGCCTGAGAATGCAAAGATCATCGAGCAGATCGCTGAGGATGAACTGCGTCACTACAATGGCTGGAAGAAATATACAAATCAGGATATCCAACCACGCTGGTTCTTCGTCTGGTTCTATTATATTGTCAGCGTGGCTTTTGGCTTTACCTTTGGCATCAAGTTAATGGAGCGCGGCGAGGAGAATGCCCAAAAGAATTATGCAGCTGTTTCAAATGCCATCCCTGAAGCTGCGAATTTCCAGCACGAGGAGGATGTGCACGAAGAACGGCTGATCAACATGCTGGATGAAGAACGGCTGCGCTACGCAGGGTCCATCGTACTGGGTCTCAACGACGCGCTGGTGGAATTAACCGGCGCGCTCGCGGGGCTGACGCTTGCCCTGCAGGACGTGAAACTGATCGCCCTTTCAGGACTCATCACGGGCATTGCCGCCTCCATGTCCATGGCTGCCAGCGAATATCTTTCCACGCGTTCGGAAGAGACCAGCAAGCATCCCGTGCGCGCTGCGATCTACACAGGCATCGCTTATATCATCACAGTTGCATTGCTCGTGCTCCCATATCTTTTATTCGAAAGCTATATTCTTGATCTGATCATCACGCTGACAACTGCCGTGGTTATCATCGCTGTGTTTAATTACTACATCTCGGTTGCCAAGGGTGAATCCTTCCGTACAAGGTTTTTGGAGATAGCAGGTTTGAGCCTTGGAGTGGCAACTTTCTCGTTCATCATCGGATATTTCATTCGCATCTGGCTTGGGATTGAAGTCTAAGTGCTCCAGGCGGCGTCTCGCCGCCGTGGACGGCGGCTGGAGCGTTGGTTGAACCATGAAAATCTTAACGGTAGATATCGGTACAGGCACGCAGGATATTTTCCTCTATGATTCCCACCTCGATATCGAGAACGGATTCAAGCTCGTCCTGCCATCCCCCACGATGATGATCCATCAGCGCGTCAGGCAGGCGCTTGCCGCGCGGACCCCGCTCCTGTTAACCGGCCATCAAATGGGAGGCGGACCCTCGGCCTGGGCCATCGAGGCAGCTGCGCGGGCCGGGATCCCCATCTACATGACGCCCTCGGCTGCGACGACGCTCAACGATGAGCTCGAGAAGGTGGAAGCGTTGGGGATAAAGATCGTTTCGGAGGAAGAAAGTAAAAAGCTGGCCCTGAGCGATGTCGAAGGGTTAAAAGTAAAACGTTTGGAGTTAAAAGACTTTGACTTCGAATTGATCTCGAAGACATTTGAAGATTACGGTGTTTCCCTGAATGACCTGGAAGCCATTGCGGTTGCCGTGTTCGATCATGGCAATGCGCCCGCGGGAGTGTCAGACCGTCAATTCAGGTTTGATTACCTGGATGAACGGATCCGTGCAAAGAATTCCCTTTCTGCCTTTGCCTACCTCGCAAAAGATATTCCCAGGATCATGACCCGCCTGCAATCCGTGGCGGACTCGGCTGGCGAGCTGCCTTGTCCGCTGATCGTGATGGATACCGCACCGGCTGCGGTCCTGGGCGCAGACCTTGACCCTGTTGTCGCTACACGCAAACAGAAGATCATTTGCAATGTAGGGAATTTCCATACACTGGCGTTCCGTTTGGGCGAGAAAGGCATCGAAGGGGTCTTCGAACATCATACGGGGGAGATTGACTTATCGAAACTTGAATTATTATTGCGAGCGCTGGCAGAGGGCACATTGAAACATGAAGATGTCTTCAATGATATGGGTCACGGCGCGCTCCTGTATTCGCAGGAAAAGTTTGAGTTCAGGAAAGATGATTTTGATGTGGTGGTCACGGGACCTCGCCGCAGCATGTTTAATCGTCAATCGTCAATCGTAAATCGCAAATCGCTACGTCCTTACTTCGCCACTCCCTACGGCGATATGATGATCGCAGGCTGTTTCGGCCTGCTCGCAGCGACAGCGGAGGTCATGCCTGATTTAACGGAAACAATTCACGGGTCGCTGCGAGGCGAGCGTGGACGCGGCGTCGCTCCGTGGGATAATTGAGACAGTACAGGAGTATTCCATGAATCAGCACTTGCATATTGTCACACTGGGAGTCAGCGATCTCAAACGCTCGCTTGAGTTCTACTCCCAAACCCTGGGCTGGAAACAATCCAGACCTCAGGAGGGCATCTCATTTTTTCAGGCAGGCGGAGTCGTGCTGGCACTCTTCCCACGCGAG
>Ga0105104_10001083_pt1 | contig 20778 bp, 15 predicted proteins | sample PPLLaktember2015_3_FD_87034 | JGI IMG/M metagenome (GOLD analysis project Ga0105104, IMG submission 87034) | Freshwater sediment microbial communities from Prairie Pothole Lake near Jamestown, North Dakota, USA - PPLs Lake P7 Core (6) Depth... | ecosystem: Environmental > Aquatic > Freshwater >... | reverse complement strand
CTTTTTAGGACATCGGTGAGGTAAAATCGTCATCGTCGAGGTAATTAGGACATCGTTGACGTTTTAACCTCATCGGCTGCATGATTTGCATTAAAAAGCACAAAACTACCTCATCGTTTTAATAATTTGCATTCATTTGTCCTAACCGGGACAAATTTTTCGGTATTTGCATTAAATTCGGCAAAAAAAAACAAGTTTTGCGAAAAAAGCTTGAAATTGTCCTAAAAACCTCGTTTATGCAGTCAGGGCAATATAATTCGCCTGTTTTAACTGTTTTTGCCCTCAATGGCCGGTTAAGGGCAGTTTTTTTTCAAAAATAGAATTGCTGGAATGAAAAATCGAAAAATCGAAGAGACAGGTTGGAAATACCTTCCAATAACGGTTGAAATATACGGCTATTTCATATAAAATTAAGTCATGCTCAAGATTATACCTAAATCCATATGCGGTTTTTTATCCTGCTTTTTGCTGATTTTTCTTACTGCGCCATCGAACGGAAGGGATGACAATGGCCGCCATATTACATTGTGGACAACGTTCAAGCACCCGATAAAATTCGGGCATTTATCGGTGGAAGATGGATTATCCCAGAGCTCGGTTTTAGCTATATGCCAGGATCGCAAGGGTTTTACCTGGTTTGGAACCGAAGATGGACTCAATCGCTTTGATGGGTACAACTTTACCATATACCGGCCTGAACCCGGAAACCCCCACAGCCTGAGTTATAATATTGTATTTGCATTGGCGGAAGACAGCCGGGGGGAACTGTGGATCGGTACGAATGGAGGAGGGCTCGACCGTTTCGATCGGGATTTGGAACGCTTTATTCATTATCGTCATGATCCCCGCAATCCCTCCAGCATCAGCGATAATTTAATCAATTGCATCGTTGAAGACCGCTCCGGCCGGCTGTGGATCGGTACCAATCGCGGTGTGAACGAAATGGTTCGAGAGGGAGAAACGGTGCGTTTCATTCGTTATGAACACGATCCGTCAAACTCGGGCAGTTTAAGTGATAACGCAGTAAACGATATATTTGAAGACCAAAAAGGAAACCTGTGGATCGCCACGGAAAACGGGGGGCTGAATCGACTCATTTCAAATCGGAACGGAGGGGAAAAAACACCTCCTGTATTTATTCGTTATTCGGTTCCTTCCGAATCGCCGGGAATCGAGAAATTCCCTGAAAACAACGCCATGTCCGTCAACGAAGACCATACAGGAACATTATGGGTGGGGACCAAAAACGGGTTGTACCGGTTCGATGAGAAACAAGAGAAACCGGTTCGATGCTTTTCCAACCGCGATGACCCGTTTAGCTTAAGCCATGATTATATTCGTTTAATATACAAGGACCGGGCTGGAGTTTTGTGGATCGGTACGGATGGTGGGGGATTGAATAAACTGGTTCCCGCGGATAAACCCGGCCTCCCTCCCATATTTGTTCGTTACCGATATAATCCCAATTCACTGGTGGGGCTGCACAACAACGCAGTGGAATCTATTTTTGAAGACCGGCAAGGTGTCCTGTGGATCGGCCTTTATAGGGGAGGGATCGATAAGCTGCTGTTAAAAGAAGCAACAGGCTTTAACCGCGAAAATGAAATGTTTATTCACTACCACAATATCCCCAATAACCCGGTCAGCTTGAGCAATAATGCGGTCAATGCCATCCTTGAAGATAGTAAAGGGGTGCTGTGGGTCGGTACGGATGGGGGAGGTTTGAATAAGATTTTCCCGGATGAGCGTAATGTCGGCACATTAAAATTTGTTCGATATCAAAACGAACCGGCCCGTCCGGATAGCCTCAGCGACAATATCGTGACCTGTCTCCATGAAGACCGGCAAGGAATACTCTGGGTAGGAACCTATACCGGCGGGGTTAACCGCCTGGAAAGAGGGGAAGGCAAACGGGGTCGTTTTACTCGGTTTAAAACGATACCCGGTGATATATCCAGTCTCGGGAATAATTTTGTTATGTCGATCTTTGAAGACAGCATGGGCAACCTCTGGCTCGGAACTATCGGGGGAGGTTTGGATCGATTCGACAGGAAAACCGGGACGTTCACTCATTACAGGAGCCGGGCGAGCGATCCCTTCAGCCTTTCGGAAGACGATGTCATGTGCATTTATGAAGACCGGTTCCAGCGACTCTGGATCGGGACCATCGGGGGGGGGAACCTCATGGACCGCATTTCGGGGAAATTCAAACGTTATGTCCATGTCCCGGGTGCCCCACGGAGTTTGAATAATAATTTTGTCCGGGTGATCTACCAGGACCAAAGCGGTGTACTGTGGATCGGCACCAATGGCGGCGGACTTAATCGTTTCTCCGGGAAAAATAATAATCCCGCGCCGTCTCACCTGGATTTCATTCATTATGAAGAAAAAGACGGCTTGCCCAGTAATGTGATCCTGGGAATTCTTGAAGATAAACAAGGAAACCTCTGGCTTAGCACAGTGAAAGGTTTATCGCAATTTAATCCCCAGTCGGGGGTCTTTAAAAATTATGATACCCGGGATGGACTGCAAAGCGATGAATTCAACCGGGGGGCTTATTGGAAGAGCCGGAGTGGAGAAATGTTTTTCGGGGGGAATAATGGTTTTAATGTATTCGATCCCGGGGGTATTCGTGAAAATACTCACATACCCACTATCGTGGTTACCGGTTTCCAGGTTTTGAACCAGCCGGTTCTTATCGGTTCGAAACGGGATGGGCGGGTTCTCCTGGACCGGTCTATAACGGAAACCCAATCCCTGGTATTGTCCCACCGGGACGCCGTATTTTCTTTCGAATTTGCCGCACTCCATTATGTAAATCCTTCTAAAAACCGTTATGCGTATAAAATGGAAGGGCTGGACAAGGCGTGGAACGACGTGGGAAACCGGCATTTTGTTTCGTTTACTACGCTTCCGCCCGGGGACTATGTGTTCCGGGTCAAAGGTTCCAACAGCGACGGGGTATGGAATGAAGAGGGGGTGTCGATTCGTATCAAAGTATTGCCCCCTTTCTGGAAGACATGGTGGTTTTACGCTTTGGTGGTTTTGCTCGTGGTGCTGGTCATGGTCGGCATTCACCTTTACCGTGTACGGCAGATCATTTTACGGGAACAGAGAAAATATGAGAAAACTCACATCAGCACGTCCAAATCCGATGAGTACCTGACTGCGCTGCTGGATTTTATCCGCATTGAAAAACCCTACCTCCAGCCGGATTTAACGATTCAGAAACTATCCCAAATGGTGTCGATCCCGCATCACTACCTCTCACAGGTTATCAATACCCGTTTTAACAAAATTTTTTTCGATTTCATCAATGATTACCGGATCGAAGAAGCCGTAAGAAAATTGGCTAATCCCGTCGAGTGCCAAAAAAGTATCCCGCAGATAGCGAAGGAAGTCGGGTTTAATTCGCAGTCGGCGTTTAACCGGGCATTTAAAAAGAATACACAAAAGACACCTTCGGATTTTATTAATGAATACCGTATTGAAGAGGCGAGAAAGAAATTGACGGACCCGGATGAGAAGAAAAAAAGCATCCAGCAGGTAGCAATTGAAGTGGGTTTTCCATCACAAGCCGCTTTCAATCGTCTTTTCAGGAAGTTAACCCACCTAACTCCTTCCCAATACCGGAAGGCGAATTCAAATCGAGGAATAAAGGAATAATTTAATCAATTTTTGCCATCTTGCAAGGTAGTAAAAACGGAGAGAAAAAAAAATATTTTATTTGAAAATCAAGACGATTTTGTTCTATAATTTTGGTAAAAATGTAAATATGGCAAAACAAGCTGGTTTACAGGTACAATATGTGATGTGGAACTGCTGCCGGTGCGATCGCATTGGATTTAACTAGTAATTAAAAGTAAAAATACAATAAACGACTAACTAAAAGGAGGTAATCCATTGAAACTGCGAAAAGGTTTTATAGTAGTCTGCTCGATATTGAGCCTGCTTGCCTTTCTAGATGTTTCTGCCGTTTTCGCACAATCCATTCATTACGGGAAAATAACCGGTAAAGTGATGTTAGAGAATGGAGAAGCGGTTCCCGGTGTCGGCGTCGAACTCAACAGCGATGCGTTGATTTCCGGGAAGCGAACGACTATTACATCCCCGAACGGGACTTATGTTTTTTTGAATCTACCCGTAGGGAAGTATAAAATAAGGGCAACATTGCAAGGTTTTAAAACGGTGGTCCAGAAAGGCATCGTTGTATCTGCCGGAGGTGCGGCGACAGTCAATTTGGTGATGGAAGCCGGGGAACTCCAGGAGGAAGTTACCGTATCGGCAGCCCCGCCGGTAGTGGATGCTCGAACCTCTACTATCGATACCAAGATGGATAAAGAGATGCTGGAAAAGTTACCCACCAGCCGCGATGCATTTTATGATTTGAGTTTGACGACTCCCGGTATGTTCGAAGTCGGTAAAGATGCGTCATGGTTACCCAGCCCCACTGCTTACGGTGGTGCCACTAATGAGAATATCTTCCTCGTCAATGGAGTCGATACCACCAACCCCAGGGGTTCTTCGTGGGGGTCCATGGTCAATGTCAATTATAGTGCGGTAGAGGAAGTTCGCGTGATTTCTCTCGGTTCCAAAGCCGAATACGGCAGTTTTTCCGGTGTCGCCATCGATGTATTGACCAAATCCGGCAGTAATGAATTACACGGTAACGTCGGTTTCTATTCGATGTTGGGAAAATCGGCGGACAATACACCTGCTGCCGGAACAGACCTCGGTAAGGATTTCCTTCATATCGACCCGGCAGACAATATCGTCACCCAATCCCGGCGAGATATGGAAGCCAGCTTAACGTTGGGAGGGCCCCTGGTAAAAAATAAGGCCTGGTTTTACTTCGGATATAACTACGTGAACCGCAAAACCCATGAACCCAATTTCGATCCTACTAAAGATTATTCCGGGAACTATGCCGATTTGAAAATTACAGCCGAACCTGTCAGACAACACCGGTTGTGGGTTGCTTATCATTTTGAAAAGGATAAGAGTTCCGGTACCAGTTGGGGCAGTTTGAATTGGGACCCCACATTGATTTACACGACAAAAAGAAACAGTCATTCGCTGTCGTCTCAATGGCAGTGGTATCCCAGTAACAACACATTTTTTTCTGCCAAGTACCTCGGGTTCTGGACCAACGATAATCCCTCGATTCCTTCCGATGCACCGGACCACCCCGGGTATATCAATTGGTGGAAAGCAGTCCCGTCGGATATGGGAGTGAACGGTTCGTTCCATTATATCGAAGCCCAGAAGAGTTCCCGCAATACCCTTCAAGCCGATGTTTCGCATTATGCAGAGGACTTCCTCGGCGAACACGATATCAAATTCGGCGTCCAGTATACAAGAGGACGTGGAAACTGGTTTGGCGGTTATTTCCATGGCTATGCCAATTACGCTTACCTGTACCGGTGGACATATAATATCCAGTATATGCAAGATTGGTATGGAGATACGGGTTTGTTGATGTATGTGCGGCGCCCTCACCGGAATCCTTACCTGACCGTACGTACTGCCGATACCATGGGCGCTTTTTTCGATGACCAGTGGACCATTGGGAACCGGCTGACCATTAACGCCGGGATTCGTTTCGACAGGATGACGTCGAAATTCGGGGCGGGCAAAGTCTATGAAATGCCGACGGACCCCCAAAATGTCAATGATTTGAAAGTCCTGCGTGAACGCCAGGGATCGGACAATGTGTTCGATTTTAAAACATGGTCGCCCCGGGTGGGCTTAACCTATGTTTTGACGAAGGATAATAAGACCGTCTTTCGAGCCAGTTACGGGCGGTATTATTCCCCCATCAGCGTTGAAAACCTCGGGCAAGGCGGCCCGGATATGCAGCCATATGAAGTCGAGCGGTTAATGTATGAATTGCCCTTCATCGACCTGGATGGGGACGGTATAGTTTATGGACCGGATGTGATTGCCGCCACTCGATTGTTGGATACGCTGACTCCCTACGAAATCACCACACAGACCATCGATCCTTCCTGGCACCTGAGTATTGCAGACAATTTAAAGAATCAACACACCGACCAGTTTACATTGAGCCTCGAACGGGAGCTTTTCAAGGACCTCTCGGTCAATGCGTCATATATTCACAGGGAAACAAAGAATATGATTGTACGATGGCCGCTGAATTCCGTGACGCAGGAGCCGTGGGAATACGAACGGGTGCCTTATACGACGGAAGAGGGTGTTACTGTCGATTTGTATGGGGTTGTCTGGAAGGATTACGACGGCGATGGCGATGCGGATAATGATGACGTGGCATGGGTCCACAACCACATGGATTTCGAATGGAGAAACATGCCGAAAATGGATGGAAAAACTCCACGGCGTTTGTATCAAGGCTTACAATTCACTATCAATAAGCGTTATTCCAACCGCTGGCAATTGCTGGTTTCTGCGTTATTCTCCAAAACCGACGGTATGGCAGCCCGATCCAAACGGCAGGATATCAACATCGAAGGCCCAAATATTGTTAACGATGCCTGGTTAAACGGTTTGAACCAGATCATCAACAATATGGAAGGACCTCTCCCTTACACACCGAAATTCGAGCTCAAACTTTCAGGCTCTTATCGAATTCCCAATGTTGAGATCGACCTCGGTTTCCGTTTCCGTTTCCACACCGGGCGCCCTGTATGGCCATTGGAAGCGTTCCCCTCCAGGTTTAATTGGGGGGGCGCTCCAAACAGTGTGATAGCCACGGGTGAAACCTACATCGTAGCCATCGACCCTACGAAACCCGATTATCTGCCCTCTCAGAAAATATTGGACCTCCACCTCGAACGCGCATTTGAACTCGGACCCGGTTCCATTCATTTCGTCCTGGACTTTTTTAATATATTCAATGAGAGCTCCGTTACCAATGCTCTCTGGAAGGGTGATTACGGAAGAGTTGTCGGTGTTTCTTACCCCGGGAGGAAAATAAAACTCAGTCTTCTTTATGACTTCTAATCAGTATTAGGATATCTTCATATTAACCACTGGCCGGGGAGTGAAAGCTCCCCGGCTTTTTTTTTATTTTCTCTTGCTTTTTTTTCGATTTTTATATAATATTATAGTAACGGAGGTAAAAATGAGAAAAACATTGATTATACTTTTTGTAGTAATGGTCATCTTACTATTTTCCCTGGGCACCGCATCGTGTAAAAAGATGAATTTCAAGGAAGATGAACTTGTGTTGGTCATGTTGCAAGGATCAGGGAGTTATAATTCTAAAACCGATACCAGCACAATCCTGTTGAAAGCAAAATTTCGTATAACCCAACCGGCGATATTGGACAAGCCCGTTAAAATGAACGTCGAAAAATGGACTTATACGGTTTACGATGGCAACCGGATATCTCTCCAGGTTTCCAGTTCCGATTATAAGACTTATTTGGGTCCCATCGATGCCAATGTAAGCGGGTGGAACGAGAATGAAATATGGGTGTATTTGGAAAACAAAGAGATCGTCGGTGATCTCTATTTTAATACAAACCCCGGAGTCGTAATATTCTCGATTCGTTTGGCCGATGAACGGAATAATTATTACGCTGTGGAGTACGGGACAAATTTTACTTTTACCAGGAATTAGCCCGGAGTAATGGTTGATTCCTTTTAAAGCAAAACTGGCACTATGGGGTGCTTGTCTTTTTTGGGCTGCATCGTTTATCGCTACCAAGACCGCACTTAACACTATACCGCCTTTGACCGTAGTAATGCTGCGGCTGGTTGTTTCTTCCCTGTGTTTTGTTCCCTGGATGTTAGTGAAAAGAGAGAAGTCGGAGAAATTACCGGGGTCGGTTTGGGGGTATCTTTTTTTATTAAGTCTTTTCGGGACCGGGCTGCATTACAGCATCCAGACTATCGGGATACGATATACCACCGCTTCCAATGCTTCTTTATATGCGGCTACCGGTCCAATTTCCATCACCATTATCGCTGCCGTATTCCTGTCCGAGCGAATCACCTGGAAAAAAGCTGTGGGAATCGGGATTGCAGTAATAGGAGTGCTCCTGGTCAATGGAATCGATGCGCTGCGGGATTTCCGGTTTGAAGGGCATTTAGTGGGCGATGTCCTGGTATTTCTCAGTATATTCATGTGGGGCGTATTTACGGTGATGGGGAAAAGAATGATCCACCGGGTGAGTGCTGTGCGGTTGACTGCTATCGTTACTTTTATGGGAACGCTTTACATGATTCCTATCGGGGTGATGGAGAGTGCCGGACGGTCGTTTTCTTTTTCTACTATCCCGGTTCAAGCCTGGGGAGCTGTGGCGTTCCTGGGCATTACCTGTTCTTTCCTTGCTACTCTCCTGTACGTCTATGCCTTGCAGCAAACCGAAACCCAGAAAGCCGGGGTTTACTTGTATACGATTCCGCCCATGACCTATATTATCGCCGCGCTGGTTTTGAATGAAGCCATCACTGTTAGTTTGATTACCGGTTCCCTGGTGGTAATCGCCGGTGTGTTTTTAACTGAAAGAGGGTAAAAAAAGTGTGACTATTTTGAATTTTTAATTCTTCGCTGATTTTCCCGACATTTTCTCCGATATTTGCAAAGAGATTCAAGGTTGCATTGAAGTTGAGTTGATCGTTAGCATAATTATATACTGATTTTCGCAATTGATTCTAAAATATTCAACATGTAGAGGAGATCGTTTTTAATTTGCGGGAACATCGATGAGGTCCTTTTGAGCCCGGTATAAAACAATAGGATTGGCGAATTTTTTTATCAGCAGGTCGATTTTTTTTTGAGTCAATATCTCAAGCTCTTGTTTGAATTCAACCAGGGCATCAAAGTCGGGAGCATCTTCAACCAGGATATCGATATCGTTAAAGTTCTTACCTTTGATAAATGAACCGAATAAAGAGATTTTTTTTAAGCCATATTTGCTTAGTAAGCCGCTGCCGAGCAAAAGCTCAGAAAAAGTTTTCGTATTTAACTCCGTCATGGTAATATGATAGTGCTTTTATATAGCTATGTCAACTCGATCCGCTAAAATATAGAAAAAAAGGAACCTTATACCTATTTACATTCCCGGATGAAACCCGATACCGCTTGAATACCTCCTTCATTAAAAAGTTTCAAGATATGACTGCCTATTACCGCAACATCCACCCGGCCTTTCAATTGTCCGACCATCTCTGCGGATGAAATGCCGAATCCCGCTGCAACCGGCAAATTCGTCATGCTCTTGAGTTTCCCGAGAAAATCCAAACCCTTTTCATCGATACTCTGCCGCGCCCCGGTAATCCCTACCCGCAGCGTGGTATAAATGAATCCCCTCGCAAAGGGAATCACCTGCTGCAATCTTTCGGGTTTCATCCCGGGAGAAACCACTGGAATACAGTATCCCCCATATTGCTCCGTGAATTCAAGGCACTGGGGACATATATCCAACGGCATATCAGGAAAGATAAATCCACTAACACCACTTTCACGGCTCACTCGAATAAATTTTTCTATCCCCATTTTAAAAGGAATATTGGCGTAAGTCATCACCAGGATGGGGATTTGAATTTTTCGGGCTAACCGCTCTATACTTCGAAGACACTGCACCGGGGTCGTACCTGCTTTCAATGCTTTTTGATTGGCTTCCGCTATTACAGGACCATCGGCCAGGGGATCGGAAAAAGGAATTTGAACTTCAACAAAGTCGGCCCCGCTGTCCGCCATTACCCGGATGAGTTTTTCCGTGGTTTCCATATTGGGATACCCGGCAACCACATGGGTCATTATTTTGAGCGAATCATGATCCACCAACGCCATTTCGATTCGATTATCCATTTTTTACCTCCTCTGATAGAAAATTGATCCAGTTCTCACGGTCCAATGCTTTGGCTGTGATAAATATATCTTTGTCTCCTCGACCGGAAAGATTGACCACCATGATTTTATCCGGCGGATAGTTCCCGGCTATTTTCAGCGCATAAGCCGCGGCGTGGGAAGATTCCAAAGCAGGGATAATTCCTTCATGGGAACACATTAAACGAAACGCATCCAGGGCTTCCCGGTCCGTTATACCGACAAAATGTATCTTACCGGTATCATGAAGATGGGCTAATTCAGGTCCGATACCGGCATAATCCAAACCGGCACTGATGGAATGCGTGGGTAATACCTGGCCGTGTTCATCCTGGAGAAAGTAGGATTTATACCCTTGAACAATACCGATACCTGCGTTTTGACCGAAACGCTCCGCATTATCCCCGGGTTCAGGTCCCCTTCCACCGGCTTCGACTCCATAAAACTCGATGTGCTCTTGTTCCAAAAAAGGATAGAAGAGACCGATGGAATTAGATCCGCCACCGACACAAGCCACCAGTATATCGGGTTCTCTTCCTTCCATTTCCAGGATCTGCTTGCGCACTTCTTTCCCGATGACGGATTGAAAATCCCTGACGATCAATGGGTAAGGGTAAGGCCCCAGGGCGGAACCAATGAGGTAATGAGTATCTTCGAGATGCTCGATCCAGTATTTGAGTGCAGCGGTGACCGCATCTTTTAACGTCCGCGTCCCGTAAGATACCGGGATGACTTCCGCGCCCATGAGTTTCATCGCGTACACGTTGGGGTACTGGCGAGCTATATCCACTTCACCCATAAAGATTTTACACCCGAGACCCATTTTAGCCGCAGCGGACGCAGTGGCCAGGCCGTGTTGACCTGCACCGGTTTCCGCTATTATGGTTTTTTTGCCCATTTTCATCGCCAACAGGGCTTGTCCTAAAACATTGTTGATTTTATGCGCGCCTGTGTGGTTCAGCCCTTCGTTTTTTAAGTATATCTTGCATCCCCCACATCGCCGGGTTAGATTTTCGGCAAAATATAGAGGCGTGGGGCGACCGGAATAATTCTTCATCAAACCGTTTAACTCTGCCTGGAAAGTATCCGAATCTTTGATGGACATATAGAATTCCTCCAACTCTTCCAAAGCCGTGACTAACATTTCCGGTACAAAGCGACCTCCGTATGCACCGAAATGACGATTGTTCAAATAATTTTTTGAAGCATCAGGTTGTGAATTCATGGTTGTTTTCCTTAATTTTATTAAAAAGTTCTTCGATTCTTTTTCGATCTTTCCTGCCCGGCGAAACCTCCAATGAGCTGTTCACATCCACAGCAAAAGGGGGAGGGTTCATTTCCATGAAGGTATGGATATTGTCGGGGGAAATCCCGCCGGCTGCGATAATTTGCTTTCCTAAAGGCATGGCGATTTTTAAAGCTTCTTCCACCAGTTCCAGGGAAATGTTTATCCCGGTTCCGCCGTACATATTTTTTGTATAACTATCCAGTAGAAAGGTCTCGCAAGGGTAGTCGATTATTGCTTGAAGGGATTTTTTATCCGCAGCGCGTATTGCTTTCCAGCAAGGCAGACCTAGTTTATTGACATATTGAGGGCTTTCGCCGCCGTGAAGCTGGACAATGTCTAACCTGGCTTCCCGGTAGACATCTCGAATCGCGTTGATATCTTCATCGACGAAAACACCGACTTTTCGATGTTCTTTTGAAAGGGATACACTGCAAATCTTGATGATGTCGTCCGGCGATACATATCGTGGGGAACCGCGGAAAAAAATGAACCCGACGTAATTTGCGCCGAGGTTCACCGCGTCGATGTAATCCCGTCGATTGGTAATTCCACAAATTTTAACTTTCATATTAGTGCTCCTTATCGTTTGTTATCTTTTGTCTCCGGCAGCCCACCTTTTTGTAAAAAGGTGGGGCCAAAAACTTTTGTTAGGGGAACAAGAAAAGTCCTCAAGGAAGATGAGATTCCCTGACCTCCGAAAACTTTTGGCTTAAAAATTAACATAAGCTTTTCCAGGGGTGCAGGGGGCGGTTTTCACGAAAAAAGCCCCCTGCGTCTTATTAAGTAATTCAAACAGTGCAGCACCGGGGTGGGGGTGGCGGAGGAGGGATTCGCCGATGAGTGCGCCGGCGAAACCTGCGTTTTGAAGTTCTTCAAGATGTTGGCGAGTGTGGATGCCGGATTCGCTGATGACGTGTATTCCAGGTGGAATAATGCGTTTGAGTTGGAAAGAGGTTTGGATATCGACGTTGAACGTTTTTAAATCGCGGTTATTGATCCCGATTAGTGTGGGTTTTAAGGGAAGTACGGAGTCGAGTTCGGTTTCGTTGTGAACTTCGATGAGTGTTTCCATGCCCAGGGATCGGGCTGTTTGGTGGAGGTTTTCCAATTGGTCTTTTTGCAGGATAGCGGCGATTAAGAGGATGAAGTCTGCGCCGAGGTTATAGGATTCGTAGACATGGTAGGGGTGGAAAATAAAATCTTTGCGAAGTATGGGGAGTTTCACCGTATTTTTAACTTGTTGGAGGTGGGTTTTATGGCCGAGGAAGAAGTGTTCTTCGGTGATAACGGAGATGGCGGAGGCGCCGGCTTGTTGGTATTCTAAAGCGACAGCGGCGGGGTTGTAGTTTTCGCGGATAATTCCTTTGGAGGGGGAGGCTTTTTTGGTTTCGGCGATCACGAAGAAATCCCGGGAGCGTAGGGGAGTGATGGGAATGGGAGGGGGCCTGTGCGAAAGTACAAAAGTTGCGGGTGAGAAATTATCGAAGAGGTGTTGTTGTGTTTCCTTATTTTTTTGAACGATATTTAAAAGAATAGATTCCATGTTAACTCCTTAACCATACGATATGTGAGATGGTTGAAAAAAAGAAAAAAAGGGGACAGGCAAATAAAGCAGCAAATTGGAGTAAACTCGTGTAATAACCAAAAGCTTTTGTGGGGGTCCAGGGGGCGGCTTTTCTCGAAAAGAGCCCCCTGGTTGTCGAAGACAAATTAAATATTGACAGTGATACCGCCGACATGTATCACCCGTTGGATATGAGGGGGGCGCCGCAGCTAATGCGAGCGAGGTCCCTGAGTTTGGCGAGGGCGTGCCCGTTATCGATGGATTGGCGGGCCAGGTCTATGGCGGAATTGAAATCATCGGTGGTCCCGGAGAGGTAGATGGCTGCTGCTGCGTTTAACAAAACCACATCACGTTTGGGGCCTTTTTCGCTGTTGAGGACAGCGAGGGCGATTTCTGCGTTGGTTTTCAGGTCTCCGCCTTTGAGTTCTTCGGGTGAGCAGTAGTTCAAGCCGCAGTCGTGGGGGTCGAGGGAGTAGTTTTTGATCCAGCCGTTTTTGATTTCGGAGATGAAGGTTTTGCCTGTGAGGGTAATTTCGTCGAGTCCGTCGGTGCCGTGGACTACCATGGCGCGTTGAACTCCGAGGTTGACGAGGACCTGGGCGATTTTTTCGCGGATGTGGTTACTGAAGACTCCCATCAAGTGAAAATCGGCGTTAGCGGGGTTGGATAGGGGGCCCAGGATATTGAAAACCGTGCGGATGCCCAGTTCGGCGCGAACCGGTACGGCGTGTTTCATGGAGAGGTGGAGGCGGGGGGCGAAGAGGAAGGAGATGCCGATGCGGTCGAGGGCGTCGGAGATGATTTCCGGGTAAGCGGTGACATTGACGCCGAGTGCTTCCAGTACGTCGGCGCTTCCGCACCGGGAAGTAACGGAGCGGTTCCCGTGTTTAGCGATGGTAACGCCGGAGCCTGCTGCGACTAAAGCGGCCAGTGTTGAGATATTAAATGTACCGCTGGTATCTCCGCCGGTTCCGCATGTGTCTACTAGCGGGCGGCCTTCGGGTTTTTTGATGGCTGTTGCTTTTTGTCGCATAACTCTTGCAAACCCGGTTAACTCCGCAACGGTTTCGCCGCGCATACTCAAAGCGGTTAAGAAACCCGCTATTTGGGCGGGTGTAGCGTTCCCGGAGGTGATGTCTTCCATAACGGATTGTGCTTCTTCTTCCGATAGGGAGTGGCCGGCGAAAATCTTTTTGATGGATGTTTGGACTGTGGGTTTCTCGCGTTTCCGGGTGATGAAGTTCTGGAGTAATTCTTTCCCGAATTGGGTCCCAATGGATTCGGGGTGAAATTGAACGCCTTCCACGCTGTACAATTTATGGCGGACTGCCATGATTTCGCCGTCGCTGCTGACAGCGCTGATTTCCAGTTCCTTGGGGAGGGAGATTTTTTCGATCACCAGGGAGTGGTAGCGGATAGCGGAGAAGGGATTGATGATGCCGGTGAAACATCCTTTACCGTCATGGTTGATGGTGGATGCTTTGCCGTGGTAGAGCGCGGGGGCCGGGACGATGTTGCCGCCGTAAGCTGCGCCTACGGCCTGGTGCCCGAGGCAAATTCCTAAAATGGGGATCAAACCCGCGAAATGTTTGATGACATCGATGGTTATGCCTGCGTCTTCGGGCCTACCGGGGCCCGGGGAAATAATGATGTGGGATGGTTTGAGTTGATCGATCTCTTCGATTTGAATTTTATCGTTGCGTTTTACCATTATTTCTTCTTTGGGGTTGATTTCTTTTAAATATTGATAAATATTGTAAGTAAAAGAGTCATAGTTATCGATTAATAGTATCATGGTTCACCTTCCTTATTTGGTGTAGGAATTCAATACTGCGATGGTATCGATGAGGGCTCCGGCTTTTTGGAGTGTTTCCTCGTATTCCTTTTCCGGGATGGAATCCGCGACGATCCCTGCGCCTGCCTGTATGGCAGCGGTTGTGCCTTGCAAGACGATGGTGCGGATCGTGATGCAGGAGTCGAGGTTGCCGTTGAAACCCAGGTTAAAGATCATACCGCCGTAGGGTCCGCGCCGTTCGGTTTCCAGTTCCGCGATGATTTCCATTGCCCGGATTTTGGGTGCGCCCGTGAGGGTTCCTGCAGGGAAGCAAGCGCCGATGACGTCGAATACATCGTATTGTTTATCCAGTTCGCCTTTGATCGTGGAAACCATATGCATGACGTGCGAGTATTTTTCGATTTTCATGTAGTCCGTGACGCGGACGCTGCCCGGAGTTGAAACGCGGCCAACGTCGTTTCTTCCCAGGTCCACCAACATTAAGTGCTCGGCGCGCTCTTTCGGGTCCGAGAGCAGCTCGCGGGAGATTAAACTGTCTTCTGCGATGTTTTTCCCCCGTTTTCGTGTACCTGCAATCGGTTTCAACAGGATTTCTCCATCCTGGACCCGCACCATGACTTCCGGTGATGATCCGATGAGAAAGAACCCGTCCAGGTCTAAAAAGAAGAGGTAGGGAGAGGGATTGAGTACGCGGAGCGTGCGGTAAATCTCGAAAGGAGATGAAGCCGTTTGCATTTCGAATTCCTGGGAAAATACCGCCTGGATGATATCTCCGTTACGGATATACTCTTTGCATTTAACAATGGATTGGAGAAAATCGGTTTTTTCCATGCGGTGAGAAACCTCGTATTCGGTTTCTCCTGTGGGTATTGCCTTGGAATAAGCCGGTTCCGGGAAATGGATGGGTTCCGAGAGTTGGTGCGAAACCTGTTCGATGCGGGTTAATGCGTCATCGTAGCATTGGTCTGCGCTGCCGTTTTTATTGGGAATGGTGAGGGCGATAATCGATACGGAGCGTTTTACCGAATCGTAAACCAGTACCACTTCGGGGATGACCATTAAACCGTCGGGAAGGGAGTTCTCTTTGGGGGGGTGAATGGGGATATCTTCGAAATACCCGATGGTTTCGTACCCCAGGTACCCGATGGCTCCGCCGAAAAACGGGGGGAGGGTTTCGTAATTGGGAACCGTGAAGTATTTGAAATATTCTCGTACTTTTTCCAGTGGGTTTTTTAGCTCGTGTTCTTCCGAGGCGATGATGCGGTTATCTTTGTATTCATCGATTTTGAGATGGGGACCGCGCAGCGTGAGGGATATGCGTTTCCCGATTCCTATAATGGAAAAGCGTCCGACGTTTTCTCCCAGTTCCACGGATTCCAGTAGGATTTGGCCTTTTACTTTTAAGAAAATCGATACCGGTGTTTCGAAGTCGGTTCTCATTTGCCGGCAGACCGGGATTAAATTAAACGAGCGGCTGTCTTCGGTGTATTTTTTTCGATCGGGGAAAACATCCTCGATCCGGTTAATATCGTGTATATTGTCGATCATAATTACCTCCGATTTTAGGTATGGAAAAATGGTATAGTAATCCCCTTATGGGGTTTCTATCCGGGTTTATAAGCAGTTTAAATTAAAAAGGGTAGTAAAATTCCTTTTGTGGGAAAAAAATGGGGGATGGGTAGACCTATAGGGCGGGGGGGACCGCCCACCAGGTCTGTAAAATCCAGGAGTTTACCTGGAAAAAAGTGGAGGGGGGAAGGTTTTTATTTTTTTGCAAGGCTAACAAGTGAATCTGCCTTTTATTTTTCATTTTTTCTTTTGTAAAAATAGAATAGATGAAAATAGTTTACCATATTTTTAAGATCGTGTCAAGACTCAGGTAAAAATTTTCCAGGTTCCCAAATTTTCTTGGGGATCGCTATTTCTTAAGAGGTGAATTTTCGAATTTTGAAATAGTGTTGAAAAAATAAGTGAATCACTGTAAAATATTCCTCGGAGGTAAAATATGGCAAGTATCGCTAAGAGAATTGACCTTTCGGTTCTTCCTGTAGATGCAGTTAACCTATTGACCGATTTCTATGATTTTTTAGTGGAGAAATATTCTACTCCTCGTGGAAAATCGAGAAAAAAAGAGGTTAGCGATCGGCAAATAGAAGAATTTATATCCCATTATATTGAAGTGGATGAGATTATAATTCCATCTAGAGATGAAATCTATGAAAGAAAAAGTCTTTTTTGATACTAATATCTTAATTTACCTGAAATTGAGAGATAAACGACATGAGGAAAAAAGAGCGATTTGTTCATCCTTAGTTAGGGAGGTTAAACATAATTTTATCATTAGCACCCAGGTTATCAATGAATTCTATTGTGTAATGCTGAGGAATGGGGTGTCGGATATAAGTATCCAGGATATGATTGGAGAAATTATCGAGATCTCCATGATTTCGATCATTACTCTAAATACAATAAAGGACAGTTGGAAAATAAAAGAAAAATAGCAAGTATCGTTCTGGGATAGCCTAATTGTCGCCTCTGCAATTGAAAACAAGTGCAGTATTTTATATTCGGAGGATATGCAGCATAATCGACTTATTGGAGATAAGTTAAGGATCATTAACCCTTTTAAAGAAAATGCCCTGATGTAGGGTTTTATAATGGAATACTCCGGTAAAAAATTTTCAATATCTTCTTAACCTCTTACCTTCTTACCTTCCTCTTTACATCCTGTCGATCTGAGAAAACAAAACGCACGGTCCATGTCCATATGGCTGGCCACCAATACCAGGATATCCCCTCCCGCTAAAACAAAATCCGGTCCCGGGCTAACGGCTGCTTTCCCTCCGCGAACAATGGAAATCACCGTCGCACCGGTATGCTGTCGAAGATTAAGTTCGCTTAACGTTTTTTGAACAGCAAACGAATCGGAATCCAATAAAAACGCTTGTACCGTACCCGCTGCCATTATATTCATGACTTTATCCGACCATGACGCATCCTTGGCCTTTCCCCGTAAAATACTGTAACCCTCGCTTCGAATCAACTCCCGCTGAACCTGGACCACATTGGCCGGGATATGAAACTCTTCCAGGGTTTTCGTAAAAAGTTCGATGGTGGTTTCGAACTCTTCCGGGATCACATGATTGGCACCCAACCGGTATAATTCATCGATCTCTGCAACGAAACGGGTCCTCACGATGATAAAAACACCCGGGTTTAACTGGCGGGATATTCGAATTCCCCGCCGTACCGCCGACGGGTCGCAAATAGTAAAAACGATGATTTTAGCGTGATGGATTCCCGCGGATACCAGCATGGAATAACTGGACACATCGCCGAAAATAACCGATTGCTTCGCTTTTTTCGCTTTTTTTATATTGTCGGGATCTAATTCCATGATTACATAAGGAATGGCTGTGCCGCGCAAAACCCGGGCCAGGTTACTCCCGTTTAACCCATAGCCCGCGATAATGACGTGATTTTTTAATTCGGACTGCTCTTCTTTGGAGGTTTCCTTCACTATTTTTCTTTTTCCTTTCCGAAGCCATTCTTTCCGGGTTAAACCGATAAGAAAGGGCGTTAAGAAAATAGTTATGATCGACGCCCCGATAAATATTTGAAAACCTTCTTTCGACAATATACCGTAACTGCTTCCCATATTGGCCAAAACAAACGAAAACTCTCCCACTTGCGCCAGGCTGAACGCCACTTTGATCGACGTTTGCGCCGTATAACGCAGCAGTTTCAAAATAACCAGGAGTACCAGGGCTTTTACTGCAATGATCCCTATACTCATGGCGAAAATATTGGATTTGAGCGACCAAACGAGGGGAACATTCAGCGACATCCCGATGGAAATAAAGAAAATACTGTTGAATAGATCCCGGAACGGCAAGATGTCTGCTGCAACTTGATGGCTGTAATAGGATTCCGAGATAATAATCCCGGCGATAAAAGCCCCTAACGCAGGAGACAAACCCAGGACGGAAGTCAAAACCGCCATTCCTAAACACACCAACAGCGAGGTTAACACGAAGATTTCTCTTCCCCGTGTCCGTGCCGCCAGGTGAAAAAGAACCGGGAATAGCTTTCGCGTCCCTATTAAACCGATATAGGCAGCCAGGCCGATGGCCAGTGCTTTCAATCCCATATGGGACCACGACGTCTGGACCGTTCCGGCTAAAATAGGAATTAGTGCAGCCATTGGGACTATGGCGAAATCCTGGAAAAGGAGAATCCCTATAGATGTCCTCCCGGTAATGGTATCGATTTCCCTGCGCTCGCTTAACTCCCTTAAAACCACCGCCGTGCTGCTCAGGGCAATAATGAAACCGTAGAAAATTCCTAGAGTTAGAGCAAAACCAAGAATATAAAAAAAGCCGGATACGAACAGGGTCGTCAACACGACTTGAAAGCTTCCGCCAAACCAGAAACTCCGGCGGATGGATTTTAAACGGTCCAGGGAGAACTCCAGGCCGAGAACAAAGAGCAGCATCACTACACCGATTTCGGCCATCATTTTGACCATCTCGCTGTCGCTGACCCAACGCAAACCGCCCGGGCCTATCAGGATGCCGGTCAATAGGAAGCCGATCACTGCGGGAAGTTTGATCTTATTGCTGACCAGTACTATAAAGACTGCGCTGGCCAGGATGATTATAAAATCGATTAATACGGTATGTGCCATTTTTTATTCAACTTAATATTTCCAATTAACAATTAGTAATTAATAATTATCAATTATCAATTAAACAATGTAATCGGGCGGATTCGGATTCCACCTTTATTCCCTGAATCACCGCCGGTTTTGACAGGGCCTTTTTGTAAACCGTCACGGATGGACAGTTTCGACACTTCCCAAAGCTTTTATAAAAGTTCAAATCAAAAGCTTTGGGAAGGTCCAGGTCCCACTACGCGGGGTTTTATTGCAGTGCCCTGATACCTTGCGATGCCCGGCGGATTGCCTGACCCCGTTAATTAACAAAAGTTTTCGGTCCCACCGAGACTCAGTGATGGCTTTTACAAAAAGTGGGCTCGAAAGGGTTTCCTGGTAGTCGAAGACAAACAGGTTTTGGTATTGATTGGAAGACGCGACAAATTTTAAAGATTAATCATCGGTTTTCCCGATGAATCGATAGACGGCAGCGCCGAGGATACCGCCAACGATCGGTGCAATCCAAAAAAGCCACAATTGCGCAACAGCCCAACCTCCGACAAATACTGCAACACCTGTGCTGCGCGCGGGATTTACGGAGGTGTTGGTCACTGGAATACTGATCAAGTGAATCAACGTAAGGCCCAGGCCGATTGCTATGGGTGCTAAACCTTGAGGCGCGCGTTTATCGGTCGCACCGAGAATAATGATCAAAAACATCATGGTCATTACAATTTCGGTAACCAGGGCTGCCAACAAGGAGTACCCGCCAGGAGAATGAGTCCCGTAACCGTTTGAAGCAAAACCGGCAGCTACATCAAACCCGGCCTTACCGCTGGCAATAATATAGAGAACACCGCCTGCTACTATCGCGCCCAAAACCTGCGCGATAATATAAGGTAAAAGTTGCTTGGCCGGGAAACGACCCCCGGCCCAAAGCCCGATCGATACCGCCGGGTTCAAATGACAACCGGATATGTGCCCTATGGCAAAAGCCATCGTCAACACCGTTAGACCGAAAGCCAGCGAAACGCCCATTAAACCGATTCCTACATTGGGAAACGCAGCGGCTAACACCGCACTGCCGCACCCACCCAACACCAACCAGAAAGTCCCGAAGAACTCTGCTCCATACTTTTTCATGCTCTTCTCCTTTTAATTATCCGCGTATTGTCTTTCTTGTTTTTGTAAATATTTATTATTCTTTGTATCACCATTTTTTTTTAACATAAAAGAAAAAAATTTGCAATATCCACAGCCCGGATTTTGAAATATTATTTAATGGACATGATGGATTCATAGGACATCGTGGACATAATAGAAAAAGTGTTCGCCGTACAGCGTAAAGACACCATTGGAATGATGCAGATCGTCGACGGTTCGGCAGTTTTCAGCGCATACCGTGCTTTTTACTTCGAAATTGAGCATTCACAGCCAAACGACTATGCCTGCACCGATTTAATGATTGAAAATAGGGTAAAGCGTTTTTTTATTAGGGGGAGTGGGGAGTGTATACTATTTTGTGCAAATTTTTGGGCGCATCCTTTCTGCCATCTGCAATCGCATTCGGAAAGCGTGCAATCGCATTCGGAAGACCTGCAATCGCATTCGGAAGACCTGCAATCGCATTCGGAAGACGTGCAATCGCATTCGGAAGACG
>Ga0105104_10001082_pt1 | contig 20780 bp, 13 predicted proteins | sample PPLLaktember2015_3_FD_87034 | JGI IMG/M metagenome (GOLD analysis project Ga0105104, IMG submission 87034) | Freshwater sediment microbial communities from Prairie Pothole Lake near Jamestown, North Dakota, USA - PPLs Lake P7 Core (6) Depth... | ecosystem: Environmental > Aquatic > Freshwater >... | reverse complement strand
GATGATGCGGGCCGTTTCCAATCTGACAAAACCTTATCAGATCCGGACACTGGTCAGCCTGAATGCCGTGATGGTCGACGGGACCGGAATGTGCGGCGGATGCCGTGTGACGGTGAACGGAAAAATGAAGTTTGCATGTGTGGATGGCCCGGAATTTGAAGGACACGAGGTGGATTTTGATGAAATGCTTCTGCGAAACCGAAGTTATACCGATATGGAAAAAATTTCGATGGACCGTTTCAGCGAACCGCACGTTTGCCGGAAGGAGGGGATGGCGTCATGAACACCGTCAATAAAATGAAACCCTCCGAACGGATGAAAGTTCCGCGACAGACGTCCATTGAACAGCAGGCGGACGAACGAAATCATAATTTTACAGAAGTTTCTTTTGGCGTGGACGAAGTGCGGGCATTGATCGAAGCGTCGCGATGTCTCGAGTGCCAGAATCCGGTGTGCCGGGAAGGCTGTCCCGTCAATATTGATATCCGTTCCTTTGTCCAGCTGGTGTATCAGAAGGATTATGTCGGTGCAGTGAATAAGATCCGCGAGTCGAATTATCTTCCCGCCATTTGCGGGCGGGTCTGCCCGCAGGAGGAACAATGCGAATCGGTCTGCACGCTGGGAAAGAAACACGAGCCGGTCGCTATCGGGAAGCTGGAACGGTTTGTCGCGGATTATGAATTGAAGCACAATCTCTTTACGCCGCCTGCGATTCCGGCACAGCGGCCGGAGCGTGTTGCGATCGTCGGATCCGGGCCTTCCGGATTAACATGTGCTGCTGAATTGGCGAAGCTCGGCTATCAGGTGACCATCTTTGAGGCGCTCCATGCCGTCGGCGGAGTGTTGCGGTATGGCATTCCGGAGTTCAGGCTCCCGCGCACCATTCTCGATCTGGAAGCAGAACGGATCAAGGCGCTCGGAGTGAAAATTGAAACGAATTTTCTTGTGGGACGTACTGCAACGATCGACGAATTTTTCGATGAATGGGGATTCAAAGCGATCTTCCTCGGCACCGGCGCCGGGACGCCGCAGTTCATGGGAATCCCGGGAGAGAATCTGAACGGGGTGTATTCTGCGAATGAATTCCTGACCCGCGTCAATCTCATGAAGGCTTATAAATTCCCCGAGTACGATACGCCCATTAAAATCGGAAAAAGTGTTGCCGTGATCGGGGGCGGAAATACGGCAATGGACGGCGTGCGGACGTCAAAACGTCTCGGAGCCGAACATGCGTATCTGATGTACCGCCGTTCTCATGAAGAAATGCCGGCACGGCTGGAGGAAGTGCATCATGCAGAGGAGGAAGGCATTGAGTTTATGATGCTGACGAACCCGACACGCATATTCGGCGATGAGCAGGGAAGGGTGTGCGGCATTGAATGCCAGAAAATGGTCCTGGGCGATCCCGACGAATCGGGACGCAGAAAACCGGTACCTTCCGGAGAACCGAATTTCATCGTTGAGGTTCAGACCGTCATCGAAGCGGTCGGCCAATCGCCCAATCCGATTATCCAGTCAACCACTCCCGGTTTGAAAACCGGAAGAAAAGGCGTCGTGGTTGCCGATGATCTCCAGCGGACGAGCAGGGAAGGAATATTTGCAGGAGGCGATCTTTCGCGGGGCGGGGCAACGGTCATTCTTGCCATGCGCGACGGAAAAATTGCTGCAGGTGAAATTCACAATTACCTGCAGAAAAAATATCATTAGATTTTTTTTATAAGAATTAAAAAAGGGAGCGATAGTTGTTTTTCGCTCCTTTTTTATTTTTCTCAAGCATTCCTGCGAATGTCAATTCCAGTGAAAATTCTGAACCGTTATTCACCTATTTTACTTCGCTGTTCGCCGAAATGTCTGCAACTCTTTATCTGCTCTTCAGTATTATATAATAGATTTTCTTTTAAAGACCGCTCAGCGATTCGTCGTCGTTACAAAATTTTAAAGAAGAAAAATTGACTGCCAGTGAATCTTTTGTTATACTATAACGTAATAAATGACTAATGGTCAGTAACTAAATGGAAGTCAAATGGGTATAACAGAGCGAAAAGTACGGGAAAAAGAGCATAGAAAAGAGGAAATCCTCGACGCCGCTAAAAAGGTCTTTTTTGAAAAAGGGCTTTCCGCGGCTACCATGGATGAAATTGCCGAGGCGGCTGAGCTCAGTAAAGGGACACTCTATCTTTATTATAAGAGTAAGGAAGATATGTACCTGGGTGTTATGATGCGGGGGATGGAGGAACTCTATGAGGATTTTGAACGTATCGGAACCTCAAGCGTTTCGACGCTCCATAAAATTATGGAGCTGGGGGATGTCTATAGAAAATATTTTGATAAGCATAGAAAATTCTTCCGGATGATCCATTTCCTCCAATCCCCTCAATTTCATAAGCAGGTATCCGACGAGATGAAAAAAACCTGTGACATGGAGACGCAGCGCGTGTGGAATGTGATCAACAGTATTCTGCAAACTGGAATGGATGAAGGGCTGCTGAGGCCGAATTACAATCCCATGGAACTTGGCGTCATTCTGTGGTCAAATATGAACGCCCTCATGCTCCGGATAGACAACGAAGGCGACAAATGGAAAAAGAGGTTTAATATTGATCTGGAACATACGCTTTCGGTCTCCACGACCTTATTATTTGAATCCATCCTGACGACCCGCGGGCGCACCGAATATGCGGCGCTTGCCAATAAATGATGAACCAGCACATGACACGATGAGGAAACGATGAACCAACGACTGACAAAACTTCTTTTACTCTTTTTAATAGCGGAGCTTCCGATGTTCGCGCAGCAGAAGCTCTCTCTTACGATTGAACAGGCGCTTCAAATTGGCATGGAGAACAGCAAGGCACTGAAGACCTCGGGATTTAAGGTCGATGCAGCAGATGCCCGTGCAAGTGAAATGAATACCCTGGGACTGCCGTCGCTCAAATTTACCGGCGCCTATACGCGGCTCAGTGATGTCCCTGCCGGTACATTATCGATACCCAAAGGACTGTTCGGTACAGTTCCGGGCGGGCCGTCGTTGCCGCCGCAGGACGTCAACTCGGTCTTATCGCCGACGATTGTGAACAACTATACCCTGAGAGCCACTCTTCAGCAGCCGTTGTTTACCGGAGGGAAAATATCGGGGGCCGCAAATGCGGCGGAGTATCTCTCCCAGGCAACGAAAGAGGACTTTAAAAAAGACCAGGCTGAAGTTCTCTACAGCATTAAAGCCGCCTACTGGAACCTGTTCCGTGCAAATGAATTTAAGAAGTTTGTCGACGAAAATGTCAACCAGATCAGGTCGCATGCCAGAGATGCGGAAAATCTCGTGAAGCAGGGAATGCTGACCACGAATGATCTCATGAAGGTGCAGGTGCAGCTTTCGGATGCGCAGGTACGTCAGATTGATGCGGTTAACGGCGTCAAACTTTCGATGTATGTCCTGAATAATACACTCGGACTTCCGCTGCAAACAGAGATTACGCTGGCCTCGACCATTCAAATCAATGACCGGTCATGGAACGCCGTCGATTCGCTGATCGATCGTGCGTTTGAAAAACGCCCGGAGGTTCTGGGAATGAACGCGCGGGTGAAAGCCGGAGAATCAGGGGTGACCGCAGCCCGCGGCGGATGGTGGCCGCAAATTTATCTGATCGGGAATTATAATTATCTGCGTCCCAATTCGCGTTATTTCCCCGCGATCGATGCGTTCAAGGATACATGGGACGCAACATTGTCCTTCTCGTTCGATATCTGGAACTGGTGGCAGACCGGTTATCAGTCGAACCAGGCCCAGGCCCAGCTCGCGCAGGCGCAGGAGGGATTGTCGATGACGAAAGACGGCGTGATGCTGGAGGTGACGCAAAGCTATCTGGGCGTGAATCAGGCCAAAGAACGAAAGGCCGTCTCGGAGTTGGGCGTGAAGCTCGCTGAGGAAAATTATAAAATTATGGATGATAAATATAAAAAAGGACTTGCACCGAACTCTGAACTGCTCGACGCCGAAGTGGCGCTGCTGCAATCGAAGTTGAACCTGACTCAGTCATTAGTGGATTACGAGCTTTCAGTGGCCCGGCTTTCAAAATCAATAGGTGAGTAACAGGACATTCAAATCAAAAGGATACAAGCGATGAAAACGAATCTGAAATATTTCCTCATCATTCTTACGCTGGGGGCACTGGTGTTCGGCGCCTATTCCTGCAATAAAGCAAAAAGCAGTGATCAGGCCAGTGCAGCCAAAACGATTTCCACATCTTATTCCGTCTCGGTGATAACGGCCGCGAAGAAAGATCTGACGGATAGTTTTTCCCAGGTGGGCACCATTGTCGCCTATAATGATGTCGCGGTGATGTCGGAGACCTCCGGACGTGTCGTGAAAATCTCTGCAGAGGTCGGAGACTATAAGCATGCAGGCGATGTCCTCGTGGAAGTCGACAGCGAGCTGAAAGAAGCGGCATATAAAACGGCGAAAGTATCGTACGAAAAGGCAAAGAAAGACCTTGAACGCTACGAAGCGCTGTATAAAGAGGGATCCATCCCCGATACGCAGATTGAACAGGCACGCTGGAGTTTTCAATCAACGGAAGCGCAATATATTGTTGCCCGCCGGCAGTTGAGCGACACCAAAATTACGACGCCGATCTCGGGGTTCGTCACCGCGCGAAATGTGAACATCGGATCGATGGTGATGGGTGCACCGCAGGCAACCTTCGTTGCCAACGTGGTGGACATATCCCGGCTGAAGGTAAAAGTGAACGTGGCGGAAAAAGACGTCATCCGGCTCAAGGTGGGTGAAAAGGTTGAAGTCACGACGGATGTATTTCCGAATTCGGTGTTTACCGGATCGATATTCAGCGTCTCTTCGAAAGGCGATGAAGGCCATACGTACCCCGTGGAAGTCGTCCTCAATAATTCGAAGATGCAGATCAAAGCCGGCATGTTCGGCAGAGTAAAGTTCACTCCAAAAATTTCCGGCGCTGCAATCGTCATTCCCCGGGAATCCATTGTGGGAAGTATCAGGGACGCTGCAGTGTATGTCATCAAGGATAATGCGGCAAAACTTCGCCCGGTGGTGGCAGGGAAAGAACTTGGAACGGATATTGAAATCCTGAATGGATTGAATGAAGGCGAACAGGTCGTCGTGAACGGCCAGAATAATTTAAGCGACAACGCGCCAGTGATTGTCCGAAAGTAAAGAGAGATAAAGGAAGAGAACCATGACGATTACTGAATTATCTATAAAACGTCCCACGCTGGTGGTCGTAGTCTTTACGGTGATAGCCGTGCTGGGATTATTCAGCTATTTCCAGTTGAATTATGAACTGCTTCCGAGGATGTCCGTCCCCGTGGTCGTGGTACAGACCGTTTACCCCGGTGCATCTCCGTACGAAGTGGAAAACAATGTTTCCAAAGTGATAGAGGATGCCGTCTCGGGAATCGATAAAATTGATGCGGTCAGTTCCCGGTCGTTTGAGAGCATGTCCCTGGTCATCATTGAATTCAAACAAAACGCGGACATCGATAATGTGGTACAGGATGCATCGCGTAAAGTGAATGCGATTGTCGCCAAACTTCCGACGGATGCAAAAGCGCCGGTCGTTTCGAAGATTGCATTCGATGAAATTCCGGTTCTCCGTATGGGTGTCACCAGCCAGATGGATTCACGGGAATTCTATCAGTTTTTAAAAGATCGTGTGCAGCCGAGAATATCCAAGATTGCCGGAGTCGCTCAAGTGTCGCTGACCGGCGGAGAAGAGCGCGAGATTAAAGTGAATATGGATGCCGGCAAGGTGCGCGCGTACGGGATGTCCGTTCTGCAGGTGGTCCAGGCGGTGCGTTCCGCCAATATGGATTTTCCTACAGGAAAGATAAAAGATGAGGATGCACAGTTTGTGGTGCGTATCGCAGGAAAATTCAAAACCATTGACGATCTCCGGGATCTCGTGGTGGGGCGTTCACGTCAGGGCGGCGATATCCGCCTGCGGGATATTGCAGAAGTGCAGGATGGAATTAAAGAGTACGAGCAAATGAACCGTGTGAACGGACTCACCTCGGTCGGTATTCAGGTGGTCAAACAATCCGACGCCAATGCCGTGAGTGTCAGTAAATTGGTGCGGCAGGAATTGCAAACCATACAGGCGGAATACAAGGACCAGGGAATCTTCTTCGATATCGCACAAGATACATCGACGTTCACGCTGGATTCAGCGAATGCGGTGAAAAAAGATCTCATGCTTGCCATTATGATGGTGGCGATCGTGATGCTGCTCTTTTTACACAGTATCCGGAACTCGTTGATCGTGCTCGTCGCGATTCCTTCTTCGTTAATCGCGACGTTCGTGATTATGTACGCCCTGGATTTTTCCATGAACCTGATGACACTCCTCGGATTATCCCTGGTGATCGGCATCCTGGTGGACGATTCCATTGTCGTGCTGGAGAACATTTATCATCATATTGAAAAAGGAGAGGAATCCCGTACAGCGGCACTGCGCGGAAGAAATGAAATCGGCCTTGCCGCACTTTCCATTACCATGGTGGATGTGGTGGTGTTCCTGCCGTTGTCGCTGGTCTCCGGCATCGTCGGCCAGATTATGCGGCAGTATGCACTGGTGGTGGTCGGAGCAACGCTCATGAGCCTGTTTGTGTCATTTACGATTACACCGACACTCGCTTCGCGTTTTGCCAAACTGGAACGATTGACCGACCGGACATTGCTGGGAAGGTTTGCTCTTGCATTTGAACGGTTCTATCACCGGTTCTCCGATTTCTACCAGAAGATACTGAAATGGTCGATAGATAGTAAAATTTGGTTCAGTATACATTTTGGGAGAATTGAATGGCGTTTCACAAACAAGTTCAAAGTGGTACTTATGGTCACTGCATTATTGATCTTTTCTATTTCACTTATGTTCATGGGTTTGATCGGTAATGAATTCATGCCGCAGTCGGACCGCGGAGAGTTCGGCGTTTCTGTCGAGCTGCTGCCGGGAAGTTCGGTCGAACAGACGAACCAGACGGCACTTCAGATAGAACGGATGCTGTCTCAGATGCCGGAAGTCAAGAAAGTATTTACGGGAGTCGGTGCACAGGAAAGCGGCGCTCTGACGCTCTCCAGCAACAACCTGGTACAGTTCAATGTCTCTTTGACGCCAAAAGAGACGCGAAAAAAAACAACATCGCAGATCGGTGAAGAAATCAAGGATAGAGTCCGTGAGATTCCGGGAGCAAAGGTGTATGTCAACCCGATCGGAATTTTCGGTTCCTCCGATCAGTCTGCGATTCAAATAGGTATAAGCGGAACGGATAATCAGTTAATCATGCAAGCCGCAGAACGGATCAAGCAGGTATTGAGTTCCGTGGAAGGTACGACGGACGTTCGGCTTTCATCGGAATCCGGAAAACCGGAAATGCAGGTTGATATCGATCGCGCAAAACTGGCACAGCTCGGCTTATCGGTCGCGGATGTCGGTACCACATTGCGGGTGGCATTGACCGGCGACAACGATTCGAAATTCCGCGACGGCACGAATGAATATGATATCCGGATTCAGTTCGACCAATATAACCGCTCGCAAACGGAAAGCATCGGCAGTATGACGTTTATGAATAACCGCGGCCAGCTGATTGAACTGAAGCAGTTTGCGAATGTGTCTATGTCTTCCGGCCCCACGAAGCTGGAACGGAGAGACCGCATTGGTGTCGTCTATGTCAATGGTCAAACTCTGGGCAGGCCGACGGGAACGATTATGCAGGAATTTAAAAATAAGATTGCAGGAGTTCAGCTCCCGACCGGTATATCGCTTTCGTACCTGGGAATGGAAAAGATGCGCGGCGACAGCTTCATCGACCTCTTTCTGGCCATGATGATCGGGATACTCTTTGTGTACCTGATCATGGTCGCGTTATACGATTCCTATGTTTATCCGTTCGTCGTCTTGTTTGCGATACCGCTGGCCATGGTCGGGGCAATGATTGCGCTTGCGGTTTCCGGAAAATCGCTCAGTATTTTTACGATCCTCGGCATTATTATGCTGATCGGCCTGGTGACCAAAAATGCCATTCTGCTTGTGGACAGGACCAATCAGACGAGGCTGGAACTGGGATTATCGGTCTATGACGCACTGCTCGAAGCGGCAAAATCACGGCTCCGTCCGATCCTGATGACGACCTTTACCATGATTTTTGGTATGGCGCCGATCGCATTATCGACGGCGGCCGGTTCGGAATGGAAATCCGGTCTGGCTTGGGCGATCATCGGCGGTTTAACGAGTTCGCTCTTTTTGACGCTCATCGTTGTCCCGGTGGTCTATATGAAAGTGGATGAATGGAAAACAAGGATACCGGCATTCTTTAATAAACCGTCATCCATGTTTAAACGGCCGCGCAATGGAAAACAAGTACGAAGAAGCAAGGCAGCCTGAGTCTGAACAGGAAAGAAAATAAAATGAAGGCACGGTTTCCTCACCGTGCCTTTTTTGTTGCACCCTTAAACGAATCATGGAGGACGGGGGAGGGATGTCAATTTCCGGGACAAGAGAGCAGCCGCACCGTATATAAAAAAGGATCCCTCTCAATTCAGAAAAGGATCCTTTTTATTTTTCAAAAAATTATTACGCTTAGCGTGCCATGCGGAAGTCAATCGGTATCATGATTTTCGATGTGACCGGGCCGGTGGACATCATCGCCGGTTTAAATTTATACTTCATCACTGCTTCCACGGCGGCTTCATTAAATACATCGCTAGCGCTTTTTACCACTTTTGCTTGAATCGGTTTACCCTGGGCGTCGATGGTAACTTCAACAGTCACTCTGCCCTGCAATCCCATTTTTCTCGCAATCTCCGGATAGACTGCAGCGGCGCGCTGGATTAATTCCGGTTGAGACTCAATGGCAACAAACGGCATCGGTGCCGGAGAGGTCTCTGCCGGTTTGGGTTGCTGCTGAGCCGGCTGCGCTGGTGCGGTATTCACTACAGGCTGTTGAACCGGTTGTTGGACAGGCTGAGTTTGAGTTCGTGCCGGCTGGGTCACCGGAGGAGTCTGGACCGGCTTTTGTTCCGTGGCTGCAGGTTTTTTTACCTCGGGGACTGCTGCTTTTTGTGTCTTGTCCGGTTGTTTGGCATTCGTTGAAGCTGCCGGAGGTTCGTTCCCGGATTGCGGTGTCGACGTGGTCGTTGTCGACAGGGTGGGTGTTATGCTTTCCTGCGACGGGGCAGGCTGCTGAACCGTTGACTGATCGACCGGTTTGTTTCCGCTGCCTTTTGAAAAAATAAACCATGCTCCGACTGCAAGAACAACGACCGCGGCAGCTGCGATAACCAGGATCTTCGATTTGCCGGATTTTTCCTCAGGAATTTCTATCTCTTTTGGCCGCGCGGCAGCGGGAGCGGGTTTCTTGATTTCCGGAGCCGCCTGTTCCGCCGGTGCCGGCGTTTCGCCTTTTGCCTGGAGTGCGGCAAGCTGTTCTATCTTTTTCTCATATTCCTTCGCGACGACGCTTCCCGGTTCGATGATATAAATGCGGCGTATCTCTTCGAGTGCGCGCTGGTATTCCTTTTTCTCAACATAGTCGTCGGAGCGCTGAAAATACTGGCTTTTTAGTTTTTCGAGAGCCGCTTCCTTCTGAACTTTTTGTGTATCATCGACTTTGGGAGCAACGGCACGGCGCTGGACATCGCTGATGGCTCGATCGATCATCGGAGGCAGGGACTTGATGATGGCGGTGCGGTTTTCTGCCTGAAGCGCGGGATCGTTTAATTTTGCAATTTGCTTTTCGATGGCGATGAGATAGATATTTTTCGCATCTGCCGTCTTGACTTCCTTTATGGCAGCGAGGGCATCGGCAAAATTATTTGATTCTGCTTTTCGGTGAATATCCTGCAGGCGGTCGATAATAAACTGCTGCGTATCCATTTTTCTTGCGGTTCCATGCGCGATCTCGTTATGAGTACGTGGATCAGCTTCCACCCATGGCTTTTTCATTCGGGTAGACTAACTTCAGAGTTTGGCCGGTTTGCTGTGCATGTCGGATTTCGTTCTGGCGAATTCGAATTTCTGCTTTCTTGACGTCTTTATTCAGCGGATCGATCACATACGCTTTTGCCAATTCATCGAGCGCTTGTGCAAATTCTTTTTGTTTCTGAAGTTCGTCCGCCGCTCTCAAATGAATCCAGATCAGTTGATCCCGATCCTCATCCTTAATGGTTGAATCAACAACTTCCTGTGTCTCTGCCAGCTCCGCGATCTCCGCATCTGCCTGTGCTTTGATAATGTCTTCTTCAAGAGCCTTGAGGTCTGCATTCTCCGGATCGATCGTCATCCCCATGGCGATTTCCATGAGCGCTTCATCGTATACTTTCTTGGCAAGATACTCACGTGCCTGGCGCATGTGCTGTTTGAGGGCGTTCTGGTTCGCATTCTGATCTTTTTGCGTCTGCCATTCCGTTAATTCTGCCTGCGTCTGCGTCCGGAGATTGAGCAAATCTTCGCGCGTCGGATCAAGTGCCAGGGCCTGCTCTATTTCCGACAGGGCTTCATCAAAACTCCGGAGTACTCTGCATTCCTTCGCCCGGAAAAGATGTTTTTGAATAATTTTATTATTCTCGTCGGTCTGCTTGCGTTTTCCGAACGCCTGCTGTGCCACTTCAATCTCGGTTTCCATGGCCTTCAGGGTTTCGCGTTCCGGATCAAGGACAATCGCTTCGGTGATCACTTTCAATGCATCTTCAAATAATTCTTTATTCAGGTACTCTTTTGCCTTGAGGACGTAGTTTTCTATGGTGGTATTTTTTTCTTCCTCGGCGAGTTTTTCCTGCCACTTCTGATGTCTCTCCTGAATCTGCTGTTCCAGCACCTTGAGGTCCGCGTTGTCCGGATCAAAAGAATATCCTTCGATGACTTCGGTCAGGGCTTCGTCGAACGCTTCCCGGTCAAGAAATTCCTTTGCGCGTTTTTTGTGCTTTGTGATCGCATTCTGCCGGGATTCTTCTTCCTGCTGTTTGTGCAGGTTTTCCTGATACTCGTGGAATTCGTTCTGCAGCTGCACTTCATATTTTTGAACTGCTTCGCTCAACGGATCCAGCATGAATGCTTTGGCGACTTCATCAAGCGCTTTGCTGTACTCATGCTCTGTTGCATACTGCGATGCGTCGGCAAGATGCCTGAAAATTTGTTCGCCGGTTTCATCGCCTTCCGGTGATTCGACGAGTTCTTCGGCAGATGCTGATTCCTCTGCTTTTTTCTGGTTCTGCGAATTGATGATTTCCTGTTCCATCCGTTTTACATCTTCATCAAACGGATTGACGATGAAGGCCAGGGCAACCTCGCCCAGAGCATCTTCATACCTGCTGTCGGACATGTACCCGCGCGCTTTCGTCAGGTAGAGGAACACCTTCTCTTTGTCCGCACGGCGTTTTGCTTCGGTTTCTGCGCTTTCGCCAAGCATCGCCCGTTCGCGTTCCGCCTGTTCGAGCTGGCGAAGTTCTTCTTCCTGCCTTCGTCGTACGGTTTCTTCAGATATCCGGCGCTGTTCCTCGGCAACGCTCAATGCTTCTTCCTGGGCGGTTTGGATACGTTTCTCGCATGCCTGCAGCGCATCATTCATCGGATCCAGCACATACGCCCGGGTAATAACGCGTAATGCCTCCGACCACTTTTGCTGACCGGCCAGCCGTTCAGCGTTTTCAATATGCTTTTGAATGGCGGAAACGATTGCATCGCGTTTTTTACGCTGTTCTTCTTCGCGGCGGCGGTACTGCTCTAATTGTTCGGCCTGTTCCTGCTCTTGTGCGTCGCGGATTTTCCGCTCCAGACTGAGGACTTCTTCATTCAGCGGATCGACAACGACGACGAAGGCCAGTTCGCTTAATGCTTCATCGAGCCTGCCATTGTTCAGGAATTCCTGGGCGCGGTTTAAATACTGGGATATCTTCTGCTGCTGGGCCTGACTCCGGGCTTCTTCTTCTCTCCGGCGCTTTTCTTCTTTCTCCTGCTGGAGACGCACCACCTGTGCCTTGAGAAGTTCCTGGCGTTTCTGATTTTCTTCCTGCTGTTTCTGAACCCGCTCCTGGTCGATTCGCAGCCGCGTTTCTTCCTGCGTTTTCCTGATATGTTCCTCAGCGGCATGGATTTTATCGTTTGCAGGATCCAGCAGGTACGCGCGTGCTACTTCATCCAGCGCGCGGTTAAAATCACCTTTGACTAAATAATCATTTGAACGTTCAAGGAAAACGATAATTTTGGATTCGATCGCCTGGTGTCGAAGCTCTTCATTCTTTCTGCGTTCTTCTTCTTCTTTTTTCCGGAGCGCCACATCCTGTTCTTGTTTCGCAGCGACGGCGGCAGAACGTTGTGCTTCGACGATGGCAAGATTGGAAATATGTTCGAGAGTGGCGGAGATGGGCTGTGGTTCTGCCTGCTGCTGGGATACACTTTCCCCAAATTCCGGCTTTTTTTCTTTTTGTGCTGCGACGAGCGATCGTACACGTTCTTCGTATGCCAGAGCGTACAGGTTTCTGGGATCCCTGCCGCGCGCTTTGGCAATTTCTTCAAGTGCGCTGGTATAGTTGCCTTCCCTGACAAGCTTATCAGCCTGCTTGAGGAATATTGCAACTTCTTTTAACTGCTCAGCGCTTCTCGGAGAATCCGAAGCTTTTGCCATTGCTCGTACCTTATGGAAGAGTTTGAATTATCCTGAAATTAAACCCGCTTAGGCATTTCATGTTAGATAATTTCCAATTTATTGTCAATAAAACAAATGATATTCTGGAAAAATGACGGCACTGAAGGAGAACATGAATGGATGCCGTTTGCTCACGAAAACCATTGACTCTTGTACTTTAAAAAAGAACTAGTCGGGGTGAGAGGATTCGAACCTCCGGCCTCCTGCGCCCAAGGCAGGCGCTCTAACCGGGCTGAGCCACACCCCGAATTTTTAGAAAGTGTTAAATAATATAAAGAAATTAAGCAGCGAAATCAACTGTATATCAATTTCGTAAGAATTTGATCGGTTAAATTCAAATCGATTGAATTTTTTTATTCCGTTTTAGAAAAATCAGCAACCAACCGGAGAGTTGAATAAACAGCGGCAGGAATTCAGTAATAAGGGCGGATTCTGCAGCCGCCTGATGGATATCAAAAACTCTTTATAGGGTGCTGCATGGTGGTCAGGGGGGTCAGTGCCGGTTCGTTAACCACCATTCAGGATTTTGTTTTTCCCGGTCCTTCCAGATTTCAAAATGAAGAATTGCCCCCGCAACCGTATCGCCGCTTTTTGCGATGACGGTGCCTTCTGGAATGCGCTGGGACTCTGATACCGTCACATCCGAGAGATGCGCATACACGGTCCGGAATCCGTTGTTATGATTCATGATGAGGACATTGCCGAATCCGGGAATAAAGGAGAGGACCGCCACTTCTCCGTCGGCGACCGCATACACGTCCGATCCGGAAGGGGTTGCGATATCGATGCCGGTGTTCTGTGTAACGGTCTTCAGGACGGGATGCGTGTGATTTCCAAAAGGAGTCTGAACCGTTCCGTGTGCGACAGGCCAGCGAAGTTTTCCCCGCCGCCGTTCGAATGCAATCGTTGTTTTGACGTCCACCGGCTGCGGTGCCGGCGGAGCGGGTCTTTTGTTCAGTTCCCGTTCCCGCGCTTCCGCAGCCAGCCGTTCCCGTCGTTCGGCTTCTTCGCGTTCTTTTCGAATCCGTTCCTTCTCAATTAATTCGGCGATAAAACCTTCAATTTTTTTGGATGCTTCCGTTTTGCGCGCCAATTCTTTCTGATATGTCTTCTTGTCCTTTCGGATTTTTTTAAGAACGATCTGCCGCTGGGAATAGGTCTTCTTCAAATTTCCTTCTTCGCGGGTTTTCTCGGTGAGCAGCTGCCGTTCCTGCTGCAGCTTCAGCTGAAGCTGTTCATTCTTTTGCTCCAGGATAGTTTTATTATCGGTAATTCCCTGCAGGTCTTTGGACCGCTGTTCGGAAAATTTTTTCAAATATTGAATGCGGATGGAAAGCTGGTTGATGGATTTTGATGAAAAGAGGAGCTCGACATCGTAGACCCGCCCATTTTTATAGACGGAACGGACGTAATTGGCGTAGTGCGATTTTAAAAATTGAAGCTGGCTTTCCAGGCCCGCAATGGTATTCTTGGCGGTATCAATCTCTCCGGTCAGCCCCAGCTCCTCCTCCCGGAGTTTTTTTATCAATTGCCGGATGAGAATTGAATTATGCTCAAGATCGTCAAGCCGCTCCAGGGTGACCTTTTCCTTCTTTTCACTTTCATTCAGTTTTTTTTCGTACGCCTGGATTTCGTTGCGGAGATTCTGCAGTTCGTTTTCCCGGAGTTTGATTTCCTTCGTCGTGCGCTGTGCGGCCGCCGGAAGAGCGAATAGACAGAAGAACAGGAGAACCAGAGTTCGGGAGTGGATATGCATTACCAGTGAATTCGTTCTGCGTTCGGTGGAATGGTGAACGTAAAGTGAATCTTTTCCGCATTGACATGGACGTCGGAATATCGAAACGTCAGTTTCTGCCGCGCTTTGGGCTGAAACACCCGGATCGTGGTGGGCACGGCGATTCCTTCGACTTCCTCAAATTGATCGAACGTCTGTTCCAGCGTCAATTTTCCTTTTTGGTCCACAAACTGGATTTTTTGAATATTCAATGTTGCCGGTTCTATCCAGTACTTCCGGTTGAAGAGAGAAGAATGAAACACGAAGACCACCTGATCGTCTTCGACGTACGTCTCGTCGGGGGCATGGATATCGTCGTCGAGAAACGAACCGCCGGCAAATAAATTCAGCAGGTCGTCAAAGCTGAGACGAACATGAAGAATGCGGTTTAAATTTTCAGTGCTGGAGGACCCCGAAATCAGTTTGTTCTCCAGGCTGCTGTAGAACAGGAAATCCGATCTGGTGACGAGCGCAGAGCCGACGTTTATGCCGAACGGTCCGCGAAGGGTAATCAGGACGGAGTCGGGTTTTTGAAGCGTCAGGACAAATGAACCGCTCTGTGCAATATCCGGAGTTTCAATGGAAATTCTTCCTTCACCGGTCATCGAATGAATGCGGGCATGATGACTGCGGGCGGTTTCCTGAACTTCAGAATAAGAAATGGGATAATCGCCGGATTTCAACGTGCTTGTCGTACGGCATCCCATGAACAGGACAACCGGCAGGCTGAGAAGAACAGAAGGCCATCGCAGCATCAGCGGACTCCGTGGAGAATTTTTTCTTTCACCGATTCATTTTTGGGATCCATCTCCCGGGCTTTTTTCCATTGCACAAGAGCTTTGTCCTGATTCCCAAGTTTCAAATACACATCGCCAAGATGTTCGTAGACGACCGCGCTCGCTTTACCGGTTGCAATAGATTTTTCTATGTACTCAGCGGCATCATGATAATTTTGCAGCCGGTAGAACACCCAGCCGTAGGTATCGAGATACGCAGAGTTCTCCGGTTCGGCGGCAATGGCCTGCTTTGACATTTCGAGCGCACGCTGAAGCGAGATCCCGCGTTCCGCCAGGCTGTATCCGTAATTGTTGAGGAGCAGGGCAGAGGTCGGTTCCAATTTTAATCCCTCTTCGTACAATTGATCGCTTTCCTGATACCGGTGCAATCCCTCCAGGGTCATGGCCAGCGTGCCGAGCGTGTTCATATCTTTGGGATTGAGTGTGTACGCTTTTTCCAGCGGCGCAACGGCTTCCTCCTGCCGTTCCAACCGCGTCAGGGCAAGTCCTTGGAGCAGGTAAAATCGAAAATCGTTGGGAATGACTCGCTGCGCATGCTGCATCGCCTCTAGTATGGTGTTGTATTTTCCCTGCTCGAACAACGAAGAGCCGTAAAACCACCATGCATCGGCATGATGTTCCTCCATTTGAGTGACCTGCTCGAAATAGGCCCCGGCAAGAGAATCGTTGTGCTGGTTTGCGGCCATCGCGCCGAGATACCAGCACGGCCGCCAATCGGCTGGCAATTCTTTATGGAGATCTTCAAAAATTTTCCATGTTTTATTTACGAGCGTCGAATCGTGTTCTGTCAAACCGAAAAATCCTACGCCGATCCGCAGCCGTATTTCCGTATTTTTAATATTACGGTTCAGCAGTTGTTGATAAAGATCAATCGCGGGCTGAAATTGTTTCTGGTCCAGATAGACATCGGCGAGCGTCGCAACGACTTCGGCGTCGGACGAATCCGTTTCGACCATCTTTTCCAGGATGACGCGCGCCTGGTCGAGTCTTCCTCCTTTGGCATACGTCTCGGCAAGTTGTTTCTGAAGCGGAATGTTGGCCGGATCAAGGTCGAGCATCCGTTTGTATTTTATGGCGGCTTCATCATACCGCCCCAGGGCTCCGTAAAGTTGAGCGCATTGGAAGAGTATATCGAGGGAATCCCCGCTGCGGTCAAGTATCTTTTCGTAAATCTCCAGTGCTTTGGCCGGCTGAATCGGCTGGTACAGGTGTGCGAGGGCGATCCAGGCCGCCGTGTTGTTGGAATCGATCTGGATAATTTTTTGATATTCCTGAATAGCGAGGTCGGGACGTGATGCATTGAAATAAATGGTGCCGAGATTTTCCCGATAGGTGATGTTTTTCGGATCCAATCGGACTGCTTCGCTCGCCGCTTCGATCGCCCGGTTGAATTTGGTTAAGAGCAAATAATCCCTGGAGATGGCATAATAAATGGAGGCATTCGGATCCGATTGAAGCGCTTCCTGATATTCCAGGATTGCTTCTGCAATGGAGCCTTTTGCATCCATCGCAGTGCCTTCTATAAAATGCTGAAGAGCATGATCACGTTGAATTTCCATCAGTTTTTGTTCCTGCCGGGAGAGGGGGCGTTCCGAGGGCAGTGTCTGCGAACTTCCGCAGCCGGAGAGAAAAAAAATCCCCACGATGCAGATGAGGGGTGTCAGTAACTTCAACGTGTTGTTCATTATATCGTAATATATTAAAAGGGAGCACCACATACAAGCGACGACGGCTTGTTTTGGATCAATTTAGCGATTATCTTGAATAGAACATGGAATCCTCCAAGACATATGATTTTGCAGTTGCCTGGAATTGGGAATATGACCGTGAATTTATTGCGATGATCCAGGAGAGCTTCCGCCTCAATAATCTGTCCGTGCTGGAGATTCACGCAGGAAATGTTGAAGAAATATTTGCGATGATCAAAAAAGGGATGCTTCAATTCCGCCATTTTCTGGATCGTGCTTCTGATGAAGACGAATCATTCCAGCCGCTGGCACGCTACCTGCTCCACAAATACCGCAACAGTGACGCCCCCGTGATGCGTCCGATAAATCCTCTTGATTTACTGTCTCATGCAGCCGATAAGGCGACGATGCATATGGAATTTCTTGCAAAGAACATCGACGTTCCTTACACCATTATCATATCTCCGTTTAATCATAAACAGGAAGTGGAATTCACGATAACCGAATTGGCGAAGCTCGGCCGTCCGTTCATTATCAAACCGGCCAATACAACCGGCGGAGGGATCGGCGTGGTGATGGGTGCTGAAACGTTGAAAGAAATTATCGATGCACGTCAATTCCATAAAAATGATAAATATCTCCTGCAGGAAACGATAAAACCTATCGCTTTTACCGGCCGGCGGGCCTGGTTCCGGGTTTTTTATGCGTTCGGTGATATTATTCCCTGCTGGTGGGATGATGTCACCCATATTTATTCTCCCCTCAGTGAAGAAGATGAACGGCAGCTGCATCTTGAACGGCTCAGGAATATTGCGGGAGAGATTCATTCAGTCTGTCAGCTTGATTTTTTTTCAACCGAACTGGTCTGTACAGCAGACCGTCGTTTTGTCACGGTGGATTATGTGAATGAAATGTGCGATATGCGTCTGCAATCGCAGATTAAGGATGGCGTGCCGGATGCCATAGTCCAGCGGATTGTGAGCCGCATGATGGAATATGCAAAGGTCTTGTCATAAGACGAGTCAAATCTAATTCGTTGCTGCCTTTGGGGAAAACTACTTGACTTTCAGAAAGTGTATCAATAACTTACTACAAGCTGTTGTAAAAAAATCCACTATTCCTATCGTTAATGCTTGGAGGCTTTATGAGTCTCAATACTGTTGGTGGTCATAAACCTGGATTTGAAAGAATCCTCTTTCTTGTTATTTCACTTGTTGCATTTCTCCTGATCGGCTGCGGCGGAAGCGAAGAAACAACAATGGAAACGACGACACCGCAAGATACCGCCACGCCTCTCGGTACTGTTGAGCAAGCGAAGCCCAATGAAGTGAAACCGATGGAAGAAGCATTGACGAATTTCATCGGTGTGGATACGGAAAAAGTTGTTGAGGCGCCGAAGCCCGCAGTGGTCCCGCCGGCACAGTTGTTACAATACGAAAAGCAGATTGAAGACCTCCGTATTGAAAATACCAACTTAAGACAAAAAGCATTGGCACTGGAGCAGGAAAACAGGGGTATCAATGCACGCATCAGTGATGCGGAAGCAAGATATGCAGCTGAAAAATTGAGAGCGGATAAAGCCGAAGAATCGGCAAAAAGTACAGTCCAAATGCCAAAACCGGTCGTGGAAGTGATAAGCGCCGGCCCCGTCTCATCTTCGACCTATGACGATGCGTTGAGGGCGTTTAACTCCCGCAAATACGATGCCGCAGCAAAAGGATTTAAAGCGATTGTTGATGACGGTTCCAATGCATCGATCACTGCCCGTGCAAAATATTGGCTGGGCGAGACATACTTCGCGCAAAAAAAATATAAGGACGCCCTCCCGTTGTTCGAAGCAACGCTCAAAGTAAAAAATTCCGAGAAGAAGGCTGATGCTCAATTTATGCTCGCACAAACCTACGATCGTCTTGGCAATAAGGCGAAAGCGAAAGCGGCATACGAAAAAGTGGTGAAAGATTATCCGATGAGTAAAAATGTGAAACGTGCAAAAGCACGCTGGGCAAAACTATAATAATGATGACTCCTGCGTAAGGAATTTGAAAAACCCTGATGAGCGATCTTCGGGGTTTTTTATTTCCATCCCGTCATGTTCGCGCGATGAACCGGTGGTGCATGATCCGTTCCGCTTCTCCGTGCGCTGGTTTGATTATCAGCACACCCCTTGGTATATTGCCATCACGAAAATTAATTCATGTCAAAAAACCTGACAAAATATGTATGCCAGTCGTGCGGATATGTATCGCCGCGATGGATTGGCAAATGTCCCAACTGTTCAGAATGGAATTCATTCGTCGAAGAAGCCGTGACGCCTGTGAAAGCGTCGAGAAAAGCGGGTGTTTCATCAAAAATCGAACCGGTATCCTTCGATCAGATCGAAAAAGAAGATGTTCCGCGCATACAAACGACACTGAATGAATTCGATCGCGTTCTGGGAGGCGGATTAGTACCCGGGTCGCTTATTCTCATCGGCGGTGATCCCGGGATCGGCAAATCCACACTCATGATGCAGATGGCGATCGCGCTTAAAGATCAGCTCGTCCTGTATATCACGGGTGAAGAATCGGTGCGGCAGATCAAACTTCGCGCTGAACGGTTGAAGGTCAGTGAAGCGAAAAATATTCTCCTCCTCGCGGAAACAAATCTCGACCTCATCCTCGATGTCATCGATGCCGGTACTCCCGACTTGATCATTGTTGATTCCATTCAGACGATGTACCGCCCGGGAATGGAGAGTGCGCCGGGAAGTGTCAGTCAGGTACGGGAATCCGCCGCTCTGCTCCTGCGTCTTGCGAAAACCCGAGGCATCCCCATTTTCCTGGTCGGCCATGTGACGAAGGACGGCATGATTGCCGGCCCCAAAGTGATAGAGCATATGGTCGATACCGTCCTGCAATTTGAAGGTGAGGCGCATTATGCCTATCGAATTTTACGGGCGTTGAAAAATCGGTACGGTTCGACAAACGAAATCGGAATTTTTGAGATGCACGACACCGGTTTGAGGGAAGTCCTGAATCCATCGGAAATATTTCTCTCTGAACGGCATTATGGGACATCCGGTTCCACCGTCGTCGCAAGCATTGAAGGTTCCCGCCCGATCCTCGTTGAAGTCCAGGCATTGGTGACGCCGACCAACTACGGCATGCCGCAGCGCACGAGTACCGGATTCGATTATCGGCGGCTTGCCCTGCTCCTGGCGGTGCTGGAGAAACGCGTTGGACTGAATCTCGGACAGCAGGATGTATTCGTGAATATTGCCGGCGGCATCCGCATCGATGAACCGGCGGTGGATCTCGGAATTGCCGCCTCGATTACTTCGAGCTTGCGCGATATTCCGGTTGATTCGACATCGGTTGCCGTGGGTGAAATTGGCCTGGGGGGCGAGATTCGCACCATCGGTCAAATTGAAAAACGCGTCCGAGAAGCCGCAAAGCTCGGTTTTAAACGCATCATCGTTCCTCAGCATAATCTCAAATCCTTCAAACCAAATGGAGAAATCGAAATTATCGGAGTGGACCGTATTGAACAGGCGATTGAAGTCCTGCTGGGATAAAACCCTTGAAAGCGAAGAAACGGAAGTCTGGTGTAAGAACTGAAGAACGGGAACTGCAGATGTCATGGACAACCTGTTGCATATCGATGCTCACTCACTCCTCCAATCAATCCTCATGGGCGCATGACTGAAATCATCTTAGCGACGCATAATAAACATAAGGCACGAGAACTCAAGGCGCTTCTCAGCGGTTTTGATGTTTCTGTTTTGACCCTCGACGATATTTCAACGGAAATCGAGTTGAGGGAAGACGGCGATACGTTTGAATCAAACGCGCTTCAAAAAGCCAGGATGGT
>Ga0105104_10001081_pt1 | contig 20784 bp, 31 predicted proteins | sample PPLLaktember2015_3_FD_87034 | JGI IMG/M metagenome (GOLD analysis project Ga0105104, IMG submission 87034) | Freshwater sediment microbial communities from Prairie Pothole Lake near Jamestown, North Dakota, USA - PPLs Lake P7 Core (6) Depth... | ecosystem: Environmental > Aquatic > Freshwater >... | reverse complement strand
GTGGTAACTTCGGTAAGACATATATGACGAAGTTTGAGTACACAGATAAAGCAGGTAAGAATGGTGCAGCAATGGAAGCACTTGATATAATCTTTAAAATTGGCGGGGTTGAGAAAAGCTACAGGTTATTCCCAGTAACTAAAGAAAGTAAGCTTTATAATACAGATAAAGACAAAAGTAATGAGGTTGTTGAGTTTGGTACAAGGGAATGGAAGATAGCTGCAAACGAAGCTACGCAAAGTTTGAATGACAGGATTACACACATTATGCATTGTTTCTTAACGAAAGAAGAACTGGAAAAGGGTTTAAGTGTTGAAATCAAAACATTTAAGGACTTTTGTGCTGTTTGTATGAAAATTTTGCCAAAAGATTTTGCGGATAGAAAATTAGACATATTTTTACAATGGCAATGGAAGATTAGCGGAGACAACACAAAGACCTTCTTAGAAATTCCATCCAAAATGAAGTATGGCAAATTCATTGTTAAAGCGGAAGAGCCTGTTGGAGAATGGAAAGAAGATAGAACAGATGGTGAACTCCACTACAAAGATGATGGTAACAACTACCACACTTTCGGAAGGAATTCGTGGTTTATGGAAAGCCATTATGCTACACAGCAGAAAGAAGCTGGTAGTGCAGAGGATACTATGAGTAGTGCAACTACAAGCCAGCCTGCCACAACTGAAGCAGCAGAAAGTGACAATTCAGGTTGGTAAAAAGAAAAATTTCTGCTAATGTATAGGGAAAGGATGCTAACTTTGGCATCCTTTCTCTATTTATATCATCCTACAACTTATCCTGTATGTACCAATATTCAGAGTTCATTCCATGTAGGAAGGAAGAAGTGCTGAAAAGATTAAGTCAAGAAGAAATCTACTTATTAGTATTAGATGAATTACCACCAGTTAACACATATGTTAAGTCTCCATTTCGAGTAGATAAAAAGCCAGGTTGTTACTATACATGGTATAATGGCATACTATATTTCAAAGATTTTGGTGACCCGAATTATCCAATGAGAGATTGCTTTCAAGCAGTCATGGATAAGATGCATCTTACATTCAAAGAATGTTTGTTATTCTTAAATGATTACTTTCAATTAGGCTTGAACTCTGGTAGTTCCAAGCCTATTTTGTTTGATAACGTATTTATAAATAACAAAGCTAACAAATCAATACTAGGCAAAATCACTAAGATTGGTGAAGAAAGACCTAGTGATGAAATAGTGTATAAAGCTAGAGGCTTCTTTCCAATAGATAAGAACTACTGGTATGATAGATACGAAATAAGAAGAACTAATTTGATGGAAGATAATGTATTTGCTGGAATATGGTATCAGTTTTATAGTAGAAAAGGAATACTGATTACTATTAGGCCAACAGATATTATGTATGCATATAGTGACTTTGACAATGGAAGAACAAAGATATACAGACCTTTGGCTCCACAAAAAGCAGGTAAATGGCTTACTAATTGTAATGAAAATGATATAGGTGGTATAAGAAGATTACCGAGAATTGGTATTATCTTATATATATTGAAGTCATATAAAGATTACAGAGTAGTCAAGAATGAAGGAAAGGATTGTATATGGTTTCAAAATGAAGGAATGTTTCCGAAAGAAGAAATATTAATGGACTTGTGCATTAGATTTGTCAAAATAATTGTTATCTTTGATAATGACGAGAAAGGTATTATTGCTGGATTGAAACTCACAGAGAAAATTAATAATCTCTATCCAAACAAAGCAGTATTAAAATACATTTCAAATCAAGTCAAGGATGCGAAAGACCCATCAGATTTAAAGCATAGGCATGGTAAAACTGAATTAAATAAATTTTTAGATTATGGCTAATATTCCAGCATCAATTCATGAATCATGGCATCCATTAATAGGAGGTTTTTTTGAAAGTGATTCATGGAAGAATCTAAGAGATAATGTACTGAAGTCTAAATTTTATCCTGAAAAAGAAAATGTATTTAGAGTATTTAAAATGCCAGTTGATAAGGTTAGAGTAGTAATATTAGGACAAGACCCATATGCTAAGAAAGGTCAGGCTACAGGCTTGGCCTTTGCTGTTAATGAAGGATTTCCTAAACCATTTAGCTTACAAGCTATAGAAAAAGAAGATGGTAATAACTTTGATAAATCATTAACTGATCTTGAAAATAGGGGAGTGTTCTTATTAAATACTGCTTTAACTGTTGAACCTAATAGTCCCGGCTCACATGTAAAATATTGGAGAGGCTTTTCAGAGCAACTTATAAGTAGATTAAGTAAAGTACAACCAGCATTCTATTTATTATGGGGAGAGAAAGCAAAATCTTTCTTACCTTTCATACATGATAATGATATACTGGAATATCAAAGTTGTCTACAAGCTTATGTTAAGCTAGATAAGAATAATGTGTTAATAGCAGGGCATCCTGCTGCTGAATATTATACTAGTGGTAAAGGTGGATTTTATGGTAAACATCACATGAGACTGATAGATGATATTCTAACTAGTAGAAGAATGAAAAGAATTTTTAAATATTAAAAACAAAACACAATGTCACAAGAGTTAAGTATCTCCGAGCAAAGAAAAATTAATGTTGTTAACACAGGTGGAAAGAACTTTGTCCACACTTCATCTGCACAAACATTAGGACAGCTAATGGCAGAACTGGAAAGACAAGGTGTTAGCAGACAAGGTAAGAAGATGATAATTGGTGAGAACAGGCATACTCTGGAAGTAGATGAAGCAGTATTGCCTAAATCAAACTTTACTTTCTTTTTGTTACCTGCACAAACTAAGAGTGGAGCATCTGAAACAAGAGCAAGGATTAAGGAAATAATTGGGCATTTCCCCGTAGAGGGGAAAGCCCATTTTAGTGCAGATAAGAGTTACACTAATAAGAAGGAAGCTGATTTGGTTGCATTGTTAGATAGTTGGGTAACGCCAAAGGTAGCAGCAGCATTGGAAGCACAGGATAAGTTACCTAAAGAAAAGAAGGTGAAAGAGCCTAAAGCTACAAAGAATGTAGCAGATGTTGTGCAAAGTGTAGCTGATGCTGGCCCAAAAGAATTCAAAGGTAGTGTTAAAGGTGTTAGTGAAACAAATGGTGATAATCATACTGAAATGTTATTGAAAGCTATTGATAAAAAGCTGGATTATATCATATCACACATTAATACACCACCACCAGAGGTTAAAGTACCAGAACAACTTCCATTTAATGACGAACCACTTAAAGAAATTACCGATATTAATTCAGCAACAATGGATATTAAAAGGGAGTTTCGTGGATTAATCAAATATTAATTGATTACTTAATCAGGAGGGATAGCATCATGTGCTATTCCTTTTTCATTCTTCATACTATGGAAAGAGTAACAAACAAATTAATGACTGATTGGTTAGATGCTGTTAATTTAGCACAATTACCAAAGAACATTCATTGGATAGATAATCAAATTAAAAAAGGGAGGATAAATAAAAAATGGCATAACTTCTTGCTTTTTACAATGGAATCTTTACAAGTTATATATCCTGATAAATGGGATATACAATTCAATATCTATAATCACTTTACTACTGAAATAAAAGAGAACTATGCAGGTTATGATTATGTAATTACTTATAATCAGCGACAATATATCTTTGATATAATTGTTAAGTTCCCTGATATAACTATTACCAATTCAGTAAATTTTAAACATAATATAAAAGATTTGTATGTTAAGATACAATTTGTATATTGTGAGGAAATTGACAATTTTGTTCCATTTGCCATTGGTGGAACTAGAGGTAAAGTAACTGATATTGAAGCATATAGTTCTTATATGCATTCTCATCTACAATTTCTAGTAGGTAATTTTTATCCATTTTGTATAGGTGACAGGGAAAGTGAATTTGGTGCTTTGATGATGGAATGTGCTGATAACTTAACCAGAGAAAACTTTCAAGCATTATTCTATATGTTAGAAACACTAGTAGGATGGGAATCATTAGAAGGAGTACCGTTTTATAAGATAGGAAATTTAAATAGTAATGAAACTACACTACCAGTAATCTTAGAATCAGATAATAAAAGTTATGCAGAAAAGCTATTTGAATATAGACAGGAAAATAGAATGGATATTAACTGGAAGTATGAGAATGAAGTAAAAATAAATGATGATGAAACATTTGAAGAGTACATTAAGTTTTCTAGTGACATTAGAGAGTATGTTCAAAGTTATATAGTAGGAAGATTAGCAAATGGTGATTATGTAAATCTATCTAAAAGAAAGAAACTTCCTACACAAACTCAACTTGATAGAACATTCATTTATAATGGAGATAATATTAAGCTTGAAATAGTAACAACAACTGAAAGCTTTGTAAATAACTTCTTTGTTCATCCAAATATTAAAAAATACATTAAAACTCATTTAGAAAATGAAGCCAACAACCATATCAAGAGAAGTAATAGAGAGAAAAGAATTAGTAAGTTTGGTTATCCCGAATAACATCATGCATAAGTTAAGATATATCTGTAATGAAATCTACAAAGAAGAATGGTCAGCAGCATTGTTTTATAGAGTGAAAGGTTCTATCCGCAATCCAAGTAAAATGAAATTAACAGTAATTGATTTCTTTCCAATGGATAAAGGTAGTGTTGCACATACTGAATATGATATAGACCAAGGTGATAATGCTCTTGTAGGTTACATGATGGAAAATGAATTGTTTGGTAATATTATATTAGGACATTTGCATTCTCATAATACAATGTCAGTATTCTTTTCTCCAGAAGATACAGGTGAATTACAACGCAATGTATCAAATCATAACATCTATTTATCATTAATAGTAAATAATAAGATGGAAATGACAGCAAGAGTTGCTTATGAAGCAAATTGTGTTGTTAATCCAAATTTTGTTGCTAGAGATGAGAATGGAGATGAGTATAATATCAAAGGTAATGAGTATACTGAAAGCATTATGTGTTTTCACAATGTGGAAATTATTAAGCCACCAGAGATATTCAATGTTGATACTAAATTTAAGGAAAGGATTGCGGAAATTATTAAGGAAGCAGAGAAAAGAGAAGCAGATAAGAAAGCAAAAGCTATTGTTCCAGTAAGTCAAGCATACCAAGGTAGTTGGAATCAAGGATGGGAAGGTAATGATTGGACAAATAAAGAAGGTAATAGGAGCAATAGTAATAATGGTTCAATGGAAGATTTACTTAAATTTGTTCTTAATAATGGGAAGAACTATGGATATGAAACTACTACTGCTATATTGAATAAGAGAGAAAGAGTAGCAAAGACAGATGTAGAGTATGTTAAATTTGTAGTTGAGAACTATCTTAAATTATATATGAAGTATTTCAATCTTGTTGATTCTAATCAAATCAAAGCAAATACATTTGTTAGTCATTTAGATAGTGTAATAACTAATCTTAGAATGTATGAAAAGCAATTCCCATTTGTAGTTAATATCGGAGTACAATTAGATTCTTATAAAACAAAATTATTATCAAATGTCACAACAACGGGATGATTTCTCAATATCAAGAAGTCTTGCAGCAATAGAAGCAAGAGATTTAGCAGCAGAAAGAAGAAGGTTAATGGAACCAATGTCAGAAGAAGAAAGAGCAGAATATGAAAGGACATTTATAGAACCACCAGATAATATAATGATGAATAGTTTATCTGTTAATGCAAGACCCAATGTAACTGGTGTTCCATTTACTACTGCAATGGGTACACCATCAAGTGATTTAGTAATGTCAGCAGCTACAGCTATGTTAGCAGCACAAAGAAGAAATCCATTAACTTCAAGTGAAGTATATCCAAATGCTAGTGATATGTTTGAACAGTTAGCACAAGAACATGTAAGAACATATGAAATTTCATCAACTGAAAGTTCCAATGTAAATGATATTACTGCATATACTGAAGAAGAAGCAAGAAGAATGTATGAAACATTTGTTCAACCTATTGAAACTGCAAGACAAGCAGCATTTGATACATTAGGAATACCAGCATCAAAGTTAAATGAAAATCCAGATGTTACTAAATCAATGGAGATAGCTGATAAAGCAAAAGAGAAGATAGTACCAACTAAGTATTCTAGGTTTAAAGATGCTCCTTGGTTTGGTGATGGTGAACATGTATTGATAGGTGGTGCAGGTGGTATTGGTTCATGGTTAGCATTGTTTCTAAGCAGAGCAGGATTTAAACCTATTGTATATGACTTCGATATAATTGAAGAACATAATATGGGTGGACAATTCTTTAGGAAAAAGAACATTGGTAAGACAAAGACATTTGCATTATCTGAACTGATAGGTGAGTTTTGTGATAGTTCCATTGACAATATTAATGAAGCTTATGGTGAAGATTCAATGGTAAATGAATATACTTTCTCTGCTTTTGATAATAATGCAGCAAGGAAAATTATGTTTAATAAGTGGAGAATGGAATATGAAGGAAATCCTAATGCAATTTTCATTGATGCTAGGTTATTATTTGAACAATTAACTATATTTGTAATACCGGGAACAGACTATGATAGAATTGAGGAATATTTAAGTAAGAACTTGCCTGATGATTCTACTATTGCAAATGAACCTTGTAGTCAGAAACAAACTACTCACACCGCTGCTCACATAGCTGCTCAAATGGTAGAATTCTTTACTAATTTCCTTACAATGCAGAAATCAGAAGATGAACTTAAATTATATTTACCATTCAAATGGGAATATCTAGTACCATTGGGTGAAATACCAACTTAATCATGGAAAACTTTTTAAACTTAGATAGTATTGGTAGGATAAGTTCATATCTATATAAAAAGACAACTACTTGTGATACAGTTAACAATCCTTTTGTTCCATTTTTCAATTTGATTAATGGACAAAAGATTGTTTTTGATGGGAGGATGCTATATGAATATAATAGATATTATTATGGAGTTAGTGATACCATAAGACAACATCGTAATGATTATCTTAATTTAATGAGATATATAGTAGGTGGAAATGGTTTACAAGCTGTAAAGTTAGGGGAAGTAACTTATATTGTAGCAAGAGGCTTATTAATAGAATATGAAAACTTAACACAAGAAAAAACAATTTTAGCATTGTGTATTGCAAAGGATAGCATTTTTAAATTTGATAGGAATAATATTGATACATCTAAAATGGTACTATTAGTTGACTATAGATTTGCAACAGAAGAAAGATATAAACCTGTATTTAAAAAAATTAATACAATTTATCTTACTGCTGCAAGAGTTCACAAAATAGCAATTATGTATGTTGATGATGTTGATAGTTGGTGTTATAATCCAAATGACGAAATAAAGATGAAGTTTAGAAATGTTACTCAAATGAAAGAATATTTAAATAAATTTAATTCATTAACTTATGGACAAGCACCAGAACTCTGATGATTTAGTAACTCTTCTTCCTAAGAAGATATTAAGTGGCAAACAGAGAAAGTTAATAGGAAGTAGTGCTGAAAGGTACTTTGGCAAACTCATACGTGAAGTTTGGAAACAAGAGTATTGTATGACAACAAGATTTAACTCTAAGTTTCTGGATAAATGTGGAATTGATTTTGACAATGTACCTTTCAGACTGCAACTGAAAGCTGGTAATCAAAAGGGAATGAGACCAGTTCTTGAATTGATGTACGTTCATCAACAATCAATAGCTTGTTTAGCACCAGATAATGAATGGTTAAAGAGACCAAAGATATTAATTCACCATAAGACTAATTCAGTTGGAAGAAATAAGAGTGACGGATTTGATCGTGTATATATGACTTTTCTTGACTTTGATACATTAATTAAAAAGAATGAAGAATTGCTTGGTAGTATTCCTTATCAATTAATGACAAATAAAGATAAGACAGATTCAGAATTTGATGTGATTGTGGTATTAGATTTAGATTCACTCACGAAGATAATAACTAGTATTTTCCCACCACATTTAAAACCAATACAAAATGATTCACAGGTCAACAAGTAAGGAGGTTGCAGAATATTTCGATAGTAATGCTCTTAATCAATCTTCTTTAAAGAGGATTATTGAGAGTAGGTTAGCGTTTATGGAAATGAAAACAAAAACAGGTAGACAATTATATTATGAAGAGAAAGGACACTTCATAATAGGTTCAGGAGTAGATTTGTTATTAAGTAATCATGATGAATTCGATAATATATATTTCTATAAAGAACTCAAAAAGCCAAGTGATAATTTAGTAAGTTTAGGTATGAGTATTTATGATGCTTGCAATCAAAATGGAACTCCATTAAATACACAATTTATACGTACTGATGCATTCAAGTATATAGTACATGATTCATTAAAACTTATTGATTATTATAATAAGGATGCAAAAGCTGATTGGAAAGCAGATGGTAGAATGGGTAGAATTGAAAAGACTGATTTCTATAACTACATGGAAGGTCTTGTGGAATCTAATGGTAAGCAAGTTATTGATACACAAGAAAAAGAAAAGATTTATAAGATACATGAATCTCTCACAACAAATCCAACAACATCTGAATTATTTGAAGATAAACCGGGATGCGATATATATTTCCAAAAGACATTTTATTTTATGTATCGTGGTTATTTATGTAAAGCAATGATAGATAGATTGGAAATCAATCATAACAATAGAACTATCCAAATTGATGATTGGAAAACTATGGCTGGTTTAACAATTTATTTTCTACATTCATTAAAGCTAAGAAGATATGATATACAAGTAGGATGGTATTGGCTTGCAGTATTAACACAGATAGTAAATTCAGGAAGAACAGAACGTTATCGTGAATATGAAATATTATTACCAAGGTTTATTGTAGAATCAACAGATATTCAAGGTATGCCAAGAATATTTACTTGTGATGCTGAAATAATGTTAATGGGTAAATATGGCAGAAAAGAAGTTAGTTCTCCATTTGTTGATGCAGGTGCAGATATAGCATATTCAAGATATATTCCTGAAATATGGGGATATGATAGATGTATTGATGAAATTACTTGGTATAATGAAAATGGATGGGAAAATGATAGGAATTATATTGAAACTGGTGGACATCACGTTATTAACTGGAGTAAAACATTTAACATATGACAAAACAAAAAGCAGTCCTGTTAATGATTGCTCCAATGGCAGGACTATTAAAGGAAAGAAAAGCAGAATGGGAAGAGATTGAAGAACTAATTGATTATTTTGGTGATGTATATGATAAAGTTGTTGAACTGGTTCCAGAGGAAGAAGAGATAGAAGATATTGATGATGATGAACTATATGATGATGGAGATATGGGTGGTTATCATGTATCATCTATCAGACCAGATGAACCAAAAGAAGTAGACCCTTGGAGTTCAGTAAATGAGTATATGTCAGGAAAGCATGAACCACCTATTGCAGCACCAGTATATGACCCTAGTATAGTAACTCCAAGTGATGAAGAAATAATCAATAACTACTATAAAGAAGAAGCAAAGAAGGAACAGTATATCCCATTTGTAGAAGAAAAAGTAAAATCAAAAGAAATTAAATCAACAGGTTCAATCTTATAAAATGCTAATTCAGATAGGTAATATTTATATGAATGATACATGGAAGTTCTTAATTCCTGTATTGAAAGAATATGGTGATGAATTTGTATATAAATTTAATTCTGTTTGGAAAGTAGCAGTTGGTATCGGAGATATGATTTTAGTAAAAAGTAATATAAGATATGAACAACATCTATTTGTATTACTGGATAGTAAAAGTGGTAAGAAACATTTCATTGATTTTATGAAGTGGATTAAAGATCAAGAAATGTATGAGGATGATTATTGTTATGATAACATTAATTCAGGTAGATTTCATATGGTTGTAATAAAGATGCCATCATCAGGATATAAAGCTATTGAAAACTTTAGACATTCTCAATTCAGTAAGATGTTTACAGTTAGTGAAGTGAATAAGTATTTTAAAGATAATCCTGATGTTACAAAGATAATAGTGAAAGACAAGAAATATAGACTTGAATATGTTGACAAACTAAATCATCTATTCGATACCAAAATTCAACCAGATGAATTTGATGGAGAGTTATCACTTCCCATTCGTAAGAGTAAAGAAATATTTAACATTAAACGAAAGAAGGCGTAAGTGCCTTCTTTCTTCATTAAAACCAACAATTATGAAAAAGTCAAGCATTTTATTCTTTGCAATCATATTTCCTTTAGCTATAATTAGTTTCTTTACTAAAGGTAATATTGAATTTATACTCATTATCGCAACCTATGTTGTCTTTAAATATATAGAGATTGCATGTGAAAAGAAATTACCATTCTGGAAGCCAATAAGAAAGTTCATGTTTAAGTATGACTATAAGCCTCACATAATTAAAGTAGCAAGAAAAAATTCATCATTTATAACATTTCCATTCTTATCAGCAATTGAATTTGATGATAGTCCATTCATTAATTTAGGATTTGAAGAAGGTACTAAAACAGTATTAGATAAAGTAAAAGAAGATATGAGAAGTTCTATATTTACAGTCATACAACAAATAGAATCTCTTAACAACATGACAGAAGAAGAAAGGGTTAACTATTTCATTCAAAGAACAAAGGATGCGGAAATCAAAGATAACGAAAATGATCTTGATTTGCATTGTCCAGAGTGGAGACAAATTATAAACAATTAAACAAAGTCAAATATGAAAAGAACATTAGAGTTAGTAACTACAAGATTAAAAAGAAACAAGAAGTTAGAGAAATTAGTAATGCATAGTTTATCTGTACAGGCTGCATTCATTTTTGTAACAATCATTGCAAGTGGATTTGTGTTCAATCATAGTGATGTTGTATATGCAATATTAATGACACAACTTATTGCATTTTCATTAACAGTTCTCATTGGTTGGAAAATATGGGAGGATTGGTTATGAGAGATATAGTGTATATTTTAGGCAAGGGTTCAATGTGGAGTAACGATGAATTACGTTACTCTTTAAGATCATTAGAGCAGCTTGGCAGAAACTATGGGAAAGTATTTCTTATAGGAGAAAAGCCTGATTTCATTAGTGATGAAGTAATATTCATATCAGACCCAGATATGCATAATAACAAAGCTAGGAACATTCATGAAAAAATTGTCACCGCATCCTTTCAAAAAGAAATAAGTGATGATTTCGTTTTAATGAATGATGATTATTACTTCATTCAAGATTATGACTTTGCCGATTACGAATACAATTATCAATACACATTACAACAAACATTAAAACTACTAGGTAAAAACATCTATGCGAAGCACGTTTTGGCTACTATCAAACAGTTACAGAATCCTAAAGCTGGTAACTTCGATACTCATTATCCTTTTGTTATTAACAAAGAACTGTATCTACTTCAAAGTAGCAAGATTGACTGGAACGTTAAATTCGGATATTTAACAAAAACAATGTATGTTAACAATCTGCTTAATCATAGTACTATTGATATAGCATATAGAATTAAGAGAAAGTCAGATTGTTTAATGTACAAACCGGGACAAGTATTACCTAACTTCACAGTAATATCAGTTAGTGATAGAGGATTAACTGATGAAATCAAAGAAATGCTCATTGAAAAATTTCCTAACAAATCAAAATTTGAAAAGTGATAACAGATGAAGAAATATCAGACAAACAAAGCAAATATGTTGAATTCATCATAATTGGTAAAATGTCCTCTAAATCTAAAAGATTTACTAAACGTCATACTGATTATAGATATACACAAGCTATTAAGTTATATAGAGGAAATATTTGGGGAGTTTTAGCTAATGGTAAAAGAGAATTAATTAAATCAGTAAAATAAAAACTATGACACCTACATTTAGTGCAATGCGTTTATTACAATATGCCATGCAGGGCATAGGAAGTAGTTTAAATAAAATGCAAATGGAAGTTATAATGCATGAAAGATTCGGAGATACTGCTGCACCAGATAAGCATAATTATAACCCATTACGTTCTTATTCAACATTAGAAGAAAAGAAGCAACGAGTAAATCAACTTACAACATTTGCTAAAGAAGTTCAAACTATGTTGAATAAAGTACAAGAAAAAGAAATGGAAGAATCAGCAGAAGCATTTGTTTCTCATTTAAGATCAAAAAAACAATAATTATGTCAGACTTTAAATGTTTTCGTGGCTTTACTACTAGAACTGGTAAAGAGTATAGTTATGGTATTCTTATTAGTGAAGCTGAATATGATGCTTTACATTTCATGGACAAGATAAGATTTATAAGAGTAGCTGGTACTGCAAGGTATAGACCACCAGACAGGGATGATAATGAAACATTTCCTGTAGTCTTACCTGTATTTGATAGACCTGATACTAGTGACTGGTCATATGATGTAAGAAATGATACTAGAAACCAAACCAATCAAGATGATACACCTCAACATGAATATGGTGGTGGCTCCTTTGGAGGTGCTGGCGCAGGTAGTAACTATGATACTAGAGATAATGATAGGGATGATACTGACAGTCATAGCGATAATGATAACGATACTAGTGATGATAGTGGAGGGAGTAATAACGATGATTAAATAATCTTTAAACTTATTTTATGCCAATATGTGATTGTTGTGGAAAAACAATGACAGAAGGATTTGTCATTGCAGGTGGAGAAGAACATTACTGTTCTGATGAATGTCTACATTCAAAATACACAAGCGAAGAATGGGATGAAATGTCTACTAACGAAGATTTAGATAACTATTGGACAAAATGGGAAGATGAAGATGATGGTGATAACGTAATAATACTTGAATAAACTATTAAAACAACTTTTATGAGTGACGCAGAAAGCACATTAAGATTTGCAATAACAAGTGGAGTAACTAATGGATGGGATAAAGGCCCATATGTTATAAGTGATGAAGTATTTAAAAAGATATTTGAACCTCACTTAATATGGGCTATAACAGATTATCTAAAAGAATTAAATAATAATGAAGATGAATTGGTTAAAGCTGCTAAAGAACTTATTGCAGATATAAGAAGCAAGCCTAATGATACCAGATATGCTACGCATATTAAACGCTTAGAAGATGTTATTAAACAATTAAATACTCTAGGCCATGAGAGATAATTTTTTTGAAACAAAGATTGCGGTAATCTTATTAATCATATGGTTAGCAATTATGTGCCTATTACTTTCCGCATCCTAAAATAAAAGAAATATGAAGAAGATTGACTTGTTAAAGTTAGCTGAATTAATAAGGTACTCTGATAGATATGAAATATCAATTCAGTTTTGGCCTGAACAAACAGCAGTCTTTATTGAGAAAGATGGTGTGGAATTAACTTCATTTGGTTCAAGTGATGATGATTTTGCTATTACAACAGCAGTTGATTATCTTAATGCTATAAATCAAAAGAAAAAACATGAGAGTAGTAATTGAGATTCATTGTGAAAGACCATACCGATTAATATCCTATCTCTATAGGTGTATTTATGATATAAAGAAAAAGGATAAGAAAGATCATTCCTTAATTGGTACTAAACTTGAAGTTAAAGATGATGATTCTGATTTAACAATGGAAATTTTTTCTGATAACTTTAAAACAAAAGAAAATGAGTAAATATCAGTACACAGAAAATTCTGGTGAAATATCAGGCATGGGTGGTGGTTATGAAAGTGCTTGTAAAGAAATGGTTATTACAGGAATGGATTGGTTAGATAATCATGAAGGGGCTAATCCAACATTTGATGAATTTGAGAATATGTATGGTGTAACAACCAATGAAAATGATGATATGAAAGCAATGCAGAAAGTTATGAATGAAGCAATTGGTAACGAAGCTACTGGTGCAATGATGCAAGCTTGTACAAATCATATACTTCATGCTAAGGAAGTTGGTTGGGAAACTTATATTACTGAAATGGAAGAAAAAACTAAAAAAGATGGCTAGAGAACCTATTAAATTACCACCCATGACAGATAAAGATATAATGGTAATGGGAAAACATAAAGGTACAGAAATGGGTAATGTGCCTGCTCAATATCTAATGTACATGTATGAAAGTAGTATGTTTGATAGTTTCCCAAGAGTTAAGCAGTATGTTATTGATAACCTTGACGTAATAAAACAAGAATTAAAAGGAGGATAAATGATACAGGTAAAAAGCAAAAAAGTAAATCTAAATGCCTTTGATGTTCCCGGTTATGACCTTCCTACATTTCAACGTGATGCTATAATTAAAACTGTATATTGGAAATGGTGGATATTTAGAATTAAAATTAGAAGGTATCTTATGTTCACTTATATTGCAATAATACCTGGAATATCTTGGGGAGTAAGAGCAGCAAGTAATAAAGAACATGATGAATTTATTTATTTAAAAAAATACATAAAATTAAAAGGAGGACAGTATGGTATTATTAACTAAACCAATTCCAATATCACAGCTTACAATAGGACAAATCTTCATATTGCATTTCAATGGTAGAAAATATAAGATTAAAGATCAAACTGTTTCTATCCATGATAAGAAGATACAGTATGTTATAGCTGAAAGCCAAGGTACTCTCACCGCATTCAAATCTGATAAATTAGTATATCCAAGAACTTGACCCTATTAAAACCTTATCAACTATTCACAATGAATAATCTATTAGCTGATGGCTTGCCACCTTACGAATTTAAACAAGATTTTGCAGACTTATTAGAACCATGTGCAAAACGAACCTTTGTCTTTAAACAAGAAGTATATCCTGAAAGCAAGACTGTTGATGATAGAATGGAAATTTTCAATGAACATTTAATTCATAAACTTATTAACAATGAGCAACCTAGAATTGATAGAATTGAATAAGAAAGATTGGTTTGATGAATTTATAGAATGGATTGAAGGTACTAATCTATTCAGATTAATAAAAGATAATCCTTTTGCTGATAGAATTGAAGGATTAAGTGATGGTGAAGTATTTATACTTCATCAAATTAAAGGATATAGAAAGATAGAAGAGGCTATGGATTTACCATTTCCTATCTTACTTCACTTTTGTAGGCATTATCATAAAATACCTGACAAAGCAGAAATTAATAAAGATGTTATAAAAGCAAAGTTACTAAAGGTTATTATGGAAGATGGTGCAACTATTGAAGATTTCATTGATGTTGTTATTGAAGGTAATGCTATCATAGGAGTAGGTCTTATTACATTAGGAGAGAAATTAGAACAATATTGTTTATCAAAAATCAAATAAAATATGCTTAAAACAATCTGGAAATTTTCATTACAGACAATTGATGTGCAAAGGATAGAAATTCCTTCTGATTATCAGATATTATGTGTACAAGTACAAGATGGTGAACCTTATTTATGGGCTATGGTTGACCCTGATGCAGAAAGTATTAGAGTTACTATTGAAACAATTGGAACTGGACACCGTATGGATAAGGCTATAAGAAAGTATATAGGAACTTATCAAATGATGAATGGAAGATTAGTTTTTCATTGTTTTGAATTAAACGAATAATATGGACAAAGGATTAGTTAAAATCATAAAAGCTTTAGTGGTTGCCATTGTCATAATAAATGTAATTATATTAATTATAGTACTTTTAAAACATGACTTATGATAGTAGATGATAAATATTATCTTTTTGATTGGGAAACTGGATTACCTTATCAAGTATCTAAAGAATATTATGAATCTTATATGGCTTGGATGAACTCAATGCATGAAGTTATTAAGGTAGGTAATAACTATTTAGGTAAAGTAATAATAACAGGTACAGTTGGTGAGTGGAATAGTGATGGATTAGAAGAAATGTTTGTCAAGCCTGATAGTGATGATTTTGTTGATGTTAAAGAAGATGCACCTGTTAATTGGTTTTTTCCTGAAATTAAAACTCCACCTGATGAAAGCAATATTCAAGGTACTGAACAAGCTGAACTTATCTGATGAAGAAGTACTGAAGGAAGTATTAATAGCTGAAACGAAAATGAACTCTGGTGAAACTAAACTTAGATTTCATTTAGATAAAGTTATTGATTCACCTAAAAATAGTTTCACAACAAACAAATGTAGAACTTGTGGTACTTCAATTGCAAACAATGAAATATATTGTGGTGAATGTCTTTGTGAAGATGATAGTGAATGAAATAAGGCTGTCCGTAATGGGCAGCCTTTTTTTTACTTTAACCACAACAGGGCAAATTTTTTTTTACTCTAACCATTACTTTTCATCTTCATTTTCTTTTCTTTCTTTACGCAAATCCTCTACATATTGCAGTAGTTCCTCATAAGTTTGATCTTCATCTTTATATGGTACTTGCTCATGTAATATATCATTTATCTCTTCTTCTGACATTCCACTATCTTCTAAGTCTTTTTTTAATTCTGCTCTATATGCCTCAACACTTTTCTTAGCAACTTTTTCATCTGACCAAAACTGTTTATCTAATTCAGTTTTAATCCATTGTCTATCTAATGCAGATTTAAATCCTAACTCAAATGGGTCTTTAGTTACAGTAGGCAATAATAATCTTCTAGTTGCTATATCTAATTTTTGTTCACCTTTATCTGGACTATTACCTGTTTGAATATCATCACCTTCATTGTCATTTAATTTAAGTCCTACTGCTACTACAAAGTTTTTTACATCTACATGTAAGAATTTATAAAGCATTAAATTGTCACCACTTACCTGATTAGCTAATTCTATTACATCATAATATGTTGTAGCTTGTCCTGCTAATCTTGTTGATTCATTTACCAGGAAGTTTAATTTTCTCTTATCAGTTTCTCTTTTAAGTCTTTCTTCTTCTGATATACCTTCTTCTTTAGGGTCATCTTCTGAATAGTATAGTAATTGTGCTGCAAAGTATATTGCATACATTAGCATGATATTAGCTATATCACGAATATTAGCTTTAAAGTTCTTATAATCTCTCTCTGTAAATTTCTCACCTTGCATAACAGTAAACATATCAGTATACTTAAATCCACCATCATACATTAATGCTTTATCTGTTAATGTATTAAATACTTTAGATTTAGCATCTAATAGATTTTGTTTACCACCTTTAGTTAAGAAAGGTTTAGCCATGAATACTACTATATTAACAGGAACACCTATCATCTTCTTAAATAATAGTTGTGTTGTTATAAGTAAATCATTTAAGTAGCCAACACTTGTCTTTGCTCCAAACTTACCATTTCTTAAACCAAAGAACTGATTAACTCCTATAGCTGTTATTGCTCCTGCTGCCATTGGAAGTAATCCACCAGAAAACATTACTGCTCCACCTATTAAAGCTGCTGTTACATGAGTATGACTACGTGCAAATCCTTTATATCCTTTAACTCCTAATAAGATACTATCTTGCTCTGGTGCAAAACGTATAAATAATTGGTTAGGTAACCATGTTTTTAATGATAACACAGTTTGACCAAATACATTTTCTTTACCTTTCATACCTCTAAACTTACCATAGTTACCATGCCATCTATTTATGGTTTCATCTATATGTAATTTTAGATCAGTATAAGGTTTAGAATATTCATAAGCTTGTTCTTTAGTTAATCCAGTACTATCTCTAAGATATGCTGCTCTATATTCTGGTGTATTAAAAGCAGGTTTTAATTGTATAACATATCCGTTAACTGTTCTAACTCTCTCTGTCGCATCCAATAATGTTGAATCAGGAATGTTTGGGTCAATACTCTTCAATTTTACATCTTCCAAGATTGCGGCAATCATTGGAGACTGATTAAGGTATTCAGTTGCTCTTGTTGGAGACATTAATATACCAGATGTAAATCCATCAAATACATTTTCAGTAGATGAATGTTGTATCTCATTTGCTATATCTGAAAATATATCATAACGTTCAATGAGTTTACCTAGTTTCCATACTAGTTCAGGTGTATGTTTATCAGAGTAATCTTTACCAGCTAATGACATTAATCTTGCTTGAGTACTAGCATGCATTATATCAATAGCTGTTACCTTATTAATATTACTAGGAGTAAATGAATCTCCCATTTCTGCTGCTAATACATTAGATATTTGTCCTTCAATGAAGTTAATAGATGATGAACTTACATTCAATCCTTATGCTTTTAATACATTAAATTTTAATAATGCTCTCCAAAATGATACAATTGATGGATTTTTACCAGCATTTTGTTTATAGTGTATAAGACTAACTACTCCAGCATTATCTTCTAATAGCTTCTTTTGAGGGTCTGTTTTATTTGGTGCATTTATTGCAGCAACAATATCATTAAGTTTAGTATCAGGTATATCTTTTAATATACGATTAATAGCTTTTATATTTGTAGATTCCTGTGCTGTGTAAACTCTTCTAATTAATGGTAATGCACCACGAACAGGATTAACAGTTGCTTTAAGTTTCTTTGCTGATACAATTATATTCTTCTTATCAATCTCACCAAATTGACCTTTTAATCCTTTATCATCTAATACATTTCTATTAAACCAACTTTCAAATTGTGATTTAGCACGTTCTCTTTTACCATGAGTATGTTTTAATCCAAGTTGTTTAATCAAGAAGCTTTTACCAAAATGATCTGTAGCTTCTTTAGCTATAGAGTTGTAATGATTTTTAATATTAGCAACAAGTGGTAATGCATTATTACGTGCTTCAAATTGAGTAGTTACATTAGCATATGCTTTTAATAAGTTAGGTAAATTCATAGAAGAATCTTGCACTTTCATATGATGTGCATAATCCTTTATTAACCTATACATATTAACTCTTGCTCCCGGTTTAAATGTTACAGATTTACCAACTATCTTATCAAGATATGCTCTAGCTTTATCATTAAGTGCATCAACACTTATTGATGATAAATCATTAACACCAGAAATGGCTCTAAACTTAGCTACTTCAACAGACCTTGTATTATTAATCTCACTTAAATGACCAGTTATAAAAGTAGAATTAACATCATAGTTTCTTTCACCATTAACATAATCATAGTGTGCATGAGATAATCCACTATTAGGCTCTGAACCTAATATACCAATTAAGTCATGCCACATCTTTCTAAGAACCTTAAACAATTTAGCAAAGAAACTACCTTCTTTATCAAGTATGATAGCCTTGATACTTTTACCCATATAGTTAACACTACCATCTAATAACTGATTCTGTATATCAGCATCAAATGTAGCTTTCATTGTTTCAGTTATCTCTTTAGCTAAATCGTAAAACTCTGCTAATGTAGGATTCTCATGTATCTTCTTATAGTTTTGGTCATAATGTTCTGCTTTTTTAGGAACAGTTACTAATGTACCACTATTAAATACAGTATTGAATTTACCATATATTGTATCTTCCTGATGATATTGACCTGTAGCAATAACATCTGCTGCATAGAAAGGATTCTCTTTTAAAGTTAATGTATTGATTATCTTTTGTGATGCTTGACTTAAATCATTTATACTAGTCTTATTTTCCTTTCTTAATAATTCATTTACAGTTGATTCTCTAACATCAATAAAATCATCTACATAAGATTGTATTAAGTTTACTTTCTTATCGTATTCTTTATTACCTATTAACTTACGTAAATCATCTTCAAACTTCTGTGATTCCTGTGGAGTATATTTAGCAAAATAAGGTTGGAATATAGGATTGGAACTATATATCGGATTATTCCTCATTGAATTAAGTATAGCTGGATTAAATACATGTTCATTCTTTCTAATCCAAGTATTCTTTTTATCAAAAGCATTAACCCTCATTTGATTACTCTTAGCTGGATTCTGCTCTTTAATTGATGCATCATATTCAGTTCTAAATGTCTTATTAACCTTAGCTTTCTCTGCGTAGAATTCAGAAGATAATAAGTCAACTAGTACTAATCCTCTAGCATATAATCCTATTCTATTCTTAGAAAAGAAGATTGAATAATCAGGTGTTTCTTTTGCACCAGAAGCATATATAGCCTTATCCTTACCATATTTAGCTATTATAAGTTTAGAAGTAAGATTTAACCTACGCATTTCATCTTCTAACTTAGGTGTTAATCTATTTATCTTATCTTCATATATCCTATATTTAGCTGCTGCTGTTTCTATTTCATCTTGTAATACACGATAAGCTACTTGTGGAAGTATTCCATTCTTACTAAAGATACCATTATTAGCATCCATTGTAAACATAGAAAGAAAATCTGTATCCTTCATTTCCTTCTTTAATTCTTCCTTAGTTAATGGTTTACCATATAACTTAATAACATTTGGTATCTTGTTAACTGTCTCTAATAGTATTTCATCATTTATTATATCTGTAATCTCTGTTATCTTTAATGCTTCTTTTCTCCATTCATTTAATATATCCTTTTCAGATTGACTTAATTGTTTAATTTCATCTTCAGTAAATATAGGATTTTGTCTACGTGCAAATTCATCAATCTTAGATGGTACTGTTTCAGCCATAGCATCAACTAATCTAGCTATCTCTCTAGCTTCTGCAATATCTTTTGGGTCTTTTGATTTGATTAACTCATTTGCTCTAGCCAAATCTTTAGTTACCATTGGATATAAAGTAGTTGTTGTTTTTTGTACAGCAACTCTTAATTCCTGTATTTCATCTTGAAGTTCACTTTTAACTTTCTTTAATGCAGTTTCTTCTGCTAATAAATCATCCCTATATTTAGAAGCATTTCTATTTAATCTTAGATTCCTATTATTTCTTACTAGTTTGTGATCAACATTCTTTAACATCTGCTCTTTCAATGCTCTAAG
>Ga0105104_10001079_pt1 | contig 20792 bp, 14 predicted proteins | sample PPLLaktember2015_3_FD_87034 | JGI IMG/M metagenome (GOLD analysis project Ga0105104, IMG submission 87034) | Freshwater sediment microbial communities from Prairie Pothole Lake near Jamestown, North Dakota, USA - PPLs Lake P7 Core (6) Depth... | ecosystem: Environmental > Aquatic > Freshwater >... | reverse complement strand
GTTCTACCGGTGGCGCGGGCTTACGGTGTGAACAAGAAAAGGAACCATAACTGAAGTGGTTCTGCGGGCAAATACAAAGATACAGATCCAGGCAGACGAAACGACTCTTCAACGAGACCTTACGAGATGATGTTCAAGGGCAACTGGCGCGTGTCCATCAAAAGATGGCACGTGAAGTCCGCTTGCGAGAAGAAAAAGTGCGACAATAGATAATGGAGCTAAGAATTGCACTTGACGAGACACATCACAAAAAGAGGGTCACACAGATTCGCAACACTTCAAGGACTTGCAAACGGAAGCAGACGCCTTAAGATCAGCTTTCCAAATCATCCATTCGTTCCGCACCCAACCTGAAAAATCTGTCTGATTGTGTGTATTCCTGCCCTTGCGGATATTGGAACCACCCACAAAAACCCTGTACGTGTGCGCCTGCTGTCGTTACCAAATATCAGAAACGGATATCCGGCCCACTTCTCGATAGAATTGACATTCACATCGAAGTGCCGCGCGTCGATTACGAAAAGCTGAGTGGTGATCGGCTGGGCGAGTCAAGCGAATGTATTCGTGCACGCGTCCAGGTGGCCCGGAATATTCAACAAGCCCGTTTCACGAATCCCGATTCTCGAATCTCGAATAACGGTTCTTCGTTTGACATTGTCTGTAACGCAGACATGCGCCTCGGGGAGATAAGGCAGTTTTGCCGGTTGCAGGACGAGGGGCAGAGTCTGATGCGGACCGCAATGACCCAGCTCAATCTGTCGGCGCGGGCTTATCATCGCATCCTGAAGCTGGCGCGTACGATCGCAGATTTGGCGGGGTGTGAGGAAATCCAGTCCGTGCATCTGGCAGAGGCGCTGCAGTACAGGCCAAAGCTGATGCACAGCACTGTGTGTTGAACTAACTCACTATCATACCAAAGATCATGATAGGGAGATTCTGGTCAACTCTCGGCGGGGTTAGGAGACCGCCACTGAACGGAGTGATGTTGCCGGAGTCTGACTTAACTCAGTTCCAATGCGATCATCTGATGTCCAACCAATTGGGGTACCGTAAACTCGACACGTCCATCCTTTTGTTCGTATGGCAGCGACTCTTGTTCGGGCACGTTCATCACATCTTTGACCTTGGGCAGTTTGATCGAGATTTTCACATTGTAGAGTGGGATCACATCTTCGATGATGTCGATTTCTTGACTGCGACGCTCCGGGATATAGTGTAGCAGGTGGATGATCCACCGATTCTCATCGGGCTGTTCATTGACAGTTACTTGCAACGTTGTTGGACCATCATGTCGGAAGAGGGGATCGGGCAGCAGCAGGTTAAGTGCATTCAAGAACAGTTGCTTTTCCCAGCGCGGCGCAACGGCGTTGTATTCCGAGAAAATGGGATTTGCAAAATAGATGGCTCGCCCATTTTTAATCACCGCGGGTCCGCCGACTTGTCCTGAGGATGGGGTCTGCCGATGCGAGCAAAAATGTCTGTAGGTGCGATCAAAGTAGGCTAAGACTTTGTTCGCCAACGTTTCAGACCCTGGTTCGGCTTCGACATCCATCCCGCGAATGTATAACACGTATTCGGTCTGCGCCAAACCCTTGCCTAATTGTCCCGGCAAGATGTATTCGACATAATCGTTGCATGGAAAGCGTCTGCCGCGAACCAACTCGCCGTTCAAATCAAGCGGTCCTTCGCTGTTGAGCCGGACGCCCAACACTTGGCGGGCGAATGTACTGGCATCCGCATTCATGCCTGATTCAAACGACGCAATCAATGCACCGCCGCGATCAAGATATGCTTGCAATTTCTGAGCCAAATGTGCATCAACCGGAATCTTATCAGGCAGGATGATGACTTTGTAACCTGACAGGTCACTTGCAGAATCAAGGATATCAAATTGATGTGCACTGGCTTCCAATATACGCGTAATGCCCATCAACGCCGGCGGCAATCCGCCGATTTCAGCGCCGTAAAATTCTTCGGGCGTCAATACTCCAATTTCAGTCACAGGCTTGACGTTCCGACACCACGGCTCCTTTTTCTCCACTTCGCGGTAAACCGATCCCACGAGCTCATAGACCTGCGGGTCCATCCTACCCACAGGATGAAGCTGATCACCAATGCAGCACTTCGCCCCCAGCGCCAGCATGCGAAAGCATTCGTACTGCAATGCCTCGACGTTCTTGTAAGAATGAAAATCGCCCCAGGCAGTATGGAATTTGCCGGTCTGACCCAGGCAATCTTTTCCCAACGTACGCGCATAGCGCATGGTAAGTGGAAAATGCAAGTAACCCCAGCCGCCGGTTGGCAGACTCTCCAACTCAAAGTGCGAGTAAGCATCGGTAACGGCACGATGCCGCGTGCCAATGTGTCCCGCATTGTAAATGATCGTACACTCGGAATTAAACTGCCGTATAAACTGTGTCATGTCTTGCATGAATTGGTTAAGCGTTTGTAACGCAAATTGCTGGCGCGCGCGCGCGTCGGAGAAATCGAGATCGGCTGCCTCCATGCCAGCGCGGCAGTGGCGGCAGGTGCATGGCAGTGGACGTACAACGTCGAAAAAAAGTCCATCGGTTGGAAGGCTCTCCACGATTTCGCGGACATGCGGTTTAAGAAAGGTTTCGACGTAAGGGGAGTTCAGGCACAGGTCGCGGTAAAAGCCAGCCTCAAACGGCGACGTGCTCAGGAAGGAGCTGATGTTGCCCTTTTCATCCAGGGCGAGCCATTCCGGGTGCCGGTTTGCCGTATAGTGATCCCACTGTACGGAGGTGTAGACTGGCACGCGGATATTGCGGGCATGGCAGGCATCGATCTGCGCCTTGAGCAGGTTGATCGCGAGATGCGGATGTCGTCGTTCTGGATTTAATTTCGTATCGTAGTAGATCCAGCCGTGGTGACAACGGGCAAAACAGGTGATCGAATTCACTCTGGCTTTTTCGAGTGTCGCGGCAAATTCCTCGGGATCGAACTGCGAGCCAATGCCGTCGATGAACTCGCTCGTGTGAAAATCAAGGTGAATCTGGCGAAAATGCAGATCGAATTTATCCACTTTCCATTCTCCTTATTTGCATTAGAAGGTTCTTCCAAACGATCTAACGGGGTGCCGGCGCTGTACTGCGGCGAAGTTTCAACTCGGGACGTACAAGAATCTGTTCCGGGCCCGGGCTTGTCCCTTTTATTTTTCGGATCAGCATTTCAGCGACTTGATGCCCAATCTCGTGACTTGAGTATTCGATGCTCGTCAGAGGAGGAATGATCAATTCACCTTCATTACCGACCAGGACGCCCACGATGGAGCAATCCTCAGGAACTTTGCGATTCAGTTCCTGCAGGGCCGTGATGGCGCCGACTGCCTGGGTATTATGAACCGTCACCATTGCGGTGATGCGAGGGTTTTCCTTCAACAGGCTCCTGGTTGCCCAGTAAGCCCTCTCAACGGTCTGTTGGCATTCGCGATATGGGGAGGTTACATTAAATTTCTTCACAGCAGCTCTGAAACCCTGCAAGGTATGCACAGCCGGACCAAGACCTTTGACGCGCCACTCTTCTGGATAAGTCAGAAATCCGATATGCTGGTGTCCCAGACTGGTCAGATGGGCATAGGCTTCCATCATCGCATGTTCGAAATCCAGGTCAATAAAACTTAGCCCATCATTGTTCGCACAACGCCCATGCATCACAAAGGGAAACTTGTTTTCGCGAAGGAACTCCACGCGCCAGTCCTGTACCGTAATTTGCATCAGAATGAGTCCATCTGCCTGGGCACCGCGGCACAACTTTATCAGACCACCTGAGGTGAGCGACCCGGTCATCAGGCTAAAATAGTAATCTTCTTTGGCAGCAGCCAACGCAACACCCGTAATGAAATCCATTCCAATCAGATTGGAGAATAGTCCGGGGTCGGACAGAGGAAAATGCAGCACGATAGAACGCGTTTTGCCAGAAGCCAAACGCTGAGCCTGGACGTGGGGCACATAGCCCAATTCCTGGATCGTCTGAAGGACCTGATGTCGGGTTTCTTCCGCAACGTTTTTTTCCTCATTGACAACGCGGGAAACCGTCTTAATAGAGACACCAGCTTTTTGAGCAACATCTTGTAAGGTGATGGGCACTTGGCACCTGCCTTGGGGTAGTCAGCCGGTTTTTGTGACAGCGTTGTCATATAAATAACAGAATTGGATGACAAAATCAATAGAAAAAACGAGCAGGGCGGGACAAAAGGGGACATTTTAACTTTGGTGAAACGGACATTTCTACTTTGGGCTAACAAACCTTAGAATTCCTCTTGACAAATGTGAAAAAAAGTGCAAAAATATGGTAACGTTACCGTGATAACGTTGTCATATTTTGCAGATCGATCATTCTTTGGTGAATTGCCACAATGCCAACAGTCCTTGACGTAGCCAAGCGAGCAGGTGTTGCACCGATCACAGTTTCCCGGGTGATAAATAATTCCGGTTATATTAGTGAAGCGACACGTGAGCGCGTAGAAGCTGCGGTGAAGGAATTAGGATATGTTCCCAATACCCTGGCACGTGGCTTACGCTCAAAGAAAACAAGGACGCTGGCACTGGTTGTCACAGATATTACGAATCCATACTTTACGCTCATGGCGAGGGGGGTTGAGGATGTAGCCGGGGATGCTAATTACACAGTTGTCTATTGCAATACCGATGAGTCTGAAACCAAGGAAGAAAAATACGTCAATATCCTGGCGCAGCGTCAGGTCGATGGCGTGCTTTTGGTTCCTGCCTGCGGGAATTTAAAAACGATCAAGTTTCTGTTATCAAATGACATTAATGTTGTGGCGCTTGACCGCCGCGTTTCAGAAGTGGAAATCGACTCCGTTCGGTCTGACTCGGAGGAAGGCGCCTATCGTCTGGTAAAGCTGCTCATCGAACTTGGGCACAAACAGATTGCGGTCATCACCGGTTCCAGGGAAGTTTCCACTTCCGTTGATCGCGTGGATGGGTATCGGCGGGCATTAGCGGAAGCTGGCTTAAGCGAAAATGAACTTGTATATTGGGGGGAGTTTAATCAGCATAGCGGTTATGAAATTACTCATCAAGCGATGATGGGTTTTCCCAAACCAACAGCGATATTTGGTGTCAACAACTTTATTACTATCGGAATCATAAAAGCTTTACGCGATCTACGGATGGATGTCCCCGGTGATGTTTCCGTTGTCGGATTCGATGACCTTCCTGAATCGATGCTTCTATCGCCTTTCTTGACTGTTGCCGCACAACCGGCATATGAGATGGGGCGTATGGCGACCGAACTGTTGCTGAAACGTATTTCAGGTGAACTCACTGAAGGACATCAAGAACTCGTTTTACCCATTGAAATAATAGAACGCGAATCCACCAGGCCGAAGCGGAATGATAGTAGTTGATGTAGGGAACTCAATATTTTTGCCCGGATATGGTAACGTTACCACATCTTCACACTCTCTGTTACAGTTCTAGACTCGTTTTAAGAAGCGGCGTGGAGTGATGAAGGAGATGAAGCAACCAATATACTCTTGAAGGAGGTGGTGTATCAAGTAACTTGTGCAAAAAAAGAGAAGTGCTCCTTCGCCTTTCCAGAGAAAGAAGCACATCTCGATTGCGTCGACTTACTAACAAGTTAGTAGTCCGACATTAAGTAAGTATAAACGAAAATGATAACAAAGGAGTGAAAGATGTCGCGTTACAGAAATTTGTTGATCGCTTTGGTTGTGGTTCTCAGCATAGTTATGGCAACAGGATGTAGTCCAGCAGCTCCAACTCCTGCCGCCGAAGAACCTGCAATAGTAGAACCAACGGAAGTTCAAGCAACGGAAGATGCACAAGCGACCGAGGCTTCTCCATTTGAGCCAGGTACCACGATCACCTACATTGCCAGCCAGGATTGGATCAAAGATTCAGAGCTGGAACTGGCGAAACAGTTCGAGGCAGAGACCGGGGTTCACGTTGATTTCCAGATCATCCCCTCTGATCAGTATTTCAATGTTCTGCAAACCAAAATTGAAGCTGGCGGCGAAGGGATAGACATCTTCGGTGGTCAAAGTGGAAAAACGGACATTAAACTTCAATTGAATGTTGAAAAAAATGCCGTGCCTCTGACCGATGAAGAGTGGGTCAAGCGCATGAATCCGTTATCTACGGAACAGGTTAGCCTGGATGGTGTTACCTACGGGCTGACAATCTGGGATACGGTTGGGGGTTCCTGGGTGATGGTCTACAACAAGTCGATTTTCGCCGATAACGGTATCAGTGTGCCAACAACGTATGCCGAATTTGCTGCTGCCTGTCAAACCCTCCAGGATTCCGGAATCAATCCGATTTATGAGCCATTTGCGGATGGTTGGCATCATGTTCTGTGGTTCCTGGAAATGGGACCAGTGTATGAAGCCGCAAACCCCGGCTTGGCAGATGCCCTGAATGCAAATAAAACAACATTTGCAGCCGATCCCACCATGTTGACCACCCTGACACAACTTAAGGAAATGTACGACAAGGGTTACTTTGGCGCCGATGGTCTTTCAAATGAATATGTAAACACCGAAGCGGCACTGGCCGGCGGCGAGTATGCCATGACGGTCTACGGTTTTGGTCTGCCGAGTGCGATTCATACAGCTTATCCAGACGTACCAGAGGACAATTTTGGCTTCTTTTTAATCCCGCTGGCTGACAATCAAATTTGGAATGTCAACCCCGCTGCTCCAAGCAAATTCATATACTCAGGGTCGAAAAATATCGAGGCCGCCAAAGCTTACTTTGAGTTCCTGACCCGTCCCGAAAACCTGCAATTCATGCTGGATAACGAAGCCAAGTTCACAATGCTCAACTTCGAGGGCATTACAGCGGAATTATCAGCAGATCAGCAGGCATTCATTGATACGTATAAGGAGCAGGGAACTGTCTATCAGACCGCCGTAAATTACGTCAACCCCCAGTGGATGGACGTAGGCCAGGACTTGACTGCAATGTTCACAGATGCAATGACCCCGGAAGAGGTGCTGGCAAGCATTGATCAACGCCGGACTGATATGGCAGTAACAGCCGAAGATGCAGCCTGGAAGTAATGGCAACATTGAATCAACGGATTACTTTAATGTTCAGTTAGCGTTTTTGCAAAAAAAGAGTTGTGGGCCTGCTGGCATGCTCACTGGGTGTGTAAGGAACCATTCAGGCCCACAACTGCGTCTGCCTCATTTTGACTTCGATTTGGAACAATAAAGATGAAAAACAAAATGTATCCATTCTATTTTTCTTTTGGAGCAATTGCTTTATATTCCTTGTTCATGGTTATTCCCGGATTGATGGGCTTTTACCTGTCTTTTACGGATTGGAATAGATACTCCTCGGAAATTAATTTCATAGGTTTCAAAAACTTTGAGCTGATCTTTTCCAAACAAAATTACTGGCACAGTATCAGCAACTCAATGATTTTTACGGTAGTCACAATTGTATTGAAGACTGTAATTGCGTTGTTGCTGGCTTTGCTTCTGACCAAGGGGCTAAAGCGATTTGTTAATTTTCATCGAGTCGTTATTTATTTGCCGGCTATTATTCCAATGATTGTTATCGGTATTGTATTCAGATCCATTCTACATCCCACAACCGGTGTGCTCAATGAGTCTCTTCGGGGGATTGGCTTGGATTTCCTGGCACAGCGGTGGCTTACAAATCCTCATATTGCGTTGTACTCTGTGATCTTCGTTGATACCTGGAAGGGGGTTGGATTTATTATGGTGATTTTGATTGCTGGTCTGCAAGTGATTCCCTCGGAGTATTATGAGGCCGCTCAAATTGATGGAGCCAATGGGTGGGATGAATTGTGGAAAATAACACTTCCTCTGCTGATGCCCACACTTACAGTGACCACGGTATTGAATCTTCTGTATGGTTTGAGGGTATTTGATATTGTTTGGGTATTAACCAATGGCGGACCGGGATATGCAACTGAAACAGTCTATACGGTTGTCTTTAAAGAGTTCTCCAAAGGTCGTTATGGTGTCAGCACCGCGCTTTCCACACTGTTATTCGTAATCATGTCACTGTTTGGATATTGGTTAATCAAGGCGATGCATAACAAGGAATTGGACAGATAGACGAAGTATTTTCCTGGATAATGTCTTTTGGAAAAAGTTTTGCCTCGTATTTATTCGGAGATGCTCATGATGCAGATCAAAATGCTCGTACTGATGTCGAAAATAAGAAGAATTTTGAATCATTCATTTGCCATTCTGATCAGCCTGATCATGTTTGTGCCGATCTATTTACTCGTTGTTAACTCTCTGAAAGACAGTGTCCAATCCAGAGCCATGGGACTGGAACTTCCTACCAGTATTCATTTGGAAAATTATTTGGCGGTTATTGAGCAGGGCAAACTGGGAGCCGCCTTTTTAAATAGTGTGCTTTATGCCACAACGGCAACAATAATTGTTGTTATCTTTTCAACCACGGCCGCATTTGTGCTATCGCGCAATCGATCTCCACGCAATCGCTTCTTGTATTTCTTCATCGTTCTTGGAATCGCAATGCCCATAAACTATGTAGCCTTAACGAAGGTTATGCAAGCAACACACCTGATCAATACCGTAGCAGGAATTGCAATGCTGTATGCGGCCACAAAGATCCCTTTTGGAGTTTTTCTAATATATGCCTTTATTGAATCAATACCCAGGGAGATCGATGAGGCGGCAATCATTGACGGATGTGATCCTTTTACCCTCTTTTTCCGGGTTATTTTCCCTTTGCTGACTCCTGCCTGGGTCACGACAGCCATCCTGAGTTTTTTGGACTTCTGGAGTGAATTTATCCTTCCACTGTATTTCTTGCAAAGCTCAGCAAAGTGGCCCATGACTCTGGCGGTATACAATTTCTTTGGCAGGTATGAGGCTAGCTGGAATTTGGTTTCAGCTGATATTGTTCTTACAATCCTGCCGGTCATTGTGGTTTATTTATTGGGGCAGCGTTATATCCTCTCCGGAATGACTTCAGGGGCTGTTAAAGGATAGTTGCTGGAGATACTGATGAAACCACGTAATAATCCATTGGCTGATCTGCTTGATTTTGATGCACCGGAAGCCTCGCAAGACGTTTTGTGGTCTGCAGGTAGTCCGCATGCTGTTAGTGTCTTGGATGGATATGTCGGGATTGAACTAGACTTTTTTGCCCAGGTGCTGGGTCCAGAAGGGATTATGCTGGATGAAAGCGTTCCGCTGAAAAAACATATTCTGTGGGTGAGTGCCTACGGTGAAGAAATTATTCGGTTGACCATAAATTTTAACGGTAGTGAATTGCCTGTTGCCAATAATAATGTGATGCTGGACATTGACGAAACGGTGAAACGACTGCCTTTATCGGTAGATGAAGATCCCACTGGGTGGAAGGTTGTTGACCCGCTGGGGCGGACGCGACTGGAAATCAATACCCAGCCTCCAACCATCAAGTATTGGAGCGGTCTAATTCCGGCTCCACCGGCAACACTGGACGCAACCATATATCCGGATGGTTTGACTTCCGTAGCTCTTGAAGCATACGATATATTTAAACCGGGTCAACACGAATCCTTTCCGCTGGCTTATGTTGAACGTGAGCAACGACCTCACCGGGCTACATTTGCTTTTCATGCTTCTGCCAATGAAAAGATTGCTGGAACCGGGGAACGTTTTGCGCCCATGAACCTTTCTGGGCGAACGTTGATTTTGGAAAATGCTGATGCCCTGGGAGTCAACAATCGACGTTGTTACAAGAATGTACCTTTTTATGTGTCCAGCCGTCCGTATGGTCTCCTCATTCTGACTTCTGCACATACGCGATTATCTTTAGCCGATATTTCCACCCGGGCCAACCAGGCAATGATTGAAGATGGTTTGGTCGACTTATTTGTAATTGGCGGCAGGAATATTGAGCGGATTCTGTATAACTACCGTTTATTGACTGGTTTCCCGCATGAAGTGCCTTTGTGGTCCTATGGCGTCTGGATGGGGCGAATGACCTATTTCACCGCGGAAGAAACTCGCCAGGTGGCTGCGCGTTTGAGGGAAGAAGCCTTTCCCTCTGATGTAATCCACGTGGATACAGGGTGGTTCGATAAGGATTGGATTTGTGACTGGGGATTCAGCCCACGAACATTTCCCAACCCTCACGATTATTTAAAGGAGATGCGTTCAAATGGATTTCGTGTCACATTGTGGCAGCTTCCATCCGTAAGCGCGCAAACACATTTATACGCGCCGGCCCTGGAGAATCAGTATATTGCCAGTAAGAATGGAATGAGTGGCTTTTCAAACTTTGGTGACAGTGGATCTGCCGCAACAATTGATTTCACAAATCCGCGTGCAGTGGCATGGTATCAGGGACTGTTGGAAGAGCTGCTCAGAATGGGAGTGGCTGCAATCAAAACTGATTTTGGTGAGACCATTGACCTTCAGGCTGATTATGCAGGGATGGATGCAAAACGATTGCATAATCTTTACTCATTGCTATATCAAAAGGCGGCTTTTGATATAACGGAAAAAGTCACAGGAAAAGGATTGATCTGGGCTAGGGCTGGTTGGATCGGCAACCAACGTTATCCAGTGCATTGGGGTGGGGATTCGGCTTGTACCTGGGATGGGATGGCAGGTTCGCTGCGGGGTGGGTTACATTTGGGTTTGTCAGGGTACGCATTTTGGGGACATGATATCGCAGGCTTTCATGGTTTGCCTGACTTCATGAATAGTTGGCCTTCCGATGAACTGTATGTGCGTTGGACACAGTTTGGTGTGTTTTCCTCCCACTTTCGGTATCACGGCACTTCTCCTCGCGAGCCATATGAGTACCCGGCAGTCGCTAACCTTGTCAGGCAATGGTGGAACTTGCGCTATGCACTGATTCCATATCTGGTGGAGCAGGGACAGCAGATCGTTCATACTGGTTTGCCCATGTTGCAGGCACTGATTTTCCACCACGAAGATGATCCCATGTGCTGGCACATTGATGATCAATATTACTTTGGGAACGCTTTTTTAGTTGCACCCATAATGAATGACGATGGCATTAGGGATGTATACCTTCCGGCAGGGAAATGGATTGATTTTTGGACAGGAGAGGTGCTGGAAGGCAACCGCTGGCTAAAGAAACTCAGGATGTCTTTGGAGCATATTCCAGTCTATGTCAAGTTTGGAACTCAAGTGCCGGTTTATCCGTATCGCGTTCAATGTAGTGATGAAATGGACTTGACCAAAGCCGTAAAAGTAGCTTTTGATGACCAATACAGGGGCTTACGAAGTTCTGTTTTAGGGACGGTTGTTACTTTGTAAGTAGTCAGTTGGTTTTGCACGAACCTGGTCGCGTCAAAATACTTGATGTTGCCGGAAGAAGCGAACCAATCCACACGGCACCCTTGGGAACAGTGAATGATAAGCCCTTAAGTCGATATGCCGGAAATTGTCTGGATCGGTCTCACATCAGAACAGGTAGAAAGTTGAGCATGTGGTCCCAAAAAAGATTGAGACCGCCCGCTTCTCGTGATGGAAGCGGTTGGTCTGCTTCATGAAAGGAGTAACTACTTATGCTGATCGGAATATCCCCTTTGATTTCGCCAGATTTACTGGCAATCTTGCATCGCATGGGACATGGCGATGAGATCGTGCTTGCCGATGCGCACTTTCCTGGTGAGACCTATGGAAAATGTGTGCTACGCGCGGATGGCTTGAGAATACCTGATTTATTGGATGCGATCTTACCTCTTTTTATTTTAGACAGTTACGTTGAAAGTCCACTGATCATGATGTGCGCGGTTCCAGGCGATCAACTTGACCCGCGCGTCGAAGCCTCCTACCGGCAGGCAATCGACAAACACTGGCCAGATACTCCTCCGATCCAGCGTATCGATCGCTTTGATTTTTATGAGCGAGCAAAGCAGGCTTTTGCCGTCCTGATGACAGGAGAGACCGTTAAGTATGGCAACATCATCCTGAAAAAGGGTGTAACACCAATCGTTAGCAAATAGGACTCAGTAATTATGGGAGAATATTCATGAACAGATTACTTGAAAAGATTGATCCGTGTTCGGTCCCGCACAGAAAACTTCACACCGGCGCAGAGATCCCTGCAGTGGGGTTGGGAACATTTGGCTCGGATCGTTTTACTGCCGCTGAGATCGCAGAAGCGGTGTTGGGCGCGGCTGCCCTCGGCTATCGCCATTTTGATTGCGCAGCGATATATGGAAATGAAAAGGAGATCGGCGTTTCTCTCCAAAAGATCATGAGCAGCGGCATCCGGCGTGAAGAACTGTGGATCACATCCAAGCTTTGGAATGATAAGCATGCCGAAGAGGATGTTATCCCGGCTTGCAAGCAAACACTTAAAGACCTGCAATTGGAGTATCTCGATCTCTATCTAATTCATTGGCCGTTTCCGAATCACCATGCTCCGGGTGTCGATGTAAATTCTCGTGACCCTCATGCGGTGCCATATAACCACGCGAACTATATGAGAACCTGGCGGCAGATGGAAACGCTGGTGGAGATGGGCATTGTGCGGCATATCGGAACATCGAATATGACCGTGCCGAAAATGAGACTGCTGCTGCGCGATGCAAAGATCAAGCCTGCCGCCAATGAAATGGAACTACATCCTCATTTTCAACAACCTGAATTTTTCAAGTTCTGTCTGGAGAATCAAATCGCCTCGATCGGTTTCGCTCCCATTGGTTCTCCCACCCGTCCGGATCGCGACAAAACGCCTGATGACACTGTAGACATTGAAGATCCTGTTATCGTGAAAATTGCCAAAAGGTTGAACGTTCACCCGGCGGTGGTCTGTGTCAAGTGGGCAGTTCAGCGCGGGCAAATCCCTATCCCATTCTCGATTCGTCCCCAGGAATATTGGAGCAATTTGAAAGCGGCTGTGACCGAACCTCTGTCGAACGAAGAAATGCAGGATATTGCCGGCATTGATAAAAACAACCGCTTGATCAAAGGACAGGTATTTCTATGGGAGGGTGCGAAGGACTGGCAGGATCTCTGGGATCTGGACGGGCAAATTGTATTAGCGTGACGTATGGCATCCCGATATATTCTCACAGTAGATGTAGGGACTTCAAGCACAAAGACCTCATTGTGGTCTGAGACGGGTCAGCTTGTCGCCCATGCAGTCTCAAGCTATGATCTCCGGCGTGCGGAACCATTGTGGGCGGAGATCGACGGGGATACCTGGTGGCAGGCTGTCTGCGAAACGATTCGGGCGGTTCTCGCGACAAGTGGAGTGGATCCCTCTTCGATAGTAGGAATCGGCGTCGATGCCGTCAGCTGGACCCTGATCCCGGTGGATCGCGCGGGTGATCCTCTGTACTCTGCCATGATCTGGCTGGATCGCCGCGCAGAACAGGAAACAAGCTGGCTCAAGTCGCTGCCAGAAGCCGAGAGCCTGGTGAATATGAACGCGAATCCCCTGGATGCTGCCTACATCACTCCCAAGCTGGTATGGCTAAAGAGAAATCAGCCCCGTATCTTCAATTCCGCTTACAAGTTTCTGGAAGCGACCGGTTTCATCGTCTCTCGATTTACCGGCGCATTTGTATGTGATCACACCCAGGCGTATGGCTATCATTTCTTTGACATCCGAAATGAAAAATGGGATGAATCCGCAGCCCAGGTCATCGGCATCCCGATTGAGAAGATGCCCAGGTTGTGTGGAAGCACCGAAATTATCGGAGTTGTCACGGAGAGGGCTGCCGAACAGACAGGACTGAAACCCGGTATTCCGGTGATCGCGGGATGTTTGGATGCCGCGGTTGGCGCGCTGGGTTCGGGGGTGGTCAAGCCCGGGCAGACCAACGAACAGGGCGGACAGGCAGGTGGCGTCGGGATCAGCCTCGATCATGTCCTGGTGGAACCGCGCTTGATCTTTTCCCACCATGTGATCCCGGGACAATATTTGCTTCAGGCCGGAACGGTTGGGGGCGGCTCGCTCAGCTGGTTCAGGGACCAGCTTGGGCAGCCGGAAGTGAGCGCAGCGAATCTGATTGGACAAAATCCGTTCGAGATTTTCAGCAGGCAGGTTGAAACATCAAAACCGGGAGCAAATGGCTTGCTCTTCCTGCCGTACATGGCAGGCGAACGGACCCCATTATGGAGCAGTCTGCCTCGGGGAGTATTCTTTGGATTAACATACAGCACGAGCCGCGCCGACATGCTGCGAGCGATCATGGAAGGATGCGTGTTTGCCGTTTACGATAATCTTCAAATTGCCGAAGAACATGGAGTTCGGATAAATGAATTCCTGGGCTCCGGTGGAGCGACTCACAGCGCAGTCTGGTGCCAGATCAAGGCAGATATTTATGGAAAGCCATTCATTCTTGCCCGGCGTGCTGATGGGGGAGAGGGCGGACATGACTTGGGACTATTTGCCTTAACTGCCTGCGGGGTTGGGCTCTGCAACGACATTGGCACGTGTGTCTCGGACCTGCTTCCGATCCGACAGGTTTTTGAGCCATCGGTTGCCAACCATGCCCTGTATGAGGAGTTGTTCGCGGTCTATCGAAGCGTGTCCCGAAAATTGTTGGATGATTTTGCTCACCTCGACACCGTCACGCGCAAGTATTCAAAATAAAGAACGTCCCGAAGGTTTCCTTGCGAAACTTTCGGGACGGTGTATAGCAGCAGTAAATAAAATAAACTGGAGAATTGATCATGAAAGCCGCTGTGCTTGAAAATAAAGGAGTCCTAACTTACAAAGATGTTCCCACCCCCGAGCCGGGTCCGGGACATGCCCGTTTAAAGATCAAAGCCATTTCGATCTGTGGCTCCGATATCAAGCGCTACGTGGATGGGCATCGCATGTACCCTCTTATCCTGGGTCATGAAAACTCTGGAATTATCGATCGCGTTGGTAGTGGTGTGAGTGAAAGATATATCGGCAAACATGCTGCCATTATCCCGCTGGTGCCTTGTTTTGAATGTGAACAATGCCAGCGCGGCTATTACTCTGCCTGTCATAATTATTCATTCATTGGCTCACGCCAATCGGGCGGTTTTGCTGAGTATGTGGACCTGCCCGAAAGAAATATTTTCGTTTTGCCCGATGACTTGTCGTTTGAGCATGCCGCCCTCATCGAACCCTCGACGGTTGCCAGACACATGTTGACGCTTGGAGATTTCAAGAGTGCACAGACTGCTATTGTGCTGGGGGCGGGATCGATTGGTCTCATGATCGTACAGTGGCTCCGCATTTTGGGCGCGCGCCTGATCATTGTCACCGATATCCTGGAGGAGAACTTGCAGATCGCCTCCAAAATCGGCGCGCACGTGACACTTAATCCATCAGAAGTCGATGTGATCAAAGAAGTGCAAAAGCTCCTGGGCGATGGTGCCGACCTTACGCTGGAGGCGACCGGTGTTCCAAAAGTATTGGAGCAGACTCTGCCGGTTACACGTCCACGCGGCAAGATCGTCCTGGCTGGGAATCAGCCTCTGGACAAGAGCCTGCCATTGACGTTTATTGAAAACATGATGCGGAGGGAGATCAGTCTCATTGGCTGCTTTATGTCTTATTCAGCGCCCTTTCCCGGGCACGAGTGGACAGAATCCATTGCCGCGCTGCAGAGCGGCAGTCTGGATATGGATACGCTCATCTCTCACCGCTTTCCACTTTCCCAGGCGCCGGAGATTTTTGAAAAAATTAGTGCACACCAACTGGCTCACCAGAAGATCATTTTGAACCCGGAGGAAACTGCATGACTCTCCAAAATGTACTGCCTTGGATCTGTCGGGCCCATCAGGAAGGTTGGGCAGTGGGTGCTTTCAACGCGAACGCGCTGGAACAGGCGCAAGCCATCGTTGCAGCAGCTCAGGTGGAAAAAGCGCCAGCGATCATCCAGGTCAGTCACCGGGCGCTGACGTACATCGGCAGCGGAAACGAAATCCAGGGACTGAAATATATTGCCGCCATCGGAAAGATCGCGGCGGAAAGTGTGACTGTGCCCATTGCTTTGCATTTGGATCACGGCACGGAAACGGAAGTCCTGCAGGCAATTGCTCTGGGGTTCACCTCGGTTATGTTCGATGGCGACGGATACTCCTTTGAAGAAAACATATCCATTGCAAGGCGCCTTTGCGAAGTTGCCCATTCCGTTGAAGCCTGCATGGAGGCGGAGGTCGGTGAAGTGCCCAAGCCGGATGGCAAGGAATTTGATGAAGCCTCTATCGCTCTCACCCGGCCGGAGGAAGCAGCTCAATTTGCAGAGGCGACAGGCATCGATACCCTTGCTGTAGCGTTGGGCTCGGTGCACGGTCTCACGACGAAGCAAATCTCACTCGACCTGAAATGCCTTGCCGAGATCCGGAGCCGGGCGTCGATCCCGTTGGTCTTGCACGGATCATCCGGAGTATCAGATAACGATATTAAACAGGGTATCACCATGGGGCTTTGCAAAGTCAATGTTGCAACGCAGCTAAACCAGGCATTTACCGACGCGATCCGTAACGTTCTCAATCGAGATGGTGAGTTAGTCGATCCGCGCCAATATTTGGCTCCCGGGCGGAACGCCCAAATGGAAACTGTGCGCGAGCGGATTCGTTTCTTCGGCGCGTCCGGGAAAGCATAGTGGCCAATTATGATTCTCTGCCTGAATCTCAATGCAGCGATCGATAAGACCATCGTGGTCTCCTCTTTCACAGTCGATAAGATCCACCGGCCTGAATCGGTGATCTCATTGGCAGGTGGAAAGGGCTGCAACGTCGCCAGGGCGCTCAAAACGTTGGGGGAAGAACCAGTTGTATACGGATGGGTGGGCGGATTTGCCGGTCAATTTATTGAAAAGGAATTGCAACAGGAGGGCATCCAAACCGATTTCATTCATACCGATTTTGAATCCAGAACCTGCACTTCCATCCTGGATCGTGAAAAACAGACCATGACGGAAATCTATGAAATGGGTGAGCCTGTTCCACTGGAAAAAATAGCACAATTACGAATCCAGATTCAAGCAACGATTAGAAATTATAAAGCTGTGACTCTTTCGGGGAGTCTGCCTCCGGGTGTTCCTCCTGATTTTTATGCGGGCGTGATCGAGATTGCGCGGCAGGCACAGGTGCTGACGTTCTTCGACACCAGCGGGGATGCCCTGCGCAAAGGATTGGAAGCGGGACCATTCTTTGTCAAGCCGAATGAAACAGAAGTGAAATCTCTCCTGGGAGTCGAACAAAACGAATCGCTGGACTTTGTTCAGGCAGCTGTGGAGGTTTCCACAAAATATAAGACAAATGTCTTGCTGTCTTTGGGGGAAAGAGGTGCAATTGCGGCACGCGGACAAGAAGCATTCGTTGTGCAAAGTCCGACTGTGAGGGCGAAGAGCGCTGTGGGGTCCGGAGACTGCACTCTTGCCGGACTTACTCACGGGCTTCTGCATGGATTTTCATTCGAAGAAGCTGTTACTTGTAGTGTGGCAGCCGGAACCGCCAACACATTAACGATTGGAGCGGGTCAATTCACAATAGAGGACTTTGAAAGGTTGCGTGGTCAGGTTCAAATTTTCAAGGGCTAAGCACAGTTGTCATGGACGTAATCAGACGCGTACCGCGGACTCGGCAGGCAACCCCGTGTTCTCTCTTCTATGGGCCGCGCGCGATCGCCGAAAAGACCAACGCCTGAAGCGATTTCGCTTAGATAAAAGCTTTCAAAAACACGCGCCTGATGCTTATCGAGCATGAAAATGTTCGATTGTGTGTATCCCTGTCCCTGTGGCTATTATGGGGATTCGCAAAAACCCTGCACCTGTGCGCATGCCCTGATAACGAAATATCAAAAGCGGATCTCGGGTCCCCTGCTCGATAGAATTGACATTCACATCGAAGTGCCGCGCGTGGATTATGAAAAACTGAGCGGAGACCGTTTGGGCGAATCAAGTGGAGCCATTCGAGCGCGCGTGCAAGCCGCGCGAGATATACAAAATAAACGGTTCGCTGGTAATGGATCATCGGATATCATTTGTAATGCGGATATGCGCGTCGGGGAGATCCGGCAGTTTTGCCGGTTGCCGGACGAGGGTCAGAGCCTGATGCGGGCAGCGATGAGGCAACTCAACCTGTCGGCGCGTGCCTACCATCGCATCCTCAAGCTGGCGCGCACGATTGCGGATCTGGCGGGATGTGAAGAGGCCCAATCCGTACATTTAGCTGAGGCGTTGCAGTACCGTCCAAAGCTGATGTTGAGTTAGGTATTGAACTATCCAGCCGCGGAGAAGACTGGGAAGGCACCCATCTTCCCAGAGCAGAGGCCCACACAAGGAATTCTTCCTTCAATTCGTTATTGCGGTCCCGATGCGATTCGAGTTCGCAACACGTAACCGCTCGGGAGCTCAATGAAGTGAATAAAATAACTGGAAGTGGCGCTGTGCAAAAGCGACAGGTGCTTGGCGGTATCATCCACGATTACCACCGGTCACCTGTATAACCTTCCACATATATCAATTGGAACTTTTCAGGAACTGTCTAAATATACTTCCCGCGATTATCCCGGGGAGATCTTTATGTGTATTTTGGAGTGGCGTTTCTAAAGACAACGGGGGACTGGTTGCTGATAGATATGATGATCTATTCTTTTTTCATTGGGTTGGCACAATCCGGATAAATTGATTGAAGCAACCGATTTCACATCAAAACAATTCGGTTGAGGTTTTTGTACGCTACGGGCATAACCGCCGGATTTATGACAACCTCCAGGTACAACAGCGCACGGAAGCGGTCGCCCGCGCCCGCGAGCTGGGTTTGTTGTAAGCGCAAGCATCAGTTCTCAACCTTTCCCCCTACTCATTCAAAGCAACACCTCCACGTAACACTTAAGTGTCTATACATTACACCGCGTTACAGACATACTACCCCGTACATTGAGCATGTGGCACAGACATTTATTAGCGGCCAAAAAAGGTATCAGTCATGTCAAACGAACTCATCTCAAAGACTGATCCAAAGGAATCAACGGTTTATCAAATCAGGATCAAAGGGCATCTGGGCGCTCAATGCACAGATTGGTTTGGGGACCTGACCCTTTAGGCAACTATTGCCCTGAAAGGACGTATGTAAGTTATCACCTAAAAATTTTATTTAAAAAAGTAACCGAGTTTTTAGTTTAGGAGTATAGGTTATATGAGCAAAAACGATCAAAAGGGTAGGCCCCCTCAAGGGGAAGATGTTCGTCGTCCGATGACTGGTGCTGAGTATCTTGAAAGCCTACGCGACCAGCGTGAGGTTTGGATTTACGGGGAACGTGTCAAAGATGTCACCCTCCACCCCGCGTTTCGCAACCAGGCCCGCATGGTCGCCCGCATGTACGATGCCCTACACGATCCCCAGACAAAAGCACAATTAACCTGCACAACGGATACAGGATCGGGTGGATATACCCAGCGCTTCTTCAAAGCAAGCCATAACGTCGATGAGATGGTGGCCGCCCGCGATGCCATCGCCGCATGGGAACGCATTGGCTTTGGCTGGATGGGACGTAGCCCTGGATTTATGGCCGCTTTTACAGGCATGTTAGGCCCAAATGCTGAGTTTTTTGCCCCTTATCAAGCCAATGCCCGCCGTTGGTATACAGAAACGCAAGAGAAAGTTTTATTCTTTAACCATGCGCTCACGACGCCACCCGTAGACCGGCGTTTGCCACCCGATGAAGTAGAGGATGTGCATCTCCATGTGGTCAAAGAGACAGACGGGGGGCTTATTCTCAGCGGAGCCAAAAATATCACAACGAACTCTACGTTGAGCAATTACAGCCTGGTTGCCAGCGATGGGGTTCGTTTTATCAAAAAGAAAGATTTCGCCCTGATCTGTATTGTTCCCATGAACACTGCCGGAATCAAATTGATCTGCCGCCCTTCTTATGAAATGACAGCCGGTCTGCTCGGTACACCCTTCGACTACCCGCTTTCCAGTCGCTTCGATGAGAATGATGCCACCTTCATTTTTGATAACGTATTTGTACCCTGGGAAAATGTATTGGCTTATGGTGATTTGGCGAAATGTAATACTTATATGCAGGCCACCGGCTTTTTTCATCGGGGAGGTTTGCAAACTTGTACCCGCCTGGCTGTCAAGTTGGATTTGATTGCCGGCCTGGTCATAAAAGCGGTTGAGGCCACAGGAACTGATGAATTTCGGGGGGTACAAGTAAATGTTGGCGAAGTTTTGAATTGGCGGCACTTAATGTGGGCTTTGAGCGATGCGATGGCCCGCACGGTTACCCCCCACAATGGTGCAGTTGTGCCTAACCTGGATTATATGATGGCCTTCCGCATGATGGGGGCGATGGTTTATCCCAAGATCAAAGAGATTGTCCACAACATTGTCGCCAGTGGGCTCATCTTCCAACCTTCCAGTTCCCGTGACTTTCAATCACCCGAGCTGCGTCCTTACCTGGATAAGTATATGTCTAGTTCTACGGGCGATGCGGTCGAGCGGGTTAAGATTATGAAAATGTTGTGGGATGCCATCGGTACCGAGTTCGCCGGCCGCCATGAATTGTATGAGCGCAACAATTATGGCAATCATGAAGTCATTCGGATGCATTCATTATTTGAAGGGCGTGATAACGGTACGGTGGATGAACTCAAAACCTTTGTTGAAACTTGTATGGCGGATTATGACCTGGATGGTTGGACCTCTCCTGACCTGATAAATTCAGATGACATCAATTTTGCAGCCAAAAATTCAGGGAAAAGCGGCCATGGTTTTACCCATACAGCCGTCCCCGAAGATCGTCTCGTAGCTGAACGCCATCAACTTTTAGTCGAATGGAATGACACCCAAACCGATTATT
>Ga0105104_10001078_pt1 | contig 20795 bp, 36 predicted proteins | sample PPLLaktember2015_3_FD_87034 | JGI IMG/M metagenome (GOLD analysis project Ga0105104, IMG submission 87034) | Freshwater sediment microbial communities from Prairie Pothole Lake near Jamestown, North Dakota, USA - PPLs Lake P7 Core (6) Depth... | ecosystem: Environmental > Aquatic > Freshwater >... | reverse complement strand
TTACTTGCAGCTCGGAAGAGAAGGATACCGAGCACATACCTTTCGGCGAACCGTTGCCTTCTGCGACGGCGAACAATGCTTGCTGCATCTCGATAGCGCGTTAGCGGCATGGCTACGATCATGGATTGGGTATTTGCGTCCCGGCAACGCGAACGACTTGCTCGACAGTGATTTGCGGCCGCGTGAAGTGAGCTTCGCCATGACTAGCCTCCGGAAATGTCTTCAAGCTCCCCGGTGCCCTCACATTGCAGGCATAGCGCCTTCTCGACAAACGTCCGACTGGCCTTGTCGTCATGTCTGATGATCGTCAAACGCTTCTTGCCGCGGCAGCATGGGCACGTCACCCGCTCGCGGATTTGCTTCGACGTTTGCCAGCCCTGCCACCACATCTCACTGCATCCAGAACCGCGTGAACCCCGGCGCCGGCACCGGCCGCTCCGCTCCCGACAGGCACCACTCGGTGATCTCGATCAGGTCCGGCGACGGCCGGCGCACGCCGTTGACCTCGTTCTTCCAGCGCAGCTGCACGGCGTAGGGCAAACTATCGAATTGCTCCTGGGTCATAGCCGTTTCTCCTGCCGGGCTCGGGCTCGCTCCAAGATCCCTTTGGGGCCTGGACCGTAGAACTGCCGCCAGGCGCCGTCCTCGTAGCTCGCCTCCCACATCTCAAATCGGGTCAGGTCCAAACCAGTCAAGGGCCGCCGGATTTGGCGCTCATAGCGAAAGCGCTCATGCTCGACCGCCTCGGTGATCTTGGCCTGATAAGCCAACTCCTCCGCCGTCCAACGTTTGCTCATAGCGGCCTCCGATCTGGCCATCTTAAACAAATAATTGGCGGAAAATAACAGTTGCCTTCAGCTTTGAAATCGTCTATCAACGTTCATACCGGCTGATTGAAGCAGCCTTAACCCAGGAGAACTAAAATGACTAAAGTCCTACTCGTCGTGGCCGCGCTCGCGGTCACCGTTTCCACTGCCGACGCCACACCCGGCGCCGTCAACGCCCAAGGTTGCCACGGTCGCAATGGCCCGCAAGGCTATCACTGCCACAAACGGCCTGAGACTTCGAAATTCACCACCAAAAATCGCCGCTACGTGCAGTGGGGAGGCTGACCATGAAAATGCTTACTCCGTTCCGCACGTCCGTACCTAGCACTCTGGTTCGGGACGTGGTCGAGGCTCCTGTCGTTGCCAAGGTCGCGCCTCGGCGCCAGCCACCGCGGTTGCCGCGGGACTCGTGCATCACCTTCACCACCAATCCGACCGAGCTTTACGTGTCGATGACGATCCGCAAACCGGAGCACCTGGAGGCGCTGATCGAGGCGCTGCAGATGTACGCGCCGCAGATCGAAATCGGCCAGCGCCGCGAACGGGAGGATTGAGTCATGGGCGCGTTTTTTAGGGCCTATAGAAAAGCGTGGAATAACCGGCCGCTCTCAAAAACCGAGATCTTCTCCCTGATCTGGATGGCGGTTGTCGTGCTTTATATTCTCACCGTGCCGCCAGGAGTCGGAACAACCCCAGAAGGGATCGGATGGGTCATTGTGGCAACCACCATCTTTTCCATCGTCACCCTTAGCATGCGTTATCCGATTATTGGCCTCATCATTCTCTTGTTTATCCAAGGCCTGATGGGATGGCGCGGTGGCTACGGTTACGGCGGATATATTTCTACCAGAAGAAGGAGGAGGCGGTGGTGATCCGTAGTGTTCTCGCGCTGGCGATGCTAACGTCAGCAGCCGCGGCCGAAACTCGTATCATCGATGGTGACACCATCGTGGTTGATGGCCGGCACTACCGGCTCGCCGAAATCGACACACCGGAAACTAACAAGAAGCCGCACTGCCAGAACGAACGTGACATCGGACAAGCCGCAACTCGACGACTTGCCGAGCTGCTGACCAAAGGCGAACTCACCATCGTGGTGGTCGGCGACGGCGGCTTCGGTCGTGATCTAGCTTATGTTTATGCCGGCGAGGTCAATGTCGGCGAAACACTCTTGCTCGAAGGTCTAGCGCTCAAATGGACGCGCGGCCCGAAAGCAAAGGCCGCCCGTCTGGCGGTGTGGTGCCCTAAATAACGTTACCCACGAGGGACGACCTTTCCTTCGGGTAGCGCGCGGCTCGGAGTTCAGAAAGACGACCTGCGGTTCCCTTGTGGGGTTAGTCGTGTAGTAGTCCGTACAAGGTCGTCGACGCGCGCACGAAGCTGGCTCAAACGGAGCCAGCTTTACCAAATCTTCAGCGACAACACGCCGCCGTTATTGCCCTCGCCGTCCATGGCACTGTCGACCTGGGCGCTTTCGGTGGCGTAGCGCACGGCGTCCCAGCCGTGATTGTAGGCGTCGACCGGGACGCTCAAGACGCGGCCAGTGAGCTTGTCGGTCATCCAGGAATAGAGCCGCGCTTCCTCACGCATGCCCTCGCAGTTGGGGTCGATGACGATTTCATAGCCTTGCAAAAAATTGATTCCTGATTTTACAGAACCAGGACCTTTCTTGGCGGCGTGAATATTGAAGCCGCGCGACTGCAAGAACTCGATGGTGCCGGGCTGCGAGGCGTCCGCTTTGACGAGATCTTGGTCGTCGGCCAGCACCGTGCGCAACATCGCCGGCAACATGTCCATGGCGACGCGGCCTTGGGCCTCGGCGGCGATGAAAATCTGCTTGCTCTTCTCCAGGTGGTAGACCTTCACGATGAAACTGGGATCGGCGCCGAAGCCGAAGTCCATACCGTAAAGCGGCGGCACGGCGTAGGGCACGTTGATGCGGCCGACGCGAATGTTCGAAAAAACCTTGGAATCGTACGATAAATCGTAGTCTCCCAGCCAGACATGCTGATATCTGGCGTAATTTCCCCGTTTTAGCACCTCCATTTCGTGCGGCAAGGAGGTCTGCTTGAAGAACGGATTGTCGTTATAGTCGACGAACGTGATCACCGATGACGGCGGCGGCTTGCCGTGGCGAAAATAACGGTCGACCGGGTCGTCGGGGCTCTCCGGATTCCAACTCCAGATCAATTGCGAGCCGGGCGCGCGCACGGTGGGCAGCAGGATTTCCATCGAGCGCTTGGAAATGGTGCGGGCCTCGTCGATCCAGACGACGTCGGAGCCTTCCAGCGATCTGATGCTCTCGATGTTTCTTTCGAGGCCGAGGAACAGAAACTCCGAACCGGTCTTGCGATTGGTGATGGCGCGGTCGGTGACGCTGAAGTTCTGCTCCAGCTCGAAGTCGCGGATGCGGCGCTCGATCAGATCCTTGGAGCTATCCCGGATGGAGTTCTGAAACTGGCGGGCGCAGATGATGCGCTTGCGTTCGGTGTTGGCGACATACACCAGGTAAGAGCCGATCGACCAGGTCTTGCCCGAGCCGCGGCCGCCATACATGGCCTTGTGGCGCACGTTCTTGGCAAACAAGGTGCGGGCGAAGTTCTCTCCCAGTGCGAGTGCGACCATGTCAGCTTCCAGCGGCCCAGCCCACGAGTATTCCCGTCAGCGCCCCGAAGACGCCGCCGACCGCATAGCCAATGGTCAGCCCGCGCCAGAACAAACAACAGGGACAATCAGTAAACAGGTATTGCGTGAAGCGCGAGGTGAGGTGGTCCGGGGTCTGGCACCAAGTCGGCAGGAAGCGGTAGGAGACCCAGGCCATGAAATTGGAGAGCGCATTGTCCTCCCACTCCACCGGGGTGTTGGGCTCGCTGCCGTCGACGGTGACGCCAGAGATATCCGACGCCGTATTGCGCGGGTCGTCGGCCGGCCGGAAATGCATTAGCGGGGTCCGTGGATGCGGTTTACTCTTGGACGATGATACGAGCCGGCCGGCGCTTTCGCGCGATGGGCACCCTGCCCAAACGTGTTTTGGCGGCAAGATCGAAGGCCTGGTAGCGAACGTGACGCGGACCCATTGCAGTTTCCGACACCATGGCGTCGGCAAAGGCGCCGGCGGTGCCTTTGAGGCACAGCACGTCGCCACGGTAGAATTCCAGCACCTCGGCTCGGGGCAGACCGTGGGCGATCATCTCGCGGGCGACCCGGCAGCAGTCCTCGGGCAGTTCGAGACGCATTGATTATTTTCCTACGCGGGAAAAAATTTTTTCTGCAACCGGCGGGTTTTTCTAAAGTTTGAAAACCATAGGAATGGGGTGCCGCCTAGGAATTTTATCCTAAGTAGCTAACGGCTTTCCCTGGCGCGCCTGCTAGTGGCGGATAGCTTGTCCGCTCCGCCCCATTGATATCATTAGGCTTTCGGGCGCTCGAGTCCGCCTGCCCATACTGCCGTCCATACTGCCGCGGGGTGTTGCTAAGCCGCCGAGTCGTCCGGCGGGTCGTTAGGCGGGTCGCTGGTAGGCAGGTCGCTGGTGTCGGGCGGTCGCGTGCGCTTGCCTACGTTCGCCAATGCGCGCTCGAACGCGCGGTCTAGTCGTGTCACGTTGCTAGTGTCGACGCGCTGCACGGGTAGCGGGTCCGCCGGTTTATTTGTTTGTTCGCTCGCTTGAGTCGTGTCGCTCTGGTCTGTGAGCGCGGGCGTACCGGTGAAGGGTTCGACGGGGTCCAGTGTAGTGGGGGACCCGTTTTCGAGGGACACGGTCCCAGTCTTCAAGTCCAGTGCCGCGCCGCGTGGTACCGCGAAAATATTAACTGTGTTGTAGTTGTTAGTGATCTTATCGCCTGCGCCTTTGATCTCGCCTCCCGTCACGGCGACCGCAGCGAGACGGGAGTGGATGTAAGGCGCGGCGACTTCGGCCATGCGGTCGCGGCGCGCCGGCTCGGTTAGCGGGTCGCGCATAACCGCCAACATCCATTCGACCGGCAACAAGCCATCAAGGTCCCTGACTTCGACCCGATGGCCGCGGCCAGCGCCCTTGGGGCGACCGGCGCCCGCACGTGTTCCACCGCTCGGCATTATTAGCCTACTAATTTTGTTTTGTTCGAATGAGTCGGGCCCGTGTTGGAGTATTTAAATACCGTAGGATGGTATCCCTTTACTGCCCTTTGTCCGCGCTCCCAGACACCCCGTTGAGTCTGACTTTGAATCCTTAGCGCATTTTATTTGATTTTGCCCGTCGAATTTTATTTGACATTCTTTGAACCTAGGCATACAAGTTAGATACTAACTAGGCAGCAGGGCGATTGAAGTCGCTCACAACCCAGGAGACCAGACATGTTGAACTTTTCCACTCGACGGGTCGGCGGGATCAGATTTTTCGCCCTTGGCCGCTTGCGCCTTTCCTTCTGTGTTGCCCGGCGCCCGTCGGTCGCCCGAACCATCGGCTTGCGCGCGGTCGCGCTTGCCCTGAACGTTTGAAAGGAAACGCAATGTTCCAGATTGTAAAGCAAGACAGCAACACCAGCGACTCGGCCATCTTTCGCTATGACCTGATATCGATGACCGAACCCAGAATTATTCTGATCACTGATCACGTAGGCAAGCGCTCGGATTGTCCGCGCCTAGGCTATGTCGTCATTCCAACCCCACGCTAAGGAAATAGCAACATGTCCCGCAATATTCCATCGGTCCGCACGTGGCGCGTCACTCTGTTCTGGGATCGGCCAGAAGGCAGCACCATCCGCGAGTCGCGCTGCTACTACGTGTCCGCAATCAACAAGCGCTTTGCGTGGTGGAACGCACGCGATGAAATTTTGGCTGATATCGGCGCCGCGCGTTTCATCGCGCGCGACCGCGTCACCATCGGACTAACAAACAAATAATTCTTGACTTCCTTTGAACCTAGGCATACGCTGCAACGACTAACGATCAGAAGGGCGGTTGAAGCCGCTCACAACACCAGGAGACGGAAACATGAACACAAAAGAAAACACGATGGTCGCGGCGCACAAGGCGGGAGTTGCCGCTTATCACGTCAACGGAACCGGAGTCGACATGTCTCACGTAATCCGCCATGCGCGCAAGCTTTACGATAACGACCACGATCAAGAGGCTTTTCTAGCCGGCTATATCGGCGCCATGCGGCGCGACATTGCTCCGACTTGGAAAGCCTAAAGGTCGAAACGGGCTTTTGCCCGTCTGCGGTTGAAGCCGCACTGATGAGACCTAACCCAGGAGAATGAAAATGTCAGCTTTTGTTGTTTCCCACGATCATATTGACGCGCTTGTGACGTATGCCGTTGTTCAGCGGTTGCGCTATCGGCATGACGGCCGCATGATCGATATCACCACGAACAACGCCACTTTAGTCGGCAAGGTCTTGTTGCTCGAAAACGTGCGCTCGGTGTTGTCGCGCTATCCGAATTGCACGGCGGAAACGGTACCCGGAAGCGGCGAGTCAGCCGCGACCTACAAGTTCTCGCCTTTTGCTGGGTTGGACACCTTACCGCAACACAAGCTTGTCGCGCTCATTCTGACCGGCTGCAGCTGCTACGATTACCAAGCTTGCGAGACCAACGGCTATGACGAGTCGGTCGCTTGCGGGATTATCGAAGCCATCCGCCAGGAAGCGATTAGGGCAGTTCCCAAATATGACGCGCCGTGGGAAGTGACGCGGGACGCGGTCAAGACTTTCGCAAAAGCGCGCTAAATAATTCTTGACTTTGTTTGAACCTAGGCATACGATACGGACACTAAAGGACAGACGGGCGATTGAAGTCGCTCACAACTCAGGAGACTAGACCATGAACGCAATTTATCTGGACCCGAACATGATTCCCGCGCAATTGCGCGGCGGATACAGCGGAAAGAAGTTCAAAGCCGTTGTTTGCACCGAAGTCACCATCCGCGCCGATGCCGGCTTGTGGTCCGGCGGATCGCGCGACACGTTCCGATTTGTACAGCTATCGACCGGTGACGCTATCGCAGCATCGGACAATATGTCCGCGCCATGGGACGCGTCGCGCAAGGATCAGCACATTACGTTAAAGCCCGGCTTTGCCGTGGTCGAACACTCGCTTTTTTCCGGCAAGGATATGGGTTTGACGTTCTACGTGCACCCGGACAACGCCGCGGCCTTGCTACCGCCACCCGCGCCGGAATTGAGCGCGCACGAGTCGATTGTCCTTAGCGCAACGTGTTCTTTCAAGTCGAGTTATAACGGCCAAGATCGCTACACCATGGCCAAGACTCAAGCGGAATACCCTTGGCGCCGCGACGACTCGACTCCGCCGTTTCCAACCCGCGACGAATGGCAAGTCGCCAAGGACTCGCTGATCAGCAAAGGCTTGTTGAACAAGGCCGGCGCCGTGACACCTAAAGGCCGCAACGCGCGGCCGCGCGACTAAGCAAGTCAGCAACTCGCAACTAACGGCGCCTTTTTTGGCGCCGTTTTTATTTGTTTATTTCCCAAAATATTTGTTGACTTCTTTTGAACCTAGGCATACAATTTCAACACTAAAAGACAGAAGGGCGGTTGAAGCCGCTCGGACCCAGGAGAGACTAAAATGCAATTCAAGCGCTTTTATTCCTTTGACAGCCCGAAGGCTATCAAAGCCGCAAAGTTTCGCTACCTGAACGGGATCAACTATATGGCGCCGCACGAGTCCGCCGGAGTCGGCAACTTGTGTCCGGACGCCAGCGCCGGCTGCATCGCGCTTTGCCTTGGCCGCGAATCCGGTCAAGCCTCGATGGTGTCCGCCGCGACCGATTGGACAAATTCGGTACGGCAGTCTCGCGAACGCAAGGCGCGCTACTTCATGCAAAACCGTCAAGCCTACATGCTCGAAATGCTGCGCCACAGCGCAGCGGCAATTCGGACGGCTAAGCGCAAGCGCGTCAAGCTAGTGCTGCGGCCGAACGGGTCGACCGATATCGCCTATGAAGGCTTGCGCGTCATGATCACGGCAGAATTTGCCGCGGAATTGAGCGCGATCAGTGGCCACACTGTAACCGCGGGCGCGCATACCATCTTCAGCGCATTTCCCGCGGTGCAGTTTGTCGACTACACAAAAAGCGCGCGACGATTCAAGCGCGCGTTGCCGGCAAACTACTACCTCACGTTCTCGCGCTCGGAAGACAACGAGTCCGAGGCTGTCGAGCTTTTGCGGCAAGGCCGCAACGTTGCCGTGGTGTCGACCCTGCCGCGGCCGCAACACTGGAACGGCTTTGCGACAATCGATGGCGATGAACACGATCTTCGCCACTTGGACCCGAAAAATGTCGTCGTGTGGCTTTCGCCCAAAGGCAACAAGGCAAAGCGCGATCAATCCGGCTTTGTCGTTCGCAACTAACCAGCAACACCAGAAAGGAAAATGATCATGACCATTACAGTTGTTTGCCGCGAAAGCGGTTCCCGTTATAGCGGCGACGTTCTCATTTACACCGTCGACGCTGATCCCAGTGACGCGCAAGCCGTAGAAACTGCCGTCGACGCGGCACGCGCCGCAGACTTAGGCTTCGACGTCGAAATGGAAATATTGTTCGCGTTCGCTGGTGACATTCAAACCGTCGCCGATTGGAGATCGTGACATGAACCGGATTAGGATCATTGTTTCGGGTGGAAACATTCAAGACATTCAAAACATACCGGAAGGAATCATTGTCGACGTTTGGGACTATGACTGTGAGCCGGAAGACACGGACGAAACGGATTCAATCGGTGACTCCGTCGTCAAATCCGAATGGCACCCGAACGCCCATAACAAAATAACGGACTAGGTCGAAACGGCGCCGCGGCGCCGTCTGCGAGTGACGCTCGCACTGATGAGACCATTAGCAAACAAACCAGGAAAGGACTACACCTATGCGCAAAATTCTTTTGACCACCGTTGCCGCACTCACGTTTGCGACTCCGGCTTTCGCCATTGACAATTGCTGGTCGACGGCCGATGCAGAAATGTGCACTGAGACCGACGCGGCAATTGACGCGACCATTGCGGCCGCGGTTGCGGCGCCGATCATGGTGCGCGCGGCTTTCACGCAAGACGTTTGCAGCGAGGACAATCTCAGCGACCTAGTCGACCATACCGAAGCACGCGACGCGCTACCCGTCGCATTGCGACCCGCTTATGACATGATCAGCGACCTATTGCTGATCGTGTACCGAACGGTCGAGCCGACCGACGGCGAACTTGAAGCCGTCACCCGCGACTTTTGCGACGGCCTGACAGAGCAAGACTAACCGCTAGGGAGCCCGTACGCTCGTTTCTAGGCCCGGCTAGGTACAATCTAGCCGGGCTTTTTTGCGCTCACACCAGCGAGCTTCCTAGCGACTTTCGTTTTATTTGTTTGTTGGCAAAAATAATTCTTGACTTCGTTTGAACCTAGGCATACGTTGCAGATACTAACAGACAGAAGGGCGGTTGAAGCCGCTCGCAACTCAGAAAGGAAAAAGCCGCAATCCAGACCTTGCGCGAGCGTATGCGGGACGAAACGATCTAAATGACCCTGGAAAAAACCATCTTGAAGCGACTCGGTGAGATGACCCGGCTTCTGCTGGCACTCACCGACAACGCCGCCGCCGTCAACCGCCGCCTTGACCGGATCGAAGACCGGCTCGGCCAGATCGAGCAGCAGCTCGACCGGGTGGAGATCAGGCTCGACCGGCTCGAACTCAGTCGAGCTGATTGAGGCACGAGTGCCGCGGCACATCGTCGGGTGGCAGCTTGGCGCAGCCGAACATGGTCATGACAGGCTCGCCCGCATCGGCCTGTGCCCGCACCGTGGGGCAGTCGGCGCGGTGCACGACAGCCTTGCCGTTGCGATCCTCCGCCAGCGCCAGGTCGTACATGCCAGCCTCCGCAGCGCGCCCCGGCGCCGAGCTTAAGGGAAATCTATGGGAAATCGTTGAATAATTTGCGAAATCGTTGAATAATTGCGAAATCGTTGAATAAATTGCGAAATCGTTGAATAATTGCGAAATCGTTGAATAATTGCGAAATCGTTGAATAATTGCGAAATCGTTGAATAATTGCGAGCAATTGCAAATGGGCTACGCCTCAAGAGCAGGCACAAAACAAAAGACGTCGAAAAGTTGAAACCTACCGTTCCGGCCCGGAGAAAGCGCTCGCCCGGAAAAAGCTGAATCTATGAGATTTTAGGTTTATTTGTTTATTCGTGCTAGGAATACAGGTTGAAGCTGGGGATACGCTCGGGATGCTCCCGGTACAGCGCCAACAGCAGGAGATCGTCGCCACGCTCGTTGCAGCAGGGTCGCCCATCCCACTGGTGGTCGTCGGTGCGGGACGCCTCGTAGCCCCGCAGAGACGCCAGGATGGCCGCTGATGAGTTTCGCCGCACGAGGGTCATTGGGGTAGCGACCTCTCGTTTCAACGCATGGGCGCCCTGTTTGCCGGGCTCTGGACCGCTACCTAGATCGGAGGAAAGGGCACCACGCTGGCCGACCAGCGGGTGCCCCATAGGCCTCGAAAACGTCGCAGTAGGTTCCCACAAACAACGGCGGCTTCGAGCGCGCTGCGTCCGTCAGATTCCTGGCTGCTGCGCAGGATTCTCACGTGCAAAGAGTAAGTTAACGCCACGTTTGTGGGATAAAACCTAGTAGCACATTCCCACCAAATAGCAAGATATTGGGGTGCTGGAGGCCGACCAGCACCCCAAGGCAGGGCCGACTTGGCGGCAAGTGTTCCCACAAAACCATACGGATAGCCCCCCGCTTACGCGGGATTTCTGATGTATTGAGAACAGGTTAGGGCCGCAGTCTGTGGGAGCAACGATCTTAGCTGGGTCGGAAACCCCGCACAAGCCCCCCAGGTCAGGCCACCACTACGCAATCCTTGGCCGGAAGCTCCACGGTGACGACCTGCCCGAGCAGCCGCAACAACACCCGCTGCCGGTCGTGCGACGTCATCGAATCGTGCAGCGCCAGATGGCCGGCAAACTGCCCCGACCGGATGTGAACGGGCTGACCCCTACGCAACTCCTCCAGCTTCGGAAGCTTGACCAAGTGATCCCGATCCTCTTGCTGGCGCAGCACCACAATCGCGCGTTCGAGTTTTTCATCCACCTGAGGAAATTGCCCGAACGTGAGCACCCGCAACACGTGAGGTGTCCACCTGATATCCCACCAGTGCCCGTCCACCACCCGCACGAACAGGTAGCGCGGAAACAGGGGAGTGATTCTTGTTTTGGTTTTAATCCGCGGACAATAGGTCTCGCGATTTGTCCTCATCAGCAGCAAGCGCACGAGCGGCTCGCGCTGAGATTCGGTCTCGACCACCGCCCAGAATGATGGGGTCATCAAACCAGTTCAGTTGAGTCGGGAACCTCGCCGCCCACAGTGCAGAGAACCCAAACCCAGTCAAGCCAAAACCAAAGGAAGATCATGCTCCATCACAACGATACCGGACATTTGAAACAACTTTTTCACCTGGTCGAGCGTAGCCCCACTACCATTGTAGCTCCCAAGGTAGAGCACGTTGCACCGGCTTGCTTTCATCTGCCGCAACACCGCCGGGTAATCATCCCCCATCGATGGCTTGATCTCGATCCGAACACGCTCACCAAGGCACCTCAATTGAACATCCGCCGGCCCACCGTACTGCATAACCTTGCCAGAACGATGATCCCTGATCCGATTGCCGTACCCGTCAACCACATCGCTAACCTCGAACTCAACCTCGACCTCATCAACTTCAACAGGACTAGCGCGCAAAATCTCTAATTGACGTGGCACATCAGCCAAATCTGCTTCAGCCTTCGCAACCTCTGCTGCGTGCTCCGCCGGACTGCTGCACATGAACCTACGTGATTTCCAATCTGACACCCTGCTCTCAGCATCAGCCCGCATACACTTCAACCTGGTTTGACGCTCTGACACCGCTGACAACTCACGCCGCCCTGGAAACAACTCATCAAACACATCGCCGGCAAACAACGGCTCCAAGAACAACACCTGATATCGATTATGTTCCGGTGTGTCGTGGCTCTCACCCTGCTGCCCGGTCAGGAAGATATAAACATTGCGGTACTTAGTTTCTGATATCACACCATTGTCCAGCGCCCACTGCGTATACTCCGGATCAGTCCGCAGCACCTCCATCGGCTGACCCTTGTACTTGCCGAAGGGCACCACGTTTCCACCTGCCGAAACATCCAATCCACTGAGCAGCTTTTTGATATCAGACACTCGAATTCTCCTTGCCGAGGGGTGATCTTCTCCGCGCCGAGAGTGACACAGGTGACACAGTCTCCTTAAGTGCAGGACTCCTGCTGCTAGAAACTCTACAATTAGAAAACTGCGTCATATGCGTCACTGCGTCACTCCCTCCGGCTCGTCCTCAATCGGGGTTAACCTGATGCGAATATTAGTGAAATAGCGTTCGCCCTTGGTTCGATCATATTTGATACCAGCCGCCTTCATCGCGGTGGTAAAGGGGTTTCTAGCCCCTGCTTTACGCCCAAAACGGGCACAAAACGCCCTCCAAAGCTCGTATGCGACCACTGTTTCGACCCTCCATTCCTTCGCAACGACCGTGGTTCCCGGCTTCGGCGTCTCGAAATTATGGCGAATGAAATCCACCATGATGTTCTCCTCCTCGAAGTAGTCCTCGGTGTCCTTCTTGATCACCTTGGCCACGTGCAGCGCTCCTGATGTCTCCCGGTCGACCGCGCCATCGATGATCCAGCGCAGGATCGCCGGTCCCTCTTTTTCGATCAGGACTTGCTCGTAATCCGCGATCCGCTCGGCCTCGGGGATGAACACCGGAAACGTCACCACCAGGAACCGCCCGCGCACCGCCTCGTCGACCGACTTCAACTCCGGCTTCAGATTGCCCACGATCGTGATCGTGCAGCTTGGTTTAATCTTGAACAGATTCTCCCGCATCCGCCGCACCTCCATGTCATCACCGCCGGTAATCTCCTTGATCAACGCCACATCCCAGGCCGCCCCTTCCGGCACCTCCGACGCCAGCACCATGCGCGCCATCACCACCCGCACCAGCTCGGTCGGATGCCGCTTGTAATTCCCTTGCTCCACGAACAAATCCCGCGGCGCCCCGGCAGCGTGAGCCCCCAGTAATCCTGATATCACCCGACAATAAACCCCTTTGCCGTTGCGTCCGACCCCATAGATGAACATCAGCCGCTGATCGCGTGTGCTCCCGGTCGCCGATATCCCGGCCCACTGCTGCATCGTGCGCATCAGGTCGGGATCGTTGTCCATGACCCGCATCAAAAACGCGATCCACTCCGGACACGGCGTGCCCCGCGGCGCCGGCGTCACCTTGGTCAACATCGTGATCATGTCGCCCGGCTCCGCCACCCACAGGTCGCCTGTCTTCAGATCCACCGTACCTCCCGGCGTTCCCAGCAAAAACGGATCGGCGTCGAACTCCGACGCCCGCGCCAAGAACGACGGCAGTGCCCGGCACATCCGCTCAACCGCAGCCAACGTGCGCTGCGACTGCAGTTTGACCGCTTCCGAAACCGTGATCCGCTGCGCCTGGCGGAACGCCAGCGCGAAGATCATCAAAAAATTCCGTAGTGCATTGAGAAATTCCGGTGTGTTCCCACGTGCCCAGTGGGTGCCGACCCACTGCAGCCACATCCCTTCATCGGTGTTGTAGCGCCACTGCTCGCCGTAGTTCTCGGCGAACGTCAGCGCCAAGGTCGACTCCGAGACCTGCGAATATTTCTTCGTCCACGCCGCTAGATGATTAGCGCTCGTCTTCACCGCTCACCCCCTTCGGCAAAATTTCACGCAGCATCCGTTGCACCTCGGCGTCGTCCTCGCCGGTGGCTGGTCTGTGCGTAGTTCCGGTTTTGAAATCCACGATCGAGAGACCACTGCGGGCCGACCAGTACACCTTGCAGCGCGGTGACCCCGACGACGCGCCATCACCCGTGAAAGATCCCGTCAAGCGTAAGTTTGCCTGCCCTAATTCCTTGCGCGCGCGTGCCTCATCGGTGAGTTCTTCGAGGCTGTACTCCGAGCCTTCGGCATCGATGAACATCATCTCGTTGGTGAGGTCATAGGCTTGCGCCTGATAGACTTGACCGTGACGGCTCTGGGCATCGACACTGAGTCCTCTCCATGCAGCCAGGAGCGCGTCGACCGCGTCGAGATGCGCGAACACCTCGGCTCGTGTCAGCTCCGGCAGCTCTCCGATTGGCACCGTGGCGGGCGAGCGATCGTCAACCCACGAGTACGTTCTGAGCACCGCACCGTGCTCGTCGTGCGAGTGCGGTCCGAAGCAGCCGAACTGCGCGGCGCCGCCGCCGCCGGCGAACGCCTGCACCGCGAACGCCACCCCATCGCGGTGATATCGTCGGGTGTGAGCCTCACGGAAGACCTCGTCGCCCTCGGCCAGCCGCAGGAAAAACGCCGTCTTGGGGGGATTGCCACGGCGCTCCAAACCGTCGAACACCGCGCCCGGTGTGATGTCTTCGATGGCTTTCAGGATATCGATATCGGGGATATCGTAGTCCAGCACCAAGAGCGGCGGTTCGATGCGTAACCCAATAGCGGGCCAGCGATTTTGCCGGGACCACAGCCGGCACTGACGCTCGTCGACCTCGATCGTCGACCACTTCGGCAGCATGCAGACCTTGTCCCGATTGGGGATCGGGACGTAGCCATTCGATAATAGTTGCGGGAAGAGGTGACGCACGCTATTAGTAGACACAGCGAAGGCTCCTCCTCTGTTGGGGCCTCGTTACAGGCCTTCGGCCCCTTGTTGGTGGCTTGGGTTTGGGACGGACTTTTACTTGGCGGTAAGGGTCGTTTTAGCTGTACTAGGCCGCCGGCTGTGAAGCCGGCGGCCTCTTCATGCTAGCGCAGTGCCGGGTCACTCCACCACATAAAAATTCTCCTCGTCCTCCGGACATTCTTCGCGCAGCATCACGGCACCGCGGCGCATCGATGCGTCACCGGTTCCGAACACCTTGACGCTGTAGCCACACTTCTCGCAGGTGATCAGCAGCCCCGGCGCCGAGCTGCCGTCGCCTTTTACAATCTCGGTTTCTTCGACTTCGGCGGCGACGCGCTCGGTCATTCTGCGGCCTCCATCAGAGCATCTTCGTCGCGCTGCTTGGCCGCGGAATAATACCAGCGCTCCGAGATATCCACGGCGAGCGGCAGCCCCGCGGCCCAGTCGCGATCGAACGTCATCGCCGCTGCAAGCGCGGCTTTCGTCTTCTCGACGTCGGCGCGCTCGCACTCCACCACGATCTCGTCATGCGAGTGCGAGATCACTTGGTAGCCTTCCGCAACCAATCGCACGATCGCCTCGCGCAGCAGATCAGCGGCCGCGGCCTGCGTCACGTTCTCGGCAAAGCGACCACCGTACAGCGCGATGATTCCACGCGCGCGGCGGAACGTTAGTCCATGCCTGGTGTCGATGACCTGCTTGGAAACTTTATCCACAACGTCGTAGTCGCGCATGCGGCAGGACGGATAGATCAATGGTCTACCGGAAGGGAGGATGCACAGCAGCATGCCGTCGCGTCGTCCGGGAATAAAAACAAACCGCACCCGTCCGACCCTGACTGGCAACATGGGCGTCTCCATCGCCTGCCGCGCGGCACCGAACAAACCATAACTCTCGTCCCTGTTGTGCTTGCCCCAGAACTCCGGCGCCCACGGGTTGGCCGCGCGCCAGGCGTCGACGATCGCCTGCGCCTCGGTGTCCGAGAAATGCAGCCGGTAGGCCGCAGCCATCGCATGCAATGCATTGCGTCCGCCTTGATAACCACAAGCCAGGACCGCGACCTTGCCGCGCTGCCGCTCCTCTTTGCCGATCTCCGCCGCCGGCTTGTGCACCATCCCGGCGGCGGTAACCTTGTAGAGATCAGGCGCATTCGGATCACGGTCGGAGCGTCGGAAGCTTTCGAGCAATTCCTCGCCGCCCCGCGACTTCGACAGCCACGGCAACACCCGCGCCTCGATCTGCCGGTAGTCGGCCTTGACCAGGGTGCGTGACCCGTGGGCGCAGAAGGCCGGCCGGATGGTGAGCGCAAGCTTCCTGGCTGGCACTTCCCCTGCCCCGTGCCCCGCCAGCTCATCCAGCGTGCAACCGTCGGCGATCAGGGCCACTGTGGATTCTTCCCAATACCCGTAATCGTCCGAGGCATCCTTCCCCAGCGTGGTGCGGGTCAGGTTCTGCAGCTGCACGCCCCGACCCGAGAACCGTCCGGTCTGCCCCGCCCCGTTGAACATGAACTGGCCGAACAGTCGGCCGTCGATATGCTGATCCAGTATGGCCTTGAACTTCTTCGGCGCCGCCGAGGCGCCGAACTCGCGCAGTTCCAGCAGCTCCATCAGCACCCAGTCGTTGCAGCCTTTGGCGCGCAGAAAATCGAGCAGCCGCTCCACCACACCACGTTTCACGGTGAGCTTCACCCGCTCGACCATGGCCTCGTCGCTGCCGTCCTCCGCCTCTTCCTTGAACACCATGCTCATCATCTCGCGCGCCTCGGCGAACGGCAGCCGGTCGTGTATCCATTTCGCAATTCGTAAATGCTGATTGATGGAGGTGATGATGCCGTCGGTCAGCTCGGTCAGCCGGTGCCCGATCCGCACCTCCTCCTCGGCCGCGAGCCGCGCCGCCTCCTGGCAAAACTGCAGATCGACCCCCGCCCCGGTATCGTTGATCACCTCGTTGGCGTGATAGACTGCCCAGTCGTAGGCGGTGAGCGCAGGCTGCATTGCCATGAACACCCGGCGCAGCTCGAACGTGTCGCGAATGGCATAGGTACAAAACTTCTCCCAGTCCTCGGGGGCGTCTGATGCCGTGACCGCGTTCACGCCGCAGAACCTGGCGATCAGCTTCTTGCCGTCCTTCTGCTTGCCCGGCCCGCCCAGCCGCGTGGAGCAGGCCTGCAGGTCGTCAGGTAGATTGTGTGCCAGCGCCGCGGCGCGCGCATCCACGACCTGCGCTGGCGCCAGGAAGGGGCTTCCGGGGACGGCGTAGTTCCAGACGCAGCGATCGTATCCCGCGTTGAACGCGCAGAACTTCTTTCCGGCGTGAAACGCTTCCTTGAGATCGTCGGGAAAGTCGTCCCAGGTCAGGCCGCGACCGCCCCGGTCGACCAGCTGGACCGGGCCTGTGCCGATGGCGTAGCTGAGCAGGATCGCCTCGGATTCGATCGCGCGGCGATAGGCGCCCTTCCTGATGTCGACGGGGGAGCGATCTTCGAAGTCCCAAAACACGAGGTTGGTAGGATCGTACGGGTTGTCCATGACAGCGCCCACGGTCAAGCCGGCCCCCCGAGGGGGACCGGCGCAGGTCAAACGGATAGGGTCGTAGAGCGCTTAGGCGGCTGGCTGGGTGCGCCGGCCGGGACGCCGGCCAGTCGGCATCGGGATCGGCCGGTTGGCCTCAGCAGCAGGCGCCGGAGCCGGCTGTGGTGCGGCCGTGCGCCGGCCATTGCCGCGGGCGGCAACCTCCGGCTCGGGTGCCTTAGGCGCCGGAGCGGACAGCTCCTCCGTCTGGGCCGGGGCGACCTGATCGAAGCCGTCAAACTCCTCGAAGCTGATCCAGCGCTGGATTTGCAGCACCGGATTGTAGATCGTCTTCTTCCACTCTTGGTGGTAGTAGCTGCGGATATCCAGCACCACGATCGGGCACAGTCGCGACGGGTCGACCTTGGCCTGGGCGCGAACCTTCTCGACCAGATCCTGCACGATCACCTTGGCACCGTAGGAGCCGTTCTTGTACAGCGCCACGACACCGGTATCGGCACCGCTCATGCAGAGAAGCTCGAACGCGAACTGCAACTGATAGGGCTCGCCGACGTCAGGCAGCGAACTCAGCACCGGCAGCGGCGATGAGGCCGGGACCATGCGTTCGCCCAGCGGCTTGCGCTCCTTGGCGTGCTGACCCGGCCAAGCAATGTAGCCGTGCTTCCAGGTTCTGATGTCGATCGCCCAGAGCGAGCCGTCCTCGACCTCGGTGCGGTCTTGTCCGTGGTACCAGACGCCGTTGGAGTTGATGGACAGGAAGGGCAAGCCAGAGGCGATGCCGCCGGTTTCGGCGATCGAATTCTGAATGTTCACCAGCGCGCCGAGCAGATCGGCAACGCGGCCTTCGGCGTCGGGAAGCTGGGTGCGGGTGGTGGCGGGGAGATTATCATCGGCTGGTTTATTCATTTGCTATTCCTATGCGTTTGCGTTTGCTCAAACGGCGACTCGCCGTTCTCCACCCTTACTCCTCCGGACCCAGTACGTCCATAAGAATTTTTGATATCGCCTCGGGGTCGCCCGAGACTGCCGGCCGCTTGTCCGTCTCCGGCGCGATGGTAGTGCCCGAAGACACTACTGTCGTAAGCTCCTTCGGCACTACAACGCCCATCTTTTCGACTTTGGCAGGGGTTTTCAGCACGCTATCGTAAAGCTTTGCGACCGGCAGCTTGAGCTGCTTTGCCAAAGCTTTGTCGTCCATAGTCCACTGCCGCACGCCGCGTTTGGAAACGAGCTTCCAGCCCGGCAGCTGCTCGCCGCTGCTCATCAGGATGTGTGCCTGCCCTCGGGCCTCACGGATCAAGCTCTCCACTGCGGTGGCGGCGTCCAGAATCTCCAGCAGCGTGGCCTTGTAATCAGGCGCCTCGGGCGCCCCCAGTGTCAGCTCGGAGAGGTCGAATAGTGCCCCAGTGTGGTGCGGACAAATGGTCTGGCAGGCCTGAAAACGGCACCAGCGGCCTTTCACTGTAGGGGGATTGCTCAGCTTCGACTTCAGCACCGCTGCGCATAACCGCACTTCGAAATCATTCAGCTGCTGCAGCGTGACCTCAACCGTCGTGATCGGCTCCTGGCCACGTGCCCGCGGCTGCACCACGGTCAGCATCACCCGGCAGTTGGCCGGGAAATACTGCGGCTGGGTGTAGCGCGCCGCGCAGCCATAAAACATTAACTGCTCGTTAGGGGTAAGGTCGTCGTAGATAGCTTTGACCGCTTCGCCGGCGCCAAACTTCCAGTCCACGACATGGGTAATATTATCGCGATCGTCGCGACCTATTACGTCGGCGGTGCCGAACGAGCCGGCGATGGCAGGGAACTGCACCTTGGTTTCCAGCTGCCAGACGTCGATATAGCTAAGGAAGTCATCCCAGTAGGCCATCGCCGGTTCAAGCGCGTCGTGCACCAGCGCCTCGGTGATCTCGATCTCGTTGATGCTAATTGTCTTGGCCAGCAGCTGAGCCAGTGTGGTCTTGCCGGTGATCAGTAGCTCCATCGCGCTGTGCAAGGCGGTGCCTTCGCGCGAGTAGAACGAATCGCGCTGGGCGACCGCCGGCAATGACGCTTGCAGGGCGACCGAGCCGGGGCAATTGAGCACACGCGCCGCGCTGCTTCCCCCGACGATAGCGGAATGTTGTGATGGCATGGGTTAATCCTATTGGTTGCTGGTGAAGTGGCGAATAGCTTTTCGGACAATCACTTGGGCTTGTGCGATTTGCTTTATGTTTAACTCGCTGTCACGCACGTAGCGTTCAGTCACACTGTTGGTAAATTCGCGCTCCCACGGGGTCAGGGTTGGGCAATCGCTTGCACGTTGCAATCCGGTCAGGATAGGGCACAGTCGCGGATTGGCTTTCCGCCACGCTCCTATAGAATCCTTCAATGTTGTCGTTTGGCGATGTAAACCGCTTAATAGTTCAGCGACCCGCTCAGTAGGAGTCGCCTCTTGCCGGCGTCGCTGCTCTTCAGCCTGGCGACGCCGCTGCTCTTCAACCTGGCGGCGCCATTGTTCCTGTGCCGCTCGATCCCGCTCTGCTCGCGCCGCGCGGCGCGTGCTGGACTTGAGGTTAGCTTCCCGTCGCCGAGCGGCGTCCAGGTTTTCCTCCATGTATCCGGCACAGATGCAACCGACCACGAGCTGCTGCGGGTATTGAGAATGCGCCATGTTGTGGATGTACCGAATTTTTTGTACCTCGCACATCTCACAGGTGGCTCGGTCTTTTTGGCCCAGGTCATGAATCTGAGTACAGAACCACCCTCTTTTCGGGATGTCGGAGTCCTGCCACTTGCCCGTGCTAGCCATGGTTTTGCCTCAGCGCCCAATTCACCAACTGTCGGACCGCCTCCGGTCGTGACAGCCCGCTCTTGCCAATCCACTCGTCGATCGCCTTGAGCTGCGGCTCGTGCATGCGCACCAGCATGGCGACGCCGGGGCCGGTCGACGGCGGCCGTCCGAGCTTCTTTCGTTTTTGAGTCTTTGATTTTCTCATCAAGCTGTGATATCACGAAGTCAGAGAGCAGTCCAGCCGGGAAATATCGAAATGAAAATATCATTCAGCCCGTTCACCCGGCAGGAGGTAGTCGACCTCCTGCGCTGTCACGGCCTTGAGGTCAGAAACAAACAGAACCAAGGGAGGAAACCCTCGGTCATCCTCACCGAGCTGCTGAACGAAGAGGTGGCACGACGGGTCGAGATCGTAGCTTTCTTTGGGGAGATAGTAGAAGAGGCGTATTCTGATGGCGCGTGATGGCGGTCTGCGACCTTTATTTGCCGAGCGCATCAAAGGTGCGCACTGGTGTGCGATCGAAACTTGGAGCACGGGATCTGGTGTGCCGGATTGCAATGTTTGTTTTAAAGGGACCGAGACTTGGATCGAGTTCAAGGTCACGGCGACCAATGCGGTGCGGATTTCCACCGAGCAGATCGGCTGGATCGAGCGTCGCATCCGCGCCGGCGGCCGGGTGCTGGTGATCGTGCGCTACAAGTGTTTGGCCGGGCTGCGGCGGCAGGCGCGCGACGAGCTGTGGATTTTTCAGGGCGCCTATGTGCGGACATTGGCGCTCGGTGGGATCTCGGCGGCAGTGCCGCTGGACCACTGGGCCGGCGGGCCGCGAGGCTGGGACTGGGACGCAATCGAGATGATACTGGAATGAGCCTGAAGCGTACACACTGGGATCAGGTCAAGGCGCGGCGGCTGGCGCGACGGGCGTTCGT
>Ga0105104_10001077_pt1 | contig 20846 bp, 18 predicted proteins | sample PPLLaktember2015_3_FD_87034 | JGI IMG/M metagenome (GOLD analysis project Ga0105104, IMG submission 87034) | Freshwater sediment microbial communities from Prairie Pothole Lake near Jamestown, North Dakota, USA - PPLs Lake P7 Core (6) Depth... | ecosystem: Environmental > Aquatic > Freshwater >... | reverse complement strand
TTTTTTTATTTTTTTATTGGTTACCATTGCCATAGTATTTTTGATTCTAATAATTGAAATATCCAATGGGGTGGATACTTAATCGCTTGAAATACCTCACGTATTAATTATTGTAATAACACTGTAGAATACCCTGGAAACCGAAGTTAATTTAATCTTGAATCCGTCGATATCTCCATTCTTGTAGACGAAAGTCATATTCTCACCAATCATGTATTTCATCTTGGGGGGGCATAGCTCCACATTAAATCTGAATTCCTGCATCACTGCGCCCACCCAAGAGCTTTCTGACTCCGAGGTTGGGAAGATATCAAGTATCTCGATGTAGATATGATCCACGGTTGCGATGCGCCCGCCAGTGTTCGCGATTGCAAAAGAGACAAAAACTGCATTGTTATGATAATCCCATCGAGCCTCCCGAAAGTCGATAACCAAATTGGCGGGTGATGAAAGGGTGTCTAAGAGGGTGTTCCGACGGAAGGAAGTACCCCGATGCGCGCCCCAATCAACTTTCGTAAATCGAAGTGCGTGGTACACAAATTTGGCAGCATTGTTTGCCGCGACTGATTGGCGTATATCTTTATCTTTAGCCTTCTTCCCGTTCGCGAAGTCGCTAATTCCCTTAACGAGAATCCAGTCGACCTTCTGGTCGTGACAGGCGACATAAAGACCGGCACCCTCCATTTCGCCGCCAATTGCTTCTGGATCGAAAGTGTGTATCTGCTCTCGGAAGTCGAGGTTGTCAACCAATTTCGCCCCAGTCAGGACCGTGCCAAAGCGTACTGCCGCTCCCTCCCACGTAAGTTCAGAACTCCTTAGCAGATTGAGCAACCATGACGACGCATGGGGCTTGTCGTCACGCAGGATGACCTGGGCCTGCCCGTCTTCTCGAGTGCCCACTCGTTGGAGGTCGTAGGGCCTAAGGCGCTCGCTCACCAGGATGTCGCCGATGCTCTGGTGGTCTTCATTGATACCAAATGCGATACCAACCATTATGACTGCCACGGGTGAAAGGGCTGCGATACCCTTACCCACCGATTGAAGCGAAGCGCTAAGGCCGCCAGTGCCCATCTCAGACCGAGTCATTCGCACCTGCGCATCGTTGACCTTTCCGAGGTCAAAATAGATGCGGTCGTCGATGCTCAGTGGTCTGGCCTGTTGACCTATGCCACCGAAGACATTAAGGACGGACATCGCTTCGACCTTCGTAACCGTCACAAGAAGGATGTCGGTATGTTCGTCGCTTGTCATGTCCACCTTTTCCTTCTGTTCAAGCTCACTTCATATTCCCCGATGCGGCAGCAGGTGTTTCTGTCCTCCTGACACACCTCATATGTCTATCAGCCCAATAATAATTAGATGAACCCGCGGAAGATGTACGATTCTTTGTTTCTGCCTTATATGACGCCTTTTTTTCTCAACTTTTGATCATTTGCACGCAGCGATTGCGTTTTTTCACAAAGTCCAAGAAAAACCCCGCCCCGTTCTACATGAAGAGGCTTATTAAGGAGGTTCATTAAAGTTTCTCAATTTCTTCGATTGAAAGGCCTGTTAATTCTGAGATTGAATCACAGTTCATATTTTTAAATTTCATATTACGGGCAATGTTTCGTTTTTCTTCCGATTTGCCTTCAATCCGGCCATCTTCTTTGCCTTTTTTTTCGCCTTGAGCAAAACCTTCTTCTATACCTTCATCATATGACGAACGATCAAACTGGAGCATCTCAAGCCAGAATTTTTTCTCCTGCTCCATATATTCGATTTCATCCGGTTTTAATTCACGCTTGTCCAATCGATGCATGATCTCCTTAAAAATCGTATCATTCTTATATTCTTTAAAATCCGATTCCGTATTTTCTCCATACCCGGATTTCGACGCAAACGTAAACCACCGTTCATACCTCGCATGGGTCTTATTCCTGACTATATTCCCCTGGAAAGCAAATATTAACCGGTTCTGGGGAAGAAAATCAATACCCTTCTTTTTATTATTTAAAATTTCCAGAATCCGTTTTCGTTCATCCAGTAATGCCTTTATATCCGGGTTTCGCCAGAAGTCTTCTTTTTTTAAAAAAGTGACAACCTCTTCCGGGGCCAGTGCATAGGATATATAATTTTCCTTAAAATCCAGGTTGTCCACTGACATCCATATCAACGTAATAACCGGTTCAAGGGCCGAATAATCTTTTACCCGTTTTTGAGGCATGACATCGAGGGGCAATTTTTTTTCCGGGAGTTTTTCTAATTGCAGGCTGGAATTAACAGCGTGATAAAGATAGAACCGTTTTCCAATATCGCGTTTATACCACTGCTGCATATCGATAATAACGTAAGATCCATTTATTTTACAGCGGAAATCGAATTCAACGGTTGATGCATCATCGGTTAGACGGTATTTATCATCGAGTTTTTTAATTTCTTCGATTGTAACGTCAAAAAAGTCTTCAAGAAAGGCTTTTGCGATATTAATATCGGAAAAAACCTTCCGAAAAAAGCGGTCATAATTTAACGGTGCCAGATACATGTTAAAACACCTCTTGGATAAATATAACGCTTTTTTTACCGATTGTCAACTCATAAATTGAAAACTCACAATATGCCAAAATCCACCACCTAATTTGTCTTCGACGACCAGAACCCTTTTCGAGAAAAGCCCTCACGGAGGGCGAGGTTTCTGGACCCGCCAGGGGTGCAACCCCTCATCATTCCAATATCGAAATACATTAGAATCATCTCTGTCCCTGGAAAAAGAAAGTCAAGCCCCTTTTTCAATCCTCTGCCGGGCCAATCGTACAGCTTCATGCAACTTCTTCTGTCCAATAGGCTGATACTTTTATTCCTCTTTTTTCTAAATCCAACAACTCAATCGTTTCGTGATTCATCCCTGCACCCCTGTATCTCCCTGATTTAAAAGCTCAATAAACGCTTGTTTATCAGGTAATACAATTATCTTTTTTTGAATCGAAGGATTTAACAGACACTGTCTGTTGAATTTCAAGATACCCCAGGTAGAATTCTCTGAATTTTCGAAGGTTTGTTGGTGAAGTGCCATTAAATGAAAGCTTTTGAGATATCTCCGTTTTTCTTTTTTTATTCATCACGAGTTTCCCCGTAAAGTTAATATTTTCAAATTTCAAGAACGAAAGTCAATCCTCTTTGAAAAATTTTTTTTTTCTCACTCCAGTTCACTGCTTCCTATCCGCCGAAGGCAGGCTGATTTTTCTATCCGTGTTTTTTTCTCAACTTTTGATCATTTGCACGCAGCGATTGCGTTTTTTCACAAAGTCAAAAAGAAAAGCACCGACCCCGTTCTACATGAAGAGGCTTATTAAGGAGGTTCATTAAAGTTTCTCAATTTCTTCGATTGAAACCATCGATACCTTCGATAGAAAAAATTTCCTGGAGTGGGGACTGTCGGACGCTTTTTTCGTCGATAAAAAGGAGATAAGAAACGGGCCCCCACCCTCCTATGAAACGATTCGCCGGGTGATCGAGAAAAGAGTGAAAAAAGTCTTCGGCTCAAATCCTTAAACCTGTTTCACTTTTAACCCGATTGGTTCCGATTCCCGGGAAACGGATGTACCCCTCCGCACTGTTTATGATAAATTTTTTAAAACAACTCTTGCATTTTTTTTTGCAATAGTGTAAAACCATATAGTAAAAGTGTATCGACGGGAAATCGATACCGTTTTTATTACAGGTGGAGTATCTGTAAAAGGAGGTAGGTATGAATATAATAAAACTTATTGTCGATATTGTTCTCGATTTGATAATCAACCCTATAGAGGATATCGCTGCACCTTACCGGAGGGCTTCGCGGCGATTAAACCAAGACCTGGCCAAATCTCCCCGCATCCCCTTCGATATCGAAAAATCAAAGATAATTGTGTTCAGCGATTTTCACCGGGGAGCAATGGAGAAATCGCCCGTATTAGACCGGTTTAAACTCAATGAAACGGTTTATAAAGAAGCACTGGACTATTATTATAAAAACGGTTTTACAGTGGTATTATTGGGAGATATAGAAGAAGGGTGGGGTCACAACAATAACATGGATGCCATTTTCAAATCTTACTGCCGGACCATGCATTTGGAGAACCAATTCGTTATTTCCGATCGCTATTACCGGGTTTACGGCAACCATGACGATTTTTGGGCCAAAAGCAAAAATGTGGATAAAGTGATTAACTCCGATATGGAATTGATGGAAAAAAACAAAAAAGTATCGGTTTACCCCGGTATCGTATTCGAAAGCCCTGACGGCAAAATTAAAATCTTCATGACCCACGGCCACCAGGGGCAAAATTTACGGGAGGCAGGAGATAACCTGGCACGCCTGGCCGTCTATTTTAAATACCTGCTTAAAGGCAAATCGAAGAAAAAACCGCTCAAAATACGTGAAAAAATCCGGAAACAGGAGTTCCGGGTTTTAAAATGGGCCGATCCCAGGGATTACCTCGTCGTTATGGGACATACCCACTGTATTTACTTCGGTTCTTTCCCGGTTTCCGATTATGAAGAAGATGAAGCAGCCGATTTGAAGAAAAAATTACGCACCGCTGCCTCCGCCGAAGAAAAAAATAAATTGGAAGAGCTGCTGGAATTCTGGGAAGTATTGGTAAAAGAGTCGGACGATACAACGAAACGAATCCGCGAGACCTTCAGCGGTTTGAAACCGGGGGTATTTAATTCCGGGAACTGCTGCGTGGGTAAAGAAGTCATTTCAGGAATTGAAATCGCCGATGGTCGGATCCGGGTAGTGTTTTGGAAACAAGGGGCGCAGGACAACCCCATATCCAAAGAAAAGTATACCACAGACCTGGCGTCTTTGTTTTCCTGAAATAATAAAGCAAAATCCTTTTTTTATCTCTCACAGAGCCCCGCTGCGTGGGGTTTTATTGTAGAACCGGGCGGATTGTTCAATGTTTTAGGGAGTGCCTGACTCGTGTTTTACAGGTCGAAGACAAATTATGCGGCGAATTTGGGAAAGCTATCCGGGTATCCACCGGGAAAGTACCTGGAATAAATCGTCCTGCTTTAGGGGTTTGGAGATAAAATCATTCATGCCGGCATCTTTACACATTTTTTTATCTTTTTCGAAAGCACTGGCGGTCATGGCGATAATCGGCAATTCGGTGAAACCTGCCGCCCTGATGGCTTGTGTGGCATCTAAACCAGTCATCTCAGGCATCTGGATATCCATCAAAACCAGGTTATAAATCCCTTTTTTCGCCATTGCGACGGCGATTTTTCCATTCTCGGCAATATCCAGCTTAAGTCCCGTTTGCTTGATGATGGCGGAAATTAATTTTTGATTGATTTTATTGTCTTCGGCCAGCAGGATATTCGCATTACTATTGAGTTTAAACTGGAATATCGCGGTTTCCGCCGTTTTTAAATCGCCCTCTCCAGGTATGGGAACCGCAAGATCAGGTTTCGTATCCAGGGGCAGAGGTAAAATAAGATGAAACATGGAACCTTTTCCCAGTGCACTCTCTACATTTATAGCCCCCCCCATTAATTCCACCAATTGGCGGGTAATGTATAGGCCCAGGCCTGTTCCCCCGTATCTCCGGGTATCGGAGGAGTCCGCTTGTGTGAATTTATTGAAAATATTCGCTTTAAACTCCGGTTCGATACCGATGCCCGTATCTTCGACATCGATATGGAATTGCCCGATATTATCATGTTTTTCTCCCTGCTTCACCCGGATTTCGATTTTCCCCACATGGGTAAATTTTAAGGCATTTCCTACCAGGTTAAAGATAATCTGTCGAACCCTGATCTCGTCACCTTTTACCCAATAGAAACCGGTGGGATGGAAATGCACCCGGAAATCCAATCCCTTTTTGTTAGCCTGGGGAGTGAAGATACGGGCGATGCTATCCATGGATTTCTCCAGGCTAAAGGGAGCAGCAGCCAGGTTAAATTCACCCGCCTCGATCTTGGATATATCCAGGATGTCGTTGATTATAGACAGTAAAGTTTCGCCGCTGACCTTGATGGTTTCTACGTAATCTTGTTGGTCCAGGGTGAGAGGGGAATTCATGAGGATTTCCGTCATACCGATCACGCCGGTGAGGGGAGTTCGGATTTCATGGCTCATGTTGGCCAGGAATTCGCTTTTACTTCGATTGGCTTCTTCAGCCAGCCGGGCGGTTTCCAGTAGTTGTTCCTGGGTTTTTTTCAGTTCGGTTTCCGTTCGTTTCCGTTCGACGATTTCCTCTCTAAGTTTTTGGTTGGATTTTTCCAGGCTGTCGGTACGGTCTGCTACTTTTTGTTCCAGGAGGTTTTTGGAAGCCTCGATTTTTTCGGCCATTACATTCATGGCCAGGGCCAAATCGCCGATTTCATCTTGTTGATGGATATCCAATTTTTGGGAGAGGTCCCCCCTGGCCATAGCACCGGCCAAAGCGGCCGCTTTTTGGAGTGGACGGTTGACTGCACGGGCAATAATGATGGAGACCAATATCGAAGAGATGGATACTGCGATAAAAAAAACCACCAGGTTCCAGTACCGCTGCTCCCGGATGACATTGCCTACATTCACCAATTCGCTGCTGAGATTGTTAGAAACCTTATTGGTAAGTATTATTAATTTCTCCCGGAGTTTATTGGTGCGAGCGGTCATTTCCGAGGCCTTTTCGAAAAGGGCCTGGTTATCCATATCCAAAGCCATACGGGTATATACGGAATTTGCCGCACTAGAGAAATCGATTAATTCTTTTAACAGTTCCCGCATGTGTTTTTGTTCTTTTTCATCATTAGGAAAAAATGCCATCAGGCGTTTAAGCGCATCCTGTGCCTGGGCAGCCCTGGCCCTCGAATTAACCAGGATGTCTTCCTCCCCGAACACGACGGCATCTTTGTATAGTTTGACTTGTTCGTTGAACTCCGTTAAAACCGCTTTACTGAGTAAAGCTGCGGGGAAAACCGAGTTTGATGCGTGCTTTAATCGCGATTCCGTCTCGATTCCCAGGAAAAAACCGAAGATCATGGAAGCGAGGTAACCGATGATCATGATACTCAAGCTTAACCATACTTTCCTTGAAATACTGAAAAGATATTTCCCTTGTGCTGCAGCCATGTCGTTATTTTCCCCGGTCATCTGGGCCGAAAATCGTTTCCCCGGCCCTTACTTTATATTTCATGGTTGATCCATTTTTCCCGTCCGGAATATTAAAAGCTAAACGTCATCTTGGCGGCCAACAGGTACCAGTCTTTTTTATATTCGGGAACGCCGTTCTCATTTAAATTATCCTGGAGGAAACATAAACCGGTCCCGTCCATGAGGTGCCCTTCCAGCTTTAACGTCCAATTGTCACTGGGGTCGAAGCGAAGAGAGAGGCAAGCATCTTTTTGAAACACATTGAAAGGCGGGTTATATGGCGTTTTGGTTCCCTTCCGGTCGTGACGGTCTTTATAGAATGCCGAATAATAGACCCCGGTTTCGAACCAATCGTTAATACGATAGGTAGCACTGGCATAATATCCGTCGATTTTTAAAAGTCTTTCCATGGATGGGAGCCCGGGAATATGGATGATGTTGTTTTGATCCTGCAGTAAGTATTCGGCAGCCAGGATCAAATCCTTCCAGGTATATTCCAAAGAAAATACAGTCCTGAGAAAGTCGGGGGTTACCCCGGTAAACGCCAAGCCTTTTATCGGGAGGGTGATGGAATAAGGGGGATACGGCACCGGCATGATCAAATCTTTCGTAATAAAACCAGTATATTCAAAATCGATATGTAAGTTGGAGAAACCGAGGCGTAAACCTTTCAAGGGTGTTTCCCAGGCAGCTCCATATAAAAGAGCTTTTTTAACATTATATTTATCTACTTTAAAGAAACCCGGGGCTTCCACGCCTTTGGTAGAGGGGCCCTCTCTATCGATGTTCATGGAACCGAGCAAAATCTCGTAGGATAGATTTCCAAAGGCATGAAGAGGAATTTCTCCATAACCGCTGATTCCTTTCATTGCTACTAACGTATCGCGAAAGGTTTCGACATAAATGCTTTGAGGGAGTAGAATCGATGTACGAAGCATATCGACATCCCTGGCTTTGTTGTAAAAACCTGTGGGTAGTTTTACTTTCCCGACCCGTAAACCCAACCAGTCTTGCCAGCGGTAATCGGCATAAGCCCAATCGATGGTAATTCGATCATTGCCTAAATCACCCAGGTCAAGGGCTGCCAATTGAATTCCTACTCTTAGCTTATCGCTGGGTTCCGTAGAAACATTCAGTCCCAGCTCGTTAAACTGGAATGTTCCATTCTTCGTATTGGCCAGGTAATTGTTGTGGTTACTGAACATGAAACCCTGGGAGATATAACCGTGGACGTGAATTTCAAATTCTTCTGCGCCAAGGACCCCGAGGGGAAGCAAAATACCTGTACCGAAGACTATTACTTTAATCCAAAATCGTACGCCGGTTTTCTTCATAGGGATTCTCCTTTCTCTATTTACTTATCGGTAATAGTTATGGTTTTTACCGGTTTCGTCGTGGGGGCGGAAATATAACCCACAGCCCCTTTGGTATTGGCGATAAATTCGATCAGGCTTTCTTCATCCCTAAAAATTCTGGGGATCATTCCTTCACCTGTAAACGCCTTCTGTCTCCAGTAGTTTTTGAATTGAGACGGTGTTTTTTTTACGAATTCCCGCACGAATACCCGGTGGATTTCCGAATCTTCCAGCGTAGCGATTATTATTTTTCCACTGCCGTTCCACCTGGTCCTTTTACCCGTAAAGATATCCCGGACTTCGTCCTTTTTTAGCGAAGAGAGATGAGTATCCGGGTTTGTGATAATCAAAACGTCAGGGAAAACCGACCAGCCTATAAAGAACAATAACACACCGAGCCATAAACCGCTCTTTTTCATGGCTCCACCTCCTATCATATTATATGTGCTGTTTTCAACCGATTTCTATTTTGTATTTTTATCCAGGGTATTATTGTAAGGAAAAAAAATCAGGATATCAATAGGGCAAAAAAAAATTTATTTTTCTTTTGTCATAGTTATGTCATTGATTCTTGCACTCAATATAATATGGATGTAAACTATTATTCTTAAAATGTACCTAACACCATCCGTCCCACAGGGTGGTGATTTGGTGGGCGCGGTTTGTAAATAAAAAAAGAGCGGGGCAGTTTCGACTGCCCCAGCTCCTGTTCATCAAAGAGACCTTCTGAGGATTGCAGGAGGGCACGGAAGTGGAAGCGGGCGCCACTCCGTGCCCTTCGTTTTTTTTTATCCCCTTTTTCAATTGTCATGAAAATGTCATATTTAGTTGCATCCCACGGTAAAAGAGTTATTCTATAGGCATCTATTTTTTATTTTTGTGTTGTGTTGATGAACACCGATAGAATTTACTTCTTTAATATTTCTACCGGTTTTTTTTTAACATTTACTGATGATACCTCCTCACGGAGTCGAAGAAAAAAGGCACGGTACCCCAAGCCGTGCCTTTTTTTTTTGTTATCGAATTACGAATTAAATCAAACCGTTCTTTTTTAAATTCTCTTCCACTTGTTCGATAAACACTTTTGCTGCGGCACTGTCAGCGCAAAATAAACCCCAGAGATACTTTTTATTCTTTTTAAGGTTCATAGCACCTTTCGATTGGTAATAGGGATCTTGAAAACGATATATCCCGTTAATCTCTTCCATCTTCATTCCTTTTTTCTGCAGGAACTCGTTGTACTTTGCTATTACTTCATCACCGGCAGCCGGGTCACCGGTCTCCAGGATGAACAACTGGTAATCCTGGCCATTTCGCACATAATCCGCAATAAATGCGGAGTGCAAGAACGTGTGTCCCAGGAAGTCCAGGTTTATATACTTTTCCGAATTGCTTTTTTTACCTTCCCCCGGGAAGCAGGAAACAACAGGAGGGAAGTTCACCGCATCGCCGAGGTTTTCGGAAATAGCCCGGGCTGTGGAGGTCAACACTTCACGGTCTTTATCCCCGAGATCGAAACCGGCGATTTTCACATAATAAGGACCTTTAAGGAAGTTCAACACTCCTTTTTCGTAATAACCCTGGGTGCCGATATCCAGGAAGTTTCCCTCCGTGGGTTTTTCCTGGGTATATATACCGAAGCCGTTCCTGGTGTTTGAGTGCCGGTACACATCCACCGCAATCGAACTTTTTTGGGTGTTCTCGTAAGTTAGTGTGGCCAATTGCTGGAAATCGTAACTCAAGAAGACTTCAGCGGCCCCATCGATGTATTCGAAAAGATTGTCCGGGGTATAGACCGCCGGGTTTCCTTTTTTGGTCCATCCGTCCATATCGGGGAATATCGTGGTGAGTTGAATCTCCCCGGCGTGGAGAGAAGGACCGGCACAAAGCCAACCGATACACATGATGATAATTATTATAAATCGTTTCATCCGGTTCTCCTTATTTAATATAGGGTGTTAGTTTTCGTTATTTTTGTTCAGAAATGAGAAAAGGTGAGAAAAAATTTTTTTCTCACCTTCTTCTCTTTACACAAGGCATTATTTATTCCCGGTATATCGTTTTGCCCGGCATGAATGAAATAAAAACATGCCCCGGCATTACGATGTATAGAAAGAAAAAACCTTGTATCTCAATATATGTCGGCTCGTAGGTTATTTTCCCCTGAAAATAACGCTTTCACGTTTGAACCACCATGAGCAGAAAAATAGGCTGGCTGCTGCAAGGAGGATTAAGGAGAGATATGTTTCCAACAGCAGGCCCGTTTTAATGGTACCTGAAATAATTTCCCGTGATGCGAGTGAAACGTTCAGCACCGGGATAAGAGCGGTGGTAACGGATAATTTAATACCGGGAAACAACCCGATGGCCACCGGGATAATGACTATGATATTCAGGGGAGTCATAATGCTCTGGGCTTCTTTAAAGGATTTTGCGTAAATGGAAAAGGAGAGCATAACCGCAGAAAAGAAAATACACAGCGGGATGAGTAGGGAAAGTAAAAGTGCGATGGATTGTGGATCGACGACGCGGAGGAGTGTTTCCATCGCTTTAGAGGGTATATCCTTGGATTGTTTCATGGATAGGTAGATAGCCAGGATCGAGGTCAAAGCGCTGATGATGCCGGCCAGGGTAACCACCAGGAATTTACCGAGAACGATTTGCATGCGGCTGGCGGGAGAAGTCAAGAGTGTCTCCAGGGTAGAGCGTTCTTTTTCCCCAGCGGCAAGGTCTATAGCCGGGTACATGGCACCGATGAAGGAAAAGATGACAAAAATATAGGGTAAGAATCCGCCAAGGACTTCACCGAATCTTTCTTTTTCGGTAGCCAGGTTGTTTTCGTTGATATTCAGAGGTTCTAGAAAAGTATGCTCCAGGTTCAACTCTTTTAATCGAATCGATAGCAGTTCTTCTTCGAAATCTATCAATGCTTTGTCGATGCGTCTTTTAGTAATATCGCTTTCGCGGGATCCTTTATAATATATCTCGACGGCACCGCTTTTTTTCTCGTTGGTGATGCGGTCGAAATCCTTTTCAAAGACGATAACGAAATCCATTTTGTTTTTTTGGATGATATCGATGATTTGGTCGGGTTGAATTTTTTCATCGATGGTCATGTCTTTGCGTTCCAGTAATTTTGACCGGAATCCCTGGGCATTTCCATTTGTAATTAAGCCCACTTGCAGGGTTTTTGCTTCAGCTTTTCGTTCCTGGCTTGCACTCATGGAAATCATAATACTGGTGATGGAGTAAATCATAATGAGGGGCATTACGATCATCATCATAATGGTGCGGCGGTCCCTTAGGGTATCGATTAATTCTTTTTTAAATATGATCAATATTCGTTTCATGCTTCACCTTCCACGATACGGATGAATTCATCTTCGATGGACTTCGATTGCATCTGTTTAAGAAAATTTTCAAATGTATTATTGTAGAGCAGTCGGCCATTGTGGATAATGGCGAGGTCATCGCTCAGAAGGCTGACTTCCCCCATGATATGGGTTGAAAAAATAACTGTTTTCCCTTCTTTTTTACAATTTCGGATCATTTGGATGATATTTCGGGCAGTGATTACATCCAGGCCGACAGTGGGTTCGTCGAAAATAATCACTTGCGGGTCATGGATCATGGTTCGGGCTATGGATACTTTTTGTTTCATACCCGTTGAGAGTTTGGCGATTCGTTGGGAAGCAAACTCATTGATCCCCAGGAGGTCGAACAACATTTTTTTTCGTTCTATAAATGTATTCTTGTCCATATTATGCAGTTGGGCATAATATTTGACGATTTCTTGGGGTGTCAGGCGTTCATACAATGCTGTAGAACCGGTGAGAAAACCGATTCTTTCCCGGACTCTTTGCGGTTCTTTAACCGTATCGAAACCGGCAACCATTGCATTTCCCGATGTGGGTTTAAGCATAGTGGCCAGTATTCTTAAGGTTGTTGTTTTCCCGGCTCCATTGGGACCCAAGAGGGTAAATATTCTCCCTGGGCTGCAGGAAAATGTGACGTCTGAAACAGCCATGATGGTCTTATCTTTTTTGCCCATCTCCTGTTTCTGTTTACTGGAAAGCTTATAGCTCTTACATAAGTGTTCTACACGGATCATATTATTTCTCCATATTATAAAATAGGAATAATATACGTGGAAAAAACAAATAAGTTTTATTCCAGGTAATCGACATCCGGTTGCGGGATGACAATTTTCCTGCTTTTGCATTCTCGTTGGGAGTATTGGCCCAGTAGGAGATCCGGGAATTGGAACAATCGGTTATAGATATCGTCGAAACCATACCCGACATCTTCCGGGCGATGGGCGTCCGAGCTGAGTACAATCGGGATGTTTTTTTCAACCGCCATTTCTATAATATCCATGTGGGGGTAGGTTTGGAATATGGATTTGCGAAGGCCGGACGTGTTCAATTCGATGGACATGCCTGTTTTTTTTGCGGCATCCAGTACTCGGTCCACGTCCCGGAAATTGCTTTTTAGAACCGGTAAGCCGGGGCGTTTGATAATATCCAGGTGCCCGACTACATCGAAAAGACCGGTTTGAATTCCCTTGTACATAACGTTGAAGTAATCGTTATATTGGGCTCTCAGTGTTTCCTTGGTATACGTGTAATTGAACACCCACTCTTTGGTGCCCCATTTTTTGATATAATGGACGGACATCACGACCAGGTCGAAAGGGTAACGTTTGAGAATTGTTTTGAGATAATTTTCGTATCCTTCCATATAATCGGCTTCAATCCCCGTCAAAATTGTTATTTGGCGGTATTTGGCTTTGCATTGTTCGATTTGGTCGAAGTAGGTGTCCAGTTCTTTGGGGCTCATGCGGTGTTCCGCATCGAATCCTTCCGGCAAAGGAATATGATCTGTGAAGCAAATTTCAAAAATTCCCTGCGAAATGGCCGCTTCGACATAATCGACGATCTTTCCTTCGGCATGTTTACAAAGTGATGTATGAATATGATAGTCATGCATACTTTAAAAATACCATAATCTTTTAAATGTGTCAATCGTATCCCCAACGCTGCAAAAAAAGGGGACAGTCAAAAAACCACACTGCGCCGGGTCGTCGAAGACAAGTTAGGCAGTGGATTTAGGGAAACCGACGCCGGGGTTGACTTTAGTGTATAATCGGTTATAATTGAATCTAAAATTACCCATCGCAGGAATAGCGATTTCCTGTCCATATTCGATGAGAAAAAAGAAAAGGAGTATATCAGGATGATTAAACCACACGGTTCCGACCGTTTAATGCCTTTATATGTCATGGACCCCCATGAGCGAAACACACTTTTGAAAGAAGCCGAGACGCTTGCTTCTATCGTTATCAGTTCTGCTGCAGCAGCCAATGCAGTGATGCTGGGAAGCGGCTACTTTACACCCTTGGCCGGATACATGAACCTTTCCGACTCTCTCAGTGTCGCGGAGAAAATGCACACGTCTTCCAACCTCTTCTGGCCGGTTCCGATTGTTAATATCGTGAAGGATGTTTCTTCTATTGCCGGTGCCGAACGCATCGCACTTCGAGACCCCAACGTAGAGGGAAACCCCATCCTGGCCATCCAGGAAATCGAGAAAATTGAAAAAGCCTCGGAAGACCAAATCCACATGATCACCGAAAAAGTATATCGAACCTCAGACCCGAATCACCCCGGCGTATCGACTTTCAATTCATTGGGAAATTATTTCATCTCCGGTAAAATCCGGGTACTTAATTTTTCCTACTTTGAAACGGAGTTCCCCGATACTTTCCGGACCGCTTACCGGATCAGGGAAGATATTTCGAAGTTGGGATGGGAGAAAGTCGTGGCTTTTCAGACACGAAATCCCATGCACCGGGCACATGAAGAATTGTGCAGGATGGCTAAAGACGAAGTCGGCGCCGACGGTATCCTCATCCATATGCTGCTGGGAAAACTGAAAGAAGGCGATATCCCCGCCGATGTTCGCGATGCGTCCATCCGGAAAATGGTGGAACTCTACTTCCCACCCAATACCGTTTTAATCACCGGTTACGGTTTCGATATGCTTTACGCAGGACCCAGGGAAGCGGTTTTGCATGCAATTTTCCGACAAAACAGCGGCTGCACCCATTTGATCGTGGGACGTGATCATGCCGGTGTCGGGAATTACTACGGCCCTTTCGATGCTCAAACTATCTTCGACCGGGAAGTTCCCCAGGGCGAATTGAAAATCGAGATTTATAAAGCCGATCATACGGCATGGTCCAAAAAATTGAACCGCGTGGTGATGATGAATCAAGCCCCGGATCATTCCAAGGACGATTTTGTCATGCTCTCCGGCACCAAAGTCCGCGAAATGCTCGCCGCCGGTCTTCCTTTACCCGAGGAATTCACACGCCCCGAAGTCGCCGAAATCCTCGGACAATACTATAGAAACGAAGAAAAAAAATGATGGCTTCCCGTTAAAAAAAAGTCTTGATAGGAACTAAAAGTTCATTTATACTATTCCTGACCGACCGTCGGTATAGACCGGCAGTCGGCCAGGAGTATTTGAATGGTAAGAGTTACTAAAGAGTACGATCAACGCTTACAAGAGTTACTCGATACGGCCCGGCAGTTGTTTTTCGAAATAGGATATGAAAAAACATCCGTTAACGATATCATCGACCGGGTAGGGGTGGCTAAGGGTACTTTTTATCATTATTTTAAAACCAAAGAAGATTTATTGGATAAATTTGGTACTCCGCCTCACGGAAGAAATCCATGAGCAAGTAAAAATAGGGGGCGGCTTTCACGAAAGGAGCCCCCTCGGGTGGCCGATAAGGCGGGTGAAATTTTCATTAATGGCGGTGTTCAGTTCTTCTACGGGAATTTCTTTAATTTCGGCTATTTTTTGAGCCACGAGAATAACCCATAAGGGTGTATTGGTTTTCCCGCGGTGGGGGATTGGGGCCAGGTAGGGTGAATCTGTTTCTGTGAAAATCCGGTCTAGTGGAATGATTTTTACGATTTCCCGCAGGGTATCGGCGTTTTTAAAAGTGACGATCCCCGAAATGGATATATAATACCCCAGTTCCAGGATTTTTTTTGCGTCATCCATGTTCCCGGTATAGCAATGAAAAACTGCCGGGCCGTTAAACCCGGATTCCCGGAGGATGTCGAGTATTTCATTTTCGGCTTTCCTGGAGTGGATGATCAGCGGTATTTTTAATTCTTTGGCAATATCGACCTGGCGGCGGAAGATCCGGCGTTGGTTTCCCGGTGTGGAGAGGTTGTAGTGAAAATCCAAACCGGCTTCACCCAGGCCTGCGGCGTTGTTTTCGGTGATAAAGGCGATCAGCGTGCGTTCGATTTCCGGGGAATATCGGTCGGCGTTGTGGGGGTGGGCGCCGGCCATGCAATAGACCTGGGGGTGGCAGCGGAGGCATTCTATTGTTCGTTCGTATGAACCGTTTTCGTACGGATCACCCACGGTAACAATCCTGGAGAATCCTGCTTTAAAACAGTCTTCGATGATGGTTTTGCGTTGGTTGTCGTATTCTTTGAAATCCAGGTGGCAGTGAAAATCCATGTAATGCATATTTAAAGTTCCTCGGCATGTGTCATTTGATTATAATTAAAATACCTCGAATTGGGCTTTGAACACTTCTTTATTTTCGATAGCCAGTGAAACCGTATAGGTTCCGGGCATCCATTTGCCCGGTGTGGTCCATCCCAGTCCCCTCCAGTAAATCCCGTCGTCGATATCGATGGGTGCCGCCAGTGTTCCGGATAGGGCCTGTTTAAAACTCCCGGAGCTGTCTTTAAACTCCAATGTGATTTTATTCCTGGCATCGGCTATTCCATTCAATTGATTGATATAATTGATTTCTGCGAAGATATAACGGGTGGTTTCCCGGGGAAAACGGTTCTTGTATTCCCGGTTTTCCAGTGGAACCGCGGTTGCGCCGGATTCGAAAAATTTGACTTCTTTGATTTCGAATTGAACGATCATTTCCCGGGCGATTTTTTGTTTGAGAATTTCGATCCTGGATTTGGCTTCATCTGCATGAGTTCCTTTCGGGTATTGTTTCAAATAGTCGTTATAGCTGTCGATGGTATTGGCGGCGGCAGAGGTCTCGAAAGCCACGTCTTCTTTGATTTTGGATTCCAGTTGAACCGAATTTTGCAGGTTTTCCATTCGTTTTTGGGCTTCCTGGAAATGCCGGCCTTTGGGGAAGGTTTGAAGGTATTTTTCATAGGAAGCGGCCGTGTTGCGAGATACTGCTTCACGGTAGGATTTGTCGTCTGTTTCTGCACCTGATTTTTCTTTTTTCTCTATTTCTTCTTTTTGTAGTTTTGCTTTTTCTAATTCGATTTCTTCCCGGGTTTTCTCCGGGAGTACGGGTTGGTTTTTTGTCTCAGTTTCTTTTCCAGTTCCAGTTGCTGTTTCGGTTCCGGTTCCATTTGATTTTTCCTGTGGTATTTGGGTAATGGGCAGCGAGGCGGGAGCAGCGATATCTTTTTTAGGAACAATATCTCGTTCGTCGACGGAGATAGTGCCGGATTGGGGTGACGAAGAGTTATTTTTTTTCAAATAAGGGATATATAAAAAATTGTAAATCCCCAGGATGGCTAAAACCAGGAAAGCGGCTGCTGCGATCCATTTCCACCCGGGACGTTTGCGTTTACGGGGTATCGGGGTAGGGGTCAATAATGTCGGTTCCAACGTGTGATGAGTTTTTTTCTCATTAGATGATTTAAAAGACCATGGGTCGGGTTTGCTGATTTCGATCGTATCCAATTGGCTGTCGGGGAGATATTCGCGCAGTATTTTCAACAGTTCGTCGCAGGAGTGGATTCGGTGGGATTTCTCTTTGGCCATCATCCGGTCGATCAGTCCCTGGAATTTTGCAAGGTAGGGTGGAAGTTTAGGGATGGGGGCCTGGATGTGCATGACCAGGATAGCCGCTGCGCTGTCGGCTCTATAAGGGATTTGGCCTGTCAGCATTTCAAAGAGAACGATTCCCAGGCTGTAGATATCGCTTTGTCCGTCGATTTTTTCGCCGCGGCATTGTTCGGGGCTCATGTAGTGGGGTGTCCCGATAATCATCCCCGCGGTGGTCAAGTGTAAATCCGTATCTAAGGCGCGGGCGATCCCGAAATCCACCAGGACTGGCGTATTATCTTTTCGAAAGAGGATATTGTCCGGTTTGATGTCCCGGTGGATGATTCCCTCTTTATGTGCAAATTGCAGTGCATGGGCTAATTGTTTGGCAATATGCAGGGCTTCTTTCGGTTCCAGTTTTCCCGTTGGGCTGAATTTGATACGGTTTAACAGGCTTTCTCGCAGGTATTCCATGACGATATAGCAGGTTTGTGCCGTTTGTCCCACGTCGTGAATCGTGATGATGTTGGGGTGTTGTAGGCGGGAAGCTGTGCGTGCTTCGTTGAGAAAACGTTGAAGGATTTGGGAATTTTGGGCCATTGCCGGGTTTAGGATTTTAATAGCCACTTGCCGGTCCAGTGCTTCTTGTACCCCGAGGTATACGTTGGCCATGCCTCCATGACCCAGTTTACTGTTTACCCGGTAACCCGGGATTTGAGGATAGTTTTCTCCCGTTTCCATGCGGTTCTCTTTACTTCAATGAACGAACAGGGCGGATATTGGCGTACAAATGGGATTCCAGCATGTTCACATCGCCGCTGAATAAGTCGATGGCCCAAACGCGATTATCCTGGAAATTATCGGTAGTCCAGAGCGATCGTTGATCATAGGCAAAAAGCTCATCGATGAATAAACTGTACCGGTTTTCCGTCGGTTTCAATAACGAGAATGCTTCTTCCAGGGTGGGTATCCTCCAATCTTTGAAACCTGCATATCCTTTCTCGTTGAATGCGGCGATCCATTCTTTGGCTTTTATTGCGGATAATTCTTCTTCCGACCCGGATTGGTGCCACATCAAGCCCGTGGCAAAATCGATGATAACCGGTTCTTTATTAATGTGTAGGAGTTTGAATTTGTTCCGGAAATTACCGTCTTTATTGTAGTATTTTTCAAAAAAGTTGTATTTGAGCAGGATTGTTTTTATTTCATCTTTCGATACATTGGCGGGGGTAGTGCGAAGTTTAATACTGCCTTCCAGTAATTTTTGCAATTCCATTGCCCTTGTTTTTTCTTCTTCTTTTACCAGGGTGATTTTATCTTCGGCTTCCTGGGTGTGGAGGCCGGAGGGGTATTGTTTCAAATAGTTTTCCAGTGCTACGACGGTGTTTTTTTGCAGTGCGTTTTTAAAAGCGTCGTGGTCTTTTTGTCCTGCTGCTTTTGCTGCGATTTGGAGTGCTAGTTGTTCGGTTTCCGGGGATTTTTTGATTTTTTCCGCTTCCATCAAACGTTTTTGGGCTTCCTGGAATTTATTATTATTAAATAGTTTCCTGGCCATATCGAATTTGTATTTGAACATGGTTTCGGTTTCCGGTGAAATAGCCGGTTCGTTATTTTTGGGTGTCTCTTTTCCTCCCGATAAGAGGTTTAGGACCAGGACTATCACGATGATGACCAGGGCTGCGCCGGCGAGGGGGATCATGATTTTGTTATTTTTGAGTAGGGAGGATAGGTCGAAAGAAGCGGTTGGTTTTTTGGTTTTTGATTTTTGGGGAGTTTTAGGAGGTGAAGGGGATGGTGTTCCTTCATCTGCTTCGAAAGAATCGAGAGGAAATTTTTCTTCTTTTCGTTCGGGGGTTTGAAAGTCCAGGTCCAGGGTTGATAATAGGCTGGGATTTTCTTTATTTTCCGAAGTTTTTGCGGATAATTCTTTAATGAAGTGGAGGAGTTGGCCGCCGTTGGCAATGCGGGTTTCTTTATTTTTTTCCATCATTTTATCCAGGAGGTCCTGGTAGGATTTGTGGGAGTCAGGGAGAAGGGGAACCGGTTCCATGATATGTTGGTTTTCGATGGCGATGGTTTCTTCGGCGTTATAAGGGGGTCTCCCTGTGAGTATTTCATAGAGTACTACGCCCAGGCTGTAGATATCGCTGCTGGGATCGAGCGTTTTCCTGAGTGCTATTTCCGGGCTGATATAATAAGGAGAGCGAAAGGAAATTCGTTGTTTTTTGAGGAATTCCGATTTTTCGAAGATATTGGCGACATAGAAGCCGGTAAGTACAGCAGTTCCGTCCTGGCGAAACCGGATATTTTCGCTTGTTATGTCTTTATGGATGATTCCCTGGTTATGAGAGTATTCCAGGGCGGAAGTCACCTGGCGGAGTAGTTGGTGGAGTTTTGGGCCGGTGAGGGGTTCGCCGGTGGGGGGGGAATTGAAGAGGTTGTCTCCCAGGTCAAATTCCATCATATTGGAACCGAATTGGCGTTCGATTCGGTCGTGTAGGCTTTCCGGTAGGTACTCGATCATAATGTAATAGGTTCCCTGGGATTCGCCGGCTTCGAAGATCGATGCGATATTTGAGTGGATGAGCTGTGTGGCGTTTGAGAATTCTTTCAGGAATAAGTCCGTTAGGTTCTTATCTTTGGCCAGTTCCGGTTTCAGTACTTTGATGATTACTTTTTGATCGAGGTCTTCTTGCAGTGCCAGGTAAACGTCAAATAAAGGGCTTTCATTGATTAGCGATTCTATTTTGCATCCGGGGATAACCGGGAAATTGTTCACCGTTAGCCTCCTTGTATTTCGATTGTTTGTTTCTGGGAAATTATTATACCACAATCGTGAAAAAAATTAAAAATGCTTGTTTTTCTTTTTTATTTAGCCACAGAGGTCACAGGGGATTTTTTTTTGACTGTCCCCTTTTTTCCAGTGGCCCCCCTGGCTTTTAAAAAACGCATCGAAGGAAATGTCTATGAACAAAAATCAGCCAAAAAAAATTTGAATATATATGGACAAACACCCTTAGAAGTAGTAATATTGATTCTAAATCACAAATAAAGGAGGCATAATGAAACGCTTAAAAATTCTACCATTATTCATTCTGGTGATAGTATCGTTCTTCCTGGTGGGCTCGAACCTTCTGGAAGCGGGGATATTCCCTTTTAAAGTCTATAAAAAAGTTTTGGATAATGGTTTCAAAGTGATTGTAATTCCTTTGGAGAATCCCGGGCTAGTGGCTTATTATTCTGTCGTTAGGACAGGCAGCCGCGATGAGTATGAAAAAGGACATACGGGTTTTGCACACTTCTTTGAACATATGATGTTCAGGGGCACGAAAAATTACTCCGCCCGTGTATATGACGAGATGATGACAGCGATGGGTGCCAATGCCAACGCATTTACAAGCGATGATTTGACTGCTTATCACCTGGTTTTTGCTAAAGAAGACCTGGAACAGGTTATGATTTTGGAGAGCGACCGGTTCCGGAACCTCAGTTATGAAGAGAGAGAGTTCAAAACCGAATCCGGTGCAGTATTGGGAGAA
>Ga0105104_10001076_pt1 | contig 20852 bp, 47 predicted proteins | sample PPLLaktember2015_3_FD_87034 | JGI IMG/M metagenome (GOLD analysis project Ga0105104, IMG submission 87034) | Freshwater sediment microbial communities from Prairie Pothole Lake near Jamestown, North Dakota, USA - PPLs Lake P7 Core (6) Depth... | ecosystem: Environmental > Aquatic > Freshwater >... | reverse complement strand
TTTATCATATCCCATGATATTAAGCTATTCAGGAATTCATCTTCTGGATAGTTATAGTATTTTTCGATGTATCCATTAACATACTTTCGTTTTACACCAGTATCGTCTAGAACTTTTAGTCTTTCCCTTTCGATAGTTTTAGCAAGAATCTTAAGATGATCTATAGTTTGTGGATTTGCATTTTTGATTGGTTCTTCTATTTGAATGGTAACTTCAGCATTTCGTAAACTTGGTTCTAACACACTGTTTAAACTGTATTGACCGGCACACTCATTTGAACCATCAGGTTTAAGATTATTTAGACACTTAACGAATCGTTCAAGACCATACATCCAATAAACTACAGCATCGTATGACCAGTCTTCGTTATCTATCGTAGGCAGTTTTTTTAGATTTTTGATAGCTTTATTTATCAGATTAATAAGCTTCATATCAACTCCTGCATCCAATAAATGCAATTGTTTAACTGAATCAGCAACAAAAGTGAGCTTATCATATGACATATGGTTTCTATGTGTTTCGAAATATGGATCGTAATAGCCCTTTGGAGTTTTGCCTAATTCATAAAAAATACCAACCGATGGGTTTGTACGAGATCTCACTACCCAACTAGATTTCTGACCCGATCCATCTACCATCTCCCTTGTGCAGCCCCAGAATACCCAATGTTTTCCATCTTCATCAGAATAAACTTGTCCTCTTTTCCGTGAAGTTTTTTCTTTATTTAACATGATTGATTTATTTAATGATATGTAAATTTAATAAAAAAATACGAATTAATAAAATCTTTGATTTAAAAGTTGCTCAAATCATTTATGCCTATCATACGGTTTTATTGTCTCATAATAGTATCCAGTCCATTCACATTCTTTGCACTTAAATAAATCTATGTCTTCATCGTACTCAACAACAGTCTCATCTATTGGGCAGCGTAACAGCATAGGTGGTACTGTCGCTTGAGGACAATTATCTTTTATCATATCTCTAATTTCTTCTAGAGCATTCTGCATATCTTCAGCGCTTTGAAGCTTATCTTCGTCGCATTTATCGAAAATTTTCTTCAGTAATTCTAATTCTTTCATGATAATTTTTATTTATACCAAACTATGTACTCTGAATCTAAACCCTGACGCACTTCTCCACACTTAATCCATTCGCATGTATCAGTGTAAACATATATTTTATCTTCTATTCTTAACATGATTCAGTGTTTGTTTCTATTACACAATAGCTTAGCGTAATTTCCCATAACCATCTGAAAATGATCGCAGCACACGTAAGATGTTAGTTCGTGCCGAAGAGGATTTGGATCATCTTCGAACAATACTTCACTGATCTTGTGTTTGGCATCCTTTCCACAAAAACACTTCTCTCCTTCACAGTAGCCGGACACATACGCTTTTTCTTCTGGTTGTATTAAGTTTATAACATGAGGGTATAACCCACATATCTCATAACCTAGTTTTATCTTGTCGTTAAGAGTATCATCACCAGATTTTATAGCATACAGAGCTATCTGTCTTATCATCTCTGGATCAGAGATGCTGCCGTCTTTCATCGATCTTATTTCTTCTGGGTCTATAGTGATATCGTTATTCATCTCTTCCATCTATAAAGTTTCCTAGGTTTATCTCAGTGTACTCTTTTAAACAATCATATTCGTGAGTAGGATCTGTATCGTACTCACCATTAAGAACAACTCCCATTACCCAAGTTCCACCCAGGTAAGTTCTAACATTGATCTCTTCCACCAGAATTTCAGCATTATGCTTCTTTAGGACCTCTTTGAGATCTTTTAAGAATGCAGCTTTTCGTTGTTCACTCGTTTCCATCTATATAGCGGTGTAATATATTCTTGGTAATAGACCGAGATAAATCTCATCTCTTTCATCAGAAACTCTTTCTACATATTTAAGCCACGTCCATCCTTTATTAGAGGTTCTTACTGGCCTCCATGCAAACCATATAGAGAAATATATGTATTTCTCTTTGTTCATGATAAAAGTTCTTTGATTATCGATGATGCGATAGCGTTATCAATCAATGATGCCTCTGGATAAAGCTTTAGTATTCCCATGAATTTTCCCATTTCTTTCATAGAAGTTATATTGTTAGCTTTAACAATATCAGACACTATTATTCTGGTTTCATCTTCAGAAAGCTTATCTTTAATGTACTTACGTAACACGTTGAGTTCGTATTCGTTATCCATTATCTTTGCATTCTCACGAAGCTTACTGAGTTCTTTTCTGACTATATCATCTGAAAGTTCTTTTCCTATGCGGTTAAATTCACTTATGACTACACGTAGATAGTCTCTTAAATCGTTATCCTTTGATAGCATGGCCTCTTTGAGGTCTTTTATAATCTGTTCCTGTAATGTCATTGTTTTAATCTTTAGATAAGTTTTTTGGCATAGCTATTTTTGTTCCGTTCCACACTCCTCTTGCATCGTCCATTTTTGTTAAATGATGAGGTAATTCTGTTCTTATGGTTTCGAACAGAGATTTTACTCCTTCTTCGTGTTCTTGTAAACTACACTTTCCTAGATTCTTATAAAAAACTTCTAGGAACGATTTCGTTCCATAAGCTACTATTTCTTTTAACGCGCGCGCTTCTTGTTCGGTAAGCACTAGGATTACCTGAGCGCTGAACTGCGATGTTGATCTTACTTTTTCTGTCATTATAATTTATCTAATAATAAACTTATTCTTTCTAAACTATCAAACATTTTGGTTTTTAGTTTTAAATAAGATGCTATTAATTCGCTATCTCTTGTAGCAAAGAGCTTGTTTTCAAACTCAGTTTCAGCATCTGTAATATCATTCTTTATATCTTCCATTTGTTTATCTGTAATGACCGCAAGCTTCCTTGCAGTCTCGTTTTCCTGTGTTTAAATATATGCAACATTCATCTGGTAATCTATCTAATATGCAATGCGCACTTTTAGCTTTATCAAACCAAACATACAATAACCTTTGAGCTAGATCTATATCTACTTCTCCAGCTTTTACTTGTCTTAAAAGTCGTTGAACTTCATTTTTCATCTTGGATAAACTGGGCCATATAGTTTTTCGCCGTTGTCATAAAATTCTACTATTTCTGCAGGTTCGTAGTGAGTAGAACCACCCTCATTCAAATCATCGTATATACTATTACAGTCACACGGTGTGTTATGATAGTAATAGTAAGTTTTACTTTTGTGGTGGTGTGTCACCTTATGTGGCCGAAATGTAGGATCCACATCACTACATTTTCGGCTGGTTCCATTACATGAAACTATTAAAATAGATAATAAGCAGAGAATTTTTATTTTCATATAATCTAAAATGAATTACCTCCCGGAAGACAATCGTTTCCCCAAAGAAATGGTTCGTATTCGGTCTGTCTCCAATCGCCTGCTCCACTCCAATAGTTTTTCCATTTCTGTAGCACATCTTCTGGAAGATCTTTAAATTCGATTAACATGGTTTTTAATGATAACATAACATCTATAGAAGCTTTTCTGAGATTTTTACCATCACCTCCGTTGGTGTCCGTGACAAGTTCATCATCTGCACAGATGTTATCTACTTGAATACATAGCCACCAATCTTTAACTTTATAATATGGATGGGTTAAACCTTTACCATCTAATACAGATTTTGGTATCCAAGAAGAATTGGGCAACTGATAAGCCTTAGGTGTTTCTCCGATTGTTTCTAACTTTATAATCATGGTTAATAGAATTCTATTTCGTTAGTTTTAAGATAATTAGTCATATTTTCGAATTCTTTATCTAATTTTTCGTCAAATTCAAATTCTTGATCATCATATCCTAACAGTGCAACAAAGTAATATTTGAATTTTTCAGAGTAAACAAGTTCAAACTTATATATAGAATCGAATTCTTTTATTTTATTAGCAAAGTACATTAAATCTTCTTCAGATATGTCTCCATCTTTGTATTCGACGACGTTACCTCTTATGATGTATCTAGTTCCATCTTTAAAACATGCCATCATCTTCGGATTATCGAGTCTTATGTTATCGTTGTACTTCATAATTATTTTTAATAATGCAAATATAATAAAAAAATGTGAATTATTTTTAAAAGTTGAAAATTATTATTTTAACGGCCAACTAGCATACTTGTTTTTAAGCTCTTTTAAAACCCCTTCATCTTCAAACACGATGAATGAAGCTTCATTCATCTGTTCTCTTGTCAATGAAGACGATTTAAAATCAAAAACAGTTACATCATCTATTGACACATCTTCTTTGTGCTTTTGCAGATCTAGTCTAGTAAGACCAATCCATACATCTTTTTTACTGATTTCTCCTCTCCTCATGGCATCTACGTGTTTAAAAAGGTTATACATCGTATCTCTATCTATCATTTTTGTCACTGCTGCTTCATTCCAAATTGGATATTTTCTTTCCACTCCTTCTTCTAAAAGTATGGTTTCGATATCGCTATCTAATTTTTCTATCTCTTCATCCGTCATCTTGTTTAGAAACTCTAGTGGCTTATCACTTCTGATAATTGGTCTACTAATAAGTTCTCTTATCTTTATCGTATGTTTCATTGGAACGATTTTAAAAGTTTAATTAACTCGTCAAGCACTATGTACTTTATTTCGAAATCTGTACAATTTCCATAGTATTCCCATTCGGTTTCATCATTAGTGTGAATGAGATCGGATATTTTCTTATACTGTAAGTAGCTTATGTTCGGCATCAATTTTTCCAAAACAAGATCGAGGATTTTGAATTCCGGCTCGCCTTCGTCCTCAGTGTACCTCTGAGGGTTGCTGCTGTCCCAACAGCTTCCACCTGAAATTCCACCAGTCCTCCACCTCATGTAAACTACGGGAGTTTTAATAGACACTGGAATTCCATTGGGTTGAATAAAAATACCTTGCTCATTACGATACCAGTCATTTGGAGCGACGCTGTTAATTTCTTTGATTTCTTCTGATGTTAATTCCATTGTGCAATGTTTTTATACATTTTATAATCTATTACGTTTCTGACATAATACAGATCGCCTCTGATCACTTTAAATATAATATTAATATAAACCCATTAATAATATTTTAAAGTGATCAGAGGTGATCTGATTGAGGAGGACAGGATACTCGAAATCCACCCGAGTTAACGGGCTCTTAGTTTAGCAGACTAGATCAGCGACCTTACTGATTTATCCTCCATTATAATGTTTGTTTAGAAGTATTTAATTTCGCACTTCTTCAAATGCATCATCTTTCTCTTTTTGTGTTATCCACCACATCATACCATCATCGCATATTACTCTATAACCTTTTTCAGATATATCTTTTGATGGGTTAAACCACAAATAAATCTTTCTAAATACATTAGATCTGAACATGTCTTTGGACATAGGTGTTATGTTAAGATTGACTGTATGTTCAAAGAAATCATAATATCTTTTATATTTCATATAGATCTATTTTAACATTGATTTGATGTATGCTTTTTCTTCTTTTATACCAGCTAATCTTCCTTTATTATAAACTTCAATTAATATTTTTTCGAGGTTACGATCCGCTTCATTGAAGTTACTCATATCCATTTTAAATATCTTCCAGATTATTTTAGTAAAGTTCATATCTTATTATTTTAGTTCTTTTTTTAAACGTTCTTTTTCTTTTTCTGTGTATTCCATCCAATCATTAAAATACATCCTTGCTGGCAGATAAGTACCTCTTTTTAAAGTTTCTTTTATGCAGAATTCTGCAAAGTCATCTAAGTGACTTTCATTGTACTCTTTTCTATCTTGAAGATACCAGTGAATTGTATCTATCACAGAAAACTCTAAGTTCACTTTTGCTTCAAGCCTTGCTTTCAATTCGGGATCGCTATCTATCCTGGCCAATAACCTAGCTACAACATCGCTTTTTTTCTTTTCTGACATATGTTTTATTTAATAACTGTTATCTTCTGCCCCCAACGAAATTAAAAAATTTACAAAATCTAAATGATTCAAGTATAGATGTTCGTTTAGATAGACATCAATCTTTTCAATTATATCATCGAAATCTTGTCTCGATAAATCAGTGAACACTCCACCGTAGTAAGAATCATCTATAGTACAAAGACCAACAGTGCATACTGCAATCAGTGTTGGATTGTATACGCTTCCTATAGGTCCCCACAGTTTAACAGAAACTGGATTAAAGATTTTTCTATAACAGTTATAATAGGCATCTTCATCAACCTGCACAAGCCTATTGTACGTTTCACTGTTTACTGTGTTTTTTTGTTTTTCTTCGAAATAGAACCATTTTCCGAATAAAGATGGAGGATAAATCTCTTTTCCACCCTTTGTGTTTCTATCATCTATTAAATCGTACATATGATAGAATGCGCTTATCTTATGTTCTGTGCTTATTTCCATTTTCTTAGAATTTTGAGGAGGGAATGGGGATCGAACCCACATGCCCATTTAAACTGACAACCTGCTTTCCAAGCAGGACCGATACCAATTTCGGATGACCCCTCCTAATTATTCATAACTACTAAAATCATACATGACTTCTATAAACGTTTCTGGATCAATATCCAATTCTTCGCAAATAGTATTTATTGCGTTAATATGGCTCAATATTTTTGCAATTTTTTTAATTTTATCTTTCATAAAAATTAACATTTGATCTAAGTATTCTTCTACTTTATCAATGTGATCGATATCATCAAATTCTTCATATATTGAATTTTCAGGATTATCATAAAATTGCATTGTAACATCATTTCCTTGTTCTTCAGTTCCTATGATTTCTACTTGTATGTAACAAGATTCTGTTCCAACCAGTAATTCAAATACCCCATCATCATAGGTAAATGGTATTTTTTTTGATTTAATTAAATTAGATACTTCTTCTATGGCATTATCTTTATTGATTTCCATGTTACTTGTTTAATGTATATTCTTTGATCTTTGCTTCCCACTTTTTGTCTTTTTCTAAGATGGTCTCTAACACTACCCTGAAATCTATGTTTTTTAGCTTGCACACATGAAGCTGTATAGATATCAAGCACTGCAGAGCATCGGCAGACTCTTCTATCAGGTGTTCTTGATCGTAGGGTTTCTGAGTGCTTCCTAGCATCTTTATCACCTCAGCCGAAAACTCTCCGAACTCTTCGTTGTACTTTATGAACCTTGTACCAAGCTCTCTTCCATCTAACCCATTGATGCGGGCTATGTCTTCTACTATAGTTGAAAATAATTTATCCATTCTGAGCTGTTTTTAACTTTCGTTTTTGACCATGATATTCTATTCCTCTGAAGCTTTCTTTATCAAACCCATGCTTTTTAACTTTGATGAGGTCTGTTGAAATCTCAGCTTTTCGTTGAACTTCTTCTTTAGTAAGAAAAGAATAAGCAATTTTTTGTTTCTCTTTCTTCTTATTCTTTTTATCTAAATTTTTAAGTTTTGCCTTTTCCTTCATTAATCTGATATACTCACGATCTTTGTCAGATTCAAATTCTTTTATGTATCCAGATATTACAACTTCAACATACTGCCCTGGATAATCTTTTATTATTCGCCTAGTATCCCAATTGTTTTTTGGCACAATTATACTCCCGGATTTTTTACTCTTGTACCCTATTTTATAATCAAAAGATTCAAATGTAACCGGACCTTTTTTTTGTTTTTTTTCCATAACCCTTATGATGTTATCTTCATCAAGAGTATATTGGTCGTATGGTGTCCACCATCCTCTTGAAACATCGAACTCAGATTTAAACCATTTTTGCTGATAATCCGGAACCAGAGTACAAAAGTAAGCAAATGCTTCTTCGTATGGTTGATTTACATATTTTTTAAAAACTCTTCTTGCCCAAGTTGTAGGATATTCCCCATTAACTTTATGATAATCGCTAGTATAATTACGTCTAAATCTTTGAGATTTTGGAACTTTAATTTCTTTTTCTACTGTAAATTCTTCTTCTAATTCCAACATAAGCTTATTTTAGATTATAAAATTTATAGAGGAGACGTAGGTGATCGAAACCTTACCGACTTAACGATAGCATGCTGGGGTTCGAATCCAGCTGTACACCACGTACACACATCTCCAATTTGCCCCAGTTCGAAACCGAGGGTTTTTCCAGCAGCTCATACAACGAACGTCGTCCTTTTGCCCTGTGAGGAGGAAGTGGGGATCGAACCCACACGCCAGTGGTTCACACCGACCTACCAGTTTTCAAGACTGGCCTCTTTGGCCATTTGAGTATTCCTCCAAGTAGGGACTTTCACCCATTGAACACGGTTTGTTTCCCATAGTCGCCGCATTAACAGACCCTTATCTTTAATATCTTCTTTCAAATACCGGATTTTCCGATCCAAATATTTCTTTCTTTTCATCTAACGTAAGCGGTCTATGGTTATTCTTAACGCTTCTCAATTTTATTTTATCTTGAGAAGTAAGATTTTCATATCAGTTACTGCCAAACTTATTCTTTGTGTAATAAACTTTTTTTGACATTATTTTTCGTAGTATTCGTCAACTTGAATCAAAACCTGGTTCACCATCTTTTTTAGGTTGCCAGTTAAGTTAATGAACTCAGCTAGCTCTGTATAGAATTGATCACCGTTATTGTCATCATATTCTTCATCTATCAGATGTTCTATGTCTAATGTCTCGCTGTGTTTGTTATTAAGAATTTGCAATAGTTTTGCAGATAATTCAGGATGTTTTGCCATCATGTATCCCCCAAATATCTTAACGTTCACATGAGGAAATTGATCTACGAAATCTTCGCCAGCATTTCGATGAAAATTTTGAAACCTTTCTAACGTCACTTCACGAGTTGCTTCTTCCTCAGAAAGTTCTCTTTTTGGAATGTCAAACCCATACACTGTTTCTACTTCTTCATTGTCATTACCGCCTTCTATAAATTCTGACATGTTAGTATGTTTAAATGTTAATAATATGTTGAGCCTACAGCCGGCTTCGAACCGACGACCTGATCATTACTAATGATCTGCTCTACCAACTGAGCTATGCAGGCAATTTTTATGATTTTACTATGAAACCATCTTTATATTTTTCTTCAACTATAGATATTAATTTCTGCACATCTCTTCCTAATATAGCGCCAGATTTTAAAATAGTAAGAAAATGATCGACACCATCTTCATCTACAATAGCCATTATACTCTCGTCGCTATTTACTAATTCTTCTAATTCTTCGCTTACTTCACAATTAAAAGCTCCATTGTCAGCACATGAATAAATTGTGTTGCTACCAATGTATTCATTAAGTTCAGTATTATCTATTTTAGCTATAAAGAATCCCATAATAAAAATATTTTGAGCCTCTAGCCGGACTCGAACCGACAACCTGCTGATTACAAATCAGCTGCTCTACCAATTAAAGCTATAGAGGCAATTTTATGGTCCTCACAGAGGGATTCGAACCCCCGACCTCGAGCATATAAGGCTCCTGCTCTACCTCTGAGCTATGTGAGGATATTATTTTAATAATGCAAATATAATAAAAAAAATTCGAATAATTCACAACTTTTAACAAAAAAATAGAGGAACTTAATAAGCTCCTCTTGAATTAAATTGAAAGTATATATTTAATTTATGAAAGAGCATTATCTATCCAAGCTGTTATTGAACTGCTGGTTATCGTTGTTGATATGGATATTGATGATCTCATTTAATCTATGCTTTTAATTTATTTTATATATTTGTTGCTTTATTTGTTATTTATACACTTATCGTTGAAAAGGTTTTAATCTTTTAACCAAAAGTTTCATCCTGACATTTCTGACACATACCACTTATAGCATGTTCTTTTATTGAAAGAGCATCTTTAAAATCTTCGGGTTTAACCTTCTCGCTTCCACACCAAGAACACCTGTTAGATTCTATGTTTTTGACTTGATCTTCAAAGCCAGCAGATATTAACAATTTCTTTTTATCGTTTTTCATGTTATGTTTACTTCTTAAGTTATAAATTTCGTAACCAATTATACACTAAGCGACCAATCGATTTCATCGAAAATTTCATCTAACGAAACCATTATGTCTTTATCACCATCATCAAACCAGATCACACCGATCAATTTGGAATTTAACGATAACTGAGCTATACAAACTCTTGTTTTCAACACATCGGGAAATTCTATTTGATACTTTGGCAAAACAACTAATGGAACATCATCAGTATACCATATTCTATTGAAAGCTTCTTTTGCGTTATTTATAAAGTACTCTTCAGTTTCAGCTGCCTTTTCCGGATTAGTTAACACTTCACTAGAATATGTCTTGGCTGCGTATATAAAATCTATAAATAAACCTTCTCTTATGGTATAAGTTTTATAACATCCTGTTCCTTGTAATATCATATAGATTGATTTTTATTTTGTGAATTTTCGTATGCCATTAAACACTTCGGCCATCTCATTTATAACGTTATTTTGTTCATCTATGTATTTTGTAAGATGATCGATGTAATAAACAAGATTTGTTTCGTTTACTGTAGGAACAGATTCTTCAATTTGCTTATTGTTTTTTAACTTTTCATTGATTTTCTCGTATGTCTTGAGTCCAGCTTCAAGTTTTGGATCGTGTTGATAGTACATATATTTTATATTATTGGTTTGCCTTCTGATTTAAACTTTAATGATTTTACCCAGCAAGGGTAAGGGCCTTCAATTTCATCAGGAGTTTCATAGTAGTACATCGGTCTTTCCGGCCCCATGTACCCACCATCATAATTTCCATTTTCGCTTGAAGTCTTTGACGATTCCAAACACTCATCTAAATTATCAAACACTTTGAAGCCTTCTGGCCTATCTCCCCAGCCATACTCTACTTCAATCCATGGTACTGCGTACAACGTTTTCATTTTTCAAAATTTTTAAATCTTCTTTGAGTTCTTCTAATCGTTGAGTCCCGATATCTGCAAGAAATTTGTATTGTTCTTTAGCGTTTTCAAATCCAACAGAATAACCAAGTTGGAATACTTTGTTTATAAATACATCTAACGAATCTCTACCTTGTTCTTTATCATACTCGATATTTCTAGAAGAAAACGATTCTGATATCTTGTATGATGTAGTGGTAACAGAAGAAGACTTTATATCCTCACCATTGTACTCAACTTTAATTATCGATTTAGCTTTATATGTAAATAGCTGATTAAATAAATGTTTTAAATCTTTCGCAGCTTTTTCATAGGAAAAGTTTTGATGTGGGTTTGCCATGTGTGTTGCTTTAAATTATACTACAAATATAATAAAAAATGTTGGGAAATAACAACTATTGGGAAAATTATTTTTTAACTTTTGTTGAGTTAGAAGGGTATGATCCTTCATCTCCGACTTGGAAAATCATCGGGCTCTGCCAATTGAGCTATAACCCCATACCATCGACGATAAATACCGCCCATATTTCATCATGTAGTTCAGTGTTTGCCTTGTCAAGCTAGTTGCCCACTACGGAGGCACTATAAATCTTTACTTATTTTATCTTTTCTAAAAAATCACAAAAACTATCAAAATATGCCACAGTACCGGGAGCGGGATTCGAACCCGCGACCTCTTGGTTATGACTCAAGTGCAACTGCCAACTGTGCTACCCCGGCATTTAGTACAAATTTAGTTTTTCCTTTATTATATCATCTATTTTTTTAGAAAACACGTGTTTAACATATTCGTACGGAATAGATTCTGATCCATCTTCAGGTAATGTATCGTACTTATCTTTTAATCTCCAATACTGTTCAGCCCACTTAATGAACTCTTCACCTACGCTAGGTTTTTCTACTGGTTCACTGCATTCTATTATTCCGCTCATCATTTAACTTTTTAAATTACTATGTTTATTGATCTATCACATAATTTTTTGATTAAAAATGTTCTGTAATTGGGATTTATGTGCCATCCCATGTACCACATCATGACATTAAGATCATAAGTTCTTACCGTTACATTTAACGGACATCCAAGAGAATCAATCAATCTATTCATCTTCTTTTTGAGCTTTCTAGGGAGCTTTTTATGCACATATTTTGTTTTGGGTTCAGTAAAATGCTTATCGAGTTCCCAGTATTGTTCGTTTGTCATTAGCTAAAAGCGTATTCAAGTTTCATTAAAAGTTTTGGCATATTGGCAGAATAGAATCCTGCGCAATTAATGCATCCACATTCTACAATCTTATATTCTCCATTCACCATCGCAAGATCCATTACAAAAGCTTCGTTGAGTTGAAATATGTCTACCATTTTCTTACAAAAATCGTAAGCATCTTGGTCAACGTCATCACTATATGTAACGAATCCTCCGAGCCTGTATATGCTTGCTGTCACAACCTCGCCTTTTACTATCCAGAATCTTATTTCCTTTTGAATCCTCTTTACAGTAGATATCTGAATTTCAGTATCTCTACCAAATATCGAAGAAACTTCATAATCAAGATTTTCTCTTTTTAGTCTTTCCCAAGAATCCATATCAAACACCTTACCAGTGAACACTTTCGTATCTTTAGTAGGTCTTGCAAAGAATGGATCAACACTGAAAAAATTGTCACCTAATTTAATTATTTTAGAATCGTAGTTCAAAAGGTTTTCCTTATAGTGATCTCTATACGCTAAATAATCGTGGTTCTCGTTCATTTGAGATCCAGGGTACCATCCAAGCTTAGCAGAAAGCCTTGCCATCTTCAACGATCCGAATGGGAACACATCGGTTCTATCAGTCATCACGTCGAATGTCTCGATGAAAGGTAGGACTTTTACTATCTCATACTCAAGTTCTAATCTATCCAAAGCTTGGATTAAATTGTTATAGTTGTGTTCTCTAAACACGTTATTCTGGACTACGTAGTACATTTACTTTTGCTTTTATGTAATTTTCTAATTTATCTGCAGCATCAATGTAATCATGTCGTAATTGATGAAATTCTTCGTCTTCAATTTCTTCAAAAAAACTATACCATTTAAAACAGTAATGAAACCCTTCTTCTCTCATTCGATACTCTACATTTTTCCATTTTTCCAGTTCTTTATTTTTCTTACTCATATGTTTTAGTTTAATAAAGAGTCTAAAAAAACATCATATTCTCTTAACAATGTTAGAGTCTTAAGATGTATATCGTCTAACCCCGGATATTTGTTTCCATAGAGGCCTACAGTGTACTCACCATCTATTCTACCTTCAGCATGATATACCGCATTGTGTAGTTCCACTAATCTTTCTTTTTCTTCTTCTAACATTTTAGCATGATATTGAAATGATTACTTCTATGACTTCACCTGTAAGATTCTTTTGTTTGTTTACTGATGTACTTATTAATGATGCTAATTTATTTTCAGCATGTTTTTTTCTTTTCCATGTTTTAGCAGATAATAACTTATTAGTGAATGTCGTATCAGTATACCGACTCTGTTCATCTGCATAGTACCCATCAACTTGTAATATTTTGTCTCTAGACTTATAATGTACACTCTTGTATTCTCCTTTTACGTGTACAACATATCTTTTTTCTGAATCTTCCATTGTTTTTGTGTTTAAAACGAGCGGGAGAGGGGATTCGAACCCCCGACCTCGGCCTTGGCAAGGCAACGCTCTACCCCTGAGCTACTCCCGCATTTTATTTTTTATAAGTTATAATTAAAATCACGTTATTGTCCATAGAAGTGACCGAAGTACATATTACAGTTGCGTTCGTTTCTTCTAACCAGTTTGTGTATTTTTGTTCGATTGATATTACTGATGCGTATATAACTTTTGTTTTCATTTCTGTTTACATGTTAAATTTGTATCTTTTTGACAGGCATATTTCCCGTAATTTATCTTGCATGTATCTAATTTTAGATCAATGTTTTTATGTTCTGTGATTGGTCTTATGCCATTTGTTGTTAACGTTACGTTAAAATCTTTATTAAAGAAATTAAACCCGTCATCCGTATTGATCTTTATAGATACACAAGAAGACATCAATAACACGATTATCAATAACAGTGCTGGTTTCATTTTATAAAGTTTTTATTCTTCGAATTTGTTTTTAAAGTTTTTTCTTTCGTAAGTCTTTTTTGATTTATGAACTTTGTGTGTCGCTACCCAACCTGTAGAATCTTCCAATTCTGCATCTCTAGAGCCTTTCCTTGAAGCTCTGACGTAGGGAGAAAGTTTAACCTTTTTCATTCTATTTCTTATTTTCTTTTTATGTTAATAAAGTGGAGAAAATGGGATTCGAACCCACACCGCTGAAGACTAGTAACGCGCTTCCCTTGCTCATTTTTATTCACCACCTTTTCAGGTTGCTATAGGTGCATCCGCAATTCGTCATTCAAACAGGTTTCGTTGCCTGACCGATCCGCCACATCGTTGTTTCCCCTTATTAAGATATTATTCATCAATATCAATCCAGCCATCTGGAATTAAATATGCGTTCATAATTATATTATTTAGTAGCTCCACCCAGAATCGAACTGGGACGAGAAATTTAGGAAATTCCCACGCTATCCGTTACATCATGAAGCCAGTTAAACTTCGTACCCCCACTGGGAATCGAACCCAGATTTAGAGATTAGAAATCTCTTGTTCTATCCGTTGAACTACAGGAGCATCTTTTGTTTTTGTACGCCCGGCGGGGGTCGAACCCACAACCTACGGAGTAGAAATCCGTTGCTCTATCCATTGAGCTACGAGCGCATATTGTTATCGCGGTAGTGGCAGGGCTCGAACCTGCAATGTGAAACTCTAAGCGACCGTTATTCCCAGCATCTCAATTTTCACAACGATTGAAAGCTGCCATCCGATTAATCTCTGGCTTTACGGCTAACACTACCATATTATTTATCTTACTTTTGGAATGAACCCCCAACTATGTAAGAGTTTAAACGTTTCGTACTGGTTTGCTACGGTTAAAGTATCTAAGTAAGGATGTTCTTTTTTTGTTATGCATACTGATATATTAAGGTTAGCATAAATTATTATCCTTATATCATCTACTCTATCTCCGAATGTTAAAGCTTTAAACTTTATGAATACACATTCTGGAAAATCTTCGTATACATCAGTAGAATAATCTATGGGAACGTAAGGCTGATACCTGAATTCTACGTCAGATTTTATCCAATCTGGATTTCCATAGATAAGCTTGGCCAATTTAACTGCATGGCCTTTTGTCATTTTATCTATATACATTGTAATAAAATTAGATCACAGATGGGATTCGAACCCACGTCTCGCAACTTCACGCCACGCGTCCTCACCGCTAGACGACTGCAATAACTACTACTGGTTTTCGTCGGCAAACTTCAACTTTCGTAGAGAGCATAGAACTATTTTATTGGGTTGCCGCCCTTTATTTCGTTCTCCAACTCTTTTGTCAAGGCAAGAGGATTTGAACCTCAAACTTTTCCCTTTTACGGGACTGTGCTACCAGATTATCACTATACCCTGATGTATTAATTTTTTCTTAAATGTCTTCCTATTCTATATAAGATATTGGGGGTCAAACCATAATATCCATCTACAAGAAAGAAAGATTTCATTTGTTCTTCGAGCATGTCAGAATCGTCATCTATAATAGCGTACGCTTCTACATCTTCATTTTGATCAAGCCATCTTTTTATTTCGTAACCTCTTATTCTATCTTTAGAATTAGGTGTTATTCCAACGAAAATATCATCTCTAAACCCTAAGTTTACCAGAGCTTTATTCCATTCTTCTTCTTTTTTAAAATGGTTCTTCCAAACAGAAGATACACATATCTTAATATCATACGCGTTACAGAATTCTGATAGCCATTTCCATTTTTTAGCATCTGTTTCTTCTACGAGTCTTGTATAAGTGTAATCAAACTCAAAGTGATTTGGATCTGGTTTATAGTTTGCTAAACTAACTCCTTTGTGTTTAAACCCATTAAGAACCCATTTAGTTTTACTAAGTAACCACCACTTGTAAGTTTGCATTTTCAACCATCTACGCTTGTGGCGTTCATGATAGAAAACCTGAGAGTTCATAACTCCATCAATATCTAGAAATATTACTTTCATGGTAAAAAATATTGTAAAATTAAATCAAGTTTATCTTCATCTACTTGAAAGAATCCAGCTCCTAGATATGAACGAGTTGAACGTATGCTATGATATTCTATAAGATATGCAATAGCTGTTTTATGAACCTTTATATGCCTAATATGATTAGACCCTTCACTTAGTTGTCTGCAAACATAACTCATTAATGCTGGATTTTCCGTATTAAGCTCGTAAGATGATATAAATACAGTTTCTAATATTTTGTAAGCCATGTCTTTATTGTTAAATATGTTCTGAAAATGATATAGTTTTTACATATCCTGATGTATTATATTCAACTATATGAAAATTTAAAAAAATGTAATCTTTTACATTCTGAAAAAAGTTTATATTGAATTTAGGAGGGATGAAAAGACTATATTTTTTTGTTATTATGTCATATGTTATCATTAATCCGGCGCAATTTGTAACAACTTCATCATTTCGATTTTCATTTGATAATAACTTTCCGGAACGTGTCCAAGTTTCTGAACGAAATTCTCCTTCTGTAAACTCTAATTGATTAGCGTTAAAGATTGATTTTAATATATCTTCATTTTTATCAAAACGAGGTTTTATTCTTTTCTTGAAAAAGTTCATTACATTTATTTTTAATTATCGTGGAATGCCTGGTGAGAGTCGAACTCACAACCTTTTGATCCGTAGTCAAATGCGCTATCCATTACGCCACAGGCACATTAATATTTTACAAACTAATTATTTATCGGGTTCACTAAATTTTCATCTTCAGCTTCTTTTCCCCACTTAGATAGGATCTGTATTCCACCATTGACATATCTAAATACTATAGGGTCTTTAGATTCTGGTTTAGACGTGATTACTTTAAAAAACCCCATCTTGTTAGAATTTTCAGTTAAACCTGTTAAGTCAAAATGAGAAGGTGGAGCAGCAATGAAAAGACCAGTTTTATCTATAGCCTCATGTGATATCCCGCTAACTTCGTATAAGTATTTTCCCTCATACTTTATAGGACAAATATCTCTTAACGTGTTATCACCAGAAAGAGGTTTATCAGTCTTAAGAGTAGAAAAGAATTCTATTACTTCTTGCGGTACGTAGCTAAAAAACTTCAAGTTGTAAGTGTAAAAAACTGGGACTGCATCTTTTGATTTTATGGGTTGAGCATTTTCGATTTCAATCAAGTTCTTTTCTGGTATATCTTTACGATAAGAATTAGCTGGCGCATAAATAAGGTCATATTTTTTACATATAACATCGAATTCTTCTTCTGTTATGAATTTCAAGAAAGGATAATTGTCTGTGTAATACTTTACCAGATTTGCTTTTCTTTTAAACTCAGCTAGTTTTTTTATTTTTTCTTCGTTGTCATGCACAAACGGAGTATTTACAAACCCGAGTTTTTTAAGTCTTTCAGATTTTTCTGAAGCATCTTCTATATACACTCCGTTTTCTATAAAATCTAATGCTTCTTTAAGAATTCTATCTTGTGCAGAATCTATTTCAGCGTGAATTTTTTCTACTATGTCCATAATGTTGTTATTAATGGTGTTATGTGACTCCGGTGGGGTTCGAACCCACGACCCACGGATTAAGAATCCGCTACTCTTCCAACTGAGCTACAAAGCCTTGATTATGTTTACTATTTCCTTTGAAGAAACAACAGATACTAAACTCTTGATTTCATCTATTCTTCTTAGTGGTATGTCGTAGTGATTATTATGAAACCAACATTTTTTAATGTTCAAATCTTCAGCCATGCTGTGTAAATTATCGATACTATACGGTTTACACACAAGATGTCTAGAATTATCACAGTAATATGTAAGTTTAATAGGGGGATTCATACGAATATTTATATTTGTCAAAATCATCTAAATTACGCGCATAAGATGATTTTAAGAAACTGTCTTCGACATTAATATCGGACATATTACTATCATAAAATTTGTTTAATTCAACAAAAAATCGTATAGCATCTTTTGATTCTTTTAACCTATCTCTATTAATAAACAGAATATTAGAAATATAAAGTGCTCTACTAGGTAGAATATTTACTGATATGATATTAAAATCGTTATCTTTAAAATATTTCTTTAATATTTCTAACTCTTTGATAGTAATATCAGATGATAATATATTTAAAATTTCATCCATTTGATTAATTTTTTCATATTGCAAATATAATAATAAAAATCACCCTATGTACGACTTTTAAATTTAATTATTAAACTTTTTTCGAATCTAATAGATGATCCAGTATTATTAAGATCATAGCCTCCTTTAACCCTATGAAATCTCAACCACTGCTCAGACTTTTCTACTTGTCTAGCAAACTCATTTCTTGTTAATTTTCTTTCTGACATAATATTCTATTTTGTGGGAATAGCCGGAGTCGAACCGACGATCTCTTGTGTGTAAAACAAGCGCTTTGAACCAACTAAGCTATACTCCCGCTATTAATTATTGAATCAGATATGCTCTGATTAAGCGTTTTATTTTTATAATAGGTAATATTAAATATAATACTTTCACCATCAGAGGGTGTCTGTATATTGAAATTCCAAATTTATAAGGGAATTCATATTCCCTTATAAATTATTGCTGTACGAGGAAGATTGAGATAACTCAGGGACTACCGGGAATTAGCCATTTTTTTGTTTAGTATTTCATTCATTCTATCAAGAAGGTTGTCCATCTTATCTAAAGATATCGCGAGTTTATTTTTGACAAAACACTCATTCAAATCTGCAGTTTGTTTGTTCTTGTAATTAGGATGATCTATTAAACATCTAAATTCGCGACTGCTGTGATTGTTGCAGTCTAAGCAGTTTTTTCTTTTCATAGCTTAGTCCCACCATTTATTGATGTTTCGTTCTAACATAGTAAAAAGTAGTCTGATTGCTTTTTCTTGTTTTTTAGCACCCTTTACCATTAATTTCCAACGTTCTTTTCTTATTTCTTCCAATTCTTCTTCGGTATATTCCTTATCGAATTTCCAAGTAAGAAAATGAGTAGATGGGTCCACACGCATTTTTTCTTTACCATACTTGTGTTCCATTTCATCTTGGTATTCGCCTTCATAATCTTCTGACTGTATTTTTCTTATAAGTCTTACACAAAGTTCAATCTTTTCTGCTTCTCTTTCTTGACCAACAAAGATGTTACTTCTTCTAAAGTATTTTGCAGTTTGATCCAGCTTAAAGGCTAAAATTTCGTAAATGTAGTGTTGATCCCAGTTGTGATCTTTAACTATTACAGGAAACCACACTATTAGGTTTCTAATCGCTCCAGTAAATCGTCTTATTCTATATCCAATCTTGTGATCGTACCAATACAGAAAATCATCTAATTTTTCTTTCATCTTATTAAAAATTTTGGCAGAGGTGCCAGGGATCGAACCCGGACTCTTTGGTTTTGGAGACCAACATGTTACCAATTACACCACACCCCTGAATTATAGATGCATTATAAAAACATTTCGAACAACTCTAACGGAGCAGCATCTAAATCAGATCCGTTAATTTCATAATAATAACCATTTTCTTCATACTGTTTGATTGCAGCCGTTTTTTCTTCTTCACTTATGCTGTCCCATTCTATTCTTATTAATGAAGGTCTGTATTTTTTAAGATCAATCTGTTTTAAAATATTGTAATCATACCCTTCAACATCTATAGAAATTACATCAAATCTTTCAATTCCATGTTTTTTTAGCAAACTCTCGAACGTTAAACACGGAACTTCTATTTTAGAAGTTAATGTTTCTAATATGTTTCTGTTTGATTCGTAAGATAATCCGTTCTTAGGTGGATATATGCTTGTCATCCCACAGAAATATGAGGCAATGTTACCTTCTTCTATTGCATCTTTATTTACCATTACCATTTCAACCGTTCCATCGTAATCACAAACGGCCGAGTTTTCAAACATGTTATACGGTGGAATATTGGTCTTTAATCTATCAAACATGTATCCTATGGGTTCTACGTAAAGACCTTTAAACCCATACCTACTTGTGTATCGATACAGATCATCGTATGTACATCCATCCATAGCACCTATGTTGATAACAAATATGTCATGTTTCATGTTACCATGATAATGCAAAACTTTATAAAATATATTTGTCATATTATAGATACTAATCTCGTTTCGAATTTAAAATAAGGATTTGTATAGATTCCATAATCAAATAACTTATAATTTATCTTCATCTTAGAAACTAAGTATGGAAGACTTAACTGATCTTGTACAGACCAATAACAGTTGTGATAAAACCACTCTTTCATCAGATTATAGTTTCTGTTTTCTACTAATTTTTTAGAGTATATGAAACAACCTGTAGCAAATAACGTATCATCTACGTATTCTTTATCATTGAGATAGTAAGCTACTTGTTCGTTACAGCGTTCTCCTTCATACCTGTTTATAAGGTATTTGTTACCGTTTCCCATCCAATCATTTATTAGATCTAATTCTTCCTTTATGGTTGAATACTCTGGATGTTTAAACAGACATATATCAGCGTCACCTATCCTATCTATCGCATAATCTATAACATCTGTTCTATACATGGAAATAGTTGAATCCATCCAGATATAATAGTCATAATCAGGTTGTTCTTCCCAAGATAACATCCTTAATATCTTACCTTTGAGTCTTGGACTCATGCTGTTCACTCTTGATGGGTAATTTTCATTGTTCCATCTGTTATAATCTACTTGAATGTCAGTATTCTTAGGTTGTTGTTTTACCCAAACAGATTTTAACTCGTGAACGTTTCCCACTCCAGATGTTGTAACCAATACTTTCATTTGCTAGA
>Ga0105104_10001075_pt1 | contig 20871 bp, 19 predicted proteins | sample PPLLaktember2015_3_FD_87034 | JGI IMG/M metagenome (GOLD analysis project Ga0105104, IMG submission 87034) | Freshwater sediment microbial communities from Prairie Pothole Lake near Jamestown, North Dakota, USA - PPLs Lake P7 Core (6) Depth... | ecosystem: Environmental > Aquatic > Freshwater >... | reverse complement strand
GCAGGTCATCCTGTTCGTGGATGAACCGTACATGGCCTCCTTTGGCTCCGCTTATATCAACCTGGGCAAGGAACAGGTCATTAGCTGGCTGGACGAAGTCTACGCAGCGCTGCACGCCGCCGGGGCTATCACGGGAACCCACTGTTGCGGCAACACCGATTGGGGCGTGCTGCTCAATACGCAGGTAGACATCCTTAACCTGGATGCCTACGATTTCATCGAAAATCTGGCTTTGTATCCGGTTGAATTACGGGAATTTTTGGATCGCTGCGGCGCGATCTGCTGGGGGTTGGTTCCCAACAACGAGCACATTTTTAACGAGACCCCTCAAAAGCTGGCAGAACGGCTGCGAGATGGGATCAGGTTGATCTGCCAGAAAGCAGCGAACCGCGGCGTGACCATCCGCCCAGATGAATTCGCCTCCCGCAGCCTGCTCGCTCCCGCCTGCGGGTTGGGGCCAGCTACCGTTGAAATCGCAGAGCGGACTTTCGACATCCTGGTGGAAACGGGAGCAATCCTGGCGAAAGGATAGTATTCCCACTACCGAGAAGGACCGCCGCCTGGCGGTCTTTTTATTTCAATCTATTTGTGAAATTTTTCCCAAATTGACGATGAATCGCACGCTAAAAACATGACATCCATGAGTATCCCGGTTTCCATCACAGCGTATAATGAGTGGGCGACTCTTACAAAAAACGCTTGCTTAAGCGACATTATTGATCGAGGAAAAAACTATGACAGCCCCTTTAAACCCGCGCGCGCAAAATCCGTTCGACCCCGCGCATGACGTATACCGCTATACCCCCCGTTCCTTACAACCCATCTTCTCTCCAAAAACAGTCGCTGTGATCGGCGCGACCGAAAAGGTCGGCAGCGTTGGCCGAACCGTTGTATGGAACCTGATCAGCAGCCCCTTTGGCGGGACAGTTTTTCCGGTGAACCCGAAACGAGAGAACATCCTGGGAATCAAAGCTTATCCCGGCATCAATGCTGTCCCCGACCAGATCGACCTGGCAGTGATCGTCACGCCTGCGCCTAGCGTACCAAATATCATCGCCGAGTGCGTGGAAGCCGGCGTGAAAGGCGCCATCGTTATCTCAGCCGGTTTCAAGGAAGTCGGGTTGGAAGGCGTGAAGCTTGAGACAGAAATCCTGGAACATGCCCGTCGCGGTAAGATGCGTGTGATCGGGCCAAACTGCCTGGGGGTGATGAACCCGCTCACCGGTCTCAACGCTACCTTTGCCACCGCCGCTGCCCGTCCTGGCAACGTGGCCTTTATCAGCCAATCGGGCGCGCTATGCACCTCCGTGCTGGACTGGTCGTTCAAGGAACACGTCGGCTTTTCGGCCTTCGTCTCGATCGGCTCTATGCTGGATGTCGGCTGGGGCGACCTGATCTACCACCTGGGCGACGATCCGCACACCCAGAGCATCGTGATCTATATGGAAACTATCGGCGATGCGCGCTCGTTCATGTCGGCGGCGCGTGAGGTGGCATTGACCAAACCTATCATCGTCATTAAGCCCGGTCGTACCGAAGGCGCGGCGCGCGCGGCCGCTTCCCACACCGGCTCGCTGACCGGCTCCGATGAGGTGTTGGAAGCCGCCTTCCGGCGTTGCGGCGTGCTGCGCGTGAACACCATTGGCGAGATCTTCTCGATGGCCGAAGTGCTCTCCAAGCAGCCACGACCCAAAGGCCCGCATCTTACGATCCTGACCAACGCGGGCGGTCCCGGCGTGCTGGCGGTAGACGCGTTGATCACCAGCGGCGGCAAACTGGCGGAAATCTCCAAAGAAGCTATGGGCAAATTCAACGAGATTCTCCCCCCTCAGTGGAGCCATAACAACCCGGTCGATATCCTTGGAGACGCTTCCCCTGAACGCTATGCCCAGGCGCTGGAAGTCGCTGCCACCGACGAGAACAGCGACGGTCTGCTGGTGGTGCTCACTCCGCAGGCTATGACCGATCCCACCGAAACCGCTGAAGCGCTCAAAGATTACGCCAAGAGCTACGACAAGCCGATCCTGGCGTCCTGGTCAGGCGGGCAGGACATTGCCGCAGGCGAAGCCATTCTTAATAAGGCTGGTATCCCAACCTTTATGTATCCCGACACGGCCGCGGAAGCCTTTGCCTATATGTGGAAGTACACGGACAATTTGAAGGCGTTGTACGAGACCGTCAGCCTGACCAATCAGGGCAACGGTTCAGGCATCGACCGTGGAACTGCATCCGCTATCATTCAGAAAGCGCGCCGTTCAGGTCGTCTCTTGCTAACCGAAGCAGAGTCCAAGCAATTGCTGGCTGCTTATGGCATCCCGACCGTGCCCACGCTCATCGCCAAGACAGCCGACGAAGCAGTGACAAAAGCTACGGAGTTGGGCTACCCCGTCGTACTCAAACTGCACTCCGAAACCGTCACCCACAAAACGGATGTCGGCGGCGTGCAGCTCAACTTAAACGACGAGCAGGCCGTCCGGTCCGCGTTCGAAGCGATTAAAAAAGGCGTGACTGAAAAGGCCAGCGCGGCCGACTTCCTGGGTGTCACTGTCCAGCCCATGGTCAAGTTGGAAGGTTACGAATTGATCATCGGTTCAAGCATCGACCCGCAATTTGGACCGGTGGTGCTGTTTGGCATGGGCGGCCAACTGGTGGAGGTCTTCAAGGATCGCGCGCTGGGCATGCCCCCGCTCAATACCACCCTGGCCCGACGCATGATCGAGCGTACGAAAATTTTCGAGGCGCTCAAAGGCGTGCGGGGACGCCCGCCGGTAGACATCGCCGCGCTTGAGCAGTTGATGGTGCATTTCAGCCAACTGGTGGCCGAGCAGCACTGGATCAAGGAGCTGGATATCAACCCGTTGATCGCTTCTCACGAAGGTCTGCTGGCGCTCGATGCACGCGTCTTGATCCATGAAGCCAAAGATGAAGGTGCATTACCCAAGCTCGCGATCCGCCCGTATCCCAGCCAGTACGTCGCCCCCTGGACGATGAAAGACGGCACGCAGGTGGTCATCCGCCCCGTCAGCGCTGAAGACGAGATGCTCATGCGCGGATTCCACGAGTCGCTCTCCGACAAGACAGTCTACATGCGCTATCTTTCGCCCATGCTGCTCAGCATGCGTACCACCCACGAACGCCTGGCGCGCATGACCCACAACGATTATGACCGCGAAATTGCGCTGGTTGTGGAATGTCAAAGTGAAAGGTGCGAAAGGGCCATCCTTGGAGTCGCGAGGCTGAGCAAGCTGCGTGGCACGGATGAAGAAGCGCGCTTCACCATGCTGATCTCCGACCACTACCAGGGCCAGGGTCTCGGCAAAGAATTGCTGACCCGCATCATCAAGATCGGCCGCGACGAAAAAATCAAGCGCATCATCGCGCTGATGTCACCGGAGAATGATGCTATGAAAAGATTATGCCGGGCAGTCGGATTCTCTTCGTTCGAGGTCGATTCGCAGAATGGCATGCTAAAGGCACAGATCGAACTGTAAAGATAACGAGAACAAAAAACAAAAAGAGACCAAGGGCACATCAGTCCTTCGGTCTCTTTTGACTTTGGAGCAATATAGCCTTGTGAAGGTTTTACGGTGAATTACCTGTCGATGGCATTTTTGAAACCTTCGCAGAGGTTTTGAATTCCTACACGCGCTTTCACACAGTAGCGACCTGGTAAATCTGAATAAGATTACCGCAAGTATCATTGAATACGGCCACGGTGGTCATTCCCGTGTTCGTCGGCTCCATCGAAAACTCCACGCCCATTTTTTTCAGTCTGCTATACTCTTTTTGAATGTCGTCAACCTCGAAGGCTGTGAACGGCATCCCATCCTTGATAAGGGCTTCCTTGAGCGCCTTCATTGCCGGATAATCGGCGCTTGGTTCGAGCAACAGTTCTGTGCCGTTTGGCTCTTCAGGTGACACGACAGTGATCCAGCGAGCGCCGTCTCCCAATGGGATATCTCGTTTCTTCACAAATCCCAAAACATCGGTATAAAAGTTCAAAGCCTTGTCGTAGTCGTCGATCGATACACTGGTTAATTTAATCCTCATGCTGGGTTATCCTTTCTGTCAGAATTTTGGTGGCCGTGCGGCAATCCAGTTGACGGAATTCGCTTGGACTGAATCCATATTGCTGTTTGAAGGCCTTCGCAAAAGCCGCATGGGTATCGTACCCGGCGGCAAGGGCAACCTCTGTAATATCTCTTGCGCCCATGCGTAATTTTCGCCCCGCACGTTCCATGCGCATACGGCGGACATAGCTGGTCATGTTTTCACCAATAAAGAAGGTGAAAATGCGATGAAAATGCGGAACAGAGAAACCAGCAACTGCCGCTAATACTTCGCGGTTGAGCGGTTCGTCGATATGCTCGCAGATATATTGCTTGACATCGTCGATGCGCTCGTAATAGTTTTGAAGGCCCTGTTTGTCAGCCACCATACGTCAATTATAGTATAGCAGAACACTTGTTCGCTATTCCAAATGTATCATTCTACCAGGGCAGCTACCAGCTCCCGGCAAAAATCGGGGATATCGGCCACCACCCGTCCCCAGACCAGATTGCCGTCACGGAAAGCCGGTTCATCCACCCAGCCTGCGCCGGCATTGACCAGGTCATCTTTGATGCCAAGCGAACCGGTCGCGCGCCGCCCTTCCAGGATGCCAGCAGAAATGGGTACCAGCCCGCCATGGCAGATGATACCGATGATCTTTCCGGCCGCGTTCATCTCTTTGACCAGGTCTGTCACAGCTTTATTACGCCGTAATTTGTCAGGCGCCCAGCCGCCGGGGACAACCAAAGCATACAAGTCGTTGCTGTTTAACGACTCAACTGTAACATCCGGTTTGATCTCCAACCCATTTTTACCATCGACGGGATCAAGGCTTAATCCCGCCCCGAGAACTTCAGCCCCTTCTTCTTGTAGACGCATATAGGGCACGTAAAATTCGAGGTCTTCGACGCCAGAGGCGACGAGAACTGCAATTCGTTTTCCACTCAAACGCATGGGATTTTTCCTTTCATTATGGTTTACAGAGTTCATTATAGACATTCCCAGGCCAAATTGCAACAAAAAGAGTCTTATTTAGCGCCTTGCCAAATAAGACTCTCAACAATCAAAGACACAACTACGCTAATAGGTCTTGCGGCTTGATAGGTATGTGCCTGATTCGTTTGCCGGTCGCCGCAAATACAGCATTTGTCACAGCCGGAGCAATGGGCGGCACGCCCATCTCGCCAATACCAGAGGGCTGGCTGTCACTTTGAACGATGTAAACTTCAATCTCAGGCATCTCGTCCATGCGTAAGATGGGGTAATCATGGAAGTTACTTTGCTGGATACGTCCATCTTTTAGTGTCGCTTCGGCTTTGAGCGTCGCCGTCAGCCCAAAGACGATCCCGCCTTCCATCTGCGCCGCAACGTTATCGGGATTGACAGCTTGGCCGCAATCTACCGCACAAACCACTCTGTCCACACGGATCTTTCCATCCTGACCAACTGAGACTTCAGCCACTTGCGCAACGTGTGTCACACCGAATGTAGCAAAGTACGCCATCCCTCGCCCCGCAGAGCTTGGTAGCGGCTGCCCCCAATTCGCTTTTTCCGCGGCTAGTTTGATGACGCCCAGGGCCCTTTCCCTGTCCTGATACAACTCTAGGCGCAAATCAAGAGGATCGCGCTTGAGCGCTGCGGCCATCTCATCGATGAAGAACTGTTCGCCATAGGCCCTGGTAAATTGATCGACTGAACGCCATGCGCCGGTTGGGACAGCCTGTCCACCATACATCCGTGCAGATGGGATGCGTATGTTATCTAAAGACTCATGGAAGTACTGGATACTCATCGGATGATAAAAATCATGTTGTATATCATCCTCGCGTGTCCAGAGCACCTGCACTGGAGCGTTGATCGCCTGCGATACCTGGGCGGCTTCCTGGGCATAATCGGTTTGGAGACGGCGGCCAAACCCGCCTCCGATCAAAGGGACATTGACGATTACCTTGTCCTGCGAAATACCGGTGAGCGCCATCATAACGGCTGTTTGAACATCTTGTGGGGACTGTGTCGGTGCCCAGACTTCGCACATGCCGTCGTGTACATAAGCAGTACAATTCATCGGCTCCATCGTGGCGTGAGCTTCATAAGGGATTTGATAAACCGCTTCGATGATATTTGCATCGAGGGGACCAGGATTCGGCAAACTCTTCAAAATCGATTCAATAATCTCTTCACTGCTCAGGGCAGCGTTGCTACCCTCGTTCCAGACAACCTTAAGCGCATTCCGGCCCCGAATAGCGGCCCAGGAATTCTCAGCCACTACCGCGACGCCACGTTGAATCGTGACGATCTGCTTAACGCCAGGCACAGCTTTCGCATCACCATCATCAAAGCTATCCAGCTTTCCTCCAAAAACAGGGCAGCGCGCTACGGCAGCAAAAAGCATCCCCGGTAAGCGCACATCCAGACCAAACACTGCCTTCCCGTTTACGATCAATGGCGCGTCCCAGTGGCCTACCCCCGTACCAATGATCTTGAATTTCGATCCATCCTTAACGTCCACCTTTTGAGGTTTTTCCTCACTGGAAGCAGCCTCTACGAGCGCTCCATAGGATATTTTCTGCTGGCCATCTGGATGGATCACAAATCCTTTCTCGGTTTTACACAGTCCAGCCTCCACATCCCAGATTCCTGCAGCGGCATTGATCAACATCTGGCGAGCGGTCGCGCCCGCTTGACGCATTTTGCCGTAATAGTTCGAGATACTGACGCTGCCACCTGTTAACTGATTGCCATATTGTCGATCAGCTTGAGCCTGTTCAATCCGTACCGCTGACCACTCGACGTCCAGTTCTTCCGCAACCAGCATGGCTAACGCCGTACGAATTCCCTGCCCCATCTCTGAACGGAAAGCCGTGACAGTCAAAACGCCATTCCGATCTAACTTCAGATATAAATCGGGTGTCCAATCAAAGGGTGGAGTAGGTGTCGGAGATCCTTCAGGGATTGTAGGAACCACGACGATCTCGGTGGGCGTATTCGATCCTGGAATACAACCATCCAGGTAAACAGCCAGTACCAAACTGCCACTGGCAATCCCGGCCAGTCTGAGAAAATCACGTCGATTCAATTTGGTGCTCATCTTATGCTCCTGCTCCCGCCGCAGTGTGAATGGCGTCGCGGATACGCTGGTAAGTACCACAGCGACAGAGCACATCACCCATGGCCTGATCAATATCCGTTATGCTGGGATCAGGTATTTTCTTGAGCAATGCGACTGCGTTCATGATCTGTCCTGGCTGGCAATACCCGCATTGGCTGACGTGTCCTTCCAACCATGCAATCTGCACCGGATGGCTGCCATCCTGCGAGATGCCTTCAATCGTGGTGATTGCCTTGCCAATCGCTGCCGAGACAGGCGTAACGCACGAGCGTGTCGGCTCGTCATCCACTAACACAGTACAAGATCCGCACAATCCCATGCCACAACTGAATTTGGTCCCTGTCAATCCCAGCAGATCTCGCAGGACCCACAACAGCGGCATTTCGGCATCCGCCTCTACGGAATAGGTTTGTTCATTGATATGAAGGTCATAAGCTCCCATGGATCATTCCTCCTCAAAACACACGGGGTATCAAATATTTCTACTATAAACTATACAACCCTCTCACCCCAAAAGCAATTGTCTTTTGTCACAAATGGAAATAAAAACATGACCCATCTTTCTTTTCAGGATGGGTCATGTTTTTTCACCGTGCGAAATGCCTATTTTTACAAAATTTGCTCCATCATCCCCGCCACCACTTGATAAACCGGTGAATCATCACCTAAATCTACCAGGGGCTTGCCTGAAAACTCAAAAGCGGAAAGGTCATCATTGGATGGAATGACGCCCAGCAGCGGGACATCCAGCGTATCGACAAATTTCTTGAGTTCGGGATGCAACTCGCCATCCGGGACACGGTTGATGATGAGATAGGCATTCTCGATGTTGATCTCAAGTTCCTTGCGCATGTCGGCGATGCGCTGGGCAGCGACCAAACCGCGCTGGGTCGGGTCGCTGACGATCAGCAGGTGCTGGACGTCGCGCGTGGTGCGCCGGCTAAGATGTTCCATGCCAGCTTCATTATCGATCACGACGTACGCGTAATGTTTGCTCATTGAGTCAATCACTTCACGTAAATTATGGTTGACCGCGCAGTAGCAGCCCTGTCCCTCTCCGCGTCCCATGGCGATCAAGTCAAAACGACTACCTTCCGCCAACGAAGAACGGACGTGATATTCCAGATAGTCTCGTTTGTTGACGCCGCCGGGCAGATTGCCCATGGCCGCCCCGCCCTGTACCAAGGACGTTTTAACCTGGTGCAGCATATCTTCGCGGATGTCGCCGACCGTCCATTCCAGGTCGAGCCCGAGCACCATGTTCAGGTTGGAGGAAGGATCGGCGTCAATGGCCAGGATGCTGCCAGGTTGGTTTTGCGCCAGATATTTGATCACCATGCCAGCGGTGGTGGTTTTCCCAACTCCGCCTTTGCCTGCGAGTGCGATTGTGGTTGACATAACTTTAAATTCCTTTTCCGTAGGTCGGGCATTTCGCGAAGCATCCCCGCAAGGGGCAGCCCGAAAAATAGCATTTTTGAGTTTAATTATTCTGAGCAGCCAGTTTCTCTGCGATTGCATGCGCGGATTCTTTGAGAGCAGGCACATGGTCATAGACCGGAATGCCCAGCCTGTCCGCTTCTTGCACTTTCAAATCGGCGGTAAGGAAACCCAGCACAGGTAAACCGGGCGTTTCTATTTCCAGGAATTTCTCTTCATCCTCGTTCCGCACTTTATTTCCGACCAAATACAATCGCTTCAATCCGATATCATTGGCCAGTTTCTTGATCTGCGCAGCTGTGCCCAGGCTGCGCCGAGTCGGCTCGACCACAACGATCATCGCATCGACAAAATCCACCGTTGCGCGGCCCAGATGCTCCACCCCGGCATACATGTCAAGCAAGAGCACATCGTCCTTGCGAAAGAGCAGGTGTGTGAAAAGCGTCTTCAGCATAGCGGATTCGGGGCAAATACAGCCAGATCCGCCCAAATCCACCGAGCCGGATTCCAGCAAACGGACGCCACGATGCACCACGCTGAACCGCTCCGGGATATCGTCCACGCGCGGGTTGAGGGTGAAGAATCCGCCAACCGTACCGGGTTTCGCGCCTGTACGTTCCTCGATCAGTTCGTCCATCTCGGCGATGGGACTCAGTTTCGCGCGCAACTCTTCCGGGAACCCTAAAGCGCCAGCCAGGCAGGGGCTGGGGTCAGCATCCACAGCTAAGACTTCCCGACCCTGATCCGCGTAGACTTGCGCCAGCAGCGCTGTCAACGTTGTTTTTCCGACTCCGCCTTTACCTGTAATAGCAAGTTTCATTGTCTATTCCTCTTCTTAATGGATTGCATCCACTTGATATTTATACCCATCCTGAACGGTCTGTTGTCCTTCCAGATATTTCAACACATATTGGCCACAGTTGCTGCCGATCGCATTCTCCTCCACCTCGCCGATGCTGATAATGACGTCGTATCCGGCTTCGGTCAGCGATTGCGCCACTGCCTGCCCGGTCTCCGGACGGTATGGGTCGATATGGGTGGACAGGCCATTTTGCACCGCACGGCAGGTCGGGTTGACGGGCGTGATCTTTACGAGATAGCGTTCCGGGTCAAAATAACGCAGCATCATATCCGGCTCCACCGGCATACCTTCAGCCAGCGCAAAATTGAGTGTGATCTTGCGGTCGCCGGGACGGTAAAAACGCTCACCGTACGCCGCCATCTGTGCGAAAGACCATTTGCGCACCGGGATCAGCTTATCGCGAAAAGCTACATCCGTAGTGTGGATCGAATACTGGAACTGGAAGCGCCGGTTAGGATATAAGCGATTTTTGACATCCAGCAATCCCTCGAAGAAAGCATCCACACCATGTGGTGCGATCGTCGAGACCGAAGGCATCAGCCCGGCCGCATTATAACGGTGCGGTAATTGTTCCAACACATCCAAGACCGCCATGTTAAATGACGGTTCGCCCATGCGCGCAAACTGGATCTTGAATTTGCTCGCAGGCACGTGGCCATCCGGGTACCAGCGATAGACCATGTGATCGATCTGTCGCAAAATCTCCTCGGCAGTGGGCTTACCGCGGTAACTCCCACCTGCATCACAGATCAGGCACTTGACCGGGCAGCCATACAGCGTCGAGACCATCAATACCCAGCGCTCGTCTCGCGAGTATGGCGGTTGGAGCGCTTCCACAAATTCGACCATGCGCTCCTCACCCATGTCTGCCATGAATACCTCCGCTACATCCGGCGTGCCAGTCACTGCAAATACTCTCATATTAAAGAAGCCTCCGAGTTCAGTTTGTGATAGATTTCCATTGCGGCGCGCAGGCCATCTCCGGCAGCAATGGCAGCCTGGCGGTAAAGGCCATTTTTCACATCGCCGACAAAGTATACGCCTTCAAGATTGTTATTGATGATTTCGTCCGGCAAAAAACTCACCTGCGGGACTCGGCCCGTAGCAAACAGCAAGTAATCCGCTATCAGGGATCCGTTCGCTTCTGTCTGGACCCTCAGCCTGCCAGCCGTTTCATCGAGCTCGACTTTGCAGACGGGCGTCTCAGCGCGATACTCGATCCCAGGTTCAGTCCGAACGCGTTCCCATAACAATCCCAGACATTTTACATCCCTGCCGCGATTGAGAATAGTGACAGAGTTCCTGTTTTTTGTCAGATTTAGGGCATAATCAAAGGCTGCGTCCCCAGCCCCGATAATGACAATTCGTTTGTCGGATACAGCCAGCAAATGATATACGTCGCTGAAAACCCTCTTCCGCAGCGCGCTATGGACAGGGATCGGGAGCGGATTCGGTTTGGTCCCTGAAGCTACGATCACAAAACGGGGATGGTATTCCGTTTGGAGGGTTTTGATATGGATGCCATTTTTTTTGTAGCGAAGTTTCGCAACGGCGTCAACCGTCACATCTACTCCTAGACGTTCCAGCTGCTTCTCGATCAGGCGGACCAGCTTGGGCCCGCTCACCCCCGCCGGAAACCCAGGATAATTCTCCACAAGATTGGCATTCCACAGTAACCCTCCGACCCGTTCTTTTTCCAGCAGCACGAACGGGATGCCATAACGTTTGAGCTGGATTGCGGCTGTTATGCCAGCCGGTCCTGCCCCGATGATGAGGACCTCGTCAGGTTTCATTCAACTCCAAGTGGTGCAATAATTCATCGATTAAGACCGGGATAGCAAACCCGTGCGAGAGTGTCAGTAGAGATGCACGGTGTAATTGCTCATTATAAGTGGCGGTACCGTCTATCGTGAAAAAGACTTCGAAACCGCGCATAAAGGCAGAGCGCGCAGTCGTTTCGCAGCAAAGATGGGTCATCACCCCACATATAACGACTTGCCGTATCCCCCGCTTGCGTAGAATGTCTTCTAGCGGTGTATAGAAAAAGGCATCGTACTGGGGCTTATTTATAAAAGTTATTTTTGAATTATTAACGATTGTAATATTATGGCTATACGCAGCTTGTAAATTAATTAAGTCCCGCCACCATTTTGACATCATACCTGCATCTTTTGGAGTGTTCAAATGTTGTGTTGCGATCATGGGGTAATCGAGATTCGAAAAAGCTGTAATCAACTTAGCAATGCCAGGCAGGATGGCAGGCGCACTGGGGACAAAGGCGTGGGAGTCTTCTTGCAGGAAATATTCCTGCAAATCCAAAACCAGTAAAGCTGCTTTTGATGGTTGAAAACTTATATCGGCATGCCGTTGGCGAAAATCCGCGACTGATGCAAGCAAACCTTGCGACTTCGTTTGTATTGTTTCCGCTGTAAAGTATCGCTCTTTTTGCATCCCCGCTATTTTACTGTCTATCTATGGTTTTTGACCAATTTACGCGTCAGCATACTCCCCAGAATTGCACACACATCGGTTGGAAGATAGTGGCTGACTGAACTGTCGAACAAAATCTTGCATGAAGATGAAAAGTCCTCGTCTCCGCACCAATAATTGACCAATAGAGGTAAACGAGGCAACGCTTGAAAGATATATGCCGCATCTCCCACTAATGTAGCGACTCCCCCGCCCTTTTGACAGGCTGCTTTGAAGGCTTCCACATCCAGTTGAAAGGCTTTGACCAACTCATCACCGCTGTAGCCTTGAAAAGCCTGGTTATACATGCGACCATCGGGGAGGTCAGCAAATGAAACCCACTGACTGGTCAAGGGCGCGCCGTCACTTGTGTGGAAATAATAGGCCAGCACAGCCTGGACCGGTAATGGCAACTCGTCATCTTTTTTCGTATCGAAACCTATTAGGCCAGGATACGTCACAAGAACAGGGGCGTCGAACAGGGAAAGGCGAAATTCGCCTCTCCCCGGACCGAGAGCTAAGTAGCTGGCGCCCGTATTTTCAGCCAGCAAGTTGACGGGAATTCCCTGGAGGGATCCGCGCAATTCGTCCACGCGGGAGGCTAGCGCGGGCTTAGCAGGATGCGGCGTCTTGTCCGTATCAAACATCCACAGCGAGGCAAGTCAACGTCTCAAGAATCCCCGGGATCGGTTGGATTTCCGAGGCCAGGAGCGCTCCCAGCTTGTTGATATCTCCATTTTGGACAACTGCTACCGCGTCATACGGACCAAATGTCATGTCCGCACTTTCCACAGCTTCGAGCTTGCGTAGCTGACGGACCACCTGTCTAACCTCTCCCGTGCGAATTTTGATCAGGATATAGGCTTTCATTGTTTCCTCCAGACTTTATACGTCTTTATTACGTAGAAAAACAGACCAGTAGATGGCAGCGACCAGCAATGTCCCACCTATGATGTTGCCGATTGTGACTGGCAATAGATTATTGATGAAAAAATTACCCCAGGTCAGATTGGTCAAATCAAGGCCTTTTTCAGCTACAAAAGCTGGATCGAATTCTTTAATCAGCAATCCAAAAGGTATGAAATACATGTTGGCAATACTGTGTTCAAAACCAGCCGCCACAAATGCAGTGATCGGAAAGATGATCGCGGCAATTTTATCAATTGTACTGCGTGCACTGAATGTTAGCCAGACGGCCAAACACACCAATGCATTACACAGCACACCGAGCGCAACGGCTTGAAAGAAGTCCAGGCTGGCTTTGCCTGTTGCGATTTTCAAGGCCGTCTCGCCGACCGCCCCAGCGCCAAAAGTATATTGTTTGCTCCAGAACACCAAAAGCGCCGTTCCGATTGATCCGACGAAGTTACCTGCGTAAACGATGACCCAATTCCGCAACAAAGCTCCCCCGCTCACTTTGCCACTTGCCCAGGCCATCACGATCAGGTTGTTGCCGGTAAACAGCTCTGCACCACCAACGACAACAAGGATCAATCCCAAGCAAAAGACCAACCCGGTCAACAACTTAGCAATCCCAAAGGGTAACACGCTAGCCCCAGCCGCAGTATTCGTGGCAAATACTGCCCCCAGCGCGATAAACGCTCCCGCCAAAACAGCCAGGGTGAATGTCGTCAATGCTGGAGCTTCGGCCTTACGCACACCGATATACGCCGCCCTGGTTGCCATCTCTGCGGGCAACAAGGCGTCAATTCGAATTTCGCTCATAGAGTTCTCCGATGACAAAATGTTTTATTTGTGATATTATTCACAACCGGCTAAAGTATACCAGAGAACCTTAAAATTGTCAGACAACTAATAACAAAAATTATATGACATCCATCCACTTCTATCTGATTATGATGACCTACGAGAAGTCATCCAGGTGAGCATGCCGGCAAAAAGCAAGGCAGCCAGCACAATCCCAACCGTGATCCCGGCCACAGAGTTATTTTGCCGATTCTCGACAATAATTGTTGGTGTTGTCGAAGGTAATAGAGTCAATGTAAAAAATATCGTTGCTGTAGCGGTTTGAACGGATTCAGTTGGAGTTTGGGTATTTTCGACAATAGGCGTAGCAGGACTTGGCGGCACACCTTGCCGGACAAGAAGTCTATTTCCCTGATAAATATCCGTCCCGGGTCCCAGATTGTTCAGCGCGCGAATCTCGTCTATTTTGATGCCATATTCAATGGCTATCGCCCAAAGCGTCTGTCCATACTGCACTTCATGGTAGACCAGCCCATTTTCGTCCGGTGTGCTGGTTGTGATTGGCACAATAAAGTCACTTGGTGCGAAGCTTTCCGTCGCCGAACTATCAGGATTCGGAGTAAAAACTTGAGGCACTCCACTTGTGGTCGGGCGTGCACAGTCGATCACCAGGTAGTATCTACCCCCTCCCTGGGCAACACCTGCGCCAATTTCCGTAAGATTTGCTGAAAGCATCGTATTCGTATGCAATGCATCACCCGTCCATTCCTGGACAGCCTGGTCAGCCGTCTTGTTTCCCCCGGTAATGTTCTCGGCTCGGAACCCACCTTGTGACAGATCACCGGCCAACGGATAACCCGTGGCCAGAATACGCTGGGTCAGACCAGGTCTGTGTGCGACTTGTCCAGTAGCAGCCATATAGTTTGCCTGATCCTGCGCAACCTGCATCAACATGGAGTTGACCGTATACGCAGGCAATCCATTCGCGATGCGCAAAGAGTTAACTGCCGTAATCAACTCGTTTGCATTTGTCTGCAACAACAAGGAACCTGAAGGAGCTGCCAGGGCAACTTGATGTGGAATGAGCGTCATCGATACTGCTAAAACAAGCGCTAAACTCAATGTCACTTTTTGCATTGTTGCTCTCCAATAAGAACTTGATTATACCTTTTCGAAATTGCCAAGCGAGTTGTTCAGACAAGTCACCTTGATAAAAGGTCCACAGAAACAAAGATGTTTATCGTGCTTTCCCGTGATATTTCTCACGTTCTATTAAACAGGCCTAATGCTAGAATATTAGTAAGAATTTTCTAGCTGTTACGTGATCATTTTAGGCATATTTTTGAAAACCACAAACCAAAACCGGAACGAATAGGAGGTGCCCATTATGGAAACAAGAACTTTTGATGCGCCCGCACTCTATGGAGACCACCATGTCTCGGAAGTGCAACGCATACTAAAGGAACTGCCCGGCGTAGAAGATGTGTATGCCAGCAGCGCCTTCCAGGCAATTGAAGTTACTTTTGATGAGACAAAGACGAGCGCTGACCAGATTGCCGCTTCCCTGGAAGAGGCAGGATATTTGGGAGAAATACCAATGCTCGCGGAGACGGGAGTCGCTGTCGAGAAAAAAGAAGGTGACGGAGTCTTCCGTCACACAGCCGTTTATGAAACAGTCAAACAAACAATCAGCTTTGCACAACATGTCCAGCAACAGAGGCGCGCCTTGTGGCCGTGCCCAGGCTTGGGCGTTGTCAAAATGGATGAGTAACCCTAGAGGTAGGTGATAAATGGCTAAGAAACGTGAGATCAACGAGTACTCAACCGACCCGGCCGCGCAGCAGATGCTGATTCGCGCGGAAGAACTGGGCATCGGCACTGCATTTACGCGCGCCGATAACATGGTGCCCTGTAACATCGGCGGCGCAGGCATGTGCTGCAAGCAGTGCGGCATGGGTCCCTGTCGTTTGACCAAGAGCGGTGACGTAGGCGTCTGCGGCGCCACGCTCGACACCATTCAGGCCCGGAACCTGACCCGCGCCATCGCCGCTGGCAGCGCAGCCCACTCCGACCATGGACGCGATATGGCCTTCCTGCTCAAGGCCACTGCCGAAGGAGAAGCGGAAGGCTACATGATCCGCGACGTGGCCAAGCTGCGCATGGTTGCCTCCTACTACGATATTCCGATTGAAGGCCGCTCCCCAAAGGAAGTCGCCAACGATCTGGCTGATCTTTATATTTCCCAGTTTGGCCAGCAGCGCGGCGAAGTAGTTCCTGTCCGGCGCGCCCCCAAGAAACGACAGCAACTCTGGCACGAACGCGGCGTAGTCCCGCGCGGCGTTGATCGTGAAGTGGTCGAAGCCCTGCACCGCACACATATTGGTGATGACCAGGACCCCGAGCACATCCTCGAACATGCCATCCGGACCGCGCTGGCCGACGGCTGGGCTGGTTCCATGATCGCCACCGACATTTCGGACATCCTTTTCGGCACCCCTGCCCCCGTTCTGGGACAGGCAAACCTGGGCGTCATCAAAGAAGATATGGTCAATATCGTGGTCCATGGCCATGAGCCCAGCCTGAGCGAAATGATCGTGGCAGCCTCGCAATCGCCTGATATTATCGAATACGCCAAAGCCGCGGGCGCCAACGGCATCCAGCTTTCCGGCATTTGCTGCACTGCCAATGAGATCCTGATGCGCCAGGGTATCCCCGCCGCTGGAAACTTCCTGCACCAGGAACTCTCGATCATGACCGGCGCTATCGAAGCCATGGTTGTGGATGTGCAATGCATCATGCAGGCACTTGTCGCCTTGGCAGAGAACTTCCACACCAAGATCATCACCACTTCGCCAAAGGTTAAGCTCAAGGGCGCAACTCACATTGAGTTCGAAGAAGAAAAGGCTTTGACAATTGCGAAACAAATCCTGAAAACCGCAATTGACAACTTCAAGAACCGCGATCATAGCAAAACCCGTATCCCGCAGATCAAGGAAGACCTGATCCCCGGTTTCTCACACGAGTACATCAACTATATGCTGGGCGGCTCGTACCGTGCCTCCTTCCGCCCACTGAACGATGCCATCATATCCGGTCGTATCCGCGGCGTGGCGGCTATCGTTGGCTGCAATAACCCGCGTTCCAGCCAGGATTACCTGCACAACCTTGTGACCAAAGAACTGCTCAAGCAGGATGTGCTGGTTGTACAGACGGGATGCGGTGCCATATCGTCAGCCAAGTTGGGACTCATGTTAGGGGAAGCAGGTTTGAGCGAAGTCGGACCCGGTCTGCGCGAGATCTGCGAGACGGTCGGCATCCCACCCGTCCTGCACATGGGTTCCTGTGTCGATAATACCCGCATCCTGACTGTTCTGACCCAGATGGTCGCAGAAGGCGGCCTGGGTGATGACATTGACCAGGTCCCGGCTGTCGGCCTGGCACCCGAGTGGATGAGCGAGAAGGCGCTGGCCATCGCTGCCTATTGTGTGGCTTCCGGCGCGTATGTGATATTTGGCGGCTCATCTCCCGTCAGCGGCATGCCCGACCGGGTTTCTGATAGCGATCTTGTGCTGAAATACATCAGCGAAGGTTGGGAGAAGAAATACGGCGGCAAGCTGGAGTTCATCCCCGATCCGCAGGAAATGATCAGGAAAACACTCGAACATATTGACAAGAAACGCGCTGCCCTTGGACTCGAGGAATACGATCCCGCGAAATTCGGCCGCAGCGGCGATACCAATATGCTCAAATTGGAAGCTCTGCCGCTGGCAGAGAAACGCAAGGCGATCTACGGCGTCGCAGCAGATTAACGGAGAGCTTAAATGTCACGATATATTGCAACCCGCGCCATCCGCGGCGCAAACGCCTTGGTTACCGAAGCCGAGGTCATGCTAAACAAAGCCATGTCAGAAAAAGGGCCGGATACCCCGGTTTCCTTCCCGAACACGGCCTATTATCTACCGACTATTCTGGGTATGACCGGCATTGAAGTTACCAAATTAGGCGACCTGGCTCCAGTCATGAATCAGGCCCGCCAGATGCTGCACCCCGTCCCTGCAGACGCAAAATGGACGCCCTATCTGGGTGAGACACTCGACTCCGGGATGGCCACCCTGCTGGCTGCTGAAGTGATCGAAGCAGTCCGCTTCATTTACGGACTTCAGCCTGAGGCGATGCCCGAAGACTTCGTCCTGGCTGGTGGGACCTCCTACGGCGGGGTCAACGGCAACGGTCACCTGAACGGCCCGATCGACGACATCCAGCTCCGTTCCTGGGGCATCCAGCTCGTGGACGGGCGTATGCCCGGCTTTGCGGCTATCGTCGGCTGCGCCAAATCCAACGAAGTAGCAGTCAAGCTGGTGCGCGAGCTCCAGCGCCGCAACATCCTGACCTTCCTCTCCGGCAATGTCAATGGACGCAGCATCATCCACCAGTTACAGGAAGAAGGCGTGGAGCTGGGCTACGACACCTACACCGTCCCGTTCGGGACAGATACCCTGTCTGCCATTTACGCCTTGGGATTCGCCACGCGTTCCGCCCTGACCTTCGGCGGTATGAAACCCGGCATGTCACGCGAAATCCTGCTTTACAACAAGGAACGTGTGTTTGCCTTCGTACTCGCCCTCGGCGAAGTGGACGACCTGAAATATGCTGCCGCAGCAGGCGCCATCAACTATGGCTTCCCGGTCATTGCCGATACCGTTATTCCCGAAATCCTGCCCACAGGCGTGACTACGTACGAACACGTCGTTTCCATGCCTTTTGATGCCATTGATGGCAAGGATGACCTGGAAAGAGCGGAAAGACTTGTCCAGAAATGTATCGAAATCCGCGGCGTCAAAGTTAAAGTCTCCAATGTGGACGTGCCTGTTCCTTACGGCTCGGCCTTCGAAGGCGAAGTCGTCCGCAAGGCTGACCTGCGCGTAGAATTCGGTGGCAAATACAGCCGCTGCTTTGAATACCTGCACATGGCCAAGTTGGATGAAGTCACGGATGGCAAGATTGATGTAGTCGGTCCCGACTTTTCTGATGTAGCCGCACAAGGCAACATGGACATGGGCATCGTCATCAAGGTGGCTGGCCGTCAAATGCAGCAGGATTTTGAACCCGTATTAGAACGCCAGGTGCATTATTTCGTTAACGGCGCCAGTGGCATCCAGCATGTTGGACAGCGCGATATCGCCTGGATCCGCGTCTCGAATGCCGCGGGGGACAAAGGCTTCAACCTGGAACACTTTGGTAAGATCCTGCACGCCCGCTTCCATGAAGATTTCGGCGCAATCGTGGACAAAGTCCAGGTGACGATTTACACCGATCCCAAACTGCATGCTGAATGGCTGGAGAAAGCCCGCGTAGCGTATGACTTCCGCAACAAGCGTCTGGCCGACCTGACCGACAACAAAGTGGACGAGTTTTACTCCTGCACGCTGTGCCAGTCCTTCGCTCCCAATCATGTTTGCGTAGTCTCACCGGAGCGGCTCGGACTGTGCGGCGCCTACAACTGGCTGGACTGCAAGGCTTCGTTTAGCATCAACCCGACCGGCCCTAACCAGCCTATCAAACTAGGTAAGCTAGTTGACTTCACCAAAGGCTACTGGGAAGGCACCAACGACTATGCCAAGATCGGTTCGCACGGCGTGGTCCAGGAAGTCTCGATGTACTCCATCATGGAGAACCCGATGACTGCTTGCGGCTGCTTCGAGTGCATCGTCATGCTCATCCCCGAAGCTAACGGTGTGATGGTCGTCTCCCGTGAAGACACTGCCATGACCCCCGCCGGGATGACCTTCTCGACCCTGGCCGGTATTGCTGGCGGCGGCTTGCAGACCCCCGGCGTGATGGGTGTTGGCAAGTTCTATCTGATCAGCCCCAAGTTCATCTCAGCCGACGGTGGCTTCAAGCGCGTGGTCTGGATGTCATCGGTGCTCAAGGAGACGATGGCTGACGAACTCAAAGCCGTCTGCGAGCGCGAAGGCGACCCCGACCTGCTCGACAAGATCGCCGATGAGCGCAACGTCAACACGGTCGAAGACCTGCTCGCCTGGCTAGAGGCGCACAACCATCCGGCCATGGTGATGGATCCGATGTTCTAGGATCTTTGCTGCAATCACCAGCGGTCAGCCATCAGCCAAGAATCAACACAATGCTGGTAGCTGACCGCTGAAAGCTGAAATCAAATACCGTAATGCCTGAAAGCTCCCCTAAACTCGTCAGAGATTTAATGACAGTCGGCGTGCCGACCTGCAAAATCAACACATCTGTTATTGATATTGCTCGTTTTCTAATCGATAACAACGTTGAAGAAATGGTCGTGCTCGGCGAAGAAGGTGAGGGTGTGGGTGTTTGCGGTTTTAAAGAACTGGTCAATGCGTACGAGCGCGACGATATCCGCGAATTGACTGCCGAAGACATCATGTCAGAAGGCGTGCCTGAACTGCCATCGGATATCACGCTCAAGCTGGCAGCACAATTGATGAAAGACAAAAAAATCCGCGTGGCTTATATGAACCACAATTCTGCTGGTATCATTTATCCTGCAGCGTTGATTTCCTACAAGCACTTAGTCCGCCATTTAGCGGCAAAAGATGAGTCTGAACTCAAGGATTTAGGTATCAAGGCGGAGCGCAAGTCTCCGCTGGAAGTTTTTATCGAACGGCGCGATGAAGCGCGTAAACAAGCAGGTTTACAATAAACACTCTATTTCTCAGTGTCATTGCGAGGAGCGCAGCGACGAAGCAATCTCAAGTAAACAATTAGATATTTGCAACATGAGATTGCCACGCCACCAACCCCGGAAGTGCATCGGGGCAGGCAAACGGCGGCTCGCAATGACACAACGCTCCAAGGAGGAACACGTTATGCCAATTGAAATACCAAAAGACAAGTGGCCTGGAAGTGTTCGCAAGGTCACCATCGGCGCAACGGCTGCGGAAGGCGGCACGCGCGCCAGGTCTGTAACCATTGGCGGACAGACTACCATGCCCTATTTGCAGTTCGAAGCCCCTACGCCCAACACTCCCGTTGTAGCGATCGAAATCAAATCGCGCAAACCCGAAGACTGGTCCCCGCTACTGGCCGAAACTTGGGGTGACGCGATGAACGATCCAGCCCAATGGGCGAAAAAAGCCGAAGAAGCCGGAGCAGATCTAATCGTCCTGGCATTGACGCTCGACGATGCTCCTGAGGATGCCGTCAAAGCCGTCAAGTCAGTATTGGGCGCGACAGGGCTACCGCTGGT
>Ga0105104_10001074_pt1 | contig 20876 bp, 15 predicted proteins | sample PPLLaktember2015_3_FD_87034 | JGI IMG/M metagenome (GOLD analysis project Ga0105104, IMG submission 87034) | Freshwater sediment microbial communities from Prairie Pothole Lake near Jamestown, North Dakota, USA - PPLs Lake P7 Core (6) Depth... | ecosystem: Environmental > Aquatic > Freshwater >... | reverse complement strand
TATCATTCAACAGGAGCTTTACACCGACGTCAAATCCTTCGGAGCGGCACTGATACACGTTTTGCGGCAGGACCCCGATGTTATATGCATCGGCGAGATGCGTGATATGGACACAACCGCCACGGCCCTTGTCGCAGCCGAGACGGGTCACCTTGTCATCGCCACCTGCCATACGCCCAACACCCTGCAAACAGTCGAGCGTATCGTCTCGATATTTCCGGAAAATCAGCAGCCGCAGATTTACACACAATTAGCGAGCTGTCTTTCGGGCGTCATCGCGCAACGGCTGATACCTTCGGCGGACAAAAAACGCAGAATCCTCGCCACCGAGCTTCTCATTATGAACCCGGCTGCCAGAAAACATATCCGCGACCGTCAGCTTCATTTGCTTGTCAACATCATCCAGATGGGCCGAAAGACGGGAATGCACCTTATGGATGATTCGCTTATGGATTTATACGAGGCAGGCGAGATAACCTACGATACCGCTATAAATTATTCGCAGGACCCCGGCGAAATTAAAAGGAAAATCCATCAGAAGAAAAGTTCTTCCGAGGAGCAGGCGTAAAGTCCCGTATATTTGTATTTATATTAATACGGTCTGCATCGCGTCATTGAAGCTTTTTAAGTCGTTGGCCCATTTTTTCGCCTCGAGCAGGTCAACCTTGTCCTGCTTAACCAGCGTCGCGAGGTGTCTTTCGAGGGTCGTCATATTTTCTTCCGGTTTGGCCCCGGTTTTAGTTTGAAGCTGTGAGTATATTTGCTCGATTTTGCCCACCCTTATCAAATTCGCGCAGGCATAGGTATTGTTGAGAATCTCCATGGCCGCGATTCGCCCGTTGCCGTCTTTTCGGGGGATAAGCTTCTGGCAAAGGATATAAGCAAGCCCCAGCGACAACTGGTTACGGACCTCGTTTTGCCTGCCTGACGGGAAGTAATCCAGCACGCGCGTTATCGTGCCTGTGGTATCCCTCGTATGCAGGGTTGAAAAAACCAGGTGCCCGGTTTCCGCGGCCATAAGCGTCATCGATATTGTCTCGGCGTCGCGCATCTCGCCGACGAATATCACATCGGGGTCTTCGCGCAGCATCGCACGCAGGCCGTGGCTGAATGTCTTTACGTCCCTGCCCACCTCACGCTGCGAAATCATACAATGCTTGTTGGGAAGCAGGTATTCGATTGGGTCTTCGAGTGTGATTACTCTGCAGGCCCTTTGTTCGCTGATACGGTCAATCAGCGAAGAGATTGTCGTCGATTTGCCCGCGCCTGTGATACCTGTAACCAGGACAAGGCCCTGTTTACGCTCGATGATGTCTTCCCAGACGTTGTTGGGAAAGCCGATTGATTCGACCCTGGGGATATCCAGCGAAAGCGCGCGTATGGCGGCGCTTAGGCCGTCGTTTTCCCGGAATATATTGATGCGAAACTGCAAGCTCCCGATGCGGTACGAGCAGTCAACATCGCTTTCCTGCTGAAGCTTTTTGAAATTGTCGTCGCTTAACAGGGGGTATATGAGTTTTTCGGCGATTTCGGTCGTTACGGGCGGGCCTTTGAGATACGATATATCGCCGTCGATTCGATAGGCGGGCGGCATACCGACTTTGATATGAAGGTCTGAGAGCCGCATCGCGCCTCTTTTCTCGAAATAGCAAAGCAGATCATAAATACTGACCGCCCCCATATTCTCGGCGGTATATGCCTTTGTCGTAACGACGTATCCTTCAGCCATATTGACCTCCTTATAGCGGGCTTTTATCGTTTGCAATAGTATATCACCGGATTTATCATTGAGCAAACGCATATGGATACAAAAGCTGAAACACGAATTCCTTTAAGCAGGATACAACGGCTGATAGGCCAGAGGATGTCTTTGTCGAAAAAGACAAAGCCCTGTTACTATATGGGTATAGACGCCGACACGACCGAGTTGATGGACAGCCGACACGAGCTGAAAAAAAAATTGGGCGTCAAAATCACCTCTAACGCTTTCTATATCAGGGCGCTTGGTCTTGCGGTTAAAGAGTTTCCCCTTATGGTTGGTTTATTAGATGGCGAGAATATCAAAATAGCGGATTCCATAAACGTTGGTTTTGCCGTCAACGCACCGCATGGGCTTGTTGTGCCTGTTGTCAAGGAAGCCGACAAAAAATCGCTTGCTCAGATTGCCATCCTTGAAAAAGAGCTTACCGACAAGGCCCGCAGTAATAAACTGACTTTAGAGGAAATCTCCGGCGAGACAATCGGCCTTAGCAACCTGGGTGTTTACGATATCGATTCGTTTGTCGGCATCGTCCCGCCTCCCGCCACGACGATTCTAAGCGTCGGCAACACCCTGCGAACCGCTGTTCCGAAAGATGGCCAAACGGTTCGACTATGCTCACCGCAGGTCGTAATCCGCAAAATCACCGATTTAACCGTAGCTGTTGACTCGAAAGTCGTCCCCGAACCCTACGCCGCAAAATTCTTAGCCCGTATCGCAGAACTACTGCGAGAGCCAAAACAACTCATATAGCAGGATTTTGTGGTTGTTCTGTCTGCGGGGAAGAATTAGATGAGGTTGCTTCTGTGACAGGTGTCTGTGCTGATTGTGCCGCTGGTATCTCGACGATTTCTATCGGGGGTTTCTTTGCAATCTCTGTGACCTCTGTGGCTAAAACCTTTCCCTCTGTGGCTATAAATTTTGCGACCTGTAAATAGTCGGCGGCGCCGTTGCAGGATGGGTCGTATTCGAAAATGGTCTGGCCATAGCTTGGGGCTTCGGCAAGGGTGATATTTCTGCGGATACTTACGGGCAGGATTTGTGCCTGCGACCAGGCGCAGTCGGTATTGCGGGCGCCGGTGAGGAATTGCTCGATATCGGCCTTGACCTCGTTGGGTAATGAGGCCCGGCTCTCAAACATACAAAGCAGGACCCATTTGACCTTCAGGACGGGATTGATTCGCTTATTGACAAGCGTTACGGTCTGAAGCAACTTGCCCAGACCTTGCAGCGCGAGGAAATGCGGCTGTAATGGAATTAGAATCTCGTCGGAGGCAGCCAAAGCGTTTAAGGTTAAAAGTCCAAGCGACGGGGCGCAATCGATGATTATATAATCGAGCTTGTCGTCGAGGCCTGCCAATGCCTCTCGCAGGATTATTTCTCTGCCTACGACGCTCACTAATTCGGATTCAGCGCCGACGAGGTCGATATTTGCGGGGAGCAGCCAAAGATTGGGCCTGACGAGCATCATTTCCGCTTCGGCCAAAGTCGATTGTGTCAGGATTCTGTATGAGCCGGTTTGAATCTGTTCGGGATTGACTCCGAGATGCGTCGTAAGATGCGCCTGCGGGTCGAAATCGATGGCAAGCACCCGCTGGCCGAGGTTCGCCAGGGCCGCCGCGGTATTGACTACCGTGGTGGTTTTGCCTACGCCTCCTTTTTGATTTAATACCGCGATTTTCCTCATTGATTTACCCCCTCCTGCGCAGTATGCGTTTCATCTGAAGTTTTAGTTTGTATTTTTTTCAGGACGCCGTCGAGGACGCCATTGACGAAAGACGGCGATTTGTCCGTGCCGAATTTCTTGGCAAGCTCGATGGCCTCGTTAATCGTAACTTTCGGTGGTATGTCGGGGCAGAACTTCAAGTGGTAAACCGCCAGCCGGAGTATGCTTTTATCGACCTGCGACAGCCGCGTCAATTTCCATTTGAGAGCGGAACCCGTTATCAACTCATCGCAGGCGGCCAGATTGGTCCATGTTCCTCTTGTCCAGTCCGACGCCAGTTTGCAAACCAGCTCTTCTCCCGGGGCGTTCTCCTTAAAAAAATCGTCGATGTCACGAAGTAATCCCGAGCCCTGCACATCGAGCTGAAATATCGCCTGCATCGCGAGCTGGCGTGCTTTGGTTCTCGGGTCCACTTTCCGGCCTTTCAAAGATCGACTATTCGGTCCCTTTACTCAGGGTCACAATACTTATTAAATCTGTTCGAGAATATTCGCCATTTCCATCGCCGTCATCGCGGCGTCTGCGCCGGCGTTGCCTTTTTTGGCGCCTGCCCTGTCAACGGCCTCTTCGAGCGTTTCGCAGGTCAGCACGCCGAAGACGGCGGGCGTTTTTGAATCGTAATTAATCTGACCGATACCGCGTGTGACCTGCTGGCATACGGCCTCGTAATGCTGAGTCTGTCCTTTTATCACTGCGCCGAGGCAAATTACCGCGGCGAACTTGCCGCTTTGCGCAAGCTTCTTGGCGACGGGGACAATTTCGCACGCGCCGGGCACCCATACGGCCGTCATCTGCTCGTCGGCTGCGCCGTGTCGTTTGAGGCAATCTACCGCGCCTCCAAGCAGACGGGCGGTAATGAATTCGTTGAACCTGCTGATGACAATGGCGTACTTCGCCTTGCCTGCCGCGAGCTGACCTTTGATTTCCTTAATCATATTTGCGATTCTCCAAACTCGATACTCTTTCCTCGATTCTCGACAAACAGGTGAACCGAGCAGACATATTATAAGACTATAGCCCGATATTTTCCATAAAAACACCTGTCCATGCCGGGGCATTCAGTAGTACGGCTCCAGCCAAATTGAGCTAACTCTTTCAATTATAAGATGTTATGACTAATAATGCCAGTGTAATTTTCACCATATTACTGAATGTTTAACGGACCGAAAAACCGGTTAACCCCCCATATTCGACTGGCGATAACCCTGTTGAGTTTAGTCCGTTGGTTTGTTATTCGCGCGGGTAGAAACTATCTATTTGTGATGGCTAAGGTGACTCTATGCTTTTTGATGAAACACCGTACAGTTCTTATGACAACAGTGAGCAGAAGGCGCAAAAGGCGTTCGAGCTTTATGAGGATGGTAAGATATCGCAGGCCATCGTCGAGCTTAACGACGCCATCGAGATAAATCCCTCCAACGGCGTCCTGCATTTCAATAAGGCGCTTGCGCTGGATTCGCTTAGCCAATATGAGGAGGCGGTAAACGAATACGAAACGTCGCTTGCGCTTAATCCCTGTGATTTGGAGATTCTCAATTCGCTGGCGGTCGATTACACGCGTCTTAGCCAGTATGATTTGGCGATAACGACATTCGAGCGAATTGCGGAGCTTGACCCGAACTTCGAGCCGTGTTATTGCAACAGGATTATCACATATACGGAAATGGGATTGCACGAGCAGGCAGAGCAGATGTTTTACCTTGCCCAGCAGATAGACCCTGATTGTGCGCTTTGCTACTATAATATAGGCAACAGCTTGTTCGCTCGCGGCGAGTACAAAAAGGCGATTCACTGCTGGCTTAAAACCGCGAAAATCGAGCCCGCTCATCCGCAGATTAACTATCATATTGCCCAGGCGCTCTGGGCGGAGGACGAATGCGTGCGAAGCCGGGAGCATTTCCTCAAAGAGCTTCGCATCAATCCCGGCGACGTCGAGGCGATTATCGATTTCGGGCTTTTCCTCCTCGAAAGAGGCGAGACCGAGGCCGCAAAAGAAAAATTCAACCGTGCGCTGGAATTGAAGCCCGATGAGGCAATCGCGATATTTTACCTGGCGGAGATTGCCCTCAGTGCCGGCGACCAGAAAAAGGCAGGGGATTTATACAGACAGGCGATGGCCAGAGACGGCTGCCTTCCCGGCCCGCGGTATCGGCTGGCGTGCCTCGCTATGACTCAGGGTGATTTCCAGGCGGCAAAGACATTCCTCGTTTCGGAAGTTAAATTAGCGGCCGACAACGCCGAGGCGCTTGTTTCGATGGCATCGATGTTCCTGGTCCTCGCGGAGCAGTCCCATATCCAGTTGTCCGATGCCTTCGATTGCGCGGTCAATTGCCTCCTGCGGGCGGTAGAAATCGACCCGTGCGACGCCGACGCCCAGTATTATCTTGGTCTTGCCAACGCGATGGACGGGCGATTCGATGACGCGGTCGAGTTTTTCACGCATGCCCTCGATATTTATCCGCAGCACGTTCTTGCGATTCGTGATTTGGCGATTACGCATCTGGCGATGAATCAGCTTAACGAGGCGGCGGACGCGATAGACAAAGGTGTCGTGCTTGTAGGTGACCATCAGGAATTAAAGACCATCCGCAGCAAAATCCGCCGGGCACAAATCGCTAAGCAGTTATCCGACCTCTTCCATCCTTCGCGGCGGCGGTAGGGGCAACCCTTGTGGTTGCCCTGGGCAGGCACAAGGCCTGCCCCTACATCGGCGCGGCCCATTCCACGGCGTTAATCATAATTTTGCGGATGTTGGGGTCGAAGAAAACGGGATTTGTCTCGTGGCCCGGCTGGAAGTAAAAAACCTTACCCTTGCCCACGTGCCATGTCATACCCTGCCGGCTTGTATCGGTTGTGCCATTTTTAACCGTATAGGTTCCTTCGAATACAACCGCATCCGGAGTCGGAACGGCATAAGGTTCGCTGTATCGCTCGCTGTGAACAATTGTGAATTGCCCGATTCCTTTGGCGATAGGGTGACTGGAATCTTTGACTGTGATTGTCAGTGTGTTTGAGTCGGCGATGTATGCTTTCCATGAGCATTCAGTGCCCATCAGTATTTTATTCGGCCTGGCGAAATGCGATGAATGAAGGGCGATATAGCCCATACCATCTTCTTTTACCCGCTTTACAATTTTATTAACCAGCTCTTCTTTGACCTGCGGATGTCTTATATGCCCCCACCATATCAGCACGTCGGTGCGCTTCAGTAAATCATCGGGCAGGCCCTGGCAGGGGTCGGAAATTCGAGCTTCGACAACTTCCCAGCCTTTCAGATTCTTTAATCCTTCCGCTACGGCGCCGCATATATCGTTGGGATATACTTTTTTCGGCGCAGTTTCTTCTGACCAGACCACCACGCATTTTTTGGCCCTGCTTTTTTTGACCTGGGCCATACCTGAACACGAACTCAACAGCAGAGCCGCCAGTGTTGTTGTTATAAGCACAAGTAAAGCTCGACGTGAAATTCTGCGGAAAACCATTTCCTGCTCCTTTCTGATTGACCTTTGTTGTTCAAAACCGAAAGAAAAAGCCAACGATCGGATTCGAACCGATAACCCCCGGTTTACAAAACCGGAGCTCTGCCGTTGAGCTACGTTGGCGTAGCGGAAGATTATACAGGAAAAATGGCGTTATGTTAAGAGAATGAATATAAAAAAACCGACCATAATTACCATGCCTAAGGGCACGCCGAATGCGGCCCATTCCCTGCTCTTAATCGAAAGCTTATTGGCGCAGATAATATTGGGGATATTGCCGGGGATAAGCATGCCGCCGGCGATGAGGAGACCCGCAAGGGCGTCTTTTATGGTCTCTATGGGCATAGCAGGGGATATTTCGGCTGCCGCCAGCGTCGCGTTATCTAAAACCGCGGAAAGGATATTGACCCAGTAAATGGCCTCGGACGGGATATTTACAAGATACCTGTCAACCACGGGCGTAAATCCCGTGCCTAAGAAAACAAGCGCCAGAACGAATAAATAAACCTTGCCCGCCCTTATGAAAATATCTTTGATTTGCTCAGGTCTGTCTTCTGTAAGCGAAGGGCCTTCCGGGGCTTTATGTTTGGTAGATAAAAACGCGGGCAGGACACTGATTAGCAAAACCAGCGGTATCACCCATTTACCCAATAATTTCAGCAGGAAGAAAAAGTCGGCGTGATAGGGTTCGCCTTTGAGTTTGGAAACCGCGATTGTGGAAAGCGGCTCGCCTATGGGAGTCAGCACGGCGCCGAGGCCTATCGAGAAACAGGCGATGATTACAATCTGCACTTCGAGTCGCCTGTGAAGCCGTAATGCGCTTATAACTTCAGACAAGATCAAAGCGGCGATAATGGCGGTGATGACGCTGGATAACAGTCCTAAGCCGGCGACAATTATGAAGAAAAGCACGGGAAAGCCGAACCGCCTGGCGAAGGCGTGCGCCCAGGCGCCGATTTTAGGCCTGATGAATTTGAAAATAATGCCCGCGAACAGTACCGCCAGCGTTATTTTAATCGGGTCAATAAGGGCTTCGCTGACGAGGTGCCACGACCACAAACCAGAAATCGTTACCGCCAGGCAGCCCATAACAAAAAGAAACGCCTCGAGCTGCCTTTCAATCCTATGCACTAAGAAAGGCAGAGTCAGGACCAGCCCGACAATGACAACCAATCCGCTTGTTATCCACATCTCGTTCATAAATCAACCTTCGATTAAGCTATTTTCAGTATCCTGCCCGGCTCTTCGGGCATACCGGTTTTGGCGGAAAGATACGCCGCCTCGATTACCGCCATATTATTCAGATTTTCCTCACTTGTACAGACGAGATGCCGGTTTTCAGGCGAAAGCAGGTTTGCCCCGAAGTTTTCGAGCACCTGTTTCATCTTGCCGAGATTATCGTCGTTGAAAACATCGCGCCTGAGAGTCTGGCCTTTTGAATCTGTTATCTCAAAGCGGCTGTCGTCGAGTTTGACTAACTTATCCTGAAGGTGCGCGATTAGGCCGTTGCACATTGAGTCAGCGGCCCTTCCGACAAGAAGATTCGCGGACAGGGCGTCGCTGAATTTCATAGTTATAGTAGCGGTATCTTCAGTCAGGTAAAGACGCTGCTGCCTGTCGAGCGTAGTATTGCCCGCGACGCAGTAAACCTGCTGTGGAATTCCAAAGTTCCACGTTATCTGGTCGATTATATCCCAGCAATCGTAGAGGATTACGCCGCCTCCCGCGAGAACCGGGTCGCTTCGCCATTTTTGGGAAAAGGGGTCAGGAGTCGTTTTTTTCCCAGAAGCAGCGGAGATGAAAAAAACCTGTTCTGATGAGTTTTCCTGCATGAAGTTTCTCAAGGCCAGGGCGCTTTGGCTGAACCGGTCAATGCTTGCGACGACCATTGAGACGCCTTCGGCCTTTGCGAGTTTCGTTAATTCGGCTGACTCGCTGAAATTCCTGGCCATAGGTGGAATTTTGAGAATATTGAACTTTTTCTTTATTGCCATCCTGAGATATTCTGCGCAGGTATGTATTGGCGCGGCGACAAACAGGCAATCGAGCTGATTTTGTGTTACCAACTGACGGTAGTCGTCGTAAGGGGTGCATTTGTAAAGCTGGGCTTCCTGCTGAGCAAGTTTTGTATCGCTGTCGGCCACGGCCACGATAGAGAAATAATCCAGCCCCTGCACGGCTTCGAGCAGCAACCTGCCCGACTCATCCAGACCTAAGACCGCTGTTTTAAGTGGCTTTTCGTACATCCGTGCGCTCACAGATACTTAGCTGACTACGTGATGATTTTTACCTTGGATTATAAAATGCTCCGGCACGGGGAACTGTGAGCACAACATAAGCACATCCTTTGCGACCTGCTCGATGACCGATTCGTTGTCGATGTTTTCAGCGACTTTGCTTATTAAACCGGCTATTTGCCTGGCCTGTTCTTCCTTCATGCCGCGGGTGGTTATCGCGGGCGTTCCGATGCGGAGGCCGCTCGGATTAGCGGGCGGGGCGGGGTCGTTGGGAACGGTATTGTAATTGGTTTCAATTCTTGCCCTGTCGAGCGCCTTTGCCAGCTTCTTGCCGGGGATGTTTTTGTTTCTCAAATCTATGAGAATCAGGTGATTGTCGGTTCCGCCCGATACGAGATTGAAGCCGTGTTCGAGCAGCGTTTCCGCCATTGCTTTCGCGTTTTTGACAATCTGCTTTGCGTACGCGACGAATTCCGGCGTGTCTGCTTCAGCAAGCGCGACGGCAATAGCTGTAATCGTGTGCATGTGCGGGCCGCCCTGGAGTCCGGGGAAAACCGCCTTATCAACCTTTTCCGCGTGCTCGGCCTTGCAGAGCAGCATACCGCCTCGCGGGCCTCGCAGTGTCTTGTGCGTCGTCGTTGAAACGATGTCTGCGTAGGGAACGGGGCTTTTGTGAACGCCCGCGACGACTAAGCCGGAGATATGGGCGATATCGCTGACATGATAGGCCCCGACTTCTTTGGCGATTTGGCCGAATATCTCGAAGTCAATCTCTCTTGGATAGGCGGTGCAGCCGGAGATTATGATTTTGGGCCGGTTTTTCTTTGCAAAATCGCGAATCTGGTCAAAATCGAATCTGCCTGTAGTCGGGCTTACGCCATACTGCATTGAGTTGAAGATTTTACCAGTCATGCTGACTTTCCAGCCGTGGGTGAGGTGTCCGCCGTGGGGCAAAGCAAGTCCCATAATCGTTTCGCCGGGCTTTGCCAGCGCGATATAAGCCGCGAGGTTCGCTATCGAGCCGGAATAGGGCTGGACGTTGGCGTGGTCGGCCTTGAAGAGCTTGGTGGCCCGCTGTATGGCGACTGTTTCAATAAGGTCAGTGATTTGCTGACCCTCGTAGTATCGTTTACCGGGGTATCCTTCGGCGTATTTATTGGTCAGGCAGCTTCCGCTTGCCAGCATTACCGCCTTGGAAACGTAGTTTTCTGAGGGGATAAGCCGGACGCAGGCGCTTTGGCGGGCGCCTTCCTGCCTTATAAGCTCATATATTTGCGGGTCATATTGCTCAAGTGCCGTCAGCATATCAAATTCTCCATATAATTTACGTTCAGAATACCACGTTTTTATAGCAAAGTCCGCATATCAATACAAGTAATTATTCATTGACAGATTCCAGCCGATGATTACGATATGGGACTTGAACTTGTGCGGACGGGAACCAGTTTTAGGGAAACTTAATGCCTAATGATGATGCAAAAGCGAAGTTGTTTTTTGACAAGGCCTCAGAAGGGGCTGCGGGCGGCAACTTTGATTACGCCATAGATTTGTTTATCGAAGGGCTTCAGTGCAGCCCCGATTCGCTGCATGAAGGTCATCTTCCGCTTCGCGAGCTTGCCTCCCGCCGTCAGGCCAAAGGCGGCAAAAAGCCCACTATGATTGAGCGGATGAAGTTTAGCCGCGGCAAGACCCCCCTCGAACAGATGCTCAACGCCGAATATCTTCTGGCCAAAGACCCCGATAACCTGTCATATATCGAAGCGATGCTCAAGGGGGCGGTGGCCGGCGAATACAAGCAGACGGCGATGTGGGTTGCGGACCTGCTTTTTGCCGCCAACAACGCCTCCAAATCGCCTTCCGTCAGTATGTATCTGCTTTTGAAGGATTCCTACGCCGCCATCGGCCAGTGGGACAGGGCCATAGCCGCCTGCCAGTTCGCCGCGAGGTTGCGCCCCGAGGACGCCTCTATTGCCGATGAGGCGCAGCGCCTGTCTGCCGAAATGACCGTTTCGCGTGGGAGGTATGACCAGGGCGACTTCAGAAATTCCATTAAAAACCGTGAAGAACAGGAAAAACTGCAATCGCAGCAGGCGGTCGTAAAGACGGAGGGCTTTCGGTCTTCGGCGGTGGATTTGGCGAGAGAAGCGTATGAGGATGAGCCCGATTCAGCGCATAACATCTTCGCTCTGGCTGACGCCCTGGCGGATTTGCGGACCGACAAGGCCGAAGAAGAGGCGATTAACCTGCTGGAAAACACTTATAAGAAAAGACAGGATTTCAGCTTCAAAGACAGGGCCGGTCTTGTCCGCATAGGCCAGTTGAAAAGGCAGATAAGAGAAGCCGAGGCGGTTCTTGAGGTCAATCCTGCCGACAGCATGGCCAGGTCACGCCACGCGGGGCTTCTCGGCCAGTTGCTCAAGGCCGAGCTGGAGCACTATGGCCTTTGCGCAAAGAATTACCCGACGGACCTCAAGGCCAAATACGAATATGCCGTGCGTTTGATTCGCAATAAGAGGTTCGATGAGGCGATTCCGCTGCTCCAGGAGGCGCAAAAGGACCCGCGGAACAGGATAGCCGCGATGGATAAGATAGGGCTTTGCTTTTTTATGAAGGGCTGGTTTGCCGACGCGGTTGATATTTTTACACAGGCAATTGACGCTTATGAAATAAAAGATGACGACATCGCGAAGGAATTAAGGTATAATCTTGCCCGCTCTTATGAAGAGCAGGGCGAAAAGACCAAAGCACTGGACGTCTTTCGCAAAATCGCCCAGCTTGATTTCGGATACAAAGACGTTTCCGGCCGGGTTGACCGGCTGAGAAAAGAAGCGAAATAAACGATATCACGGTATGCGTGGTATAAGAAAGTAGTTAACAATAACGTTGTTAGGAGATTGAAGTGGCTCATTCGTTATCAGCAAAAAAGAGAGTAAGGCAGAACGAGAAAAGACGGGTTATTAACCGTGCCCGCAAGAGCAGGGTAAAAACAAAGATTAAGCAGTTGGAGACGGCTTTATCGGGCACAGACGCAAAGGCGGCGGCGGAACAGTTCCGGCTCGTCGCGCAGGAGCTCGACAAAGTCGCGTCAACCAGCACAATGCACAAAAATACGGCAGCCCGCAAGAAATCACGTCTTGCCAAACGGCTCAACGCCTTGAAGGCCAAGTCTGGGGCTTAGCCACAAAGTCACTGAGGCACTAAGGAATCGAAATTTGGAATTTCTTTGCGTCTCTGTGTCTTGGTGGTATCAATAATGCGAGAGCTTTACAAGAAGAAGATTATCAAGATGCTTAAGCACGCCGACTACGAGCCGGTCAAGGTCGGCCAGTTGGCGAAGGCGCTGGGCGTCGAGACGGGGGATTACGAGGAGTTCAAACGGGCTTTTGACGAGCTTCACCACGCGGGCCACGTCATTCTGGGCGACGGCAGCGTAGTTGGTCTGCCGGGCCTTTCGGGTAAAATCACCGGGACCTTCAGGGCAAATCCGAGGGGTTTCGGGTTTGTCGTGCCTCTGGCGCCGGCGGCGCACGTCGATTTATTCATCCCTCCCGGTGAAACGATGGAGGCGATGACAGGCGACGTCGTTGAGGCAAAGGTCGTCGAAAAGAAACCCGGCCGGGAAGGCCAGATACGATACAGCGGCAGGGTAATCGAAATCCTCCAGCGGGGCAAAAACAGGTTCGTCGGCACGCTTACGATTAAGCCCGAGGGATGGGTTGTCGTGCCCGACGGCAGCGGTTCCATGGCCCCCATAACCGTCGATGACGTTACCGCCAAAAACGCAAGAGACAAAGATAAGGTGGTCGTCGAGATATTGACGTATCCGACTGAAAGGTATCTTGCCCGCGGGGTGATAATTGAAGTTTTGGGCAAATCGGGCAGATACGAAACCGAAATCAATTCGATAATTCATCAGTTCCAGCTTCCCGGCGAATTCAACGATTCCTGCATTTATCAGGCGCATAAGGCCGCGACCGAATTTGCCCCCGATGATTTCGAGGCGGTTCGCGACCGCGACGATATAACCGGCAAAACAATCGTTACGATAGACCCTCCCGACGCCAAGGATTTCGACGACGCGATAAGTCTCGAAAAAGACGCCCAGGGTAACTGGCTTCTGGGCGTTCATATAGCCGACGTAACGCACTTTGTGCCGCCGGGCACGGCCCTCGATAAAGAGGCCAAAGAGCGGGGTAACAGCATATATCTGCCCGGAAGGGTCATACCGATGCTGCCTGAAATGCTGAGCAACGGCGTTTGCAGCTTGCAGCCCGACCAGCCGAGGTTCGTGAAAAGCGCGTATATAACTTATGACGACCAGGGCCAAATCCTTTCTCGCCGATACCGCAACAGTGTTATGCGTTCGACCCAGCGACTGACTTATCAGCAGGTTGACAGATTTTTGAAGGGTCATACCAAAGATATCAAGCCGGAGGTTGCGCCTTTACTGAGAGATATGGATACGCTCGCCCGCATAATCGAGAAACGCCGCGATAAGGCGGGTATGCTTCATCTCGATTTGCCGGAGATTGATATTATTTTAGACGAATCAGGCAGGGTCGCCGACGCGCAGCCCTCAGACGCGAGCTATCCGCATACGATTATCGAGATGTTTATGGTCGAAGCCAACGAGGCGGTTGCGGTGATTCTTGACCGGCTCAATGTTCCTTTTATAAGGCGCATTCACCCCGAGCCGGACACCCTGACTATGCAGAACCTTTCCGAGTTGGTGCGGGCGCTTGGTTTGAGCTTGCCTCGGCTTCCCGACAGGAAGGCGCTTCAGAATCTACTCCAGTCGGTGAAAGGTCAAAGCAGCTCTTTGGCCATAAATCTCGTAGTTTTGCGAAGTCTGGAAAAGGCGCAATATTCGCCCCTGAGCATAGGCCATTATGCCCTTGCCTCGTCGCTTTATTGTCATTTCACAAGCCCCATCAGGCGATACGCCGACCTGCTCGTTCATCGCGCCCTTGATTGTTACCTTCGCGGCACTCTCGAATCGGCCGACGAAGGGTGGGTCCCCGATAATCAGGAGCTGGCGGATACCGGCAGGCATATCACCTTTACTGAGGAACGCGCCGATGACGCTGAGAACGAATTGAAAACGGTTTTGATTTTACAGATGCTTGTGGACAAAGTCGGCGAGGAGCTGGATTGCGTCGTTACGGGCCTGACCAATTTCGGCATATTTGTTAAGTCACGAAAATTAGGTATCGAAGGCCTTGTGCAGCTTACGGATTTAGGCCCTGACCAGTGGCAATACCACCCCAAGCAGGGCTGCGTCGTTGGCAGGCACTCAAACCGGATTGTCTCACTCGGCCAGCCGATGAAAGTCCGTATCGTCTCGGTGAACGTCTCAGCCAGGCAATTAAACGTCACGCCGGTTGTTCCCGTTTTAGGCGAAACCGAAGTCGGTAAACGCGCCAAACCCCCAAAACACGGCCGAGTCGCTCATCAGCCCAGACGCAAACAACGCGGCCAAAAACGCGGAAAAAGAAGAAGATAAAACGGCTCCTGACCCCTTTTTTAGTCGTTGGCGAAGAGGGCATAATCACAGAAATCTATGATTGCCGCGGGGTCATCGTAGAGGTTTACACGCGGCAGGTAGCCGGGGTCTGCGGGCAACTTTAACCAGGAATCACTGAATACCGCCAAATCCAGCAAATCCACATCGCCATCCCAGTTCAAATCAGCACCGGTTCCGATGCCATAGCCGAAGGCAAAGAGGGGATTGTAAGCGGAGTCGCCGACGTTTATTGGAATCTGATTCATAGCGCTTGGCCAGGTGAAGGAAAGCTTGCCTGTAAAACCATAGTCGCCGAAAAGAACGTCTGCCACACCGCCGCCTTCCGTTCCCGGCAGCCAGGCGGCGACAAAGGCATCTGCAAAGTGATGCGGACTGGTTATAATCATCGGCCTTCCAGAAACCAGGATGATAACGTATGGGGTGCCGGAATCCCGGACGGCAATTATGGCGGAGGTGTCCATCGTAGAAAGCTGCAAGTCGCTGTCATCGCCTGAGCCCTCGGCGTAAGGCGCTTCGCCAACAACTACTATGGCGACATCATGGCTGGCGGCGCCGATACCGTTGGCGCTGAAGGTTACCGAGCCGGTGGAAAGCTCCTGGATGCCCTCAAGAATAGTGGTTCCGCTTGTCGAGGTTTCGCTGGGCATCGATTGCCAGCCAATCGTCCAGCCGCCGCATTGTCTTATCAAGCTGTTGGCGCTGGAGCCGGCGACAAATACATCCGCGTTTTTGGCAATCGGAAGAACGCCGTTGTTTTTCAGCAGGACGAGTGATTTCCTCACCGCCTCGCGTGCGACTTCTCTGTGTTCAGCAGAGCCGAACGAAGATAAAAGTGTCCTGTCTGTATATGGATGCTCGAACAGGCCCGCCCTGAACTTGATTCTCAGTATTCTTCTTACGGCGTCGTCAATCCTCGATTGAGATACCTGGCTTGAATTGACGAGGGCTTTCAAATTCGTGATAAATGAGTACCAGCTCGAAGGCGCCATCGACATATCGACGCCTGCGTTTACGGCATTTTTTATATTGGTTGGGTCGCTTCCGATATCTTCCCAGTCGGAAACGACGAAACCGTCGAAGCCAAGCTCGTTCTTAAGCAGGTCTGTGATAAGCCATGTATGGAAAACGCATCTTGCCCCGTTCCAACTGCTGAAAGAAGACATAAATGTCCCTACGCCTTCCTCTATTGCCCTTTGATAAGGAGGCAGGTGAATTGCCCTTAGAAACGCCTCATTGCACTCAGTATTACCTGCGTTAACACCGCCGGTGGTGCCTCCGTCGCCGACATAGTGTTTGGCGCAGGCAACAATTTTCTCGCCGTGCATATTGGCGTCTGGTCCCTGCAATCCGAAGATGTAAGGACCGACGAGATTGTCGTGTATCTGCGGGGCCTCCGCTAACGCTTCGTAAGTTCTTCCCCATCGCTCATCACGCGCCACGGCCAGGCAAGGCGCAAACGTCCAGTCGATTCCAGTGGCCGCTACTTCTTTGGCGGTAACTGCGCCGATTCTTTCCATCAGGTTCGGGTCATTAGCGGCGCCCAGGCCGATGTTATGAGGAAATACGACCGCGTCACGAACCTTGTTGTGCCCGTGAACGGCGTCGATACCAAAGATGAGGGGAATACCCAGCCGAGTAGCCAATGCTCTCGCCTGAAGAGTATCATATAAATTTGCCCAGTCAGTCGCGGTATTAGTTCCCGGGGGGCTATCGCCGCCGCCGCTCAGGAGAGAGCCGATGAAGTAAGTTGTGATATATGACGGGGAAATAGAAAACTGGGTTTGTGTCATTTGTCCGATTTTTTCATCGAGGGTCATTCGGGAAAGAAGGTCCTCAACCCTGGTCTCAATATCCTCATTAGCATCTTGATAAGGATACGCCTGGAGTAAGGAGGGGCAGACAATAAGAATAAGAACTATGATTTGAGCAATTTTTGGCTTTGACGTGTTCATTTCATTCTTATACCAAATTCCTGCCCTTTTCTCAAGGAAATGACAGAAGGGCTATAAAACCAACTCTTTTCTATGAAATTTAAGATTGTAAATGACTATGGAATTTCGTAATATTACTCAGTGCATTGAGTAATTTTACTCAATGTATTGAGTAATTTGTCCGATGAGGAATGTATGGGAAAGCTGTATAAAAGGCCGATATTCAACGATTTATTAAAGCGAATCAGGGAAAAAAGGCGTTTTATCCAGGTTCTTGCCGGTCCCAGGCAGGTTGGGAAAACAACCTTAGCCAGGCAGGTTCTGGAAGAATGCGGGTTGCCGTCGCAGTATGTTTCCGCTGATGAGCCGACCCTTCAGGACAGAACCTGGTTAGATCAACAGTGGGATATAGCCCGAATGAAGGTCTCCGATAATAAGCCGGCATTGCTTATTATCGATGAGATACAAAAAATACAGGGGTGGTCCGAAACCGTAAAGAGATTGTGGGATGAGGACACCGCCGGCAGTGTGCCTTTGCGGGTGCTGCTGCTGGGGTCATCGCCTTTGCTTCTTCAAAAGGGCTTAACTGAGAGTTTGGCAGGCCGATTCGAGATTATTCATATCACACACTGGAATTTTGGCGAGATGCAAAGCTGTTTCGGGTTTGGCCTCGATGAATATATTTATTATGGAGGATACCCAGGCGCCGCAGGTCTCATAGCTGAACCGCAACGCTGGATGCAATATATATTGGATTCGCTCATTGAAACTACTATATCCAGAGACATTCTTTTGCTGACCCGAATCGATAAGCCCGCGCTTTTGCGACGGCTTTTTCATCTTGGCTGTGAATACTCCGGACAAGTGATGTCATATCAGAAAATGCTCGGTCAGTTACAGGATGCCGGCAATACTACTACTCTTGCTCATTATCTGGATTTACTCAGCTCAGCGGGGTTGCTTACCGGTTTGCACAAGTTTTCCGGCAAACAGCATCGCCTGAGAGGTTCAAGTCCGAAATTACTTGCGCTTAATACGGGGCTGATGAGCGCTGTGTCCGGTTTAACATATAAACAGGCGGTTAGCGACCGGGGATTCTGGGGGCGACTAACTGAATCGGCTGTAGGGGCACACCTTGTTAATTCCGCAAAGGGGAAAAATATCGAAGTGTATTACTGGCTGAACAGGAACCGCGAGGTGGATTTTGTTTTATCTTCCGGCAAAAATGTTGTGGCTGTTGAGGTAAAAAGCGGCGCTCATAAATATACTCTTAAAGGGCTGGATGATTTCTGCAAAGAGTTCGAAGTTAAACGGAAATTGCTTGTTGGCGGTCAGGGTATAGCTCTTAAGAAATTTTTAGCAAGCCCTGCAGAAAAATGGATTGAGACCTGAGGATTCCGCATTTTTCCTGTCCTTGACAATACACCCCAAGTTTACGATACTGCTGCGAGAAGATTATGTTTGAGAAATTAGGCAAATCACTTGTAAAGATATTCGGGTCGCGGAGCGAGCGCTTGGTCAAGGCGCGTATGGTTATTGCGCGCGAGGCGGGCACGTTTGAAGAACGGGTAAAGCAGCTTAACGATGAGCAGCTCAAGGCTAAAACCGCTGAATTAAAGGAAGCCATCAGGCAGGGCCGAAACCCGCGTGATATTCTGCCCGAGGCGTTTGCCGTAGTTCGGGATGCAGCCAGGCGCAACGTCAGTATGCGTCATTTCGACGTGCAATTGGTCGGCGGAAACGTTCTATACGAAGGAAAAATCGCTGAAATGGCGACGGGCGAAGGAAAGACGCTTGTCGCTACGTTAGCGGCGTATCTTGTTCACCTGACCGGAAGGCACGTTCACGTCGTTACAGTCAACGATTACCTCGCCAAACGCGACTCCGAGTGGATGGGGCCGATATATAAGGCGCTGGGTTTGACGGTGGGCGCGATTCAGGCGGACATGGATACCGCCGGCGACGAGAGGCGTGCTCAATACGAAAGCGATATTACCTACGGCACCAACAACGAATTCGGCTTCGATTACCTGCGCGACAATATGAAATTGTCGATTGAGCACATGGTGCAGGGCGAGCTTCAATACGCGATAATCGACGAGGTTGACTCAATCCTGATTGATGAGGCGAGAACGCCTTTGATTATTTCAGGTCCCGCGTTCGACGACACAACCAGATATAAAAAAGCGGACGACGTCGCCCGCAAACTTATCGCGATGCAATCCGGCTACGACCGGATAAAAAAGCAAATCGACTCGGCCGAAAGGGCGCATGCCAACGCCGAAGGCGAATTGTCCGAGGCCAAAAGGGCCAAAGACGATAAGCGAATCGAAAAGGCGAGGAGCACGATAGAAAAGCTCGAAGCAGAATTTGCCGACGCCCAGAACCGGCTCAAAAGCGCTACCCAGTTTTATGAGGTGGAATACGACCGAAAGGCCGTGCATCTGACGCATGAGGGAATCGGCGCAGCTCAGGAAGCGGCGGGGGTGGGTTCGTTTTTCACCGGCTCGAATATGGAATGGCCCCACCTGCTCGAACAATCGCTGCGGGCGCATATCGTTTATGAAAAAGAGCGCGATTACGTCGTGATGGAAGGCAAGGTCGTTATCGTCGATGAGTTCACCGGCCGATTGATGCACGGAAGACAGTGGTCAGACGGTCTCCACCAGGCGGTCGAAGCAAAAGAAGGGGTGCAGGTCAAGGAAGAGACGCAGACGCTTGCGACTATTACGCTTCAGAATTTCTTCAAACTTTACGGCCAGATAGCCGGAATGACCGGAACCGCCACGACGGAATCCGAAGAGTTTATGAAAATATACCGGCTCGAAGTCGTTACGATACCCACAAATCAGCCCTGCATCAGGGACGACCTCGAAGACGCGATTTATAAGTCGATGCCTGAAAAATTCGACGCGATTCTCGAAGAAATCAAGGAAATCAGCGAGGCGGGCAGGCCCCTTCTGGTGGGCACGGTAAGCGTGGAAAAAAATGAGACGCTTTCGGCGGCGTTAACCAGAAAATACGGGCTTGAGCACGAGGTTCTTAACGCCAAAAACCACGAGCGCGAGGCGACAATCGTCGCCAAGGCCGGGCAGCAGCACGCGGGCCGCGACGGCAAAATGCACGGTAATATTACGATAGCGACGAATATGGCCGGCCGCGGAACCGATATCAAGCTTGGCCCAGGCGTTCTCTGGGAGGTCGTAAAAGACGAACCTGACCCGGAAGACAGAAGCGTAACGATTTATACTATAAGGCAGCGCGACAGCGCCAATGAGATTTCGTTCAAATCCAATGGGCCGCTTGCCCGTGTTTTCCCTATAGACGAAGGACAAAAATGGGTCGGAGGGCTTCACGTCCTCGGGACCGAACGCCACGAGGCCAGGCGCATCGACAATCAGCTTCGCGGGCGCTGCGGCCGGCAGGGCGACCCCGGCTCAAGCCGGTTTTTCCTCTGTTTCGACGACGAATTGATGCGGGTCTTTGCCCCCGAATGGACGGTCAAGGCCTTGTCCTGGATCGGCTGGGAAGAGGGCCAGCCCATTTATCATCCGAGAATCAGCAAGGGCATCGCCAAGGCGCAGAAAAAAGTCGAGGAGAGAAACTTCGAGATACGAAAATCGCTTCTCGAATATGACGAGGTGATGGATTATCAGCGCAAGATTTTTTACTCCCGCAGGCGCAAAATCCTGACCGGCGTCGGCCTCAAGGCGATTATCGAGGAAATGATAGAAGGCGCGATAACCAAGACCTGCCAGGCCATCCTCGCCCCGGATTATTCGATTAAATGCGCCGCCGAATGGGCGGCAAGCAACTTCGGTATCGAGCTGAAGGCCTCCGATTTGGCGGGGCTTTCGGTCGATGAAATCGAGCGTGTAATCAAAGACCGCGCCAAAAGCAGCGCAGGCAACGAAATATCGATGTCGCTGGGTGAATACCTCGAAGATTACGAGGATAAGGAAACCTGGGACGTTACCGGCCTTAGCAAATGGGCGATGAGCGCGTTTGACGTCAGTTTAAGCCCCAACAAGATTAAAATTTTAACGCCTGAGGAGATTGAAGAGCAGTTGACCTCCGCTTCGGCTGAGCAGATTGAGAAAAAGGACTGCTCCGTTATAGCTGAATTTCTGAAGCCCGATTTTGCGCTTCGCCGGCTGGCCGAATGGGCACGCGCCAAGTTCGGGATACAGTTGGCAATTAGCGAACTTGACGCTGCAAAG
>Ga0105104_10001071_pt1 | contig 20957 bp, 16 predicted proteins | sample PPLLaktember2015_3_FD_87034 | JGI IMG/M metagenome (GOLD analysis project Ga0105104, IMG submission 87034) | Freshwater sediment microbial communities from Prairie Pothole Lake near Jamestown, North Dakota, USA - PPLs Lake P7 Core (6) Depth... | ecosystem: Environmental > Aquatic > Freshwater >... | reverse complement strand
GGCGGGGACGAAGCGGGGTGCTCGCCGTGCGTCGAGTGGGGAGCCGCACCGGCCAGCAGGTCCCGGTGGGCATCGGGTCGGTCGGCCGGCTCCCGCCGCAGGACGTGGCCGAGGTGCGCCGGGTCCTCGACGTGGTGGGCGAGGAGACCGGGCCGATCATCGGCCGGTTCGTCGGGCTGCGCCGGTTCCCGCAGACCCGCTACGTGTATCTGGCGCCGGACGACGAGATGGCCACCTCGCTGCTCATCCTCCAGGACCGGCTGGTGGAGGCGGGCCTGAAGCTCGCCCCGGACGTCTACCAGGCCACGCCGCACGCGGTGATCGGCCGGGTTCCGCCCGAGGCCGAGCTGGAGGTGGCGGCGGCCGCACGCGCGCTGGTCCCCTCACCGACGTTCCGGATGACCACCCTGGGGCTGTGGAGCCTGAGCGACCGCGAGGCCAGCTGCCTCCATCGCGTGCTCCTCTCCGGTGTCCTCTAGTGCTGCGACCGGGGTGCGGTGAGCACAGCAAGGCGGCCGAGACCGAAGCGAGACGCCCACCCGAGGAGCGAGCAGCGGAGGCGTGCCTCGCGGCACGTCGAGCAGCGGAGCGACGAGGCTGCGCGTCGCAGCGAGAGGGTCGGCCGCCGAAGCGATCAGCACACCCCGGTCGGAGCACGAGATCCATTCCGCAGATCCGTTCCGCCTCCTGGCGCGTTGTGGTGAGTGGCGCTCGGCCGTCGCCTCTGGCGCTCCGGGAGGAAACACGGAATGGCTGTCTGGAGCGGCAATCGGCGAGGGAAGGGCGGCGTGCCTTCCGCTGAAGGCGGAGTGGACCCGAGGGTCGGCGGTGACCGCCACGGGGATCCGCGGGGATGCGACGTCGCGCATCGAGGCGTGAAGGTGATCTTCGGTGTGGAGCGCCGGGGGCCGCACATGATACGACCTCGCTCCGTTTTTCTCGTTTTGCAAGCACTGGGGGTGGGCCGGTGAAGCAGGACGTGGTGCTGGTGGCGTCTGAAAACGCCGAGACTCGGCGGGAGCTCGCCGAACGCCTGGACTGGGATGACGTCCCCTTCCACCTCGCCTCGACCGCTCACGAAGCGGTCCAGGCTTTCGCCTCCCTTCCCGCCGGCACCCGCCTCTTCGTGGTGCTCGACTTCGCCCGCCGCCCGCGCGCTCGCGTGATGGATGCGCTCCGCGCCCGCGCCGACCTGGAGGTTCAGCTGCTGCTGCTCCACGACGCGCAGGACGACGGACTCACCGACGAGAAGGTGGTCGAGCACGTGCGGCGCCCGGCGGTGCCGGGCTACCTCTACAGCCTGGTCGAGCGGCACTCGGGGGCCGTCGCAGTCTGAGCTGGCCCGGGAGCGCGCGGCGTCCTGCCGGAGCTTGCGACCTCGGAGCACCACCAGGCCCGGAGCTTGGGACGTGCTGGCTCGATTTGCGGAGTCGCAGTCGATGGCGGCGAGCGCGGCCGGGCGAGGCGACCGCGTGGTGACCGCGCCACGACGTCAGGGATTCGCAGCGGGCGGGGCCCTCACGCGCTTGCCCCTTCCGGCGCCGGCGGGTGACGCTCGGGGAGCCGATGCTGCACCGCCGCGACCTCCTCGGCGCGTTCACGGCGTACGCGCTCCTCGCCGAGCTCTCCTCCGCCCACGCCGCGCGGCGCGCGCGCTCGATTCGCTCGTGGCTCGACCGGCAGGACGCGCTGGCCCGTGGACTCGCCTCGGGAACGCTCGACTCCGAGGTCTGGCGCCGCGAGGTCGAGGCGCTCGGGAGCGAGGCCGATGTCGAGCGGTTGATCGCCGAGGCCCTCCCGTCTCCCTCCGCCCGTGCCTTCCCCACCGACCCGGCGAGGCGCATCCTCCGGTACCGGGACGCCGAGGGACGGCCGAGGACTCAGCCCTTCGCCGTCCTGCTCTTCGAGTTCGAGCGCACCAGCGTCATCCCCCACGCCCATCGCGGGATGCAGTCGGCCCATCTGGTGGTGCATGGAGCGCTGCGCGCCCGCACCTACGACCGGCTCGGCGAGGCGCCCGGAGCCCTCCTGCTCCGTCCCGCCGGCGACCGGCGTCTCGAGCCCGGGCACGTCTCCAGCATCGGCCCGGGCCGGGAGAACGTGCACTGGTTCGTCCCCCTCACCCCGCGCGCCGCCACCTTCGACGTCATCGTCACCGGCCTCGATCCGGACGGCCCCGAGTACCAGGTCCAGCCGGTCGACCCGCTCGGAGCCACCGACCTGGGCGAGGGAAGGCTTCGCGCGCCGCTCCTCGGCTTCGAGGAGTCGGCGCGTCGGTACGCCATCCGCTGAGCGTCAGTCGTTCCAGAGGCGCCGGTACCAGGGGCGCGGGCTCTTCACGTCGTCGCCGTCGGGCCCCATCTTCTTCTTGATGTCCTGCATCGACCACCCGGTGATCGAGGCCAGGGTCTCGGCTTCCTTGATGCGGCGGTCGCGCAGCCGCTCGCGATAGTCGTCCATCGCGCTGCACTCCGAGGTTCCCTTGTACGGATGCTGGAGGATGTAGCGGGCCTGGAAGTTGGTCCGGTCCGACGTCTCCTGGAACACCAGGTCCTCGGGGAAGTGCGCGCCGTCGTAGCGGACGTGGAGCCGGGTAAGGAGCACGTTCACCGGCCCGCCCACGGGAGCTCCGCGGCGGAAGGCAGGCCCGAGCGAGTCGGTCCGGGGATCGTCCAGCCAGAACACGCCGAGCTGCCGGAGCTCCTCGCGGGAGAGCGGCTGCGCGGCGCAGGGATCGCACCAGCCCATGTCCCAGACGTACTCGGTGAACACCGCCCGGCGCTCCTCCTTCTCCACCGAGCGGGCGAAGGCGTCCTGGTAGAACTTGCCGAAGTCGCTCTTCACGAACACCGGGATGTTCACGTCGGAGGGGATGCGGGTGGTGCGGTAGTTCGTGGACTCCACCCGGCCGCGACGGGTCAGCGCGTAGACGATCATGTCCTGGGGCCCGGCGGCGTTGGCCATCCCCAGCCGGATGGGGAGCATGAACTTCTTCGACTCGTAGGCGATCTGCAGGGGGCGCAGGTGCTGCACCCCGCTCTCCTTCTGCGCCTCGAGGTTCACCTTGGCCACGAAGAACTTCATGTCCTGGCGGATGTAGGGCTGCAGCGCGGCCGCGGCCCTGGCGGGCACCCGGTAGCCGTTCTCGCGGAGCCAGGTCTCGAGACCCTCGGACTGCTTCGCTCCGAGGATCAGGATGTCGTACTCGCCCACCGTGTACTTCGCCTCGACGTGGACCCCCAGCGCCTCGTCGCGCTTCTTCTCCGCGCTCGAGCGCATCGCGATGGCGCCGGCGGGAGCGCTCGCCGCCTTGGACATCGGGTAGATCGGCTGGCACGGGTCGGGATCGAAGTACTCCACCAGCCGCGGCGCCGAGTACGCGTCGAGGTGCTCGAGGAGCCGTCGTTCGCCGACGTGGATCTGCTCGCGCTCGAGCACGGTGGGCACCGGCACCACCAGCGCGAACTCGGTGAGCGGGCCGCGGTAGTCGTTGCTCATGGTGAGGACGGTGCGGTTCCCGTCCCGCACCAGCGCCACCTGCGAGGAGTCGTTGAACAGCTGCGTGTCCGCCTTCCCCACGTAGAAGCCACAGAAGGCGAGGGCGGGGGCGGGGTGGAGGAGCACCAGCAGGGGAAGGACCAGCAACGGGGCCACACGGCGGACGGCGGGGGCAGGCACGGCGACGACTCCTTGGGGTGAGGCCTGGCCGGAGGGCCAGGTGAAGCGGGAAGCGGGGAAGAGCCGGTCGAGGAGCGGCACCACCGGCGAGAGGAGCAGCAGCGCCCAGACCGGCGCGTTCATCACCCAGGCCTGGTGCTGCAGCACGAACGCCAGCACCGCCACCGCGATGCCCCAGCCGATGCGCACGCTCCGCCGGTCGGGCGTGGTCTTCGGGTCGGAGATCATGAAGAAGGTGAAGAGGATGAGGCTCCCCACCAGCAGCTGATGCCCCAGCACCGCGGGCCGCTGCCCGAGCCACAGCACCCGGCCCAGCTTGAGCAGCACCCAGCTGCCAAGGAAGGCGAGGCTCACGTCGGTGCGGAAGCTCCGCGACACCACCGCCAGCCCCAGCACCGCGAACCAGGCCAGCAGCGCCATGCCCTCGCCCCACTGGCTCGGCGAGCACCAGGCGTGTCCGCTGAAGAGGATGCAGGTGGTCAGCCCCAGCATCCCCGGGTTGAAGACGTGCTTGCCCCGGATGCGGATCAGGTACTTCGCCCCGATGGCGATGGTGGCCGCAAGCGGCGGCACCCACACTGCATCGGTGCGAAGGAGCAGCGACAGGCCCAGCCCGGTGATGAGGGGAGAGCGGAATCCGCTGGAGGGAAGGCGAAGGACCCGCTCGCAGGCCCACTGGACGGCACAGGTGGAGGTCAGCAGCAGCGGAGGCATCCAGGGCTCGATCGGAAGCCGCAGGAAGGCCACCCCGAGGACCAGGAAGCTGGCCAGGAAGGCAATCTGGAGGTCTCGCGGGTCACGAGGGAGCAGGCGCTGGAACGGACGCATCGTCCGGCTTGAACGGGAGCCGCCCCCAAAGGATCTCCGTCTGCTCGCTCGGGCGTGCCGGGTGGTACCTTCCCCCACCATGCCCACGCCCGACTACGCCGCCATTCGCCTCGGGGACCAGGTCTTCACCGCCGAGGGCGCGGATCCCGTCGGCGCCGTCCGCGAGCTGCGGAGCGGCCCGCATCCGGCCCTCATCATCTACATCGAGAACGCAGGGGACATCGCCATCCCGGTCCCTGCGATCCGGGCGGTCCACGATGGGAAGGTCGTCCTCGATCCGGAGAAGCTCGAGGACAAGGTGCGCCGGGCGCTGGGCCACGTGCGCGACAGCGAGATCCCGGGCTGGTAAAAAAAACCGGCGAGCCGCGGCCCGAAGGCCGACGGCTCAGACCGGCGGACGCTGAACCGGGGGGAAGATTCAGCAGCCCGGCCTCGGAAACGTCGAGGCCACGCGAATCATTCCCCCCATCGGCCGGTACCTCCTAGTTTTTTTCGGGCGGGCGGCCGGCGCGTCTCGCCTCTGCCTGGAGTTCGGCCAGCCGTGCAGAGAGCGCAGGGCGGAGGTACGGACGGCGGGTGAGCTGCCCCTCCAGCCACGCCGCCACGTCCGCCACGGGCGTCCCGGTCTCCAGCAGATGCGCGACGTGCGAGCGCGCCGCGAGCACCGCCACCTCCACGAGGTGAGGGTCGTCGGCATCCCGCGAGAGGCGGAGGTCGGCCTCGTCCAGCGCCTGGGCGAAGTTCCCGGCGCGGATCATCGCCGCGGCACGCGCCTGCACCACCCGGGCGGCGAGGAGCCCCCGAACGCCGAAGGCCAGGAGCGCCGCGAGGACGAGTACCCCCATCACCACCCAGCGGGTGGCGGCGCTGCGGCGCTGCGGGCTCTCGCGGGTCGCGTCCACGCCCTGCCTCCTAACGCGAAGCGCCAAGCGATGCGAAGACCCGATGCAGCGCAGGGCCGGCCTGGACCGCCGGCCCGAGGAGCCGGAGGAAGCGGCGGCGAGTGATGTCCTTCGCTCCGAAGCGCGCCAGATGCTCGGTCTCGACCTGGCAATCGATGAGCAGGCAGCCGGCGTCGAAGAGCGACCGGGCCAGGGTGGCGAAGGCCGCCTTCGAGGCATCGGGGCCCCGGGTGAACATGCTCTCGCCGAAGAAGACGCGGCCCAGCGCAACCCCGTACAGGCCACCGACGAGCTCGCCATCCCTCCAGGCCTCGACCGAGTGCGCGTGCCCCAGGCGGTGCAGCCTCAGGTAGGCGGAGTGCATGGCGGTGGTGATCCACGTCCCGTCCTGCCCGGGGCGCGGCGCCGCGGCGCAGGCCGAGAGCACCTCCGGGAACGCGGTGTCGGCGCGAATGTCGTAGGTCCTCCGGCGCAGCACCTTCTCCAGGCTACGGGGGACGTGCAGCTGGCCGGGCAGCAGCACGAACCGCGGATCCGGGGAGTGCCAGAGGATGGGCTGCCCCTCCGAGTACCAGGGGAAGATGCCGCGGCGGTACCCCGCCAGGAGACGGGCCGGGGAGAGATCTCCCCCCACGGCGAGGAGCCCCGAGCGGTCGGCCCGCTCGGGTGGCGGAAAGGCCTCAGGGTCCTGTCCGAGGAGAAACACCGTCACGCGCCGTTACCCGGGAACTTCTTGTAGCATCCACCTCGCGGCGTGCCCCCCTCGTCGAGGCCCCCCAATCTCAATCGCGCCATCCGCGCCCTGGTGCGCGACCTCGCGGCGCGCGCGCCGGAGTTCTCGCACCTCCTCGCGGCCAGGGTGCTGGTGGTGGCCGGCGAGGCGCGGCGGGGGTCCCGGGGATCGGTCAAGCCGCTGGCCTTCGAGCGGGGAAAGAGCCGCGACCACTCCGGGGCGCGCAAGCCGGTGGTTCGGATCGACGGCCGGCGGATGCTCTACTGCGTGACGCTCCGCCCGCTGTTCTTCCGCAACAGCCGGCCCGAGCAGCGCATCGAGACCCTGCTCCACGAGCTCTACCATCTGAGCCCCGCGTTCGACGGCACGCTGGACCCGTCGCGCCGGCACTCCCGGCTGGGGCGGAAGTTCTCCCGCATCTTCCGGCCGCTCGTCCGCCGTTACCTGCGCCACTGCCCGCCCGAGGTGCTCGCCCCCTTCGCGCACCACGGCCCGGTGCGCATCCTCGCCTGGCTCGAGCGTCCACCGGCCACGCACGCGAGGGGGCGCTCCCGCCGCGTCTACACCGAGGAGCAGCTCTACACGGCCACCGTCCAGATGCTCACCCGCAGGAAGCACCGGGCGCCGGCTCCCGCGGACGGGGAGCGGGAGTGAGGCGTCCCCTCCGGGCCTGCGCCCCAGCGGGCGTGCGGTGGAAGGCGACCCGGCCATCGGCGGAGCTCCGAGACGGGGAGACTGGGCCGTCCGCGCCGGGATAATCTCCGCGGCGCCTCGACTCGCCTCCCTGTGTCCCTCGCTCCTGGTACCCCCGTCGGCCGGTACGTGATCCGGCGCAAGCTCGCCGAGGGCGGGATGGCGGAGATCTTTCTCGCGCAGTCCCACGGGCCCGAGGGCTTCGAGAAGCAGGTGGTCATCAAGCGGATTCGCTCGGCGCTGGCCGACGACCCGAGCTTCGTGCAGATGTTCATCGCCGAGGCCCGCGTCGCCTCGAAGCTGAACCACGCCAACGTGGTCCACATCTTCGACTTCGACCGCCACGAGGACAGCTACTACCTCGCCATGGAGTACGTACGGGGGAAGTCGCTGGCGGAGCTGCACCGGCGGGCGCGGCTCCTCCAGCGCCCGTTCCCCCCCGTTCTCGCCGCGCAGATCTGCCTCGAGGTCGCCCGGGGGCTCGCCTACGCGCACCGGCTCACCGAGCATGGCCAGCCGCTCGGCCTCGTCCACCGCGACGTCACGCCGCACAACGTCCTCGTCTCCTACGAGGGGGCGGTGAAGCTGACCGACTTCGGCATCGCCAAGGCCAGCAACCGCGCCAGCACCGCGGGCATGCTCAAGGGCAAGTTCGCGTACATGGCGCCCGAGCAGGCCCGAGGCGAGCCGGTGGACTCCCGGACCGACCTCTTCGCCCTCGGCATCACCCTCTGGGAGCTGCTCACCGGCGCCCGCCTCTTCGACGGTGACAGCGACCTGGCCGTGCTCCGCGCGGTGCAGGAACGGGAAATCCGCTCCCCCTCCGCGGTGAGCAGGGCGGTGGACCCGGCGCTGGCCGAGGTGGTGATGACCGTGCTGCAACGGGACCCGGCCCGCCGGTTCCAGAGCGCCACCGAGCTGGAGCGCCGGTTGCTCACCTACGTCATCGGCGCGCCCCGCGCGCCCGAGGACACCGACGTGGGGCTCTTCATCCGCTCCCTGTTCCCGGACGAGGCCGCGGCGGAGGAGGACACCGAGCCCATGGGTCCCCTCCAGCTCGTTCCCGGCGTGGGCCCCACCAGCTCCCGGCCCCAGCCCACGGCCGGCAGCGGCGGGCTCCAGCAGACCCGGGCCGACACCTATGGGCGCCTGCTCCAGCGAACGCTGCCCTCCGGGTCGGTGTCCCCGGTGCTCGAGGACGAGGCGCTGGCTCCCACCAGGCCCCCCCCCAGCCGCCGGTCGTCTGCGGCCACGGCCCCGGGAGGCCGGCAGAGCGTGGTCACCGAGGCCCCGGTCGAGGAGACGCGGGTGCTCGCCGCGCAGAGCGGCGCCCGGCGCCGCCGCACGATCCTCGCCACCCTGGGCCTCGCGGTGCTCCTGGGCGTCGCCGGCATCGCCTTCCTCGCCGGACGGACCGATTCCCGGCCGGAGTCGTTCCCGCCGGAGCGCCCGGGCCCCGCCGGGCCACTCGCCCTGGCGCCGCCCGCGCCGCCCCGAGCTCCCGAGGCCCCGGCACCTACACCGCCCGCGCCGCCCCGGACCGACGCGCCCGCCACCCCCCCGGCGTCACCGGGGCTTCTGGCGGTGAAGGCTCAGCCCTGGGGGAGGCTCTTCGTGGACGGCAAGGCCGCCGGAGACGTGGAGGGCAGCCGCCGGTACCCCCTGGCGCCAGGCACCCACACCCTGCGCCTGATGAATGGCAAGAAGACCCGGACCTGGACGGTGGACATCGAGTCCGGGAAGACCGTCACCCGCGAGCACAGCTTTCTCGAGGAGTGAGGCGCTCGCCCGGGTGAATAAGTTCCGGGGGTTTCGCGTCCAGGCAGGTGGCTCGGCTGGCTCCTTGCCGGGGCAGGTCGGCCAGGGAAGGATGTCCTTCGATGGCGAGGCGGCGCGCACGACGGCTGGTGATGCTGGGAGCGGCCCTGCTGGTCGCGCTCGGCACCTCCTCGCGCGCCCTGGCCCAGGACGAGCCCATCCCCCAGCCCGAGGGGGACTTCGACGTCACCACCCTCGACGAGACCCTGGGCCCTTACGGCCAGTGGGTGGACACCGGCGAGGGACCCAACGACGGGCGGGCCTGGCGGCCTGACCCGGACGTCGTGGGTGAGGACTTCCAGCCCTACGCCACGAGTGGCCGCTGGGTCTACTCGGACTGGGGCTGGACCTGGGAGAGCGACTACCCCTGGGGCTGGGCACCTTTTCACTATGGGCGCTGGGCCCTGACCCCCTCCTGGGGCTGGGTCTGGTATCCGGGCACCGTCTGGGCTCCGGCATGGGTCGACTGGCGCTTCGGCGGTGGCTACATCGGCTGGGCGCCGCTGCCCCCCGTGGGGTTCGCGGTCGTCGTCCAGCCCTGGCGGCCCTACTGGTGCTTCGTCCCGAGCAACGTCTTCATCTACCACGACGTCTGGGCGTACCGGCTGCCCGTGGACCGTATCCACGCCGCGTACGCGGCCACCGTGCCGGTGCACCAGGCGGTGAGCTACGGGCGGGCGCGCTGGTACGCCGGCCCTCCGGTGCCCCAGGTGGAGCATGCGGTGGGCCGTCCCGTCCCGCGGGTGACCGGGTTCACGCCCCCGGCTCCGGGCCGGGTGCAGCCCGTCCTGCCCTCCACGCGGGGCATGGCCCCCGGGACGCTGGCGCCCCGGCCAGGCCAGCCCTTCCCCGGGGTGAGCACCGCCCGGCCTCCTCCCACGCCGAGCGGACCGCGGTCGTCGCCCGCGCCGTCCGTCCCGTCGGGTGGAAGCGGATGGCGCGCGCCCCCGTCGCCGAGCCCGTGGCGCGGCGCTCCTTCGCCGGGCGGCGGCACCTCGGCACCCCGGCCGCCCCCCTCGGGCCCCTCGGCGCCGGGGCCGCGCCCGCGCTCGCTGGGCTACTGGAGCCCCCAGCCGCGCTCGGAGTCGCCTGCCTACGCGAGCCCGCGCACCTCGCCCTCCGGCCCCCAGACGTTCGGCCCGCGCAGCTTCGGCGCGCCCTCCCGGAGCTTCGGCGCTCCCTCGAGCAGCGGCGTCCCCTCGCGCAGCTTCTCCACGCCTTCGTCCGGCGGCTTCGGCGGAGGTCCGCGGAGCTTCTCCGCGCCGCCCTCGCGTGGCGTCGGCGGAGGCTCGCGAAGCTTCTCCGCCCCGTCGTCCGGTGGCTTCGGTGGAGGCCCGCGGAGCTTCTCCGCCCCGTCGTCAGGCGGGTTCTCCGCTCCGCGCGGAGGCGGTGGCGGGGCCCACGTGGGGGGCGGGGGTGCTCGCCCGAGCGGCGGTGGCGGTGGGCACGCGGTCGGCGGAGGACGCCGCTAGCGGGCTGGATGTCCTGTCCGGGGGGCTGCGCGTGAGCACGGCCGAGGGCGGTGACACCGGAGAGGTGACTCGGAGGTGGATCGGCTACGGCCGGTCGTCCGTCCGGGCGCTGGTCCAGCGGGTGCTGCGCTCCTGGGCCGCGCGCAGCCTGCAGGTCGGCGCGCTGGCCACCGTGGTGGACGTCTGCGTCCTGCTGGTCTGCAAGAAGGTGCTGAAGCTGCCCACGCCGGTGGGCGCCGCGGCCGGAGTGGCGATCGGCTCGACGATCGCCTTCTTCCTCAACCGCCGATGGGCCTTCCGCGCGCAGGGGACTCCGGTGACGGGGCAGGCGGTGAAGTTCCTCATCTCCACGCTCATCGCCATGTCGATCCACGCGCCGCTGGTGGGAATCCTCGCCGACTGGCTGGACGTGCCGGTGGTGGTGGCGAAGCTCATCGCCGACGTGTTTGTCTTCAGCATCGGCCAGCTCCTGGCGATGCGGTTCCTGATCTTCCGCAAGTCGATGCCGAAGGCGCCGCAGCAGGGAACCTGACCCTCCGGGGCCGCTAGCGGTTGGTGCGGGCGCCGCCCTGGGTAGGGACGTCCGCCGCGACCTGCGCCTCGAGGCGCTTCACCGCCTCGGCCGCGGGCGCGAGGTCGGCCTGCCGCGCGACTGCCGCCCGGTACTCGCGCAGCGCGTCCTTCTTCCGCTCCTGCGACTCGTAGAGCTGGCCCAGGTAGAAGTGCGGCGCGCCGAAGGTCGGGTCCACCGCCAGGCTCGCGCGGAACGCCTTCTCCGCCTCCGCCGGCTGCCCGCGCTCGAACAGCACCTGCCCGAGGTACATGTGCGCCAGGGGCTGGCGACTGTCGGTGGCCAGCACGCTCCGGAGCAGCTTCAGCGCGGTGTCCGGATCGCCGCCGCGGAAGTACAGCGAGCCGAGCTCGGCCTTCGCCTCGAGCTGGGTGGGGTCGCGACGGACCAGCTGCTCCAGCTCGGGGAGCGCCAGGTCCGGACGGCCGCGGCGGCTGTGCAGGACGCCCAGGCGCGAGAGCAGCGCGGTGTCGTCGGGATGGCGGTCCTTGGCCCGGCCCAGTACCCGCTCGGCCGCGGCATAGTCGCCCTTGGCCAGGTACAGGTCGGCCAGCCCGAGGGCGGCGGCCAGGTCCTCCGGCTTCTCCTTCAGCACGGCCTGGTACAGCGGCTCGGCCTTCGCGCTGACCCGCTTCCGGGCGTAGAGCGCGGCCAGCTCCAGGCGGGCCTCGGCGGTGCCCTCGAGCTGCAGCCGCTTCTCCGCCTCGACGATGGCCCCGTCGAGGTCGCCCATCGCGAGGTGCGCGTCGGCGAGCGCGGCGCGGGCGCTCCCGTCCTGCGGGAACTCGCGCACCGCCTTCTCCAGCACCGCGATGGCTTCCTTGAACTTGCCGAGCCCCACGTAGGCGATGGCGAGCCCGCGGTAGGCCTCGGTGCTCCGCGAGGCCTTGCGGTCCTCGGCCATCAGCGCGATGGCCTTCTGGAACGCGGCCACGGCCTGGGTCCGCTTGCCCTGCTTCAGATAGAGCTGCCCCAGCTGCGTGTAGGGCGCGCTGGCGCTGGGGTTGATGGTCTGCGCGCGGGCGAAGGCCTGGTTCGCGCGCTGGTTCTCCCCGGTGCGGAAGTAGGAGAGGCCCAGGTTGAACCACGCCTCCGCCGAGCGCGGGTCGGCGCGGGTCGCGGCGAGGAACTCGCGGCGCGCCCCCTGGAAGTCCTCCTTCCAGTCCAGCGCGACCCCGAGGTTGTTGTGGGCCTGCGCCGCGCGCGGGTCCAGCTGCAGCGTCCGCTCGAAGGCGCCGATGGCGCCCGGGACGTTCCCCTCCCGGAGCAGCAGAACCCCGAGGTTGTAGTGGGTGGTCGGGTCGAGCGGCGCCGCCTGGGCCGCGGCCATCAGCAGCTCCTTGGCCTCGCCGGTGAGCCCCTTCTCGGCCAGCGCCTTGGCCAGGTTCACCTTGGCCACGGTGAGGTTCGGGTCCAGCTCCAGAGCCTTCCGGTAGGTGGCGATGGCCTCGTCGATGCGCGCGCTGCGCTGGAGCGACTCGGCGAGGTTGAACTGGGCGGTGGCATCGCGCGGCTGGAGCTCGGTGACGCGGGTCCAGGCCCTGACGGCGCCCTCGTTGTCGTCCAGCGAGCGGGCCAGGAGCGCCCGCTCCACGTGCAGCGCCGGGTCGGACGGGCTCTGGTTGATGGCGTGATCGAGCAGCGCCTTGGCCTCGGCGGCCTCACCGGCCAGCCGGAGCGCGCGGACCAGGAGCAGGGTGGACTCGGGTCCGGGGCGACGGCGGGCCAGCTCCCGGAGCGGAGGCACCGCCCGGTCCGGCTCCTCGAGCGAGAGGTAGGCCATCCCCAGGCGCTTGAGCGCGTCGGCGTCGTCCGGAGAATCGCGCAGCCGGGCCTCGTCGGCCTTCACCGCATCGCGGAGCCTTCCGGTCTCGGGGCCCGCGAGCAGCAGCAGCACCGGGAGGAGTGCGGCCACCGACATCTAGAGCTTCTCCACGAACGGGCTGGCGCGCGCGTCGAAGCTCTTCCGGGCCACCACGTCGCGCTTCTTCTCCCACTCGGCCCGGGCCTTCTCCATCCGCTCCCGCTCGGGCTTGGCGGCCTTCCTCCGGTCGGCGAGCTCGCCCTCGCACTGCTTCGCCTGCCACTCGAAGTCCTTGGGGTCGTAGCGCTCGCTGCCCGGAACCTTCACCTTCCGCACCGCGGTGAGCCGGGCCAGCTGGTACCGGGTGATGGCGCAGGTGCGGTTCAGCTCGTCGAGCTCGCGGTTCCGCACGTTCCAGTCCTGCCTCGCCCGCAGGTACTGCACCCGGGCCTGGGCCTCATCGCGGGCGAGCACCGCCAGTTCCTTGGTGGCGGGGTCCCTCGCCTGGCCGATCTCGTCGCCGGCGAGCGACTCCGACTTCTTCGCCCGGCGGATCTGATCGCGGGTGCGGAGGATCTCGTTCTCCGCGTCGTCCACCCGGTCATAGGCGACGAAGAGGTCGTTCTCCGCCTCGACCAGGTCGACCTTGTCCTCGTAGGTGAGCTTGTTCACCATGTCGTCGGGGACGGTGCGGCCGTACTTGCCGCCGCAGCCCGCGAGCAGGAGGACCGCCCACCACCAAGCCGTCGTGCGCAGGGTCATTGCACCGTCGCCTTGAAGTCGCCGAACACCGTCCGGCCACAGCCGAAGTCAATGCAGCGCTGGAAGGTCACGCTGAAGCTGCCGTTCACCGTGCCACCGTCGCGCGGCACGTCGTAGAGCACCATGAACCCGTCGGAGATCAGCGGGAACGACTTGCGCGGATCGTTGAACACGTCCCGGGTCACCACGCCTCGCTGCTGGGTGGGGAGGCCGCCATCGGGGAGGACGCCCCCGTCGGTGCCCGCGTCGACCAGCGCGAAGTCGGGGAGCGGCTCCGCCAGGTTCACCAGGTCTCCGGTGCGGACGGTCAGGCCGTCGAGCTTCTCCGAGACTTCCAGCACCGTGTCCAGGCCGGCCCCCTTGGGTCGCGTCCATCGAACGGCAATCTGGTCTCCGGCGAAGCCCAGCTTGATGTCCTGGTAGGTGAGGTCGAGGATCTCCTGGAGGCTCCCCTCGACCTTGGTGGGACTGCAGGCGAGCGCCACCCCCACGACGGCTGCGGCGATGGGGACGGCGGCGCGCTTCATCGGCAGCTCCTCCACTCCGGGTCAAGGTCGGCCCCGGCCAGCGCGCCGTTCTTCACGCCCGCCAGCTCCTTCTTGGCGCCGTCCTGGTCCCCGTAGCGGCAGCGGAGCGCGGCGAGGTTCGCCCGGGCCTTCTCGTTGCCGGGGTCGGCGTCGATCGCCTTCCCGTACGCGGCGCGGGCTGCCATCGGCTCTCCCTGGTAGAGGAGCGCCACTCCCAGGCCGTTCTGGGCCACGGTCCGCGTCTCGCCGAGCTCGGTGGCCCGGGCGAGCGCGAGCTGCGCCATGGGGATCTGCTTGGCCTCGAGGTACGCCAGGCCCAGCGCCTCGAGCGAGGCGGCGTCCTGGAGCGTCTCGGCCTTCTTCTGCAGCTCGGGGAAGCCGGTGGGCAGGGTCCCCGGCGCGGGCGCCGCAGGCAGGGGCGAGCGCGCGGTCTCGCTCCGGCTCCGGCACCCGAGCACCGCCGGCGCGTACACCTCGAGCTGGCTGGCCCGCGCGAGGCAGGTCCTGAACGCCTCGTCGGCCTGCTCCTTGATGGGCTGTACTTGTTGTCTCACCGCCGACTTGAACTGCTGCGCGTCGGCCGCGGACAGCCCGGCCGGCACCGGCGTCTGCTCCACCGCCTCGGCGAGCGACTGGAGCGAGAGGCCCAGCTTCCACAGCGAGGCCACCGCCCACTCCGAGCTGCCCATCGACGCCGCCTGGTTGTAGACGCCCTGCAGCTGCTGCAGCGCCGCGACCTTCTGGTCGATCTGATCGGCAGGGATGGCCTTGAAGTTCCGGTAGAGCAGCTCGCCGAGGTACCAGAGCGCCTTGGCGGTGTCCTCGCCCTGGCTGGACGGCGCGTTGACCACCGGGGACAGCGACTTGGCCAGCACGTCGGGCCGCTCGCCCTGGGTGGCCGCCACCTCCGCCAGCACCGCTGCCGCCTGCGGGTTGGTCTTGTCCACGCCCAGCGTCTGCTGGGCGGTGGCCTTGGCGCCGGCCAGGTCACGGGCCTTCAGCTTCGCCTGCGCGAGGAGGGCCAGCGCCTCGCCGCGGCGGTTGCCGCCCACGTTCGCGGCGGCCTGGAAGTCCTTCTGCGCGCCCGGATAGTCGTTCAGCACCATCCGGAGCCGGCCGGCGGCCATCCACCCGTCGTAGGCGGTGGAGTCCTGGCCCATGCGCTGGCCCAGCTGCTCATACCACTGCGCCGCCTCGGGGAAGCGGCCGGCCTCCGCCGAGTGCCGGGCGATGGTGGCCAGCACGTCGGAGGTGTAGGCGGTCTTCGGGAAGTCGGTGAGCAGCTTGGCGCCGATCTCCCGCTCCTTGGCGTAGTCCTTCTTCTCCCGGGCGGCGGTGAACGCGCCGTAGAGCGCCTTCTCCGCGATGTCGCCGCCCTTGTTCTCGGAGGCGACCTTGAGGAGGCCCTCGACCACGTCGCCGGTCTCGGCCGAGCTCTGCAGCGCCAGCTCGCCCAGGGCCTCGCCCTTGCTCTCCGCCTGGAACTTGCGGACGTCGGCGAGGAAGGTGGCAGGCAGCTGGCCGTTGGCGAGGAACTTCCGCGTCGTCTCCTCGATGCCCTTGAAGTCGTTGAGCTGGCGGAGGCCGTCCAGCGCCAGCTTCCCCGCCACCGGCGCGTCCTTGTGCGTCGGGTACTCCATGGCAAAGGCGATGAAGAGCTGGCTGCTCCGCTCGAACTCGCCGTCGTCGTAGTAGGCGCGGGCGATGTTGAACTTGACGGTGAGGGCGTTGGGGTTGCGCGGGTACTTGGTGATGAACTTCGCCCCGTCGAGCTTCAGCGCCTGGCGGGCGTCGGCGACCTCGAAGGCGGTGATCTTGTCCACCTCCCCTGCCTTGAGCGCGCTGAAGTGGGCGAGCAGCGCGCCGTACGCGGCGGCCTCCGCGCCCGTGGCGTTCTTCGCCCGGACCTCGTAGGTCTCCAGCTCCTCGAACTGCCGTGCCGCCTCGGGATAGGCGTGCGCGGCGAAGAGCGCATCCGCCCGGTTGTGCATGATGTCCCGGACGTACTTCTCGGGCCGGAAGAGCGAGAGGTATTCCTTGTAGGCGCTCGCCCCCTGCAAGTAGACCTTCCGGTCGTCGGTCTTCTGGGCCAGGGCCTGCAGCTGGGTGGCCAGGTCGCGAGTGAGCTCCTCCAGCTCCACCAGCTGCTTCCGCCGGGTGGTGTCGTCCTTGAAGGGATCGACCTTCACGTTCACCGCCGCGCGCACCAGGAACTTGATGTCCTCCTGCTGGGTCGGCACCCGCCCCTTGGCTGCCTTCAGCGAGTCGTAGAGCTTCTCCGCCCGCTCGACGTCCAGGTCCGGATCGGGCTGGATCTCCATCAGCTTGCGGAGCGCGGGGATGGCCCACTCGTACTGCTGCTTGATGAAGTAGCGGTTCCCCAGCTTGTCCAGCGCCAGCGCGTAGGTGGTCCGGCTGTCGGAGAGCTTCTCGAAGTAGGGGAGCGCGCCCTTCGCCGGCCGGGCCTCGGTGTAGCTGTAGACCAGGTCCAGCAGCGCCTCACGCTTGACGTTGAGCGCCTTCTGGCTGTCCACGCCGGGGATGGGCTCGCTGCCCGCGGCGGCCTCGAAGAAGGTGACCGCCTCGTTGAACTTCTGCTGGTTCACCCGGATCCACCCCAGCTTGTAGCGGGCCAGGTCGTGGACCGGGCTCTGGGGGAACTTGAGGATCTCCTGGTAGTGCTTCTCGGCCTCGGCGTTGTCGGTCTTGTCGAAGTAGTAGTCGCCGATGATCTGCTCGGCCTCGAGGCGGAGCGGGCTCTTGGGGTACTTGGCGATGAGCTCGTTCTGGGTCTTCAGCATCTCGTCGAACTGACCGAGCTCGCGCATCTCGTGCGCCAGGTAAAAGGTGACCTTGTCCGCGTCGTGGAAGTCGGGGAACTCGCGCAGGAGGCGGTTGTAGAGCTGCACCGCCTTCTGCTTCAGGAGCTTGGTCTCCGGGCTGACGATGGCCCCCTTGTTGTCGCCGCCGCGCTGCTCCACCTGCAGGAAGTAAACGTACCGGCTCTTCTCCACGTACAGCTCGGCCAGGCGGAACTGGAGGTCCGGCAGGTAGGGGGCGTTGCGGCTCTTGGCGATGAGCCGCTCGGTCTCGAGCAGCGAGCGGTCCACCTTGAAGATGTCCCGCTTCAGCTTCTCCACGTACTCGGTCTTCTCCCGCTGCTTGGTGACGACCGGGTTCACGCTCTTGTCCAGCGTGGGGAGCAGCGGGCTCTTCGCCTGGGCGAGGAGCAGGAGGAGCAGGGGACCCGTCACTGGGCACCCTCCTCGATGCACCGGCTGGGGATGCTCACCCGGTAGCTGCGGAGCTCGTCGTTCCAGTACTCACCGGTGAACTTGAAGGCGATCTGCGCCGAGGTCAGCGGGGCCTGCTTCTCCGGCTGGGCCAGCTTGGCTCCGCGCTTCACGCGCTCGTAGAGCTTGAGGCCGACCTCGTACTCCATGAGCCGCACCTGCTCGTCGGCGCGGAGCAGCTTGTCCGCCTCCTCGCGCACCGCGTCCCCGAGCCGCTGCTGGTAGATGCGCTCGGCCTCGGCGTGGGCCAGGTCGTAGACCTTCTGGAGGTGCTTGTAGAGCCGGTCTCCGAAGGCGCCGGCGTGGCGATTCAGCTGCTCGCCCTCGAGGTTCAGGGACTCGAGGAACCTCGCCGCCCGCTTGGTGGAGCCGTGGCTGTTCGCCGCGCGCCGGAGGCGGAAGTCCTGGGTGAGGTCGTCGCGCTCGCGGATGGCCTCCAGCGAGTCGCTGAAGCGGCGGGTGAGCTCCTTCGCCGCGCGCTTGGCCGGGAGGTACTGGCAGAGATCGCGGTAGACCAGCGCCCGGAGGATGTACTTGTCGGGCAGGAACTCGTCCCGGAAGCTCGGCGCGTCCAGGGTGGTGAGCAGACCGATGGTCGCCCGCAGCTGGCCCAGGTTGTAGCGGGTCCAGGCTTCCTCCAGGTACAGCGTGGCCCGCCCGGGGTCGAGCGAGGGCAGCTGGACCATGTCGTAGGCCTTGAGCGCTCCCTCGTAGTCCTTCTTCTCGTAGCGCAGCCGCGCCACCGCCAGGCGGGCCTCGTTGCGCGCCTCCTGGGTGAGCTTCTGGTCCTTGGACAGGTCGAGGAAGTCTTCGATCATCTGATCGTCGACCTGCCTGGCGTTCTTCAGCCGGCTGACCAGGAGCGCGAACTTGGCCCGGCTGGCCTCCACGCCCTCCTCCTCCAGCTTGACGAAGTGGGTCTTCGCCCAGCGCTCGTTGCCCACGCGCAGGTCCACGATGCCCTGCTGGTAGTTGGCGTAGTCGCTGACGCTGTCGGGGAGGAAGCCCAGGTCGAGCGAGCCGAAGATCTGCTCGTCGATCAGCACCTCGTCGTGCGGGACCTGGGTGAGGACCTTGAGCGCCTCCAGCGTCTTGGGGAGCACCTGGGGGTTGCTGCGCTCGTGCGCCACCTTGGCCAGGTACACCGCGCCGCCGTGGCGGAGGCTCAGGTCGATGAGGCAGCGGGCCAGGAAGTACTGCGCCCAGGAGTAGTTCTCGTCCGTGGGCGGGGTGGACTCGATGAAGGCGTAGAGCTTGCGCGCCGCCTGCTCCTGCTTGTTGTCGAAGTAGTCCTTCAGCGCCTCGTCGAAGATCTTCGGGTCCACCTTCGGTGGAGGTTCGGTCGCCGCCTGCTGCTGCGCGCCGGCCTGCGGAGCTTGCGCGGCGGGCGGCGCACCGGCGGGGGCGGGCGCCGCTGCCGGCCGCGGTGCCTGCGCCGGGGGTTGCGCTCCGGCGGCCGCGCCCGGCTGCGGCGGTGTCGTGGCGGCGGGCGGTTGCGCCGCGGTGGTGGCGGCGGGCGGCTTGCTCGCGGGAGCGGGTGGAGCGGGCTGCGGCGCCGGCGCCTGGGCCAGCGCGGGGAGCACGAGCAGAAGCGTCACCGCGGCCGCGGTCGCCGACTGCGTCCGGACGACGCTCATTCGGTGCCGCCGAAGTTCAGCGCCAGCGCGAGCTGGACGAGGAGGATGTTGGACTCCAGCCCCTTGTAGATGACGAACTCGTTGCTGAAGTCGAGGCGGAAGGAGACGCTCTTGCTGGTGAAGACGCGCGCTCCGAGCCCGAGGTGAACCGCGGGGCGAAACACCGTCTGCCCGCTGCCGCTGGCCACGTCGGCCGCGATGCGCTGGTTTACCACCGAGCCGCCCAGCGTCCCGAAGACCTCGAAGTGACCCACGCTCGAGTTGAGCCACGAGGTCTTGCCGTAGATCGGCGTCCACATCACGTCCGAGCCGACGATCCAGTTGAGCTGCGGGAAGGCGGTGGGGTTCACGCCGAACTGCGTCTCCAGCTGGTTCCGGAGGCCGGTCTTGATGTTGTACGAGAGCAGCCCGCGTCCCACCTGCCAGGCGAACGAGTCGCTGAAGTGGTAGACGTAGCCCACCTGTCCGGTGAGGCCCTTGTAGAACGCGTCGAGCGGCGCGACGCCGATGCCGATCCACAGCTCGCTCGACATCCGGTAGGTCCGGTCCTGCACCGCGAGCACGGTGCCCGGATTCTCCAGTTCGTCGCCTTGCGCGTACGCGAGGACGGGAGCGAGGCACACCAGGAGCAAGAGCGTTCGTTTCAAGTCGTGTCCTGAACAGTGGGGGAGCCGACGACGCTCGCCTCGAGCGCCGTCACCTCGTTCAGAAGCCCACCGCGTTGAAGATGAATGGGTAGCTGATGATCACCGACGAGCCTCTGGCGGGCGGGAACTGCCAGGTGTTGAGCGAGCGGAGGATGCACGTCTCGACCGAGGCGTCCTTCATGGTGGAGCTCTTGGACTTCGAGCTCACCACCCTGCCCTGAGTGGAGATGCTCCATTCCAGCACGATCTTCCCGGCCAACCCAGGATTCTTCAGCAGCGCCGCCTCGTAGCAGCGCTGCACCTCGGCGAGGTGGGAGTTGATCGCCTTCGCAACTGCTTCCTTGTCGATCTGCCCCTGCGAGCTCACCCGGTCCGACGCTGCACGCTGCACGCCGGCGCGCACCGGACCTTTCCCCACTCCGCCCGCGCCCATCGCACCGATGCCGCCGCCGCCCTTGCCCATCAGGAGCTCGCGGCCGCCGCCGGTGCCGTTGCCGACGCCCAGGCCGGGCATCCCCACGTTGCTCGCCACCGGGCCCTTGCCGACGAGGCCGTTCAGCTTGAAGGCGGCGGCGTTGCCCCCGGGCCCGAGCTTGTTGATCGCCGCGAGCATCGACTTCATCGCCGGCCCGGCCGCGGTCACCTTCGCCAGGGCCTTCTGCACGTTGGCCGGCGGCTGGGGCGTGGGCTGGACCGGCTGCGGCGGTGGCTTCACCGGAGGAGCCTTCTTCACCACCTTCTCCGGCTCCTTTTTCTTTTCCGGCTTCTTTTCTTCCTTCTTCTCTACCTTCTCTTCCTTCTTCTCCTCCTTCTTTGGCTCCTCTTTCTTCTTCGGCTCTTCCTTCTTGGGAACCATCAGGCGCACGGCGACCGGGTTGAGGTTCCGGGCGTTGAAGTCCGCCAGCTCCGGCCCCTGGGGCCCGAAGAGGATCCACCACGCAGTGGGCCCGAAGAAGGACAGGACGAGGAAGATGAAGAACCAGGGCTTGCCCCGGAACGGGTTGACGAAGGTGCGCTCGGGCGGGGGGGCCACGTAGACGAAGCACGACATCTCGCCCTCGCGGAGGGCGACCGCGTTGCCGCTCTGGAGCAGCACGCACTTCCGGCCATCGTACGACTCGATCTCGCCCGCGGCGGAGTGGACGAAGCGGCCGTCGCTCCGGCGGGTCTCCAGCTCCGCCTTGGGCGGGAGGTAGAGGCGGTAGGCCCCGCGCCCGGCGGACTCGGCCAGCGGGAAGCCCTCGGGCATGCTGAAGCCGTAGAAGGGCACCATCGACACGTCGGCGAGGCCGCTGGTGATGGGCTTCTTCCTGGACGTGGGGCCGAAGCTCTTCGCCATCTGGCGGGCGTTCTGCCAGTAGAGCTCGAAGTAGATGCGGGGCCGGCCCCGCCCGCCCTTGGTGGGCACGGCGAAGAGCTGCGGACCACGGGCGGTGGCTCCGGCGAACGTGCGGCGCGGAGCCTTGACCGGGCGGGCGGCGGGCGCGGCGCGAGCGACGGCCTCGGGCGGTGGGGGCGGCGGCCGGCTCAGCTCGGGCGCGCGCGCCGACACGGGCTGATTCCAGGCCGGGCTCGGGTCCCAGGGGCGCTCC